>Ga0187892_10007879_pt1 | contig 14933 bp, 8 predicted proteins | sample MA1701073metaG_FD_139345 | JGI IMG/M metagenome (GOLD analysis project Ga0187892, IMG submission 139345) | Bio-ooze microbial communities from a basaltic lava cave in the Kipuka Kanohina Cave System on the Island of Hawaii, USA - MA170107-3 metaG ... | reverse complement strand
GTCGGCGAGGGGGCCGGGGTGTTCGCGGAGACGAGCAAGGACGGCGAGGCGTGGACGCGCGGGCCCGCCGTCCCGCAGCGCGGCTGGTCGTCGCACGGCGGCGTGACGCACGCGCTTGCCGACGGCGCGATCCTCGTCGTCGGCAGCGGGTCGAGCTCGCGCGCGGAGAAGAGGTGGACGTACGTGCGGTCGATCGTGCGGGTCGCGCCCGACGGGTCGAGCGCGGCGGCCGACCTGCGGTTCACCAACTCCGCCGACGTGATGCTGTCGGACCTCCGCTTCCATGAGGTGGCGGGCGCGCTCGTGCTCGTCGCGACGATCTGGGCGGTGGACGACTTCCGCATCAAGGCGGAGGGTGTGGCGGTGATCGAGTCGGCGGACGGCGGGAAGACGTGGAAGGAGCCGTCCTATTTCATGCGGCAGGGGGGCGGGAGCCGGCCGCGGATCGTGCCGTACGCGGGGGCGCTGCACGCGTATCTCGGCAAGGCGGCGAAGTTCACGCACGGGTCGAGCGCGGACGGCGGCAAGACGTGGAAGTACGAGGACGCGGAGATCGCGCGCGAGGACAAGGAGCATCTGGCGGGGGACCTGATCGCGGCGGCGCCGGCGGAGGGCGCGCTGCATGCGGCGTATGTGACGGAGGACGCGGCGGGGCCGTTCACGGTCTGGTACGCGGCGACGAGGGACGGGCGGACGTTCAGCGCCCCGGTGGCGATGGGGGAGCGCGTGAAGGGGAGGCTGCACGAGTCGGACGAGCGGCGGCCGCCGCTGCGGCTGGAGGTGTGGGGGGAGGGACGGATGGCCTGCCGGCTGCCGTATCGCGAGGAGGCGGCGCATCGCGAGGTGTTGTGGCTGACGAAGGACGGGGGGAGGGTGTGGGCGAGGCGGGAGATCGCGGTCGGGGCGCATGTCGCGTGGGACGCGCCGCGGGGGTGCGGGTGGCTGTGGTGGAGCGAGTACGACGCGGCGAAGAAGCTGTGGTCGGCGAAGCTGGAGCGGGTCCGTCCCTAGGAGCGCGTCGGAGTAAGGCTGACGCGCTCGTTCTCCGTTCGATCGTTCGACCGTTCCACCGTTCGAACGGTCCAACGGTGAACGGTGTAACGGCCCTAGTATTCGCGGCGGATCAGGTTTGCGTGCCCGGCCTCCGCGAGCCACGCCGCGATCGAGTCGAGCGGCAGGAAGACGCCAAGGTGCGGCACGGGCGTGGTGGACGGGTTGTCGTACGTGCAGAGCATCACCGACACGCCGAGGAACTCGAGCGTCTCCCGATGGAAGACGCCTCCTCCGGAGTTGCCGTAGATCGTCGGCGCGCTCATCATCCAGAAGCGCACCCCCTGGACCTCCTTGCGGAGCGACGTGATCTCGCCGGCCGTCGGCAGCGGGTCGTGCCCGAGGGGGCAGCCCACGGCGTAAACCGGGGCGAGGACGTCGGCAGCCGCGCGCGACAGCCGCGCGGCGGGGAACGTGTCGCGCGAGCGGAGGCGGAGAAGCGCCACGTCCTTCTTCTCGTGCCACGCGACGACGTCGGCCTCGAGGCGCCGCTCGTCGGGCCGGTACACCGTCACCTTCACGGGCTGGCGCACCTCGCGCTCCTCGTCGTCGCGCTGCACCGCTTTGGCCACGACGTGCCAGGCGGTGAGAACGAAGGTGCCGTCGTCCGGATGCGAGGAGACGATCGTGCCGGCGCCCGAGCCTCCGCGGGCGGAGACGGCGACCGACGGAGCGAGAAGCGCGCGCGCGGTTTCGGCGTGCGGGCGCGGGGCGAGTCGCTCGACGGCGGCTTCGATGCGGGCGAGGCGGCGTTCGAACTCGTCGTCCGCGTGCGCGTCGGGCCGTCCACCGAGGTGGGCGGCGAGGGTGGCGGCGCCCGCGCAGAGAAGCACCTGCGCCACCGCACTCTTCATCGCCCCTCTCTCTCCTGCGGCCGCCCCGCGGCCGCCATAAGAGGTATATCGGCCCCCTGCACCGAAGCGATGGAGTAGAATCTTCAGCGGTGCGCCAATGCAAGCCGCCGAATAGGCTCAGGGAAGGTCGGAGGGCGAACGCCATGGCCAGAACGGTCACCTGCCCCTGCGGAGCGAGAATCCGGATCGACGACACCGCGCTCGAAGCGGAGTGCGTGACCTGCAAGCGGCGGCTGCGCGTCAATCCGCCCCGCCAGCAGCCCCTCGTCTCCAACGCGCCGCGCGAGGACACCGGCTCCAACACCGGCCAGACCCTCGTCTACGTCGGCGCGGGCGCGCTCGTGATCTTCGGCGTCGGCTTCTTCCTCTCGTTCGTCATGCCGTGGGCGAAGAAACCCGACGCGCCCCCCGTCGCCTCCGTCGATGCGTTCGCCGGGGCGGCGCCCTCCGCGCCGCGCGCGCACGCCGCGGGCGACCCGCGCCCCGCCGCGTCCTCCCCGCCGCCGCGCGAGGAGCTGAAGTTCGCCGGCGGCGCCTTCGAAGGGCTCGCCCTGCGCCCCCGCAAGGCCCACCCCAGGTGCGTGCAGCCGCGGGCCACGAACGCACGCGAGGCGCTCGCCAGCATACGCATCGAGCACGGCGTGGCCAGCCCGTTCGACGTCAAGATCTGGGGCGACCCCGAGAGCGCGCGCGCGGCGATCGAGGACCTCTACAGGGACCCGAAGTCGGCGCAGGAGATCGGCGAGCTCCTGGACATCCGCGACCGCATCTACACCTGCCAGCGCGGCATGGCCGAGTACATCCAGCACCGGCGCCACGAGTTCAACCACCGGGGCTACCCGCGCAACGGCATCGACCTCGGCGGCAACGTGCTCTTCAACCTCTGGATGGACGACTACAACGTCGTGATTCGCGACATCGAGGCGAAGGTGCTCGACCGGCTCGCGGGCGTCGCCAGCGACGACATCGCGCAGCGCGCCCTGCGCCGGCCGATCGACCCGTGGTTCCCGAAGGCGGCGGCCGCGCTCCAGGCGAAGCTACCGGACAGGGTGAAGGCCCTCATCACGCGGACCGTGTGCGAGGAGCTCGACCAGTTCCCGGTCCACGCGATCGACCAGGAGCGCATCGCGTCGATCTACCAGATGGGCGACATGGCAACGATGCAGTCCAAGCTGTTCGAGCGCCTGGACGCGCTGCTGTCGGCGGGCAAGGCGAACGCGGCGCTCACCGAGATCCTCAACCACGGCACGGAGCGCGAGCAGGTGATCGGGCTCATCCGGGCGACCCCGACCGGGGCCGGCCTGGGGTACTTCCGGCAGCTCACCGCGAGGGCGAAGGTGACGCTCACCGAGGCCGAGAAGAAGGAGCTGATCGAGGCGCTGCAGGCGAAGGACGACGTGCCGGGGGAGTACCGCACGATGCTCGGCTGGTGGACGGGCCGGAAGCGGAGCGGCTACCGGTAACCGGGAGAACCCGGAACCCGGAACCCGGTCAGAGAACCCGAAGGGGGCCCGCGCTCACGCGCGTCCGCGGGTACGGGGTCGGTCGGAAGCCAGGCCGCGGCGCGTACTCTCTGGCTGGGTTCCGGGTTCCGGGTTCTTGCTATAATCCACCCTCCCATGCCCGACGACAAACCGCCCGTCCCTCTCCCGCCGCCGGCGCCGCCGAACGGAGAAAATCTCATCCTCACGCCGATCGAGGACGAGATGAAGGACTCGTACCTCAATTACGCGATGAGCGTCATCGTCTCCCGCGCCCTCCCCGACGTCCGCGACGGCCTGAAGCCCTCCCAGCGGCGCGTCCTCGTCGCCATGAACGACCTCAACCTCGGCCCGCGCGCCAAGACCCGCAAGTGCGCCAAGATCACCGGCGACACGACGGGCAACTATCACCCGCACGGCGACCAGGTCGTCTACCCCACGCTCGTGCGCCTCGCCCAGGATTTCGTCATGCGCTACACGCTCGTGGAGGGGCAGGGCAACTTCGGCACCATCGACGGCGATCCGCCCGCGGCCCAGCGCTACACCGAGGCGCGCATGACGACGTTCGCCTCGGACATGCTCGAGGACCTCGAGAAGGAGACCGTCGACCACGGCCGCAACTACGACGACACCCGCAAGGAGCCGCTGGTCCTCCCGTCGAAGTTCCCGAACCTCCTATGCAACGGCGCGAGCGGCATCGCCGTCGGCATGGCCACCTCCATCCCCCCGCACAACCTGGCCGAGATCTGCGACGCGCTCATCTTCCTGATCGGCAAGCCGGACGCCTCCGTCCCCGAGCTCATACAGCACGTGAAGGGGCCCGACTTCCCGACCGGCGGCATCATCTGCGGCTCCGGCGGCTTCCGCCAGGCCTACGAAACCGGCCGCGGCCAGCTCACGCTGCGAGGCCGGGTGAAAAAGGAGGAGGGGCGCGGGGGGCGCCGGCTCCTCGTCGTCGAGGAGATCCCCTACAACGTCAACAAGTCGACCCTCATCGAGCGCATCGCGGAGCTCGTCAAGGAGGAGCAGATCGCGGGCATCCAGGACGTGCGCGACCTCTCCGGCCGCGAGGGGATGCGCGTCGAGATCGAGATCCGCAAGGGGGAGGACGACGAGGTCGTCCTCAACCAGCTCTACGCGATGACGAGCCTGCAGGAGACGTTCTCGATCATCATGATCGCGCTCGTCAACCAGCGCCCGCAGGTGCTCTCCCTGCGCGAGATGCTGCAGGCCTACATCGACCACCGCAAGGAGGTCATCCGCCGCCGCACGCGCTTCCTGCTCGAGGAGGCGGAGCGCGAGGCGCACATCCTCGAAGGGCTCGTCAAGGCGCTCGACCACATCGACGAGATCATCGCGCTCATCAAGAAGTCGGAGTCCCCGGCCGCCGCGAAGGCCGGCCTCATCCAGCGCTGGGCGTTCACCGAGCCGCAGGCCGAGGCGATCCTGCGGATGACGCTCTCGAAGCTGACCGGCCTCGAGCGCGAGAAGCTGAAGGCGGACCTCGAGGAGCTGCGGAGGAAGATCGCGGAGTACCGCGCGATCCTCGGCGACGTGAACCTCGTCCTGGACATCATCCGCGAGGACCTGCACGAGCTGAAGAAGAGGTCCGACAAGCGGCGGACGGAGATCCAGGCGGCCGACGCGGAGACGTTCGAGAAGGCCGACCTGATTCCCGAGGAGGAGATGGTCGTCGTCATGAGTCACCTCGGCTACATCAAGCGCGTGCCGCTGGCGAGCTACCGCAAGCAGAAGCGCGGCGGCAAGGGGATCATCGGGGCCGACACGAAGGAGCAGGACTTCATCGAGCGGCTCTTCATCGCCTCGACGCACGACTACCTGATGTTCTTCACCGAGCGGGGGAAGTGCTACTGGCGGAAGGTGTACGACCTGCCGCAGCTCGACCGTACGGCGCGCGGGAAGCCGCTCAACACGCTGCTGGGGCTGAACCAGGAGGAGAAGATCACGGCGGTCGTCGCGGTGAAGAGCTTCGAGAAGGGCTTTCTGCTCATGGCGACGGAGCGCGGACTGGTCAAGAAGACGGCGCTCGAGGAGTACGGCAACCCGCGCCCGAGCGGGCTGATCGCGATCAACCTCGAGGAGAAGGACCGGCTGATCGGGGTGGCGACGACGACCGGCGAGAACGAGATCGTGCTGGGCACGGCGGAGGGGATGTCGATCCGCTTCCACGAGAAGGACGCGCGTCCGATGGGGCGCGCGACGTACGGCGTGTACGGCATCGAGCTGGACGAGGCGGACCGGGTCGTCGACATGATCGTGCCGGAGGCGGGGCAGACGATCCTGACGGGGTGCGAGAAGGGGTACGGCAAGCGCAGCGCGATCGACGAGTACCGGGTGCAGTCGCGCGGCGGCAAGGGGGTGATCAACATCAAGACGACCGACCGCAACGGCAAGGTGATCGGGCTGAAGGCGGTGACGGACGACGACCACCTGATCATGATCACGCAGGGCGGGATCGTGGTGCGCATCGCGGTGAAGGACGTGCGCACGATGGGGCGGGCGACGCAGGGGGTGCGACTGATCCGGCTCGACGCGGGGGACAAGCTGACGTCGATCGCGCGGGTGGCGGCGGAGGAGGACGAGGACGTGAAGACGGTGGAAGTGCCGCAGGAGTAGTCGTTGGTTCTTAGTCATTAGTCGTTAGTCGGACTAACAACTAACGACCGATGACTAACAACTCCCTGATGTTCTGCGTCGTCCTTCTGGCGGGCTGCCACGGGCCGCCGAAGATCGACTATCGCGCGGCCGCGGGGCAGCCGCCGAAGAAGGCGCGCGAGGCGTTCCAGGAGGTGCCGCTGCGGCGGTTCGCGCTGTCCCCCCGCGGGTCGCTGGAGCGGCAGCTGTGGGAGCGCGTGGCGCAGGCGGTCGAGCTGGCGAACCGGTTCATCGCGTCGGAGGCCAACCGGTACTTCCCGCAGGGCCGGCGCTTCCGGGCGACGGAGGACGGCCGGCTGTTCGTGGACTCCGACGCCGCGGACGGGTTCCGGATGCACGTGCGCGTCTCCGCCATGGCGACGCTGCTGACGGAGTTCGGATACAGCGCGCAGGAGGATGCGGACGGCTTCGCGGTGGGGGCGCTGAAGGAGGTGCACGGCCTGCCGATCGACGTGACGATCGCGAACACGCTCTTCTTCACGCTCGACGGGCGGTGGCGGCCGGCGGACATGATGGCGGCGCTCTTCCTGCACGAGACGATGCACACGCTGCAGGTGCGGGCGCAGGGGCAGGTGTCGTACTGGGTGGAGTACTACGTGCGCGCGGGGCTGCTGTTTCAGGGGGGCGGGCCGGCGAACGAGCTGGAGAAGGTGGCGTACCGCGTCGAAACGGAGTTCTGGCGGTGGGCGGACGAGCGGGAGTAGATCCCAGATCCCGGCCGCCGGGATCCGGGATCCGGAATCCGGGATCTGGTTCGCTGGAATCCACTTCCGCACGACGCTAGGATGCACGCGGTGGAAACCGACGCTGACCGGGCGGCGCGGCAGGACATCGCGGAGCAGGCGGCCGCCGAGAAGGCGATCGGCGGGACCATCTTCACGCGCGCGTTCCAGTTCTTCCTCGTGCCGCTCCTCATCGTCGGCGCCTGCGTCGGCGTGTACGCGCTCTTCACCGTCACGCTGACCGACCAGCGCACGCCGGCGGACTGGGTGCGCGAGCTGAAGGAGAGCGGGCCGGTCGCCCGCAAGCACGCGGCGGCCCAGCTGGCGGCGGAGCTGCGCCGGCAGGTGCGGGAGAAGAAGGTCGACGCCACGCTCGTCGGGCCGATCCTCTCCGTGTTCGAGTCGCTCAAGGCGAAGGACGGCGATACGCGGCAGACGCGGGCGCTGCTGGCGCGCTGCCTGGGGCTGCTCGGGGACACGCGGGCGACGCCGGCGATCCTCGAGGTGCTGCGCGAGGAGGACGTGCCGGAAATGAAGGCGGCGTGCATCGACGCGCTCGGCGCGCTGAGGGATCCCGAGGCGGCGCCGGACCTGATCAAATTGCTTGACCACTCTTCGAGCATTGTGAGAAAGTACGCGACGTTCACATTGGGCTCGCTGGCGGCGCCGATGAAGGCGGGGGAGCCACCCTCGCTTCCTGCCGCGCTGGAGCCCCTGAAAACCCGATTGAGGGATGCCCGGCCCGAGGTGCAGTGGAACGCGGCCTTCGTGCTGGCGTTCTACCTGCGCGACGCGTCGGGCGCGCCGGTCCTGCGACGCATGCTGGATCGAAAACACGTGACCGAGGTCGTGACCTCGAGCTACAAGGAACCGGGGGGAGTGGGGGACGAGACTGCCGCCAACGCGCCGGCAATCATCGCGCACGTCATGCAGATGGGCTGCCAGGGGGTCGCGGCGCTGGGGGACCGCTCGTTCGAGGAGGTCCTCCGGGGGCTGGCGAAGGACGACCCCGACATGGGGGTGCGGGACGCCGCCATGAAAACCGTCCGCCTGCTGGAGAAGAAGTGATGGCCGATCCGAAAGCCGACAAGCTGCCGCCGAGCCGGGGCGCCGTCCCGGTCAACTACCAGATCGTCGCCGAGTATCCGCCGAAGCAGATCACGCGGCGCAGCTTCATGATGTCGTGGGCCGGCGTCGCGTGGGGCACGTTCGCGGCGGCCAACGGCGTCGGCGGGCTCGCGTGCCTGCGCTTCATGCTGCCCAACGTGCTCTTCGAGCCGCCCCAGGTCTTCAAGGCGGGCAAGCTCGAGGACTACGAGTGGGACAAGCCGGACGAGCGCTTCAAGCAGACGCAGAAGGCGGTGATGGTGAAGCTGCGCGGCGACTGGAACAAGAAGCCGGCGATGGTGGCGCTCGACATCACCTGCACGCACCTCGGGTGCACGCCGAACATCCTGTTCAGCGAGAGCAAGATCAAGTGCCCGTGCCACGGCAGCGGCTTCCGCTTCAACGGCATCAACTTCGAGGGGCCCGCGCCGCGCCCGCTGGAGCGGTACAAGGTGTACATCGACCCGGTCGACGGGCAGATCGTGGTCGACAAGACGAAGAAGTTCCACTACGAGACGGGCGACTGGAACAGCCCGGATTGCACGGTGGACCTGAGCACGGCATGAGAACGAATTACGAATTACGAATCACGAATCACGGGAGCGCCGCCGTCGACGGTGCGGTTCCCGTGATTCGTGATTCGTAATTCGTGATTCGCACAAACGATGGCCAAAAAAGGTGAGCTGGGGCAGGTCTGGGACTACGTCGTCAACACCCAGGTCTGGCGCTCCATCATGCGGCACGGGTACCCGAACTCGCCCCGCAACCGGTCGCTCGCCGTGCTGGCGAACCTCGTGCTGCACCTCCACCCGATCCGGCTGCGCAAGAGCGGCCTGCGCGTGCGCTACACGTGGTGCATGGGCGGCATCACGTTCTTCCTCTTCCTCGAGCTGACGATCACCGGCCTGCTGCTGATGTTCTACTACCGGCCGACGGCCGAGTACGCGTACGTCGACATCGAATACCTCCGCGCGGACGTCCCGCTCGGGGTCATGCGCGAGCTCCACCGGTGGGGCGCGCACGCGATGGTCATCAGCGTGTGGCTGCACATGATGCGCGTCTTCATGACCGGCGCGTACAAGCCGCCCCGTGAGTTCAACTGGGGTGTGGGGGTCATCCTGCTGGTGCTCACGCTGCTGTTGTCCTTCACCGGATACCTGCTGCCGTGGGACCAGCTGGCGATGTGGGCCGTGACGGTCGGCACGAACATGGCGCGAGCAACGCCCGTCATGGGACATGAAGGTCCGGGCGCCGCCTTCATCGTCCTGCCGACCGAAGGCGGCTCGATCAGCGTGATCCACCAGGCGAGCGACGTCCGCTTCGGCCTGCTGGGCGGCCGTTTCGTCGGCGCGCCCACAATCCTGCGGTTCTACGTCCTGCACTGCGTCGGGTTCCCGCTGGTCGTCGCGTTCCTCATCGCGCTCCACTTCTGGCGGGTGAGAAAAGACGGAGGCATATCAGGACCCCTGTGAGAGATTTCCGATTTCGGATCTCGGATTTCAGTCGTCACCCCGCCGCGAAGCGCGTACGGCGACGGAAATCCGACATCTGACATCTGACATCTGACAGAGATGGAAGCCTTCCGCGAGTTCCTGAACAGCCTGTTCAATCCGATCGTCTACACGCTGCTCGGCATCGGGCTCTTCACGGTGATGCTGCTGGCCTACCGCGTGTGGACGAAGCCGAAGGTCGCCGCGACGATCGCGGTCGCCGCGATCGCCGTCTTCCTCATGTCGGTTCCCGACCGGAACTTCCAGGTCATCATCACGAAGCCGGACAACGTGCCGATCGTGTCGCTCATCTTCCTGCTCGGCTTCTTCCTCTGGGTCTCGCTGCGGCAGGCGGCGGTGAACGACGAGCGGATCGAGCGCGGCGAGCCGCCGATGGAGGCGACGGAGTCGAACGACCGCATCCTGACGTGGCCCGACCTGGTGTACCAGGAACTGATCTGCATGGTGATCTGCACGGTGGTGCTGATCCTCTGGTCCGTCTACCTGAAGGCGCCGCTGGAGGAGCCGGCGAACCCCGGCAAGACGCCGAACCCGTCGAAGGCGCCGTGGTACTTCCTCGGGCTCCAGGAGATGCTCGTCTATTTCGACCCGTGGATCGCCGGCGTCGTGCTGCCGACGATGATCATCACGGGGCTCATCGTGGTGCCGTTCTGCGACAAGAACCCGAAGGGGATGGGGTACTACACGCTCAAGGAGCGGCCGTTCGCCGTCGGCACGTTCCTCTTCGGCTTCGTGATCCTGTGGGTGATGCTCATCATCATGGGCACGTTCCTGCGGGGGCCGAACTGGAACTTCTTCGGGCCGTACGAGGTGTGGGACCCGCACAAGCTCGAGTCGCTCACCAACATCAACCTGTCGGAGTTCTTCTGGGTGAAGTGGACCGGCATCGGCATGCCGAGCGAGGAGAAGTGGGGGAAGGCCACGTTCCTCATACGCGAGGCGCCGGGGCTGATCCTCGTGCTGGGGTACATGATGGCGCTGCCGCCGGCGATGGCGTTCTTCTGGGGGCCGACGAAGAAGCTCTACAAGGAGATCGGGTTCATCCGCTACAACCTCGTGATGATGCACTTCATCGTCATGATCGCGATGGTGATCAAGATGGTGCTGCGGTGGATGTTCAACCTGAAGTACATCGTGTTCATCCCGGAGTACTTTTTCAACATATGAGGAGATTTCAGATTCCAGATCTCAGATTTCAGCGCTGAAATCCGACATCTGAAATCCGACATCTGGTATGGCTGACCCCAAGACCGAACCGAAGCCCGCGCCGGCTGAGCCGGTCTACGGCGCGCAGGTCCAGAAGACGCTCGGGAAGGCGAAGCGCTCGCCCGACGACCAGGCGGAGTTCTTCTACAACCTCCGCAACACGCACATCGTCTTCTTCCTCTCGTCGCTCGGGCTGCTCTTCTCGTGCGTCATCATGGTCTGGGACGACTCGTTCGGCGCGACCAAGGGCTTCAACCGCGACTGGAAGATCTACCAGCGCACGTACGGCCAGCTCGACTTCGGCAAGCTGCAGGCGGAGATCGCGCGGCTTGAGGAGGAGCTGAAGGGCAACTCCGGCCGGCTCGGGACGCTCCAGTCCTCCATCGAGCGCTGGGAAAGGGACCTCGCCGACCCGGCGAAGATGCACAGCCGCACGATCAAGGTGGTCGACGCGCGCGTGGACGCCGTGAAGAAGGAGGCCGCCGAGCGCGGCTGGAAGGCCGAGGCGCTGCCGCCGTCGGAGGAGGACAAGGCGAGGCGCCTCACGCCGGTCTCCGTCGAGGGCGTCGCCCTTCCGCGCGTCGCCGAGCTGAAGGACAAGCTGGGCGCGGAGCACTACGGCAAGCAGCAGATGCTCAACTTCGACAATTCGGACAAGATGACGATCCGCTCCCAGTTCGAGAGGGCGGAGCAGCTTTACCGCGAGGCGCCCCCCGAGAAGCGCGAGGAGCGCGAGCGGGAATACAAGACGCAGCTGGAGCGCTGGACGGCGATCCTCGAGACCTGCCGGAAATCCAAGGAGGCGTTCGACGCCGTCGACGCGAGGATGTCGCTCTACGACGACCTGGTCCTCGAGCTGAAGCGGCCGATGAACGACGACGCCGCGGCGGCGGCGCGCCTGCGCAAGGAGTACGAGGAGAAGATCCGCCGCTACAAGAGCGAGAAGCCGCAGCCGGCGAACGAGATCCGCAACGCGCCGATGATGGACTTCTTCGACCCGAGCATCAAGATCAACCAGGTCATCCTGGACAACGTGCTGGAGGACTTCCACTTCGCGAAGATCGGGCGCGTCGAGCGCTGCCACACCTGCCACAAGGGGATCGGCAACCCGCTCTTCGAGGTGCACATCGACCGCGCCGCCGAAAAGGAGGTCGACCGCTACCGCTTCAAGGACGCGTTCCTCGCGTCGTACGTCGACCACGCGCGCGATGCGGTCAAGAAGGAGGAGTGCGGGGTCTGCAAGATGGGCACGGAGGGCAAGCTCATCGTCCAGATCGCGCACGGGTCGTGGGGCTCGGACGACGCGATCAAGTACACGAAGGGGCTGATGGCGCATCCGAACCTCGACCTCTACGTCGCCGGCTCCTCGCCGCACGCGCTCGACAAGGTCGGCTGCACGGTCTGCCATGAGGGGGACGGGCGCGACACGGAGTTCTCACGCGCCGTGCACATCCCGTCGAGCGAGGAGCAGGAGAAGGCGTGGGGGCCGCGCCACCACTACCACTATCGCGAGCTGTGGGACCGGCCGATGCTCCCGCTCAAGCACGTCTACGCGTCGTGCCGCAGGTGCCACACGGGGGCGGTCGAGCTGCGCGGGGCGGACGAGTACGTCAAGGGGATGCAGCTCTACGAGCGGGCGGGCTGCTACGCCTGCCACCGCACCGACACGTACCAGATCCTGCCGAAGGACACGGACGGGGCGAAGCTCGACCCGAACCGCAAGGCGCGCCGGCCGGGCCCGCCGCTCACGCACGTGGCCGACAAGTTCACGCCGGAGTGGATGGCCAAGTGGGTGCTCCACCCGAAGGACTTCCGGCTGGCGACGCGCATGCCGCGCTTCTTCGGGCAGTCGAACGCGCGGACGATCCAGGTGAGCGACGCGCTCGCCACCGCGCTGGCGGGCGAGAAGGCGCGCGGCGCGACCTACGAGCCGAAGGCGGTCGAGGACGCCGTCGCCGCGACCCTCACGGAATACGTCTTCGCGACGTCGCAGACGCGGTCGTACGATGCGCCGCCGGGCCTGAAGGGGGACGCGGCGCGGGGCAAGGCGGTCTTCGAGCAGATCGGCTGCCGCGCGTGCCACACGGCGGCGCCGGAGGGGGACTACGCCCGGCGCACGAAGGACGTGCGCAACGACGACGACGTCTACCGCGCGCCGGAGGGGACGAGCTGGTACATGCAGGAGTTCGCGCCGAACCTGAACGCGATCGGCACGAAGCTCGGCGCGGGGACGCCGCACGAGGCGCGCGGGCGCAACTGGCTGTACCGGTGGATGAAGGACCCGGAGCACTACTTCGAGCAGACGCGGATGCCGAAGATGCGTCCGCAGGACCAGCGCGAGATGACCGACCAGGAGCTGATGGACCTGGTCGAGTACCTGATGGGGCTGACGAAGCCCGAGTGGGAGCGCGGCGGGCTGGCGGTGCCCCCCGCGCCGGACGGGCTGGTCGACTATCTCATCTACGAGCAGCTGCGGCTGAAGATGCCGGACGTGGACGCGCTCGACGAGCTGCGCGAAATGAGGAAGACGCCGCAGGCGAAGCGGCTGTGGTTCGGGCGGAAGATGGTGCAGAACTTCGGCTGCTACTCGTGCCACGAGATGAAGCCGGAGGCGAAGAGCGACCTCGGGCGGCTGAACTCGCGCATCGAGATCGAGATCGACTGGACGAACCAGGAGGGCATCGGCGTCGAGCTGACCGGCGCGCAGCCCGAGGGCATCAAGGGGGTCGACCGCCTCGACTACGGGCACACGCACCTGGACCATCTCGGCAACTTCAAGGGCGTGTCGTTCAAGCACGGCTTCACGGGCAAGCCGTACCACCAGGTGGATCCGGCGAACCAGGAGCCGCACATCGTCGGCGTGCACCACACGCGGTGGGACTGGATCCGCAACAAGCTGCTCGACCCGCGCGTGTACGACGCCGGGAAGCTCGCGTCGAAGCCGCCGGACGAGCTGCTGCGGATGCCGAACTTCTATTTCAACGCGGAGGAGACGCGGCTGCTGACGACGTTCGTGCTGTCGTTCACCGACCACGACTTCCCGTCGGGGCTCGTGGATCAGGTGAAGAAACGGATGTCGCCCGACGAGCAGTCGCTCGCGCGGGGGGAGCGGCTGATCCGCGAGAACAACTGCCGGGCGTGCCACCGCCTCCAGCTCGACCGCTTCGAGGTGGAGCACACGCGGGAGGTCACGCGGGGCGAGAAGAAGAAGGAAGTCACGAACTGGTACTGGCTCGAGGGGCGGGTCAAGAAGGACCTGCCGCGCGCGGACGTCGACGCGATGATGAAGGCGTGGGGGTTCGCGGAGTCGCCCAAGGCGCGCGTGCTCTCGATCGGGTTCACGACCGACGCGCGGACGATGCGGCACGAGCCGGGCGACCGGATGGACCAGGGCGTGCCCGTGAAGGACAAGCCGGTCGTCGGGCCGCAGACGCAGTTCGTAGCGTACGACGGGCGCGAGTGGTGGCTGATCGACGGGACCGCGGCCGCGCTGGCGAAGAAGCGGCTGATCCGCAACTGGATCCCGCAGGAGGGCGGCGACATCATCCCGACGATCACGGCGTACAAGTCGGCGCACGCGGCGGACCTCGGGTTCGACCCGAAGGACGCGGGGCAGTACGAGAACCGCGTGCCGCCGATGCTGCGGACGCAGGGGATCAAGACGCAGGCGGAGTGGTTCTTCGACTTCCTGAAGAGCCCGACGCCGATCCGGCCGGCGCTGCGGATGGGGCGCGACCTGCCGCCGGCGCACAAGGCGTTCGACCAGGGGGCGGACGACGCGTTCCAGGAGGTGGGGGACGACACTCTGGACGATCCGTTCCAGGCGCTGAAGGAGGCCGCCGCGAAGCTGCCGGCGGGGCCCGCGAAGGAGGCGGTCGACAAGCTGATCGCCGCTCACGTGAAGAAGGACGGGAAGACGCTGGAGAACCTGATCCGGGCGTGCCGCGACGCAGTGCGTGTGCAGGAGCTGAACGTGCGCATGCCGACGTTCGGGTTCAAGGACGAGGAGGCGGCGTCGATCGTGAAGTACTTCTGGGCGCGCGACCACGAGGTCGGCAGGAACCCGTACCCGTATACGCACATGAAGGAGCGCGATCCGGCCTATCTGGAGACGCGCAAGGCGGCGCTGGAGGATGCGAAGGTGAAGGTGGTGTTCGACACGAAGGCGTGCGCGAACTGCCACTTCCTCAACGGCCGGCCGCCGGGGACGTCGAACATCGCGTCGATGGGGCCGGACCTCGCGGAGCTGGAGCGGCGGCTGCGGCCGGTGTGGTTCATGCCGTGGATCACGAATCCGGACGAGGTCTACCCGGGCACGACGATGAC
>Ga0187892_10007878_pt1 | contig 14935 bp, 9 predicted proteins | sample MA1701073metaG_FD_139345 | JGI IMG/M metagenome (GOLD analysis project Ga0187892, IMG submission 139345) | Bio-ooze microbial communities from a basaltic lava cave in the Kipuka Kanohina Cave System on the Island of Hawaii, USA - MA170107-3 metaG ... | reverse complement strand
GACCCCCGCAGCCGCCGCATCATCGAGGCGCGCTGGCTGCGCGAGAAAAACGCCCTCACCCTGCACGACCTCGCCGCCGAGTTCAAGGTCTCCGCCGAGCGCATCCGCCAGATCGAGGCGAAGGCGCTCGAGAAGATGCGCAAGGCGATGCAGTCCGGCGACGGGTTGCGCGCCCTGCCGGCTCCAGCCTGAACCCTTCCTGATTCGAATAGCGGCCGCCGCGTGCGGCCGTTTTTGTTTCAGCCTTTCGCTTTCAGCAGCGGCCGCGGATGCGCTCCAGGATCTCGGACAGCGCGTGGCGGTCGATCCGGTCCTTATCGCGCTGCGTGCCCTTGGTCTTCAGCAACCCCTCGATGTCCAGCGTCCTGATCTCCACGCCGCCGACGTTCAACGTGCGCACGTGCGGCTGCAGCGACTCGAAAGTCTGCCCGTTGGCGGCGAAGAGCAGATCGACCAGCAGCTCGTCGGCGACCCGGATGTTTTCCGGCTCGTCGGCCCTGCTCTCGAACCATTCCGGCCGCAGCTCGCCGGCGCTCGGCAGGAAGCTCAAGGCGCGGATCACGCGCCTGCCGTTGTCGATCGACGAGGGCAGCAGAAGGTCGATGTCTTCCGTGCTGCGCAGGAAGCCGTTGAGACGCACCGCATGCCCGCCCACGAGGATGTAGCGCACGCCCTCCTCCTGAAGGCGGCGCAGTAGCTTCAGCAGGACGTCGGCGGTGTCGTCCACGCCATCGCCGGGAGGATCAGCCCCGGTTCAGCAACCGTGCCGTCTCGAGCCTGCGCTCAGCATCGAGCCTGTCGAGCTCGGCGTGCGTGCCGCGGAATACGCCTCGAGGGTGCGGCGCCGCCGCTTGCGCCAGCATGCGGTCGAGTATGCGCCCGCGACGCCATGCCTCGACGGGGTCGAGGATGAATTCCGAGCGGTCCTGCCTGCCCGCGATGCGCGTCATGACGCGATTATCGCACCGTGTCGCGCAGCAGCGCGCGCAGGTCGGCCGCCAAGTCCTGCGCGATGCGGTCGTGGCGCACGAGGAGCCGCAGCCGCCCCCGCGGGTCTATGACGTAGCTCTGCGCCGCCAGATCGAAGCGAGGGCGCTCGAGAAGATGCGCAAGCCGATGCAGTCCGGCGACGGGCTGCGCGCCTTGCCGGCTGCAGCCTGAGCTCTTTTGATTCGAATAACGGCCGCCGCGTGCGGCCGTTTTCATGTCAGCTCTTCGCTTTCAGCAGCGCGGTGATCTGGTCAGGAGGCAGCGGCTTGCTGAAGAGATAGCCCTGCATCTGGTCGCATCTCAACAGCCGCAGCACTTTCGCCTGCTCTTCCGCGTCGACGCCCTCAGCCACTACGGTCAGCTTGAGCGAATGCGCCAGCGTGATCATCGTCTGCACCAGCGTCGCGGTATCGGGATCCGTGAGCATCGAGATGATGAAGGAGCGATCGATCTTCACCGTTTCCACGGGCAGCTTGGAAAGGTAGGCGAGCGAAGAGTAGCCGGTGCCGAAATCGTCGATCGCCATCCTGATGCCAAGAGCCTGCACATTTTTCAGCTTCTCGATGGTGGCCTCGACGTCCTCCATGATCAGGCTCTCCGTGATCTCCAGGTCGATCGCCACCGGAGCCATCCCTTCCATCACCGCCCGCTCCACGATGCTCACGAAGTCCCGCTGCCGCAACTGGATCGCGGAAACGTTCACCGCGACGCGGGGCGGCTTGAGCCCGGCCTCGACCCAGCGGCGATGATCGAGCGCGGCGCGCGTCAGAGCCCACGAGCCGACTTCGAGAATCAGACCCGTCTCTTCGAGCAGCGGGATGAACTTGGCCGGCGGGACGAGCCCCAATTCGGGGCTCTGCCAGCGAATCAGCGCCTCGACGCCGACGATGGTCCGTCTGTCGAGTTCGACTTTCGGCTGATAGTGCAGCACGAATTCTTCCCGCTCCAGCGCCTGGCGCAGCTTGTTCTCGAGTGACAATTTCTCGGCGACGCGCTCGGTCATCTCCGGCGCAAAAAACAGGTAGCGCTCGCCGGTCTGCTTCGCCTTCTTCAACGCCGACTCGGCGTTTTTGAGCAGCGTTTCGGTATCGCCAGCGTCGCCCGGAAAGAGCGCGATGCCGATCTTGGCGGAAATTCTCAGTTCGGTGCCGGCGACGCTGTACGGCGGACCGAAGAACTGATCGAATCTGTCCTCGATGCGCCGCGCCAGCTCTGCATCGGTTCGCACGCGGGGCAGCACGAATGCGAAACGGTCCGCGCTGATTCGCGCCACGCGCGTCGGATCCCCCCTGGAGCGGACCATGCGCTCGGCGACCTGCTTGAGAAGCGCGTCGCCGGCCTGCCGGCCGTATGCATCGTTGACCGCCTTGAATCGCTCGATGTCCAGCATGAGCAGCGCGAGCTTGTGCTGCTGGCGTTCCGCCGTGTTTAGGAATTGCTCGAGACGCTCGTGGAGCAGAGTGCGGTTCGCCAGGCCAGTGAGCTGATCGTAGTTGGCAAGATAGTCCAGCTTTTCGCCCTTTTCGATATGCTCGAGCGCGAACGAGATATCTCCCGCCAGCTCCGAAAGCAGCCGCACCTCGTCGGCGTCGAAGAAACCGACCTCCGCGGCATGCAAAGCAAAAACTCCGAGCACCCTATCCGCCACTCTGAGCGGAAATGCCGCAAGCGAGCGAACGCCTTGCTGCGCGTGCTCCTGCTTGAAACGTATCCGCGGGTCGTTCGCGATATCGTTCGAGATCAGCGCTTCTTTCGCCGCTGCCGCCTGGGCCGTCAGTGAGCGCGCCTGCGAATCACTTTCGCTCAGCGATAGGCGGCTGCGCACGGCGGCCAGGAAATCGTGCTCTTCGCCGGCCCATGCGACCGGGTTTAGCCGCATCGCCTCGTGGTCGACGACCCCTATCCAGGCGAAGCGCAGCTTCCCCGCGTCGACCGCGATACGGCACGCCCCCTGGAACAACTCGTCCCGGTCACGCACGCGCACGATCAGGGCGTTGATTCCGCTCAGCACCGCGTGCACGCGGTTCAGGCGCTCAACTTTCTCCTCCTTTTCCATGTGGTCGAGCGCAAACGCGATGTTGCCGGCGATCTCGCCGATGAGCTTCATTTCCTGTTCGTCGAAAAATCCGACTTCGCCGGAGTGCAGAGCGAAGGTTCCAACCACCTTGCCGACCACGCGCAATGGCAGCACGGCCGTCGAGCGAATGCCGCGCGCGGCGTGCTCTTTCTTGAACAGAACGTTCGGATCGTTCTGTGCATCGTTCACGATTACCGCTCGGTTCTCCCTGACCGCTTTCGCGGCAACGCCGTGTCCTTGGGGCGGGTCGTCACGAAGCGAAAGGTGGCCGCGGATCAAGTCGAGATACCCTTCATCGGCCCCCGCCGAGGCGACGGGCTTCAACCGCATCTCGTCTTCGTCCACCACACACAGCCACGCGAACTGCAGGCCACCGGTTTCGACCGCGATGCGGCAGGCCTCCTGATACAGCTCCAGGCGATCACGGATGCGGACAATGGCGCCGTTAATACTGCTCAGCATTTCATTCACGCGAGTCAGCCGACGCAGCTTTTCTTGGTTGTCGATTTTGTCGAGTGCGAACGAAATGTCTCCCGCCAGATCGCGAAGCAGGCGCATTTCCTCCTCGTCGAAGAAGCCGCCATCCGCTGCGTACAAGTTGACCACTCCGACCGCCTCGTTTCCGATGATCAAGGGCAGCACGGCGAGAGAATTGATGCCGCGCTTGCGGAACTCTTCCTTCATCGTCCTCTGCGGGTCGTTCTGTATGTCGTTCGAGACTATCGGCTTCTTCTCCCGGATGGCGCGGCCGGTCAAACCAACACCGCCCGGCGCCGTATGGGTCACGGCGGTGCTCGCTGCATCAAAGAAACCGCGCACGTCGCCCGCAGATGCGAGCGGCACGAGGCGCTGCGCATCCTTGTCCAGCAGACCGAACCAGACCATCCGAAACCCTCCGCTCTCGATCGCAATGCGGCAGACTTCCCGGAACAGCTCCTGCCGATCACGAATGTGCACGATCGCCGCGTTGATCCCGCTCCGCACCGCGTAGACGCGGTTCAGGCGCGTGACTCTTCCTGCGAGCTGCTCCACGCGGGTGGTGCGGCCGGTGATCACCAGGAGAAATGCCCCGAGCAGGCCGGTGAAAAGCAGCCCCGCCGCAAGGACCGTCCACGCCTGCCAACTGCGATGTGCCTCCAGGTACCGGGAAGTCGGCGAGGCCGTCAAGACCCATCGCCGTCCCGCGACATCGATCACGACCTCGTGGCCGATGCCCTTGCTGCCGGGCAACAGCGCCCCACCGGCGTCCTCGTGCCGCGGGCGTTGATTGGAGTAGAGCAGCTGCTCACTGTCCGCAGCCGATGTGTCGCGAAGCGCGAGCTCGATCTCCTCGGAGTCAACGTTCTTTACCGACGAGTCGACGAGATCGGCCACGCGGAAGACGCCCGTCATATAACCCACCAGGGCAGCCCGGCGCTCTTCCAGCGTATCGCCTGCGTCGCGATCGCGGTACACCGGGAGGAAAACCAAAAAGCCCGGCTCGCGACGGACATCCTGGACCAGTTGGATACGCGCCGTGGCCACGGCTTTTCCGGAATCCCGGGCGCGGTCCAGAGCATCCCGACGCGTCGGATCCGAAGCCACGTCGTAACCCAGCGCGGGCCGGTTCTGCTGATGGGGCTCGATGTAGCGGACGAAAACATGCTCGCTGCGCCGGGCAGCGGGCACCAGCTGCCCCTCCGCATTGCGCTCAGTGATTCCCGCATCTGCGAAGCCGTCGCGCTTCAATGCCGCCTCATGTTCCGCACGATCGCGGTCCGGCACCCGCGGATTCCATGAAACCGCGCGGAGCCCCGGGTGTCGCTCCAGCGGACCCGCCACGAACGCCCGGAACTCCGGCCAACCGAAGCTCGGCGACCCGGCACGGAAATCGCCGATCGACTCGAGCACTTCGAGATGCTGGCCCAGGCTCCGTTTCAGCGCATCCCCGGTGGACTCAGCGCGCTGTATGAATTCGTTTCGGATGCGCTCCTGCTCCCAGGCGCTCGCGCGAACGAAGACAAACGCCGCCATCGCAAAGGCCGCGCACAACGGAATGCTCACCGAGAGCCGCCGCCGCCGCCAGCTTTCGCGAGGCTCCGCCGCCCAGGCGAGGACGAGCGGCGTGACGATGAGGATGCCGATCGAGTCGCCGACCCACCATGTCCACCAGCTGAAAAGGTAGTGGTTTTCGGCGATCACGCCCGCCAAAAAGAGCGTGCTCACGCTCCAGGTCGCATTCACGACGGAGCTCACCACCCCGCCCAGGACGAAGAACCGCCCGACGTCGCGTTCGTCGTCCAGCGCGGTCGGGAATCCGACGAATCTGCGGATGAGGAAAGCGCCTGCGAGCGCCTGCAATGCAGCGCCCGCGCCGATGCTGGCCGCGACCGTCAGGGACTTGACGATCGCGGCCGCGCTGCCCGTGTCGAACGAGACGCCCACATTGACGAGAAACGACCCGAACAGCACGCCCGGCCATGCGCGGTAACCGAAAATCAGCATGCCCGCGAGCGCAATGCCGGAGGGCGGCCACACGGCGGTTGCGTAACCGGGCGGGATGGCAAGCAGCAGCCCGAGCTTGCCGGTGATGAAATACGCCGCGGCGAGGCCGAGAATGGCCGTCAAACGGACGGGCAAGGTTCGATTTTCGTTAAAGTCCACGATCCGCCAGACGCTTTTCCTTTTACCGAATGCCGCGGCGTCACCCCTCGTGTGTCTAGTCAGCCTTTTCCCGGTTCAACAGAGCGGTTAGCTCCGCGAGCGGCAGCGGCTTGCTGAAAAGATAGCCCTGCATCTCGTCGCAGCGCAGCAGATGAAGCACCTTCGCCTGCTCCTCTGAATCGACCCCTTCGGCCACGACCTTGAGCTTGAGCGACCGGGCGAGCGAGAGGATCGTCGACACCAGGGTCGTCACGTTGGGGTCGTCGAGCATGGTGATGATGAACGAACGATCGATCTTGAGCGCGTGCACCGGGAGCTTCGCCAGATAGGCGAGCGAGGAATAGCCCGTTCCGAAATCATCGATCGCAATCTGCAAGCCGAGGTCGCGAACGGCGCTCAGCTTCTGGATGTTCTCGGCGATGCCCTCCATGACCAGGCTCTCGGTGATCTCCAGATCGATGCCCGGCGGCGAGCTTGCGTCCTCAATCGCGCGTTTCACGCTTTCGACGAAGTCGCGCCTGCGCAGCTGGACCGCGGAGACGTTGACCGCGACACGCGGCGCCGCAATGCCCTGCCGCAACAGCTCGGCGTGATCCAGCACGGCCTTACGCATCGCCCAGGCGCCTACCGGGAGGATCAACCCGGTTTCTTCCAGCAGGGGGATGAACTTCGCCGGCGCCACCAAGCCGCCTTCCGGCGGCTTCCAGCGGATCAGCGCCTCCACGCCCACGATGCGGCGGCTCGCCAGATCGACCTTGGGCTGGTAGTGCAGCAAGAATTCCTCTCGCTCCACCGCCCGGCGCAGCTGGTTTTCGAGCGCCAGTGTTCCGGCGACCCGGTCGGTCATCGTTTGCTCGTAGAACAGGTAGCGCTCGCCGGTCCTTTTCGCGTTCTCGAGCGCGGCTTCGGCCTGCTTGAAGAGCGTGTCGGCGTCCCCGCCCTCGACAGGAGACAGCGCGATTCCCGATCTGGCCGAAATGCGCAATTCCGTGTCGCCGATGCGAAACGGTTCGTCTAGGCACTTGTGAGTCAACTGCCCGAGCCATCGCGCGACGTCGGATTCCGCTTTGGCCTCGGAAAGGAGGATCGCGAAGTGATCGGCACCGAGGCGGGCCACGTGGGTCGGAACCGGCACGTTGCTGCGCAGGCGTTCGGCGGCCTGCTTGAGGAGCAGATCCCCGGCCTGGCGGCCCAGGGAGTCGTTGATGGTCCTGAAGCGCTCGATATCCGCCACGATGAGCGCGACCCGCCACGGCGTATTGGCGGTGGCGTGGAGCGACTCAGTGACCCGCTCGGCGAACAGCGTCCGGTTCGCGAGGCCGGTGAGCGAGTCGTAGTAGGCCAGGTAGTCCAGCCGCTCCGTCTTCTCGATATGCTCGAGCGCGAACGAGATATCGCCGGCCAGCTCCGTGAGCAGCCGCAGCTCCTCGTCGTCGAAGAAGCCGGGCTCCGCGGCATGCAGCGCGAGAATGCCGGCAACCTCGCCCGAGACGATGAGCGGGAATACCGCCAGGGAGCGAATCCCGCGCTCCGCGTGCTCCTGCTTGAACAGGATCCGCGGATCGTCCGCGACGTCATTCGAGATCATCGCTTCCCTGGCCAGGACGGCCCGCGCCACCATACTGCGTCCCTGTGCATCGCTTTCGCTGAGTGAAAGGCGCGTCCGGACGCTTGCGAAGAAATCCTGCTCGACGCCGGCCCACGCAGCCGGTGCGAGCTGCATTGCGTCACGATCGACGACGCCGACCCAGGCGAAGCGGAAGCCCCCCGCTTCGACCGCGATGCGGCACGCCTCGCGGTACAGCTCATCGCGGTCTCGCACCCGGACGATGAGCGAGTTGATCCCCGATAGCACGGCATAGACGCGATTCAGGCGTCTGACTTTCTGTTCCACGATCTGCCGCTCGGTGATGTCGCGGGCGATGCCGACAAGCCCTGTCATCTGCCCTTTCTCGCCTTTGATTGGCGCCTTGGTCGTCGAGCTCCAACGCACTTTGCCGCCGGCGAGGCTGATCCGGCGCACCTTGTCCGGCAACAGCTTGCCCGTGCGCAGGATTTCGTCGTCTTCCGTATCCCGCTCGCGCGCTTCGTCGGGGGGAAAGAAGTCGCTGGTCGGCCTGCCCACGGCGTCTTCCGGGCGCTCCACGCCGAGGATCGCGGCATGCGCCCGATTGAGCCGCACGAAGCGGTGCTCGAGGTCCTTGAAAAAAATCGCGTCGGGGATGTTGTCCATGAGGTTGTGCAGCAACCGCTGCTCTTCCGAGAGCTCGCGCTGCAGCCGGTGGTGCTCGGCGGCCTTGTAGATCGCCAGCTTTAACCCCTGCGGGTCCCAGGGCTTGGAGATGTAGCCGAAGATGTGGCCGTTGTTCACCGCGCGCACGACCGCCTCGAGGTCGGCGTAGCCCGTGATCATCACGCGCGAGGCATCGGAGAGCACGCGCGCGCGGGCGAGGAATTCGTCCCCGCCCATGCCGGGCATGCGCTGGTCACTCAGGATCACCGACAGGTCCTGCTCGTTCTCCACTACGCGCAGGGCGTCCTGCGGCGATGTCTGAAGCACGAGCTGGTATTCGTCTTCGAGGGTATCCGCGATCGCGGCGAGCACTTGCGGCTCGTCGTCGACGATCAGGACCTTGTTGCGCTCGTTATTGCTGCTCATGGTTTTCTCATTGATCCTTCAGCGGAATCTTGACGGTCATCTGCGTTCCCTTTCCTTCCTCGCTCTGCACGTCGATGGAGCCGCCGTGCCGCTGGACGATCCCGTAGGAGATGGACAGGCCCAGGCCGGTCCCCTGACCCACCGGCTTGGTGGTGTAGAAAGGCTCGAAAATGCGCTCGCGCTCCGCGCGCGATATCCCCTTGCCGCTGTCGGCGACCGAAACGAAGAACATCGAATCCCGCCGGCCGGTGGTGATCCTGATCTCCCCAGGGCCGTCGATCGCGTCGATGGCGTTGGACAGGAGGTTCATGAGCACCTGGTTCAGCGGCCCTGGATAGCACGAGATCACCTTGATGTCGCCGTAGTCCTTCTTCACGGTGATGCGGCCTTTCATCCGGTGCTGAAGCAGCACGAGCGCCGACTCGATGCTCTCTTCGATCTTGACGTGCTTGCGCTCTCCCTCGTCCAGGCGCGAGAACGTCCTGAGCTTGAGCACCAGGTCCTCGATGCGCTCCAGCCCCTGCCGCATGTCGCGCAGGCGCTGCGTCGCCTTGCTCCATTTGCCGCGGTCGGAGTCCGCAAGGCCGGGCTGGATTTGCGGATCGAGCTTGTTCAGCAGCCCTTCCACCGTGCCGTGGTGGCTCATCACGAAGGCGAGCGGATTGTTGATCTCGTGCGCGACGCCCGCGACGAGCTGACCGAGCGAGGCCATCTTCGCCGCCTGCACCAGCTGAACCTGGGTTTCTTTCAGCTCCCGGTTGGCCCGCTCGAGCTGCTCCGCCATCGCAGCGCGTGCTTCCGCCGCCTCGCGCGCCGCATGCGCGCGCGCCACCTCCAGCTCCCGCTTGCGGAACTCCTCCGCGATGCGGCGGTTCTCCTCGTGCAGGCGCTTGCGGCGAATGAGCGCGCGCAGGCGAGCCTTGATCACCGCCATGTCGCGCGATTTCTGGACCACGTCGTCGGCACCCGCCGCGAGAACGGCGGTCATGTTTTCGCGCGCCGCGCTCGCCGTCAGCGCCAGGATGACGTAGGCGTGATCCAGCGTCCTGCGCGATTCGACGAGGCTGCGGCAGACCTCCTCGCCCTTCATGTCCGGGAGCACCAGATCGAGCACCACGCCGTCGAACGCTTCCAGCGACAGGCGTTGCAGCGCCTCGGCGCCGCTCGTTGCGGTCGTTATGGCGTAACCGTCGTGCTGCAACTGCCCGGCGAGCAGCTCCAGGTACGTCGGGCTGTCCTCGACCACAAGGAGCTTCGCCGCTACGAACGGGGACTCGGTGCCGAAGGCGACCTGCTGCATATGAGATTTGCGCAGCAACGCCTGGATCCTGAGCAGCAGGAAATCGAGGTCCCCCGACTTCGGCACGTAATCGTCCGCGCCGCTTTCCAGCACGTGGCGCTCGATCTCCCCTTCCCGCTCGCTCGTCAGCATCAGGATCGGGATGCCGCGCGTACCGACGTTCATGCGGATCTTGCGGCAAAGCTCATCGCCGAGGATTCCGGGCAGGCGGTAGTCGGTGACCAGAAGATCGGGCCGGCGCTGGTTGAGCGACTCGAGCGCGGCCTCGGCGCTGGCGACGCAATCGACGACAAAACCCGACTGTTCCAGGGCGTGGCGAAGCTGCAGCGCCTGGGTCGCCGAATCCTCCACCACCAGGACATTCGCCGGACGTGCCATCAGCGGCGCTTATGCGCATTGGGAAGCGAGAAAGAGAACGCCGCACCGCCGTCCACCTTTCCTTCCGCCCACACCCGGCCGCCATGCCGGGCGACCACGCGTTGCACGATCGACAGTCCGATGCCGGTTCCCGGGAACTCGTCGCCGGAGTGCAGGCGCTGAAAGACGCCGAACAGCTTGTCGGCATACTTCATGTCGAATCCGGCGCCGTTGTCTTTCACCCGGTAGACGATTTCCCCCGATTCGGCGCGTCCGCTTACCTCGACAACCGGCTTGTCCCGGCCGCTGCTGTACTTCAGCGCATTCGACAGGAGGTTGACCCACACCTGGCGAATCAGGGACGGATCGCCCCAGGCCGCGGGTAGCGGCTCGATCACGCAGCTTGCGTTGGGCGCGGGCTGCAGCTCGTCGAGCGCGCTACGGGCGAGGGCTGCCATGTCGATCTCCTGGGCGGCAAGCGGCGCCCGGCCGACCTGCGAAAGCCGCAGCAGGTCCTCGATGAGCTGCGCCATTTTGTTCACGTTGTCGCGGATCCTCGCCAGCAGTCGGCGTTCCTCGTCGTCGAGCCGCTCGCCGCAGCTGTCCTGCAATATCTGGGAAAACCCGCCGATCGCCCGCAGGGGCGAGCGCAGGTCGTGCGATACCGAGTAGGCGAAGCTTTCGAGCTCCCGGTTGGCGAGTTTGAGCCCCTCGTTCGCCTGGACCGCCTCCTCGTACGACGACACGAGCAGATCGAGGATCTGCTCGCGCTCGGAGGTGATCAAGTGCTTCTTGCCGCCGAACTGGATCTCCAGTCCCATCTGCGTTCTGCGCTCGCTGCGCAGCGCGCGGTTGGAAAGGATGTAGTCGATGCGGGACAGGAGATTCGCCGGCTCGTAGGGCTTGCGGATGAAATTGTCCGCCCCGCACTCGAGGCTCTTCGCGATCTCCTGCATGCTGGAGAGCGCGGTCAGCATGATCACCGGCACGTCCTTCAATGCCGGATCGCTCTTGAGCGCCCTGCATAGCGCGTAGCCGTCCATCCCCGGCATCACGATGTCGGTGATGACCAGGGTCGGTTTGCCGCGGCGGGCTGCCTCGAGCGCCTGCTTGCCGTCGGACGCGAGCACCACCGCATAGCCGCGTGTTTCCAGCAGGTCTTTCAACTGCTCCGCCTGAGTCGGGCTGTCCTCGGCGAGGAGAACGCTCACGCCGCCGCCTGTGCGCTGTTGCGCTGTCATGGTTTGTTCCTTCGCGCATTCCGGCTCGCGGTTGCGAGCGCTGCGAGCGCGGCGCCGATCCCGCCGGGGGATAGCACGTGCGTCGCGGCGTCGAGAAGAATCGCCTCGCCCGGCATGCCGTGAACGACCGAGCTTTCCTTGTCCTGGGCGAAGGTGATGGCGCCTTTTTCCTTCAACCGCCTCAGCTCCTCGGCGCCGTCGCGGCCCATGCCGGTGAGCAGGGCCGCGACGGCGTCGCAGCCGTAGGCCTCGGCGACCGAGCGGAACAAGTAGGCCACCGAGGGACGCAGCCCGTTTTCGGGCTCGTCCTTGGTCAGCGCGAGCCTTCCGCCGCGGTCGACTTTCATCTGGTGCTCGTCGGGCGCGACGTAGACATGGCCCGGAACCATGAGCTCGCCGTGCGCCGGAAGATGGATGGGCAGGCTCGAGGCGTGCGCGAGCCAGTCCACGAATCCCCGTACGAAGCCGGCCGCCATGTGCTGCACGATCACCAGCGGCGCCGGGAAATCCAGCGGCAGCGCCGCTAGAAGGGTCTGCAGCGCGGGTGGGCCGCCGGTCGAGGCGCCGATGGCAACGATCCGGACCATCGCCGGCTCGCGCGCAAGCCTTACCTCCGCCGGTCGCGGCGGCGCGCTGCGCCGCGCCCGCGACCAGCGCCGCACAACCTTCACTTCCGACATCAGCTTCACCGTCTGCACCACCTCCCGGGCCGTGACCTCGTGGTCCGGATGCCCGATGCCCGCCGGCCGGCGCAGCACGGCCAGCGCACCGGCTTCGATCGCATCGAACGTCGTCGACACCTCGCGGGGATCCTCGCTCCCGCTCACGATCACGATGGGCGTCGGCGCCGTTTCCATGATCCGGCGCGTGGCCTCCAGACCGTCCATCCCGGGCATGTGGATGTCCATCGTGATGACGTCGGGCTGCCAGCGCCGCACCGCCTCCAGCGCGTCTTCGCCGTCGTGCGCCGTGCCGACGACCCGGATGCCGGGGTCCGAACCGAGAATGTGAACCAGAAATTCGCGCACCACCGGCGAGTCTTCCACCACCAGGACCTTGATCATGAAATCGCCTCGCCGCTAGATCAGCCGCCGGATGACTTCAAGCAGGTTGCTCTGGTCGAAGCTGCTCTTCACGATGTAGGCGTTGGCGCCGACGTCGATCCCGCGCTCGCGGTGCTCGCGCGATTCGAGCGCCGTCACCAGCACCAGCGGCAGCTCGGCGAGCCGGGGGTCCGCGCGCACCTTCGCCGTGAGGTCGAACCCGTCCATCCGCGGCATCTCTACGTCTGATACGACCAAGTCGAACGTTCCGCTCTTGAGCGCGGTGTAGGCGTCGATCCCGTCCACCGCGGTGACGACGCGGTAGCCCGCCGACTCGAGGATATTTTTCAGCAGCGCCCGCGAGGTGATCGAGTCCTCCGCGACCAGAATGGATTGCATTCTTGCTTCCGCGGGCTTCTCGGCGGCGGGCGCGAGCGGCGCCGCCGCCCGCTTCACGGCCGACTTCATCAGGTCGGCCACGTTGAGCACCGGCGCCACCTGACCCGTTCCGAGCACGCACGCGCCGGCGGCGTTGCGCACGCGCGCGAGCTGCGGGCCGAGCGTCTTGACCAGCACTTCCTGCTCCCCGAGGACCTCGTCCACCCGGAACGCGACGCGCTCCGGACCCGCGCCGAGAACGACTGCCGGCGTCCTGTCCGCCGCCGCGCTCGCCGCGGTTCTCGGCAGCTCGAGCGCATCGCCGAGCCGCACCAGCGAAACCGCCTGCCCGTCGAGCGCGATCGTTTCCCGGTTTTCCACCGTCCGGATGTCCCCTTCGGCCGCCCGCGTCACCCGCTCGACGCTGGCGGCGGGGATGATGAACAGCCGCTCGCCGGTGCGCACGAGGACGCCGCGGAAGGTGGCCAGCGTCAGCGGCAGGACGACCTGGAATCGCGTTCCGGCGCCGGGGCGCGACTCTATGGCGACGGTGCCGCCGAGGCGCTCGACCTTTTCCCGAACGATCGCGAGCCCGAGCCCGCGCCCGGAGACGTCGGTGATGATAGGGCTGGTGGAAACCCCGGAGCGGAAGACGAGCGCCAGCGCCTCCTGCTCGCCGAGCTTGTCCGCTTCTCCGTCGGTGACGATGCCGAGCTTGCGCGCCGCCGCCTTTACCCTGGCCGCGTCGATGCCCGTGCCGTCGTCGGCGACGAGCAGCTCGACCTTGCCGCCGTCCCGCTGCGAGATCGAAAGCGCGATCGTTCCGTGCAAGGGCTTGCCTTTTTCCTCGCGCACCGACGGGGCCTCGATGCCGTGATCGACGCAGTTGCGGAACAGGTGAATCAGCGGATCCTTCATCTCCTCCAGAATCCGCCGGTCGATCTCGATCTCGCCTCCCTGGAGGGCCAGCTCCACCTCCTTGCCCTGAGCACGCGCAAGATCGCGGACGAAGCGCGGAAAGATCTCGAGCAGCGAGGCGAACGGCAGCAAGTGCATCTCCTTCACGTCGCGCAGGAGGCTGTCGGTCATGCCGGCCAGCGCGCGCCGGTCCTGCTCGGCGGACCGACCGAGCTCCGCCAGGCGGTCCTCGATCTTCTTCATGAAGAGCTGTTCGGCGTCCAGGTACTCGAGCAGCTGCGGCAGCGCGGGCTGAATCCGCGCCCGCTCCTTTTTGCGCGCCGCGAGCGCGGCAGCAGTCTCGCGCAGCTCCCGGGCGCGCTCGCCCGCCGCCAGCCGCGGCGCGAGCAGCTCCTCGACCTGCCGCATCACCGCGTCGAGCTTCGCCGTGGAGACCCTGACGGTCCCGGACGCCAGGCCGGGCGCCGGGAGCGGCGGTTGCGCGGCAGCTTCGGCGCGTGCTTCGGGTTCAAGCAAGCTCCCTTTCGACGCGTCGTCGAGCCGGTGGGCCAGCGACTGGATCGCCGGCGAGCGGGCCCCGGACGCACCGGCGCGCGGTGCGAGCAGCCCGCCGAGAGCATCGAGCGCCTGGTGCAGCAGATCGAACAGCGGCCCCGACACGGCGATCCGGCCGCCCTTCAGCCCGGCAAACACGCTTTCCAGGGAGTGGCAGAGCGACTCGACGTCCAGCAGGTTCACCGCGCGCGCCGCGCCCTTGAGGCTGTGCGCCTGCCGGAAGACCCTCTCGACGAGCGCCGCCCGTTCTTCTCCCGCCGGGGTCTTCTCCAGCGCGAGCAGTCCCGACGACATCCCCTGGAGGTGTTCGTCCGCCTCGACGCGAAAGGTGGCGAGGAGCTTTTTCAGCAGCTCGTCGTTCTTCGTGGCCAAGGCCTCGCTCCGGCTCAGGCGGCCTTGGCGCCGACCAGGGCGCCGAGCCTCTGCCCGAGCTCATGGAGGCTGTGCGCCGCGGTCTCCGCCTGTTTCGTGCCCGCCACGTTCTGCATGCTCGCTTGCTTGATGTTGTCCATCGCCAGCGCCACCTGGTCCATGCCCGCCATCTGCTGCTGGCTGGAAGCCGCAATCTGCGTGGCCGCCTGAGCCGCTTCCGCGATGCCCTCGGTAAGCAGGCGGATCGACTCGCCGGCCTGGGCCGACTGCTTCACCCCCGCCTCGACCGCCTTGGATCCCTGCTCGGTGGCGAGCACCGCGGCACCGGTCGCCTTCTGGATGTCGCCCAGGATCGTGCGCACCTGGCCGGTCGCCTGCTTGGACTGCTCGGCGAGGCTTTTC
>Ga0187892_10007876_pt1 | contig 14939 bp, 12 predicted proteins | sample MA1701073metaG_FD_139345 | JGI IMG/M metagenome (GOLD analysis project Ga0187892, IMG submission 139345) | Bio-ooze microbial communities from a basaltic lava cave in the Kipuka Kanohina Cave System on the Island of Hawaii, USA - MA170107-3 metaG ... | reverse complement strand
GTATGTGGCCTATCTGCGGAATTGGTTGAACTATCGCATCCGTGGCTTCCGACGCTCTACCTCAAAGGACTTTCGACACTGGACGACTCCCGTTGAAATCGACTTGGGCGGCAGTGGGATTGAGCATCTGTACACCAACATGACGACGCCTTACGAGCGAGCGCCAGGTATCTATTTCATGTTTGCCAAGCGGTTCGTTCCCTGGCGCAAGGCCGATGCCAGCTGGCCTTACGACGGCTTGTCGGAGACCGTCTTGCTCTCCAGTCGGGATGGGCAACGTTTTGACCGAACATTTATGGAACCGTTTGTACGGCCCGGCCTCGATCCTCTCAACTGGCATGACCGAGCTATCATGATGGGTCGAGGAATCCTGCAAACTTCGGCGACGGAACTCTCGCTGTATTACTTTGAGCACTATCGATCCGATTCTGTTCAGTTGCGACGGGCGACATTGCGTCCAGACGGATTCATCAGCGTCTCAGCGCCTTATTCAGGCGGCGAATTCACGACCAAATCTCTGATTATGGAAGGGTCTGAATTGGAGTTAAATTTCTCTTCCTCGGTTGCCGGTTCGATTCGGGTGGAGGTTCAAGACGAAGCTGGAAAGCCGATTCCAGGCTTCAGGCTGCAGGATTGTGACGAGATCTTTGGAGACCAGCTCGATCGTGTTGTGACTTGGCGTAGAGGGCACGCTGACGTGCTCGACAAGAACTTAAAAGAAATCCCCAACAAGCCGTCGGACCTGTCGCGAGCCTTGCGAGGGAAAACAATCCGGCTGCGCTTCGTAATGAAGGCCGCTGATTTGTATTCTTTTCGATTTCGGGGTGCGCAGTGACTTCTGTGCGTCATTCCGGCGGAAGCCGGAATCCAGTTTGTAGAAGGTTGGTGGACCCCCGCTTTCGCCGGGGGGTCTGGAGATTGGACATTTAGAATGTGGGAGGCGCTCTCCGAGCGGCGACTCGCGGTGGCGGTTGACCGACAGATCGCCGTCCGGAGGACGCCTCCCTAGGATTCATAGCTGATTCGGCGGTAGCCGAGCGGCTTCGCAAACTTGGAATCCAAGGCCAGAATTCCAAATGACGTCATCCCGATAATGAACGGTCCCCTGAATCTGTCTTCAAAGTAAAAGAAAACATAGCCGTCAGGGTAGAAGACTAAGTCACCCGGGAAAGGTTGGCGGACTGCTGGAGCTTGCTTCCAGATCCGAGAAATGTTCGCAAGCAAGGAGTCAGCGGCTTGCTGAGCACCCAGGAGGTTTTGGTCTCGAAGGACAAAGGCAGCAAGGTTTGCCGAATCAAAGCCCTCATTTAGGGATTGCCCGGCAACTGAATAGGGTAACCTCTCGCGACGCAGTTCAAGCACGCGATTGAGAAGACGCGCCGCCTTGGGAGAGCGACGGGAAAGCGCTTCGACGTTCAGGTTGTGAAGCGAAAAGATGTGCCTGCTTAGGATCTGAATCTGTTTCGATCGTTTGCCCGCAGGATCGACCAGGAACTGTAGGTCAGCGAAATTTCGCTCAAGGTTATAGAGTTGGTTCTCGAGCTGCCCGATATGGTTTCGGTACGCTGCCGCCTGTGTCTTAAGCTCCTCAATCCGGGCATTGCTGGTGCCCTCTTGTTTCCGGTAGGCGTAAAACAGGATGGCAACGGCTGCTGTGGCGACACCCAGGATCAAGAGTTCGCGAGGGACGCGCCTTGGTTCTGAGAATGATTTCTCGAACACAGATCACCTCAAACACGGGAGCGAGGCTATTGGGCGTTCAGAAGCGCTATTCGCCTCGGAGAACCTCGATCGGATTAACTTTGCCCGCCCTGCGAGCCGGCATACAGGCAGCAATGAGAGCAGCGAAGATAAGCAGAGTGATGACCGAGAAATAGGTGTAAGGGTCGGTTGGTGCGACATCGTACAGCAGGGATCTCAACACACGCATGAACAGGAGTGCTCCTGCCACTCCAATTCCAAGCCCTACAGCAACGGTGGAAATTCCCTCCAAGATGATACTTCTCATGACATCCGAACTCATGGCTCCGAGCGCCATCCGAATCCCGATCTCACGTCGGCGCTGTTGTACCGAACTTGAGAGAACACCATAAGTTCCGGTCATGGCGAGCACTAGAGCAACCGCGGCCAGGGCACCCAGCAGCTGAGAACTGAAGCGACGCGGGGCCAGAGCGGAAGACACGAGTCGGGCCATGGTCTGGAGATTCCCGACGGGGAGCTGTGAGTCCATATCGTGAATGACTCGCCGCACACTGGACGAAAGATCGCCCGACTTTTTGTTACCTCGAACAACAAACGACACCTTCATCCAGGGTTCTTGCAGATAGCAGCGATAGATTTGCGGCCGTACGATCCCCTCCAGCGAAGTGTGTTTGATGTCGGCAACAACACCCACGATGGTAAACCATGGTCGGTTCACGTCCTTGGCCGAGCCCATTCGAATTCTCTTGCCGGCCGGGTTTTCGTCTCCGAAAACTCGGTCTACCAGAGTCTGGTTGACAATGACAACGTCAGGATGCGCGGAATCGTCGTCTTGGTTGAAATAGCGTCCACGCAACAGCGGAGTCCCAATGGCGCGGAAATAGTCAGGGCTGCAAGAACGTTGATCAGCTATGGCTTCGTCACCGACCTCCACGGGATGCCCCTCGGCAACAAGGCGCGTGAAATTCTCCGATCCCGAAAGCGGAAGGTCATTAACTGTACCCGTCGCCTCAACGCCTGGGATCTTGCGGATTCGCTGCAGAGTTTCCTCAAAAAGTCTGAGCTGTATCTCTGGCGTTGGATACCGATAGAGAGGCGGAAGCAGGTCCAGCGTCAGAAGCGAATCAGCCTGGAAACCCGGATCGTGCTTTGTCAGCAGCTGGAAGCTCCTGATCAACAGACCCGCGCCGATCAGAAGTACGACCGAGAAAGCCACTTCCGCGGCTGCGAGCAACCGTCGCACGGAATTTGATCGAGCGCCCAACGTCGATCCAAAGGATCCCTCCCTGAGGCGGAGGTTGGGGTCTGTTCTGAAGATCTGAAGCGCCGGGACTACTCCTGAAAGCAGCCCTGAGACCACGGTGATCGCGAGGAAAAAGGTTGCCACACGCCAGTCAATGGTGGTTTCAGCCAAACGCGGTATGCCAACAGGGCCCATAGCGATGAACACGTGCAGGATACAGTAGCAGAGAACAAGGCCGACTGCCCCTGCAGTCAAGGACAGGATGAGGGTTTCTGTCATCACCTGACGGACAATGTCCCATCGAGTGGCGCCAAGCGCGACACGAACCGCTAGTTCGTTGTTCCGGGAGAGAAGGCGCGTCAGAGTCATGCTGGCAACGCCGGAACAAGCGATCAGCAGGACGAACCCTGCCGCTCCCAACAGCATGAGAAACGCAGCTCTGGACCGGCCAACGATCTGATCCTTCAGCAGTATGAGCTGAGCACCCCAATCGATATTGGTTTCGGGGTATAACGCTGCCATCTGGTTGGCCGCCACACTGATTTCCGCTTGAGCATTTTCCACTGAGGCGCCCGGCCGTAGCCGGCCCAAAACAACAGACGTGCGGTTTCCGCGGTCCGTATAGTTTCCTAGGCCTAGAGGTTTCCAGACCTCAGTCCTGGGGCTGAATCCGTACGCGAAAGGAATATCGGCTTTGGTCGGGAAGCTGAAACCGGGCGGCATGATGCCCACGACGGTGTATCCGCGACCATCAAGCTGGATCGCTTTTCCAACCAGATTTCGATCTGCTGTAAAGTGCCTTCTCCAAAGAGAATCGCTGATGATCACCGCTCTGCTGAGGGGTTGGTCCTCCTCGGGTACAAACCAGCGCCCCATCGCAGGCTTTACACCCAATATCGGAAAGAAGTCTACCGACACTCTCGCACTACCTATCCTCTCGGGGTCGCCTTCGCCTGCCAGGTTGACCAGATAGGATCGCATTAAGGCGAAGCGTTCTACAGAGTTGACGTTTCTGCGCCAGTGGTCAAAATCAGCCACTGAGGGTGGTTGCTCCGAGAAGCCGAGATTTAACCTTGGGTTGGTGGCCCAGACGATGACTAGTTGATCTGAATGCGGGAACGGGAGGGGCTGCAACAGGACAGAGTTGACGGCGCTAAAAATGGCGGTCCCGGAACCGATGGACAGAGCCAGAGCGACAAGAGCGATCGTTGTGAAACCAGGGCTACGCCTCAATAGCCGTAACGCGAAACGTGCATCTCTCGTCAGAGTTTCCACGCGTTGTCTCGTTTCCTATTCAGTTTCAGTGAGTATCGGCCAGCTTTGGCGTTCAACACCAAGACTAAGGCTTCCATTCCCGTTCAAGCCTCAGACTTGGGAAGCGACTAGTCTCATTGCAATGCCCGCTGGAGCCTGCGAGCCATCACTTCCGCTCCATTTCACTAGGTACCCAGATGATATGGGAAATGCTCTCTACCGTTGAAGTCCGGACTGTGTGGTCCTGGATTAGGGTCTTCCCATCGCGATCGAGATAGCGCACATCGGAGCCCTCCATGAAAATCTGCCCTTCCCGTTCGATTTTCCAGTTTGTAACCAGCTTGTTTCCATCCCACCGTGTCGTTGATTTGTGCTGGCCAATCCGCTGGTCGTTTAAGTTTTCCTTGCCGTTTGTGGTAAGTCGCAGCGTGTTGGGACCCGACTGGATCATCAACGCTGGCTCTTTGTGGGTAATCGTTTCCGGCGGCATCATCTTAAAAGCCATGTCGGCTGGTGGAGGAGGGGGTCCCGGCGGAGCATCGGGATCAATGTTCTTGCGCGGCGTTACCGTCATCGTACTCTTGGCGACATCTGCCTTCCGTGTGCCGGTGAAGTTCGGTTTATTCCCAGCAGCCAACAAGGAAGCGGCACAGCAGGCTACCAGGATCTGATATTGAATCCGAGTCATCATGTGTGTTAACTCCTTTCATCGTGGCCTTGACTTCGATTGCAGCGACACCTCTGCGATCATCTGCAATTTGACGATGGAGCTCCTAAACCTCTGTTAGACACAATCGACGCAACAAAGTTCCCCCCCACAAACGAACTTTTGCGATCTCCTATTTCTTAAACAGAAGCTTTTCCCTCAGCATGCGAGCGAAACGCACTTATCAGGCCCCCCGCTCCAGTTACTAAAGTCTGCCCGGCGAATCGCTTTTCGCGCTGAGGATCTCGGCCATCCATAGAGTCTGATTGTGCCCTCGGTGGACACGGTATGCCCATTCGGCCAGGGCCAAGACAGACGCAGTAAAAAGCGGGGATAGGAATACCCAAACATTTCTAGGGGTTGAAACACTCCCAAGGTCTTTCGCGGCTCATACCCCAAACAATCGTCTGCCATTGTGGCAAAAGATGTCTTCGATCTGAGAATCACTCAGACGGAGCCGCCTGGCTGCCAGCTTGAGAGCGCGCAGAGATTCATGCGCCACGAAGAGCGGACGAATTTTGGCGTAGCCCGCCACAGTGTCCCAGTCGAGTGTGTTCTCATGAAGCCAAAGAAACTCGTCTCCAACGGCCACGCACCGCCCGCGAAAATGGCTGATCGGGAAATCAGATCCCCACATCAGCCGCTCGTGCCCCAGTGTTTCGATGATCGCCTCAAAGCCGCCAGCTTCTGTTACCGCGGAGGCATCACACCAGACATTGCCCAGTCCCTTGAGCGTTTGGATGCCTTCAATGGTGTGGTAAGGATTAAACCCTCGGGCCGCGTGAGCGAGGATCATTCGAATGTTCGAGTATTTCCGACAATAGTTTCGAATCTGCTCTTGGTTCAAAGGATCCGCCATGGCGCGTGCGCGCACCATGTGCAGAGTGATGGAGAGGCCTTCTTCGTGCGCGATGCGGACATGCTCTTCCGTTAGATACTCTCTGACCTCTGAATCCCAGGTCGGCTTGCGCGGAGAGAAGGTGTGATAGACCTTCAATCCCACGAAGTGATGCTGCCTGACAGCCTCCCTCACCTGCTCAGGATCCTGATGAGGCGAAACGATGAGTTGTCCGCGTGAATGCTCGTCTTTGGCAACCTCCGCTGCGACGAAGCGGTTTGACGCTTCATACGATTCTTCATTCAAGCCCCCACCAAAGAAAAGTCCGCTCGTTATTCGGCCAGGCGTGATCCACTGCATCTGCCGCCGGAATTCGTCCATCGTTACAACAGCGGGACCCTTATCAACGAAAGGGCTTGGTGACTTCCAGTGGGTTACTTCGTAGAGATGCGCATGGCTGTCAAAAATTCTGTCCGGAACAAAGCTGTCGAGTTCTCGTGCGAAGAACTCTTGGTCGTAGTCTCGCCGTTCCCAGGTTGGTTCCATGTTCGCCATGCGATTGTTTGGTGTGCTCCGACGTGGAGTCTTTCGAGGTGACTGGAGGTTACTTTGCCAGAATCACCAGTTCAACCAGAAACGATAACGATATCCGGTTAATATTACTCCGGTGACACATTCCACGTTCCGTGCCGGCCTTTCGAGTGGCGTCGTCCACGTTGGATTGGATCTCGAAAAAAGCCAACTCAGAGGGCTGCAGTCGATGAGATTTAAGCTTGTGAGGCAAACTGTGATCGGTTTTCACAAAGCTTGTCTCAGATGAACGTAACTGCTTACAAGGAAAAACAGGAACAATTGCCCCAAAGCCAGTGAGTCCTCCCTCCTCCACCTTGCTTTATTCATTCTCTCACTGTCTTCAAGAACCAGCCAGGGCGAGGGGGCGAGTGGCTATGCCGCCAAGACACCTACTGAACATCGCGAATTATGGTGACAATTCCCGCGTGTGCCTGTTCGCTGCGCCAGCAGAGTGAATTCGGCTCCCCTCGCCCCAACGCGGGAGAGGGGTTGGGGGTGAGGGGGAATCAGATAGTGTGGATCAGCACGCAGAACCCAGTGCTGGATGAGGTTCTGGAGCCCTGCAGGACCAATCAGCCGTGTGCTCGCCCCCTCACCCCTGGCCCCTCTCCCGCGTTGGGGCGAGGGGAACTGAGGTCGATTGAGTGTCTCGAGAGACAACGAGTTTCGTCACTTCATTCTGTGAGCCTCCTTAAGAGGCTTTGTGCATGCGGAAAGGCACGCACCTGATCACAGCTTGGCGACCCCCTCACCCCCAGCCCCTCTCCCGCGCTGGGGCGAGGGGAGCCGACTTTGTGTTGAATTCAATTCTTTCACAGCTCCCCTGGTCTCGGGAACCTACCTTTACGCTCGAGGAACAGGGCGTGACGGGGCCCTGGCTTCGGCAGGCAAGCCTTTGGATGGTAATTTTTTCGACTCGTTGCATGCAATACATGATATAAATGCACCGACTTCGGACTGTCAAGCTCAAAGCTCTGTGAGAATCGAGTGCCGTTTCTTTGCTGCCGGCTGCGTTGAGCGAGCCTTACAGGTTTCAATCCCCATTTCTCGGCACTCACTCATTCGCTCAGCCTGAGGTTCGAACTACGGTTTGCCTCTCACTCGCATGAACCAATTGAAAACAGAAGAAAAGGTCGGGCTCAGTACATCGCGAGTTCCAAAGTCCCTCCGGCTCTACGATCGCGCCAAATCTCTCATTGCGGGGCGAACTCACCTGTTCGGACGGCGGGCCGAGATGCAGGCTTACGGTATTTCGCCGATCTACAGCGCCCGACAGCAGGGCGGGTATTTTTGGGACGTGGATGGCCACAAGTACATTGACTTCAACATGGGAGCCGGCGCGGTCCTGCTGGGCCATGCCTATCCCAGTGTGGTGCGAGCTGTCCAAGACCAGGCAGCTCAGGGAACCGGGCTCAGCATCAATCATCCGCTCGAACTGGAGACCGCCGAGCTCCTGGCGGAACTGGTACCCTGCGCCGAAATGGTTCGGTTCTGCAAAGGGGGCGGCGAGGCCAACACGGTGGCAGTCCGGATCGCCAGAGCTGCAACGGGGCGCGACAAAGTCGTGTTCTGCGGATACCACGGCTGGCATGACTGGTATCTCGCAGCTAATCTGGCATCGGACGCAACACTGGCAAAGCATTTGTTGCCGGGCATTTCGCCTCGAGGCGTGCCGCGAGAACTCGAAGGCTCCACGCTGCCGTTCGAGTTCAATAACCTCGACTCGCTCCGCCAAGTCCTGGATGCCCATTCGGGCGAGGTTGCATGTGTGATTCTGGAGGCTGCCCGGAATTACCTGCCTGAGCCGGGCTTTCTAGAAGGTGTTAGAGATCTGACCCGGCAGCACGGTGTCGTTCTCATCTTTGACGAAGTGGTCACTGGTTTTCGCACCGCCCGAGGAGGCGCCCAGGAGTATTACAACGTCATTCCCGATGTAGCTACATTCGCCAAGTGCATCTCGAACGGGTTTGCGTTGGGCGCCGTCGCAGGGAAGAGAGCAGTGATGGAAGTGGCGGTAGACAACTTCATCAGCAGTGTCTATTGGGCCGAAGCGACCGGACTGGCTGCCGGCAAGATCACTCTAGGAGAGTACCTGAAGCAACCTGTCTGTGCTGCCGTTCAAGATTTCGGAAACGCCTTTGTCGCAGGGTGCCGGCGGGTTATCGAACAATCCGGAGTTCCTGCGACGATGATCGGACTCTCTTTCTTTCCAACGTTGACCTTTCGAGATCTTGCACCGGAACTACTGGATCCTCTCGTGACTCTCTATATGCAGGAAACGGCCAAACGAGGCCTTTTCGGGGGGCCGGGACACTTCTTCTGTCTACAGCATACGCAGGCCGACTTAGCAGCAGCGGTGGAAATCATCGGGGCAGCCTTGACCACCATCCGCAAGGCCCTCGACGAGGGCGACATTTCAAAGTATCTGGAGTGTCCTGTGCGGCAGTCCGGATTCCGGCGATTGGTCTGACTCAAGGAATATCCAGAGGGAAGGCTGTCGCGCCTTGACAAAGCGCGCTGATGCTGGTCACGATGATTCACAGTAGACGCTCAGCATCCAGAACACGCACTGGAAAGTTTGTTCAACCGGATGACACACGGAGTTCACGCCCAGCGGGTACGATGGCAGTTCAAAGCCGTTGATGGAGGCGCGGAGATAAGGCGAAGATGAACCGTCGTCAGTCTGATCAGTCAGACTCTGGCGGAAATCATTCTCGCGATCCTGTGTTACGAAGCCGAGGGTTACTCCGAAGCGAACACGAGTTCGCCGGTGACGCGGGTCCCTCCTGCGTGTGGAAGCGAGCAGAACCGCAGCCGTTGGGGAACGTACATTTCTGCTTGACAAGGTCGCCGGGTTGGAGTCAGATGTCATGCATTGCATGCAATCCATTCCCCAATAAAGGCAAGGAGCGTTTCGGATGGCTTTCCCCGAGAGAAAAATGACGCTCAGCGAGCGGGCCTACTATGAAATCAAAAGGAGGATCGCGCGACGTGAGATTCTGCCGGGAGCTGCGCTTGTGCTGCAGTCTCTGGCAACGAAGCTGGGAATGAGCCGCATGCCCGTTGTTGAGGCGATCCGCCGCCTTGAGCGCGATGGGCTGGTAACCCTGGTGCCCCAATGGGGGGCTACCGTCAAGGTTTGGTCGCAGGACGAGATTCAAGAGGCGCACTCCATTCGCAGAGCGTTGGAAGGCGAAGCGGCGCGGCTTTTCGTGAAGCGTGCCTCGCCGGAAGACAAGCGCCGGCTGGCTGAACTCAGCGACAGGTTTGACCGCTGGGCTACCAAAGACACCTTCAAGTGCGATGAGGCTGACCTCGACTTTCATCTACACATCGTCCGCTCCACCCGATACCAGCGCCTATACGAACTGGTTGAAAATTCCAAGATTGAAACCACCATCATTTCGGGCCTTTCCCTCGCGCTCATCGAGAGCATGGACACTCGGGTGAAGGGGTACGCGAAGGGCGTTGGAATTCACAAGCCGGTGGTGAAGGCGCTGCTTGGCAAGGACCCGGAGTCGGCAGCACGTGCCATCTGGAAGCACATCGACACAAGCTTGGAAGGCATTCTGAGGCTAGACGAGCAGGCCAGGTCGATGGAGCCGAGATTGACTGGCACGCGCTAGCCGAGTGTGGACTAAAACAACGGCAAGAATCGGAGGGTGTACGCAGAACGGCCAGACCTCTCTCCCAGACTGCGAATCGCGGCCTGGCCTGAATCGCAGGTCGATCCTGTGTTTTTCTAAGTGTGACCTAAAGCATACTGACAAGCTGGATAGCCAAACCCTATTCGGCAGGAGGGAAATCATGAAGCGCAACTGGCTAATTCCGTTTCTGCTTCTCGGCGGACTCCTATCTCTCAGCAATCGCGCTGAGGCTCAGAGGACGACCGCTAACGTCTACGGACTGGTCAAAGACACATCGGGGGCTGTCGTTCCAGGAATCACTGTTACGCTGGCCAACGAGTTGACCGGGACTGAACAAAAGGTGACGACAAACGAGAGTGGAGAATTTTCTGCGAGCTTTCTACCTCTTGGTCGCTACACCATCACGGTCAGCGCGCAGGGATTCAAGACTTTCGTGCAGAAGGGCCTTGAACTAACGGCAGGACAGCAAATTCGTTATCCCATCACATTGGAACTCGGCGAAATCACCGAGAAGATCGAGGTTACTGCCGAGGCGCCCCTGCTCCAGAATGCCTCGGTACAGCTCACGGATAACATCACGCCGCAGCAAATTCAGGATCTGCCCCAGGCACGGCGCGATTTCACTTCACTTCTCAGCCTCCAGACAGGTGTCGTGCGCAACACGACCGAATATGTCCAGATCAACGGGCTGGCGGGAGTGGGAATCACGGTGACAGTCGACGGCGTGGATGCCGGCGGAGACTCAGAGAGTTCCTCTCTCTCGGCATTTCAGGGTGCCAACCTCATTAATGTGCTCAGCCAGGAAGCCATCCAGGAAGTCAACGTGTCCAAAGGAGTGGTCTCGGCAGAGATCGGCCGGGCGTTCAGCGGCAATATCAATCTCATCAGCAAGGGGGGAACGAACCAGTTTCACGGCTCGCTCTTTGAAAATTGGCAAAATGACGTTTTGAATGCCCGTAACGCTCTGCTGGCAACGACAGCCAAGAAGCCTCCCATTCGCTTCAACCAGTTCGGCGGCTCCGTGGGCGGCCCTGTCATCAAGGACAAGGCTTTCTTCTTCTTTGCTTATGAAGGCTACCGGCAGAGCAATTTCACGCTCCAGACGGCGCTAATGCCCACGCCAGAGTTCAGGGCCCAGGCAATTGCCGCTGTTCCGGCTTACAAGGATGTTCTCGCACTGTTCCAAGCCCCAACCGAACCTTACGCGGCTGGCGCAACCAGCGCGCTCTGGCGCGGACCTTCCCCTGACGTGGGTCACGATAATCATTACATCTTCAGAGGCGACTATAACATCAGCTCCAACGATCGCCTCTCCGGGCGGTACACCCGCGGACGCCCTTTCAGGGCTCAACCCGCCGCCGTATTGTCGAATCAGCAGACCTATGTTTATGCGGCAGACTCCGCCAACCTGAGCTGGGTTCATGCCGCACCCGGCTGGACCAGCGAAACTCGGGCGGGTCTAAATTACACCGATGCCCAGCGCCTGCAGCAGGCCTTTACCACCGGGATTCCTGGCGTTGAGATTCAGGGTCAGTTCTCCGTGGGAGCAGAATTTCTGACGCTCACGGGACATACTTATTCTCTTGAAGAAATAGTCAGCAAGCCCATCGGCCGGCATACGATAAAGTTTGGGGCCAACTATTTTGTTCAGGCTCCTGGCCGCTCCGACGAAGAGATTCCCCTTTTCACTTACCCTAACGCTGCCGATTTCCTGGCCAACCGGCCCAGCCGCGTTCAGTTCACTTTTGGAGTCCCGCGTTTCCATGGTAAGACCTGGAAAATGGCTGGTTTTGTCCAAGATGACTTCAAGGTACGACCCGACCTTATCTTGAACCTGGGAGTTCGCTACGAATACTACTCGGTCTTCAGAGACAAGGAGGGTTTTCTGCTCAACGCCGGCAACCCGTCCAATGCTTTCGCAAATCCACCTCGCTATCGTCCCGCCGACTCGTTCTACAATCCCGACAAGAACAACTTCCTGCCCCGATTTGGGTTCGCGTGGAGTCCGGGACAAGGCGGCAAGAATGTCGTCCGCGGTGGATTCGGGATGACCGTCGCTCCTTTCAATCTGCGAAATTTCTACACGCTGGCCGCCTATGAACCCAAGGTGATCTTTCGCTATCGTTTTAGCGGAGCTGATATTACTCGGCTGAATCTCCGCTATCCCATCACCAACGCCCAGATGTTGGCGGTGGTGAGAAACGAAAACATTTCTCGGGCCTTCGAGATCTTTGACGAAAACAATCCAAACCCTTACAGCATGCAGTGGACGCTCGACATCCAGCGTCAGTTGTCCCCGACCTTGGTGCTGCAGACAGGATACGTCGGGACGAAGGGGCTGAAAATCAGCCAGTCGCACACATTGAACATCCCTAACCGGCTCACTGGAGTTCGACCCGTGGCTACAGTGCTGGACGTGAATCTGAGAGACGCTTCCGATTTCAGTGTCTATCACGCTTGGCAAACCTCTCTGAGAAAAAGGTTGTCCCACGACCTCGCCTTCAACGTCAACTACACCTGGAGCCGAAACATGGCGTTGTCCCAAGGCGACTACTGGGGAGGCAATGATCCAGAGGTGCAAGACGAGACTAACTACCGCGCCGACTACGGTCCCATCTCCCAGAACCGGACGCAGAGCCTGACTCTCGACGCGATCTATACGGCTCCATTTGACCGTTGGGTGAAAGCCGGTTCAGTCTTGAAGCATGTCATCGGAGGCTGGCAACTGGCAGGTATCCTGGGAGCTGCAAACGGACAGTGGATTAATGTGGTTCAGCCAAGCGGCTACCTGCAGTCTCGGCCTGACTACGCTGGAGGTGATCCGTATATGAACGGAGCCAATCGATTCCAGTATTTAAACCCCGCAGCGTTTGCGAGAGTGCCGGTAGTGACAAGCAATATTCCAATTCGGCCGGGGAATCTTGGCAAGAACGCGCTCCGCGGGCCAGGCACCTGGAATCTCGATCTTTCGGTCTCCAAGGACTTCAAGTTCTATGAACGCTACGGTCTGAGATTCCGTGCGGACATGTTCAATGCTACAAACGCCGTCAGATTGGGCAACCCGGTTGTGGACATCGCTAATGCTCGTTTTGGTCAGATCCTGGCTGTCGCACCTGCCAGGACGATGCAACTTGGACTGAGATTCACATTCTGATCGCGCAGTGTCCATGTGACAAAGTGCAGCTCCAAGCGGCCGCACACAGGGTTCAGTTTGCTCTGTGTGCGGCGACGTTTCTCGCCCGTGCCACCCCCACCACGGATCTCAAGACAACCCTGTGGCTTTGCCCTCGAACGCTAGACACATGAGTTGGTGTTGAACTGGACACTGGACCGGCAGCTGCCAGCTTCGCCCTGGCGATGAGAATCATGTAGCGCAGACCGCCCTTTCTGCGGTCTGCGGCTTTTCGTCTCCGAAAATACCCAAAGCCGCAGACCTCCCTGAGAACCGTGAGGTCTGCGCTACACGATCTGATTTCCAGGAAAGGAGTAGTCGCGATGCGCATTTTTTGTGGGGTCATCGTTTTGCTCTGCCTCGCTCCCGCGTCCGTACTGGCCAAAGAGAAGATCATGACCCTGAGCTGGGGTGACGTGATCTGGCAGCATCGGGGGCAAGGTGTCGCTCAAATCGACACGCCTGAAAAAATTCGGGAATTCATCAAGGCCTGGAAATCAAAAGGAGTGGACAAGGTTCACTTCCGCGTGGACGACTTTCGCATCCTTCTGTTTCATCAGCTCTACATTGCTTCGACCAGCAGTGCTTACCACAAGGAGGCGGCGAGAGCAACCAAGGAAGCCTGGCAGAAGAATTTGGTGCAAGTGGCGGTGGATTCCTTGAAGAAAGAGGGCATCACGGTTGAGATGTACATCACGATTCTCGACGAAGGATTGCCGCCCGAAATGCTCGGAGGCGACCGGAACTTGTTTCCCTGGCAGTCCAACTTCACGCGGCAGAATCCTCAGTTTCTCTCTGTAGACCGCAGCCTTTCGGGTTCCCCTCACAAGTACCACTACGGAGTGCTCGAGTACGCCTATCCTGAGGTTCGGGAATACATGTTGAAGATGATCACAACATTTTCCGACCGGTTTGATTTCGATGGAGTCTTTCTGAGCCTGCGTTCTCATTCTCCTCCACCCGAGCATGCCGACCAGTTCGGATTCAACGAGCCTGTTGTGAAAGAGTATGAACGGCGCTACTGGAGAAACATCCTTCTGCAGTCTTTCGACCTTGAGAAATGGCGCGATCTCAGGGGAGAGTACCTGACCGCTTTCCTTCGAGACGTCAAAGCCCATTTGAGCCGGAAAGGCCAGAAGCTGGCAATTGGAATCGCCCAGGGAGAGTATCTCGGCCCTCCCTTCGGGAACATGAAGCTGCACTGGCGGCAGTGGGTTTCAGAGAAGATCATCGATGAACTCGTGGTTGGACATATTACGCAGGAGCGATCTCGGTATCCGAATCGCAGCCAGCGCGCCTACGGTTACATCCAGAACCAAGAAGAGAACCTGAATCTTCCTCCCATTGAGCAGGCCATCGCAGAGTCTTACGGGCCGCTGTGTCGCAAACACGGTGTGAAGCTGTATGTCGACCCCGAGCGGTTTTACTACGTGTTTGACCATCCGGCTTTTGGCGGTGCCAAGCAGCCGCCTGAAGTCCGAGCGCGGCTGATAGAAAAGCTGGAAGCCATTTCTGATCTGGCGGGTTTGACCTACGACTATAGCGACATCCTGGGCCTGAATCGAACGGAGTAGAGAGCCACAGAGTTTAGGCTGTGAGACAGCCTCAAGAGACACAGAAAATGTAGGAGGCGCTCGTGTGTCCGCTGACACCCGCGCGGCGATCTTCTTCAGAAATCAGCCTTCCAGGTCGCCGCTGGGACAGCGCCTCCCACATTCAAAGGCTCAACGTTGTGTGGCCTTTGGGCGTTTCCAGGATCACCACGACAACATCTGGAGGCATTCATGAATCGTCGAGATTTTTTC
>Ga0187892_10007875_pt1 | contig 14939 bp, 16 predicted proteins | sample MA1701073metaG_FD_139345 | JGI IMG/M metagenome (GOLD analysis project Ga0187892, IMG submission 139345) | Bio-ooze microbial communities from a basaltic lava cave in the Kipuka Kanohina Cave System on the Island of Hawaii, USA - MA170107-3 metaG ... | reverse complement strand
GGAGGAGTCGACGGGGATGGACGGCGGGCCCGGCTTCGTGCGGGGCCGGGTGGTGGAGGAATGCGGCGGGCGGGCGGTGATCGAGTTCCCGGCGGACAACTGGGGCGACAACGTGGCCCTGCTGGTCTCCTCGCTGGTGGCCGGGGAGGCCACCGAGGACCGGACGTTCAGCCGGTGCCGGTTGGTGGGCCTCGACCTGCCCGCCGGCCTGCTGCCGGGGCCGGCGCTGGGTGGGCGACCGGACGTCATGGTGGGGGTGATCGTCAAGCCGTCGCTGGGCTTGCGGCCTGGCGAGGTGGCCGAGGTGGTGAAGACGGCGACCGGGGCAGGGGCCACGTTCGTGAAGGACGACGAGTTGCAGGGCGACCCGCCGTGGTGCCGGTTGGGCGAACGGGTGGCCGCGGTGGCGGCCGTGCTCCCGGAGGGCGTGACCTACTGCGTCAATGTGACCGGTCCGGTGGAGTCGCTGGTGGAGCGGGCCCGGCGGGTGGTGGCGCTGGGCGCCACGGGTGTGCTAGTGAACGCGGTGGCGCAGGGACTGGGCAGCGTGCTCACCCTGCGGCGGGCCGGCCTGGGCGTGCCCGTCCTCGTGCACCGGGCGGGGTCGGGCCCGTGGACCCGCAACGGGCCGTTCGGGGTGAGCGGGGCGGTGCTCACCCGACTGTTCCGCTGGTGCGGGGCCGACGTGGTCATCGCCGGGGCCTTCGGCGGCAAGCTGTTCGAGTCCGACGAGCAGGTGCGGGCCAACGTGGCCGCGGGGCACGCCGAGCTGGGTGGCGGTGTCCCGCCCTGCCGGGTGGCCCTGGGCGGCGGGATCGGGGGCGGGAACGCGGTGACCCAGGTGGAGGCGGCAGGTGGGCCCGGGACGGGTGGGCTCGTCGTGCTGCTCGGGTCGCACGCCTACGGCCACGCCGACGGGCTCGGCGGGGGCGTGGCCGAGGTCGTCGAGGGGCTGCGGCGGTGACCGACCCGATCCCGCCGACGATCGAGTGGGTCGACGGCCGCGTCCGCCTCCTCGACCAGCGCCGGCTGCCGGGCGAGCTGGCCTTTCTCGACATCGCCACCGTGGACGAACTGTGCGACGCCATCCGCACGCTGGCCGTGCGAGGGGCGCCCGCCCTGGGCGTGGTGGGGGCGATGGGGGTGGCCCTGGCGGCGGCAAGGGGGGAGCCGCTGGAGGAGGCGGCGGAGCGGCTGAAGGCCACCCGTCCGACGGCGGTCAACCTGGCGTGGGGTGTGAACCGGGCGGTGGCCGCCGCCGACCCGCTGGCCGAGGCCCGCCGCGTCGCCGTCGAGGACGTGGAGCGCAACCGTCGCATCGGCCGCCACGGGGCCGAGCTGCTGGCCGCCGGCAGCCGGGTGTACACCCACTGCAACGCCGGGTCGCTGGCCACCGCCGGATACGGCACTGCCCTCGGCATCGTCCGGGCCGCAGCCGAGGAAGGGCAGCGGCCGGTGGTGTGGGTGGGCGAGACCCGACCCCTGCTCCAGGGCGCCCGCATCACGGCGTGGGAGCTGGCCCGGCTGGGCATCCCGGCCACCGTGGTGCCCGACGGGCTGGCCGCGTCGCTCATGGGGGGCGGCGAGGTCGACGCGGTGGTGGTCGGGGCCGACCGGGTGGCGGCCAACGGGGACGTGGCCAACAAGGTGGGCACCTACGGGCTGGCGGTGCTGGCCTCCCACCACGGGGTGCCGTTCTACGTGGCCGCCCCCACGTCGACCGTCGACCTCGACTGCCAAACCGGTGCCGGCATCCCCATCGAGCGGCGCCCGCCCGAGGAGGTCACCACGGTGGGCGGCACGGTCGTGGCCCCGGCCGGGGTGACGGCCGAGAACCGGGCCTTCGACGTCACCCCTGCCGCCTTGGTGACCGCCATCGTCACCGAGGAGGGGGTGGCCACCCCGCCGTACGGGCCTGCCCTGGCACGTCTGGTACACCATCGCCCATGAGGGGCCGGGGTGTGCGGAGCTGCGTCTCCACGACGCTTTGTTGCGCACTCGTGCTGCTGGCGGGGGCCTGTGGGGGCTCCGACGACGACGGCGACCGGACGCCCACGGCCACCGACGATGCGGTGGACACGCAGGAGGTCGAGAGCCTGCTGGTGAGCACCCAGCAGCGGGCCAGTCCCGAGTTCGACGTGCGGGACCCGTCGTGCCCGGCCCGCATCGTGGTCGAGGAGGGGGCGTCGTTCCGGTGCACGGTGGTGGTGGAGGGCGCCGTGGCCCCGTTCGACGTGACCCTGCGGGGCGTGAGCTCGGGAAGCCGCACCGGCCAGTTCGACATCCGCCCGGCCAAGGCCATCCTGTCCATCCCCAAGCTGGTCGACCTGCTGCGGGCCAGGGTGCCGGGGGCGACGATCGACTGCGGGCAGGAACGGGTGCGGGTGCTCGAGGTGGGGGCCACGTTCGAGTGCCGGGTAACGGGCGGCGGCCAGCCCGACCAGACCATCACCCTGCGGGTCGAAGACGTGCTGGGCAACGTGACGCAGGTCTGACGGTACCGTGGAAGCCGTGAGCTCGCCGGCTCCGCCCCGGGCGGTGGTCCCCGTGCTGGCTGCGGCCGCCGGGGTGGTGGTGGCCCACGCCGCCGGGTACATGGTGGCGGTCCCGTCGGCGGCCGAGCGCGGCCCCCACCTCGACGCCACCGGGCACGGCTACTGGCCGCTGGCGGTGGCGGCCGCGGTCGTCGGCACGGCGGTGGCCGTCCTGGTGGCCGCGGCGGGGGGTGCGGGCGGGCGGGTCAGCCGCTGGCGAAGCCTGGCCGGCTGGCAGGTGACGGCGTTCGTGGTGGTGGAGCTGGGGGAGCGGGCGGTGGCCGGTGCCGGCCCCGTCGAGCTGGTGGCGAGCCCCGAGTTCTGCTTGGGGCTGGTGCTGCAGGTGCCGGTGGCCCTGCTGGCCGCCCGCCTGCTGCGCACCGCCGAGCGGGCCGGCGCCCGGATGGCCGCCGCCCTGTGCCGCCGCCGCCCGTGGCCGGCCGCGGGCGGCGCCGGCCACGGCCTCGCTCCGCTGGCCAGGCCCCCCGCCCCGTCGCCCGTGCCGGCCTCCGCCCGGCCGCGTGGGCCTCCCCTCGCTCTCGTCTAGAAGGCGCTCCAAAGCCAAACGACGTCGAACGAGGTCCATGCCTGCCCGATCCCGCCTCCTGGCGGTGGTCGCGCTGGAGTGCTGCGCCTCCGTGCTGCGGGCGACCCCGGCGTCGGCCCACGCTGTCCTGCTGCGGGCCGAACCGTCGCCCCAGACCACGGTCGAGAGCCCACCGGCCGCCATCCGCCTCACCTTCTCCGAGCCGGTCGAGGTCGCCTTCGGGGCCATCCGCGTCTTCGATGTGGACGGCAACCGGGTCGACGACGGGTCCATTCGCCGCGCCGAGAGAAACCGCCAGGTCGTCCTGCCCGTCGGCCTGCGTGACGGGACGTACACCGTCACCTGGCGGGTGACGTCGGAGGACGGCCACCCGGTCAGGGGCGGGTTCGGGTTCTTCGTGGGGGCGCCGTCGGCCATCTCAGCCGTGGCCGTGCCGGTCGACGAGGGATCGGGGCCCGCCGTCACCGTCGGCTACGGGGTGGCCCGCTTCCTGTGGTTCGCCGCCCTCGTCGCCCTCCTCGGCATGGTGGCCATGCGCCGCTGGGTGTGGACCCCGGCGGTGCGGGCCGCGGGCATGGCCGACTCGGACGCGGCCAGGGCGTTCCGGCGCCGCTTCCGCCGGGCCGTGCCGGCCGCATGGGTCGTGCTGGTGGGCGCCGGGCTGGCCACGCTCGCCTTCCAGTCGGCCAGCGTGTCGGGGCTGGCGCTGGCTGAGGCGGTGCGGCCCGAGGTGCTGGGCGAACTGCTGGAGACGGCCTTCGGCCGGCTGTGGGTGGTCCAGATGGGGCTGGCGGTCGCCCTGGGCCTGCCGGTGGCCGCCCTCGTCGCCCGCCGGCCGCCCTTCGGGATCTCGCCCCGGGCGTGGCTGGTCGCCACCGGGGTGGTGGGCGCCGCCGTGTGCGTGGCCACCGCCGCCAACGGCCACGCCCGCACGGTCGGCACCACCGCCGTGATGGTGCCCGGCCTGGCTCTCCACCTCCTCGCCGCCGCGGTCTGGGCGGGGGGGCTGGCCGCCCTCGTCGTGCTCGGCCGCATGGCGTGGCGGTCGGTGGCCGCCCACGACCGGCCGACCCTGCTTCAGGAGCTGGTCCGGCGGTTCGGCCGCGTCGGCCTGGTGGCGGTACCGGTGCTGCTGGTCACGGGCGTGGTCACCTCGGTAGGGCTGCTGGCCACCCTTTCCGACTTGTGGGACGTGTCGTTCGGGCGGGCCGTCTCGGCCAAGGTCGCCCTGTTCGTGGTGGCCGTGGCCCTGGCCGCCGCCCACCGGCGACGCACACCCCGGCGGCTGGCGTCGGCGGCCGGCCCGGCCGCCGTCGCCGGCTTCGAGCGGACGGGGGCGGCCGAGTTGCTGGCCGTCACCGGCGCCGTCGCCATGGCCAGCGTGCTGGTGGCCCTCGTCCCCGGGCGGTCGCTGGCCCTGGCCGCCAAGGGGCCGGTCAACCAGGAGCGGCGGGCCGGCCCCTACACCGTCCAGCTGTTCGTCGACCCGACACGGGCGGGGGACAACGAGTTCCACGTCACGTTCGTGAACGAGGCGGGCCTGGCCGCGACCGAGGTCGCCACCGCGGACGTCACCCTCGGGCCGGCGGGCGGCGAGCGCAACCCGGTGGCCATGCGCCTCATCTCTCCCGGCCATTTCGTGGGCGACGCCACCCTCCCCGGCCCCGGCCGCTACTCGCTGGGGGTGGCGGGCATCACCTTCGACTTCCGCCTCCACGAAGACAGGAGCACCTGAGATGCGACGATCGATCGCCCTGGTGGCGACGGCCCTGGCCCTGGCCGGCGCCGCCCCCGCTTGGGCCCACCAGGAGATCAGCCCCGCTAGCGTCGCCGTCGGTAGGCCGGCGTTGCTGATGCTGAGCGCAGCCAACGAGAAGCGGGTGGACCTGACGAGCGTCACGCTGACACCTCCGAGCGGCCAGCAGTTCGGCCACGCCACGCGGGACCCGGCGGGGTGGACCGCGGCGCTCACCCGCACCCGCATCCAGTGGACGGGCGGGGCGGTGCGCCCCGACCGCTTCGAGCACTTCGGATTCGAGGTGGAGCCGATCGGCCAGCCCGGGGACCTGACATTCCGGGTGGCGGTGGGCTACGCCGACGGCACCACGGCCGAGTCGGACGTGCCGCTGCGCGCCGTGGTGGCCGATGGAGCCCCGCCTGCGACCACCGTCGCTCCTGCCCCCGCCACGACGGCGCCCGCCGGCGGCGAACCCGCCGGGGCCGCTCCCGCCCCCGTGGCCGCCGACGACGCCGGCTCGGGCCGCGGGGTGGCCACGCTGGCCCTCGTCGTGGCCCTGGCCGCCCTGGCCGCGTCGGTGGCCGGTTTGGCCCGGGGCCGGCGGCCGGCCCAACCCGCCGCCTCAGGCCAGGGGCAGGACTGGTGAGGCCGCTGGCCCGCGCCGGCCCCGGCACGGCGGCCCAGTCGTTCACCACGGTGGGGCGGGGGGCGCTGGTGGCGGCGCTGGTGACCCTGGGCGCGTGCGGGGGCGACACGTCGGGCTCGGGGGCGAGGCCGTCCACCCAGGCCCGGCTGGAGATCGTCCGTCCCTCGCCCAACCAGATCCTCCCGCCCACCTTCCGGCTGGAGCTCAACCTGATGGGGGCCACGGTCGTGCCCGAGTCGGCCGCGGGCGGTCCCCTGCGGGGCAACGAGGGCCACATCCACGTCACCCTCGACGGGAAGCTCGTCTCGATGACCTACGGGACGAGCCAGGAGCTGAAGGACCTGCCCCCCGGCCCCCACAACATCCAGGCCGAGTTCGTGGCCGCCGACCACGCCCCCTTCAGCAACCGGGTCATCGTCGCCGCCGCCTTCTCGGTGGCGGACGGGGCGCCGCCCACGTGAGCAGGTGAGGCGTGACCTGCGGGTCGGCATCGTCCTGGCGGTGGCCTATGCCGTGCTGGCGGCGGTGTACGTGCGGGTGGGAGGCAATCCCCGGCCCCTGTTCGACGGCTTCGCGCCGGTGCCGCCCTACAACTGGGTCAACCCGCCGCCCGAGTTCCGGGCCGGCAACGTGGTGCCCAGGCCCAGCAGCCTGGACGTGCCCCTCGGGCCCGACGGGTCGGTGGCCACTTCCGGCTCGAGCGGCGACGGCCAGGTCATCCTCACCTTCCCGGCCGGCGCCTTTCCCGTCCACCCCCCCGACGTTCGGGTGGTGGTGCGGATGGCCCCCGTCGACCCGGCCGAGCTGGCCCCTCCTGGGGGCGGGCTGGCCCCCGACGGCAACGCCTACCGGCTCGACTTCGCCTACAACCCCAGTGGCGACCCCGCACCGTTGACGGCCGAGGCCGACGTGTACCTGGTCGTGCCCGAGCCTGCGCAGACCCTGCAGTTCTCCGCCGACGGCCGGGAGTGGGTCAGCCTGGCGTTGCGGCAGGTGCCCGACCCGACCCAGATCGGCGGCGCCCTCGAGGCCCCGGGGTACGTGCTCGCCGTTGCCCCGCCCGTCGGGCGGCCCAGCGCCACCGCCGACCCCGAGAGCGAGGCCAGCCGCCTGGCCAGGACGGCGGCCGTGACGGTGGGGCTGGCGGCCGCGCTGGCCGGGGTGCCGTTGGGGTGGCGGATGGCGCGCCGGCGCCCTGCGGACGGGGGCGGCGCATGAGGTCGGTGCGGCTGAGGGTCGTGGGGGTGGCCGTCCTCATCCTGCTGGCCTGGGCCGAGCCGGCCGCGGCCCACAGCATCGGCGGAGTCGAGGCCACCAACTACCGCAGCGAGATCACCGCCATCAGCCCGTCCGTCCCGGGCATCACCGTCCGGCTGCGGGACCTGGGCCGGCGGGTCGAGGTGCGCAACACCACCGGCGACGACGTCATCGTCCTGGGCTACCAGGACGAGCCCTACCTCCGGGTCGGCCCAGGTGGGGTGTTCGAGAACCGCCGGGCCCCTTCGTTGTACCAGGACCGGCTCAGCGGTGACGATCCCGAGGCCATCGTCCCGCTGCCCCCCGAGGCCGATCCCACCGCCCCGCCCGACTGGCACCGACGCAACCGGGGCGACACCGTGTCATGGCCCGATCACCGGGTGGTGTGGGGGGAGCCCGACCCTCCCGCGGTGCGGGCCGATCCGGGCCGGGCCCAGACGGTCGTGCCCCGTTGGGCCGTGCCGCTGGAGAAGGGGCGGGCGGGCGAGTCGATCGTGGTGACGGGCCGGATCACCTGGATCCCCGGCCCGGCGGCGGTGCCGTGGTTCGTGGCCGCCCTCGTGCTGTTCGGGGTGGGCTTCGCGGCAGGAGCGGCCAAGCGCTGGCCGGTGCTGCTCAGCAGCGCACTGGCCGTGCTGGTGGCGGCCGACATGGTGCGGTTCTACGGCAACGCCACCTCGGCCGGCGGGTCGCTGCTGGGAGGGCTGGCCGAAGCAGCCTTCGCCGGCTTCTTGGAGGTGGCGGCGTGGGGCGCGGGCATCTGGGCCATCGGCGCCATCCAGCAGCAGCGGGCGACAGGGCCGTACCTGGCCATGGCCGTCGGGATCGTGCTCGGCTTCGTCAGCGGGGTGGGCGACCTGCTCAACCTGGCCTACTCGCAGGTGCCGACCTCGCTGCCGGCGCCGGCCGCCCGGGCCGCCGTCTCGGTCTGCCTCGGACTCGGCTTCGGCATCGTGGCCGGGGGGTTCATGGCCCTGCGCGGCACGGGCGCCCTGGCCCAGGTCCAGCCGGTGGCGGCCCGGTCGTGATCACCGCCACCCTGTGCCGCCCGGCCGTCCCCGTGGCCCTGGCCGTCGCCGGCTGCGCCGCCCTGCTGGCCCGCCCCGCCTTCGTGCCCGCAGGCATCGACCCCACCGCCCGCCTCGTCGTGCTGTTCGTGCTGCTGGGGGCGGTCGGGGCGTGGTGGCCGCTGCCGTCCGCCCACCGCCGGCCGGCGGCGGTGGGGGTGGCCGCTGCCACCCTGGTCGTCGGCTGCGCCGCCTTCGCCGTGGGGCGAGCCGCCATGGGCGGGCCCGGGGCCGAGGCGTGGGCCGCTCCCCTGCTCGCCCGGTCCCTGGTGTTGAACAGCCTGGCCGCGGTGGCCGAGGAGGCCTTCTTCCGCCGCCTCGTCTACGGCCTGCTCGAGCGGTGGGGCCCGGCCGTGGCGGTGGTGGGGTCGGCCGCCGCCTTCGCCGTCGTCCACGTCACCGTCTGGGGCTGGTGGGTCCTCCCCCTCGACCTCGCCGCCGGCCTGCTGCTCTCATGGCAGCGGGCGGCGTCGGGGCGGTGGACGGCCCCCGCCGCCACCCATGTCCTGGCCAACGTCCTGGCTCTCGTGTGAGGTCGCCCATGCTCCGATCCAACCGTCCGCCCGCCGCCGTGGCCGCGGTGATCGCCCTCGTCGCCGCCGCCTGCTCGCCGGGCCCGCCGTCGGGCGGGGACGCCCTGACCATCGGCGCCGTCTACCCCGTGTCGGGCAAGCAGGGCCCGGGCGGGACGGAGGAGGTTGCCGGGGCCCGCCTCGCGGTCGAGTTGGCCAACGACCGGGGCGGGGTGCACGGCCGCCCCGTCCGCCTCGACGTGGTGGACGTCGGCGCGGGCGAAGCGGCCCCGTCCGCCATCGAGAACCTCCGCCGCCGAGGCATCGACCTCGTCCTGGGCAGCTACGGGAGCACGATCTCGGCTCCCGCCGCAGTGGCCGCCAACCGGCGGGGGATGCTGCTGTGGGAGACCGGGGCGGTAGGCGAGATCGCCCCCGAGGCGGGCGCGGGGGAGTCGTTCTTCCGGCTGGCGCCCATGGGGGCGTCGCTGGGACGGGCGGCGGTGGCCTTCGTGCGAGACCAGCTAACGCCGCTGCTGGGCGTCCCGGCCGAGCCGATGCGGTACGCGGTGGCCTACGTGGACGACGCCTACGGGCGGTCGGTGGGGCTGGGCGCGGCGGACGAGGTGGAGTCCAGCGGCCAGGTGCTGGCCGGGGCGTTCCCCTACGACCTGCGGGGGTTCGACGCCCGGGGCCTGGCCCGGTCGATCGCCGAGACCCGGCCCGACGTGCTGTTCGTGTCCGCCTACCTGGAGGACGGGGTGGCGCTGCGCACGGCCACCGTCGACGAGGGCCTGGCCCTGCGGGCCAGCGTGGGGACGTCGTCCAGCTACTGCATGCCGTCGTTCGCAGCCCGGCTGGGGCGGGCGGCGGTGGGCCTGTTCGCCTCCGACAAGCCCGACGCCCACCAGGTCGCCCAAGTGCGGCCCGGCACGCTCGCCCGCGGCGCCCGGGAGGCCCTGGCCTGGGCCAGCACCCGCTACCGCCAGCGCCACGGGGAGGACATGACGCCGGCCGCCCTGTCCGGCTTCGCCAACACCTGGGCCCTGGTCGGCCACGTGCTGCCCGCCGCCGGGCCCGGAGCAGGCGCCGCCGCCGTGGCCGCCGCCGCCCGCCGGCTCAAGCTGGGGCCGGGCACGCTACCCAACGGGGCGGGCCTCGACCTGTCCGGGCCGGGGGTGCTCGACGCCGGGGAGAACCGGGCCGCCGTCAGCGTGATCTGGCAGTGGGTGGACGACAGGACGCAGGCGGTGGTGTGGCCGCCCGCCTTCGCCACCCGGCCCCTCCAGGCCATCCCCATCCTCTGATGCGGCTGGCACCGACGGCGCCCAGGCCCTCGTCAGCCTGCCGGCCGGGGCCATCCCGCCCAACGGCGAGGACACGGCGGTGGCCGTCGAGGGGTTTCCCCTGGCCCCCCGGGCTTCGCCCCGCCCCCCCGACCTGCGGCCGGTGAGCAACGTCTACCGCCTCGACCTGGCCTGCCAGCCGTCGGGCACGGCCGTGGGCACAGGGGCGGTGGCACCGGGGGCGACGGTGGCGCTGACCGGGGCCACCCAGGGCGACACGATGCTGTTGTCTGCTGGCGGCCAGGCCCGGGCCCGGGTGGCGGCCCAGCCCTTCGGCAACACCCACGGGGTAGTTGGGGCTTGGGCGCGGGGCGCGCTGGGCGTGGCCCTGGTGGCGGGAGGCGTGGTGGGGCTGGCGTTTTGGGTCCGGAACCGGGCCCGGCCGTAGGATCGGCCGGCGTGGCCGAGCCTGTCATCGCTGTGCGCGCCCTCCACAAGTCCTATGGCGAGCGGGAGGCGGTACGCGGAGTCGACCTGGCCGTGGAACAGGGCGAGATCTTCGCCTTCCTCGGTCCCAACGGGGCGGGCAAGACCACCACCGTGGAGATCCTCGAGGGCTACCGCCAGGCCACCGCCGGAGAGGTCTCCGTGCTGGGCGCCGACCCGCAGCACCCGCCGGCCGGCTGGCGGGAGCGGGTCGGGGTGGTGCTCCAGGAGTTGCGGCTCCCGTCGCTGTTGACGGTGCGGGAGACGCTCACCATGTACGCCGGCTACTACCCCTCGCCCCGGGGCGTGGCCGAGACGATCGAGCTGGTGGGGCTGGTTGCCGCCGCCGACCAGCGCAACTCCAAGCTCTCGGGCGGCCAGCAGCGCCGCCTCGACGTGGCCCTGGCCCTGATCGGCGACCCCGAGCTGCTGTTCCTCGACGAGCCCACCACCGGCTTCGACCCCGCCGCCCGCCGGGGGGCGTGGGAGCTGATCGCCGACCTGCGACGGCTGGGCAAGACCGTGTTCCTCACCACCCACTACATGGACGAGGCCCAGTTCCTGGCCGACCGGGTCGCCATCCTCAAAGACGGCCGCATCGTGGCCGAGGGCAGGCCCGCCGAGCTGGGCCGCCGTGAGGCGGGAGCGGTCACCGTGGTGACGTTCGGGCTGCCCGCCGGCGTGGCCGTCGCCGACCTGCCCGCCGAGGTGGCCGGGCGGGTCCGGCCGGTGGCGGGGGTCGGCGGCCGGCTGGAGCTGGCCACCGACTCGGCGACCCGCGACCTGGCGGCGTTGACCGGCTGGGCCGTGGGGCGGGAGATCGAGCTGGACGGCCTGGAGGCCCACCGGCCGTCGCTGGAGGACGTCTACCTGGAGCTGACCGGCCCGTGAAGGGCGGGCTGCTCCTCCACCAGTACCGCTACGACCAGAAGCAGTTCTGGCGGGAGCCGGCCGGGGTGTTCTTCACCGTCGTGCTGCCCCTGTTGTTCCTGTTCCTGTTCGTCTCCATCTTCGGCAACGACACCACCGAGATCGACGGGCGGCCCATCAAGGCGTCGACCTACTACGTCCCGGGCATCGTCACCCTGGCGGTGGTGTCGGCCACCGTGGTCAACCTGGCCATCACCTTCACCATCCTGCGGGAGAAGGGCCTGCTCAAGCGGGTGCGCAGCACGCCCCTGCCCCCGTGGGTCTACCTGGCCGGGCGGGTGCTGACGGCCATGGTCATCACCGTGCTCATGGTGGTGGCGGTGGTGGGGCTGGGGCGGCTGGTCTACGGGGTGAGCGTGCCGTCGCGCACCCTGCCCGGTCTGGCCCTGACTGTCCTGGTGGGGACGGCCGCCTGCTGCGCCCTCGGGTTCGCCATGACCGCCGCCATCCCGTCGGAGAACGCCGCCCCGGCCGTCACCAACGCCATCATGCTGCCCCTCTACTTCTTCTCGGGCGTGTTCATCCCCGACACGAGCCTCCCCGAGTGGATGCGGTCGTTCGCCTCGATCTTCCCCGTGCGCCACCTGTTCCAGTCGTTCCTGGAGGCGTTCGACCCGGGGGCGACGGGCGCCGGCATCGCCTGGGACCACCTCGGCGTCCTGGCCCTGTGGGGTGTGTTGGGCGCCGTCGTGGCCGCCCGGTACTTCCGCTGGACGCCCCGAGGGTAGGGTCCCGGTCATGCCCGGCGACGTGCTGCCCGACGACTTGGACCCCCTCTCCGACCAGGTCGAGAGCGCGGTGCTGGAGGACGAGGAGGGCAACGAGTACACCGTCGACCAGCAGAACGCAGGCCCCGAGTCGGAGGCGGAGACGGACGAGTGGCCCGACCCCGACACGCCGCCGACCGCCCCCGCCCCCGGGAGCTAGCAAGGCTGGCGTCTGCCGACCTGCCTCTGACCAGCACCTTTGCGCCGCGAAGTCGCTGCCAGGAGGGCGGTCGACCGCCGAAGGAGGGCTTAGGCACCAGCCTCCGAAGTCGGCCGGGCGTCGAAGGTGGGGATCGGCTGGCGGGCGGCCCGGGCCTCGTCCACCCGGCGCACGGGGGTGGTGCGGGGGGCCTGGTGGGCCTCCTCCCCGGTTTCGGCGGCGATGCGCAGCAGGGCGTCGGCCAGGGCCTCGAGGGTCTGGGGGCTCTCCGTCTCGGTGGGCTCGATCATGAGCGCCTCCTCGACGATCAGCGGGAAGTAGACGGTAGGGGCGTGGAAGCCCTCCTCCAGCAGCCGCTTGGCCACGTCGAGGGCCCGCAGCCCACGCCGCTTCTTGAGGGTCGCGGCCGAGGCTACGAACTCGTGCATGTTGGGGCGGTCGTAGGGGATGTCGTAGACGCCCCGTAGCCGGTTGCGCAGCCAGTTGGCGTTGAGGACGGCGCCCTCGGCCACCGTGCGCAGTCCGTCGCCCCCGTTGGCGAGGATGTACGACCAGGCCCGGGCCAGGGCCAGGGCGTTGCCGTGCCAGGAGTGGACCCGGCCGATCGACCGTTCGGGCCGCGCCCAGTCCCAGCCCTGGTCGCCGGCCTCGGCTCGCACCGGCCGGGGCCCAGGCAGGTAGGGGGCCAGCCGCGGCGTCACCGCCACCGGTCCCGCCCCCGGGCCGCCTCCTCCGTGGGGCACGGCGAAGGTCTTGTGCAGGTTGAGGTGGACGATGTCGAAGCCCATCGCCCCGGGCTGGCTGATGCCCAGGATGGCGTTGAAGTTGGCCCCGTCGTAGTAGAGCAGCCCGCCCACCTCGTGGACGGCGGCCGCGATCTCGACGATGTCCTCCTCGAACAGGCCGAGGGTGTTGGGGTTGGTGAGCATGATGCCGGCCACGTCGTCGTCGAGGCGGGCCCGGAGGGCGGCCACGTCGACCAGGCCCCGGGCGTCGGAGGGGACCTGGGTCACCTCGTAGCCGCCGAGGGTGACCGACGCCGGGTTGGTGCCGTGGGCCGAGTCGGGGATCAGCACCCGCCGCCGCTCCCGGGCGCCGGGGTGGTCGGCGTGCCACGCCCGCATGAGGAGGAGGCCGGTGAGCTCCCCGGCCGCCCCGGCGGGGGGCTGGAGGGTGGCGGCGGCCATGCCCGTGACCTGGCACAGGGCGCGTTCCAGGCCGGCCAGCAGCTCCAGCCAGCCCTGGGTGAGGGCGGGGGGGGCGGCGGGGTGGGCGTTGGCCAGGCCCGGAAGCGACGCCGCGTCGTCGCACAGCTTGGGGTTGTACTTCATGGTGCACGAGCCCAATGGGTAGGCCCCCAGGTCGACGGAGTACTGGCGGGCGCTGAGGCGGGTGAAGTGGGCGACCAGGTCGCGCTCGGACACCTCGGCGATGGGGGCAGGGTCGGCCCGAAGGTGGTCGGGGGGGATGAGGTCCTCGGCCGGCCACTCGGGCACCCCCGTGGTGCGGAAGGTGGCGGCCTGGCGGCCGGGCGACGAGAGCTCGAACAGGGTGGGCTCGGCGTCGTGGCCCATGAGGGGGATGGACGTGGCCTTGCCGCCGGCAACGATGGCCCCGCCCGTCATCGGACCACCTTCTCGAGGGCGGCCACGTAGGCGTCGATCTCGTCGCGGGTGCGTCTCTCGGTGACGGAGACCAGCAGCCCGCCGTCCTCCAGGGGGATACCGGCCAGGAAGCCGGCGTCGGCCATGCGCTCCACGATGGTGTGCCCGGCGACGGGGGCCCGGACGGCGAACTCCCGCACGACGGGGGCGGTGGCGGCCGGCTCGATCCCTTCGACGGCCAGCACCGCGTCCCGGGTGTAGCGGGTGGCCCGGGCGCAGCGCAGGGCCAGCTCCCGCAGCCCGGACGTGCCCAGCCAGCCCAGTTGGACGACGCAGGCCACCGCGATCAGCGTCTGGTTGGTGCACACGTTGGACGATGCCTTCTCCCGGCGGATGTCCTGCTCACGGGTGCGCAGGGTGGTGACGTAGGCCCGCGTGCCCTCGGCGTCGACCGTCTCCCCCACCAGCCGCCCGGGCAGGCGGCGCACGTGCTCCCGCCGGGTGGCGAACAGCCCCAGGTAGGGCCCGCCGAAGGACAGGGGCGTCCCGAAGGGCTGGCCCTCCCCCACCACCACGTCGGCCCCGTACTCCGACGGCGGGCGGAGCAGGGCCAGGGCGACGGGGTCGACGGCCACGATCAGCAGGGCCCCGGCCCGGCGGGCGGCCTCGGCGGCGGCGGCCAGGCCGTCGATGCAGCCCAGGTAGTTGGGGTACTGGACGACGACGGCGCCCGCCTCGCCCGCCTCGTCGCCGTCGGGCCAGGCCGTGACGCCGTCGGCCAGCGGCACGTCGACCAGGTCGTGGCCGGTCCCCGCCGAGAACGTGCGCACCACGTCCCGCCAGTTGGGGTGCAGGCCGGCCGACAGCCACACCGTCGAGCGGCCGGTGGCGGCCACGGCCAGGTTGACGGCCTCCACCGTGGCGCTGGCCCCGTCGTACAGGGAGGCGTTGGCCACGTCCATGCCGGTCAGGCGGGCGATGACCGTCTGGTATTCGAACAGGGCCTGCAGCACGCCCTGGGCCACCTCGGGCTGGTAGGGCGTGTAGGCGGTCACGAACTCGGAGCGGGATGCCACCCGCCGCACCACAGCTGGGATGTCGTGGTCGTAGGCCCCCCCGCCCGCGAAGCAGACCAGGTCGGCGCCGGCGGGACGGTTGGCGGCGGCCAGGGCCTCCATGCGGGCCAGGGCGTCGAACTCGGACAGGCCCGCCGGCAGGTCGAGCCCGCCCGCCAGCCGCAGGGCCTCGGGGATGGTGGCGAACAGCTCGTCGACCGAGTCGAGCCCGAGCGACGCCAGCATCGCGGCCACTTCCGCGTCGGTGTGGGGGACGTAGTGGCCCACGGCGCCCGCCAATCTAGGCGGGCGGCCGGCCGTTTCAGGCAATAGGCGTCGGAAAGCGACGC
>Ga0187892_10007874_pt1 | contig 14939 bp, 14 predicted proteins | sample MA1701073metaG_FD_139345 | JGI IMG/M metagenome (GOLD analysis project Ga0187892, IMG submission 139345) | Bio-ooze microbial communities from a basaltic lava cave in the Kipuka Kanohina Cave System on the Island of Hawaii, USA - MA170107-3 metaG ... | reverse complement strand
GGAGTTGCCCGAGTACATCGCCCATCGCCTGCGCCTGGCCGGCACCACCTTGCCGCTGTTCGAGCCTGGTGCTTTGGAGGCGCTGTACCAGGCCACCCATGGCCTGCCGCGCAAGGTCAATCGCCTGGCGCACTACGCGCTGTCGGTCGCCGCCCTGGCCAAAGTGCGCCAGATCACGGCCGAACACGTGCAGTGCGCCGCCGAGGACGTGCAGTGAAGCGCTTCTTCGTCACTCTGCCGATGATGCTGCCACGGCTGTCCGACAGAGCCGCGGCCCAACTGCTGGAAATCCTGGCGTTGCTGCACGAGAGCATGCTGCATCACTACGGAGCCCAGGCCGAGCGCTGGCATGAGCGCCAGCGCTCGCGCAGATCGGCTGCGGCGCATTACTCCAGCTTGCCGCTTCGCGACGACGAGCCGTTCTGAGCCGAATTCGTTCACAGCCCCACTGCACGACGGCCCGGTATCCCCGGGCCGTCGTCGTTGATGGCATCCACAGCGTCGATCTCTCCTTCTGCGTCACCGTATCCGCATTGCCTCACCCGGTGTCGCAATGCGGCCGATCGCCTGGCTCAGCTCACAAAACTGCGTGGTTGCACCGCGGGGAAATAGCGTGAGAGGCAACACAGGGTGCCGCGCCCACATACCTTGCGGGCCTGGACGCTGTTGCCCGTGATCGCATACGCGACACATTGAAGGGCCGCCTTGCTGCGGCCGCCGATGGCTCGATCGCTCTGACCGCAAGGGCCTGGGCAGTTCGGGGAAAAGTTCCGCCCAACATGAAGTCGCCATAGCTGGCGATTCCCTCAGCTTCAAATTCGGGCGTCAGAGGTGATCGCACAGCAAAAATCCCCAACCAGGGCTGATAGGCTTCGACACGCAGACGCCCAACACGCTATGACGGATAGACGGACGGATAGGAAATTCAACCGCATCAGGGCAAGTATGGCACGGGTTTTGAGCATCCCAACGCCGCTGAGCAGTGCAGCTTGAGCGGTCGCAGCCGCCCAATAGCGAGACTGCTGGCGGATCGTCACTGTGGTGCGGGTCGATCCAGCAGCGCTTCATGGGCCCGCACCAAGGCCTGCAACTGCGTTTCGAACCGGTGCAGGATCACGTCCTGGCTCAGTTCGGCTTCGGCGTATCGGCGGCCGTTGGCGCCGAGCTCGGCGCGGCGGACCGGGTCTGCCGCCAGCGCCCGTAGCGCGTCGGCCATGGCGGCGGGGTTCTCGGGCGGCACCACCAGGCCGCAGGCGGCGTCGTGTTCGACCACGCGGCACAACTCGGTGTCGGGCTGCGCGGTGGCCAGCACGGCGCGCCCGCTGGCCAGCATGCCGGTGAGTTTGGAGGGCATCACCAGATCCGCTGCGTCGACCCGTTGGGGCAGCAAGTGGACATCGGCCAGGCCCAGCCAGTCGTTCAGCCGCTCCAGCGGCTGCAGGTCCAGAAAGCGCACGTTGGAAAGGCCCGCGCAGCGCGTCTGCAGATCGGCACGCCCCGAACCGTTGCCGCCCAGCACCAACTGGATGCGCGGATCGTCCTGCAGCAGGCGGGCCACGTCGGCGAATATCTCGAGGCCCTGCTTGTTGCCCATGTTGCCGGAGTACAGGGCCACCACGGCGTCGGGCGCCAGACCCAGCTCGGCCCGGTAGGCGCTGGGCGCGCTCAGCGGGGTGATGCCGCCGATGTCCACCCAGTTGGGAAAGTGCAGCACCCGTTCGGCCGCCACACCCTTGCGCCGGGCACGGTCCACCATGCGGCCGGAAATGGTGGACACACGGTCAAAGCGGCGCATCAGCCAGCGCTCGGCCCGCTCTACCCAGCGGCGCAGCGTGGGGCCTTTGATCAGGCCCAGGTCAAACGCGGCGTCGACTTCGAAGTCCTGAATGTGCAGCCAGCTTTTGGCATCGCGCAGCGAGGCGAAGGCCAGCGCCGCTGGCGCGCACATCAAGGGCGGCTCCACCACCCACACCGCGTCGGGCTTCCAGCGCCATTGGGCGCACAGCACCGGCAGGCTGCTGAGCGCGAAGCTGGCCAGGTGCAGCAAGCGCTTGAGGCCGCCTGGCTGGTGCGGCACCCACAGCGGCGCGCGCATCACCCGAACACCCTGCCACGACTCGGTGCGGTACTGGCTTGAGCTGTGGCCTTCGCCCACTTTCCAGGCCGGGTAATAGGGCGGCGCGGTGATGACACGCACCTCGTGGCCGGCGGCGGCCAGCCACTGCGCCATCTCGCCGGTGTACTTGCCGATGCCGGTGAGCTCGGGCGCGAAGTTGATGCCGTAGAAGAGGATCTTCACGGTGTGCCCTTTGCTTTGGATGGCGCGGCGGGCGTCGCAGCCCCGCGGTTTGTGGGGACGGCTTCGCCCACGAAGGCGCGAACGCCCATGAACTTCATCTGGTAGTGGCTGATGTTCTTGTGGCTTTGCGCCGACACGATCAGGTAGAAGTTCTGCCGTCGGGCGATCTCGGGGACGTAAGGGTGCGCCGCTTCCAGCACCTGCTGGCCGTTCAGCCACCACCGCACGGTCAGGGTGTCGGGCGAGTACGAAACCCCGAAGACGTTGGCTTGGGTCCTGTCCAGCGGAACCTTCGATGTCGGGTTGGGGTTCTGGATCTTTTTGTAGTTGGGGTAGATGCCGGACCATGAGATGGCGGTGTGGTGTCCACCGGGCCCGAAGCCGCCTTCGTCGATGTCCAGCTCGAACCAGCGCTCGAAACTTTTGGGATCGCCTTCGTACACGTCTTCCATCCGCAGGTTGTGTTCGATCGGCATGAGCCAGATCGCGGGGAAGTTGTCGCGGTCGTTGGAAGACGTCGCGACTTGGGCTTCGATGTAGAACGACCGCGCCCCGCTCAGCAAAGGGAAATGGCCGGGGTGCGACGTCATCTTCACGGTGGACAGTGCGCCGCCGCGCTGGAGGATCACGCCATCCTCGGCCTGCTCGTAGAGGCTTCTGTCCTTGGGCCGGGTGAAATACAGCCCGTTGTAGTACTTGTGCCCGTTGGCCCGCCCGCTGAAGTCCACGTCATCGAGCCGAGGACAGTCGCGAAACAGCGGTTCAAGCGCACCCACCTGTGTGGCGCCTTCGGGCGTCGCGGCGTCCTGGCAGATCAGCGCGTCATTGGCGTGGGTCCACACCGGCCATGCCAGGCACAGGGCTGCGATGAGCGGGGACGGGTTGTGGATGCGCATGCGGGTCCTTTCGTCAAAGTCGGGGCGCGAGCTGGTTGTCGTTGACATTCGGGGCCGTCGGGGCCGCGCTCTGTGCCACCAGCCGGTGGCCGGTCAGCCGGCTCAGTTCGGCGCAGATGGCGGCCTTGTCGTCGATATGGGCCACGGCCCGCTCCAGCTCCATCACCTTGGCGCCCACGAGAAAGCGGTACCAGTAGCCCTGCAGGAAGTGGTAGACCAGCCCGCTGCGGCCATCCAGGAAACCCAGCTGAAAGATGTAGCGCCACAAGAAGTACAGCGTGGCACTAACGGTGAAGGGAATGCAGTTGTAGACGCGCTCCTTGACCCAGCGCTTGAACGAGGCCTGCGACGAGGCGCTTCGGGCATTGAGCGCATCATCCCGCGCGAACAACCCCAGTCGCTGGTTCAGCACCTCTATGGCTTCGCGTGTGGCGTACTTGTTGTGCTTGTCGGTGAAGTAGCTGAGGTCGCTGAGGTTGTGGTCGGCAAAGCCTCCGTTGAACGTGACCGTGCGCCCGCCGCGCACGACCACGTGCTCGTCCATCCAGCGGTCTTCCACGCGGCCGTGCCCATGGCGCCAGAGACGCAGCATCACCAGCGGATAGCGCCCGCCGTGGCGCACCCAGCGGTCCATGAAGATGTGCTTGCGCTTGAGGTTCACGCCCACCACATCGGCCGGCAGCTGGGGCAATGTCTCGACGATCTCGCGCGCGAGGTCGGGCTCGATGATTTCGTCGGCGTCCAGACGGAGAACCCATTCGCCATGGATGTCGAGTGTGTCCAGGGCCCATTGAAACTGCCGGGCCTGGTTGACGAACGCATGCGTGTGGATCTCGGCACCCAGGCGTTGCGCGATGTCGGTGGTGTCGTCGGTGGAGCCGGAGTCCACCACGCAGATCTGGTCCGTGAACGCCTGGACGGACCGGATGGCGCGTTCGATGTGGCGCGCTTCGTTGTAGGTCAGGATGATGGCGGTGATGCTCATGGCGATGTTCTCATGCATGAAGGGTGGCGATTTCCGCTGCGGGCCTTCTCGGCGAGAAAGCCACCCGGGTGTCTGGGGCGATGGGTTCACCGAACGCGATCATCATGATCAGCCGCTCACCCGCCGGGATGCCGCCCACGCGGCGGATCGCGGACTCGGTCTTGTGGTCGATGGCCAAGTTGAGTGGACAGGCACCCCAGCCCATCGATCGGCACGCGAACATCAGGCACATGGCGAACAGCGCACCGTCGACATACGCCTGATTGCGTTGTCCGGGGCCACCCCAGGCGCAGATTTCCGAGCTCACCACGAACAGGTTGCCGACCGAATCCGCAAAGCCCCGCGAACCACCTTGCAACGCGAGCAGTTGCTGGATGCGCGCCGGGTCCTGATAGGCATGGACCCGAGAGGCCTGGCGGTTGCACTGGGAAGGCGCCAACTGCGCGAGTGCGATGGCTTCGACGATCCGATCCGGATCCAGCGGCGTGGACCGCAGGGCGCGGATGCTCGAGCGGCTGGCCATCAGCTGCTGCAGGTTGTTGGGCTGCTGGCCGTTGAACGAGATGTCGCGCGTGCCCCCCTTCCACGGTTTGGGCAGTTTGGCTTCCCACGCCTTGAGGTAGTCCGCGATCTCGTCGAGCAAGGGGTCGGACGCACCCGCCTTTGCGTGGAAGTTCACATAGGCTTGCAGCGCGCCCAGCGACATGTGGGCCGGCACCGGCGAGTGACCGATGTCGTAGCGCGACAGCGCGTTCATGACGAAACGGATCTTGTCCTTGCCGAACAGCAGCTTCGGGTTCGGCAGGGCCAGGCCCTTCTCGATCGTGTGGGCCTCGATGATGATCTTGTAGAACGCGCGCTTGGACTTGTCCACAAACGGCGAGTACGAGTTGAAGCGCAGGAACAGCACCGCATCGCGCAGGGCTTCGCTGAAGATGCCGGCCACCTTGAAGAGCTTGCCGATCATGGGCGCTCCTTCACGACGCGGTCCTTGATCTTTCGGCACGGATGTCCGGCGCAGATGGACCAGGCCGGCATGTCCTTGAGCACCACTGAGCGCGCACCAATGACGGCACCTTCCCGGATCACCACGTTGGGATGCACCATGCTCTCCGCCGCGATCCACACATGGTCTTCGATCACGATGGGGCCGGTGACCAGGGGTCTGAACAGGGAACGCGTGTCGTGCGAGCCGGCACACAGGAAGGAGCGCTGGCTGACGGCGACCTTGGAGCCGATGGTGATGCGGCCCATGCTGTAGCAGTCCACGCCATCGCCCAGAGCCGAGAACTCGCCCATGACGAGATTCCACGGGGCCCAGACGCGGCACGATGGCGCGATGCGGCACCCGGCGCCCACCTCGGCCCCGAACCAGCGCAGCAAGGTGCGCCGCCACCCATGCAGCGCCCAGCGCGGCGTGGGCCTGAAGGCCAGCAGCCAGACCACTTCCCACGCGAACCGGCGCAGCTTGGCGGCGGCGGTGAAGTCGCTGCGGTAGCGCAGCGAGCGGAAGTCGAACATGGAGTCGCTCATGCCGCCACCGCTTTCAGTTGCGTGCTCAGAAACTGGTGGCCCGCCTGCCGCAGCTCCGCGAGCCGCTGGTCCACGTCCGTCCAATCGATGTCGCTGGCCATCAGTGCCTGCACGTTCTGCGCCGAGAACGATGGCGCGAAGCGGCTCTCCAGACCGACGGCGCGCAGCAGGTGCAAGGCGCGCGCATTGGCGGCGGCTTTCTCGCCGGTCAGCCCGGCCACGATGAAGGGCTTTCTGAACAACAGCGAGAACACGGTGCCGTGGAAGGAGTTGGTCACGACGAAGCGCGCGTTCTTCAGCAAGGACACCCATTCGCCGGGATCGGGGTAGACCGTGCTGCCGATCTCGGCCCAGCGCCGGTGCGGGTTGTGCGGCGAGAGGATGGGGCAGCCCAGTGCCTTGGCCACCCGATCGGCCGTTTGCCGGATGTTGTCGGGCGAGCGCAGGCCGTAGCAGAAGACGTACGGTTCGGCGTGCGCGGACGGCGCGCGGTCGGTCAGTTCCGCGTAGTTGCTGTGCAGCAAGGTGGGGTCGGGCACGTTGGCGGGCGTGTGTCCGGTGGCGCCTTCCACCAGCTTCACACCGGAGGCTTCGCGCACGGAGATGGCGTCGAAGTGGTGCAGCAAGGTGGGCAATTGCGCGGCTTGCGACGAGGACACCTGGTCTCTGCCGAAGCTGGCGGCGTACGAGATCTTTCGGGCCTTGTACGGTTCGGCGAAGGCGAGGAAGTAGTTCGGATCGAAGCCGTGGTGCTGCGACGGGCTCCAGATCTGGTCGCTGCCGGCGACGATCATGTCGTAGGCCTGCGCGGCGGCGAGCGAGGTCCCGTTGTCGGTGGACGCGGCACCGGGTGGCACGCCCAGAAACTGTTCCCGGAAGCGGTTGAACTTGTCCTTCTGGTCCTGGTTGCCGAAGTGCTCGTGGAGGAAGGACGACAGCGCCAGGTACACCACCTTCAGATTGGCCTTGAGCTTGGCGGGCGACGTGGGCAGGCTCAGCTTGCCGCCGTGTTCGATGTGCGCGGGCCGGTAGTCGATGAAGCTGGCGCGATGGCCTTGCTCCGTCATCCAGCGGCGCAAGGCATAGGCCTGCAGCGCGGCACCGTAGTTGTCGCTGAAATGGAAGGTGAGAATGCCGACGTTCATCGCGTTCGCCTCCATCGGTCAGTCCCATTGCACGGCGGGCCGTGTGGTGGCCTGTTGCGGTGCCAGCAGTTGCAGAACGTTGTGCTGAAAGCGGGCGGCCACGGCGGCCCCGCCCAGGCGGGTGGACTCGGCGGCCGCCAGCGCCGCCCGGTTCCAGTGGAAGTCCTGGAAGAAGCGGTGCAGGCGGTCGTGCAAGGCGCTGGCGTCGCCGGCCTCGAACACGTAGCCGTTGCGCCCTTCGTCGATCACGTCGCTGGCGCCGCAACGGTTGCTGCAGATCACCGGGGTGCCCACCATCAAGGCTTCGTTGACCACCGCGCCCCAGCCGTCAAAGCGGCTGGGCAAGACCAGCAGGTCGGCGCCCGCCATGGCCGCGACGGTGTCGGCGTTGGGCATGGTGGGCGAGAAGCGCACGCGATCGGCAATGCCGAGCAAGGCGGCGAGCTGTTCGAGTTTCTGCTGTTCTTCGCCCTGGCCAATGATGCGAAGGCGGGCCGAGGGCCATGCGAGCTGGCTGAACGCGGTCAGCAACAGGTCGACCCGTTTGCGCGGGATCAGCTGGCCGACGTACAGCACTTCCTTGTGGTCGCGCTGCACCGGCCGGTGCTGCACGGGCATGCTGTCCACCACGTGAATGAAGGGCAGGATGCGGTCCGCCGGGTAACCGCAGGCCGCGAAGAAGCGCGCGCCGCCGTAACGGCCGGAATGGCCGACGCAGAACACGCCTTTGAGATGGCGCCGGTAACGCAGCGCATCCCAGGTGTAGACCAGCCAGCGGGGCAGCAAACGTGCGCCTGGCTCGTAGCGGTTTTCCGTCATCAGGAAGCGGTGTACCGGCGCGCCCAGGCTGGCCTTGAAGGCGGCGCGGGGCAGCGCGAAACCCCGCAGGCCAAAGAACACCTGCACCGAGTCGGGCAGCGTGGCCAGTTCATCGATCTGTTGGGGTGTGGGTGCTATGTGGACGCGCACCTGGCCGGTGTCGGGCACCGGATAGCCGCGGTTGCGGTAGTAGGCGGGCAGGTCCTGCGTCACACACCAATGCACGGTGTTGCCGGGCATGGCCGCCAGTGCGCGGATGTACGCGGCCTGGTGGAACATCAGGTAGGAGTGCCAGAAGACGAAGGTCATGTCAGGTCCACCGGTTTTTTTTTGGCGTCACCCGGTGCGGGGTGAACAGGCGCGAGCCGCCGGCGGTCATGCGGTCGGCCAGCCATCGGGTCAGGATCGAAAAGACCACCACCGGCACCAGCGCCATGAGCAGCAGAACGGCATGGCCGTAGGGGTAGTTCTGTGCTTCCAGCCAGTGGATCCACGCGGTTTGCGTGAGGTAGATCTCCAGCGTCAAGCCGCCGAGGAGCGCGACCGCCGGAAACAGCGGTGTGGCCCGCAGGGGCCTGAGCACCGTCTCGGACGCAAAGATGTGGAAGCTGAAGTAGACGATGGGGTACAGCCAGACATGGAAAAGGAACTGCATGTAGCCCATGTCGTACCGGAACACCGTGAGCTTGGTCACCAGGAACAGCAACAACGACGCCAGCAGCCCTGCGATGGCGAAGACGCTGAACCGCGGCTGCAGGTTCAGCCGGGCGATGAGGCAGCCGAACAGCGTGATGCCAAAGTAGTTGATCCATTTGAAGTAGTCGGGGCCTTCCACGACGAAGGTCGACAAGTCCAGCCGGCTGTAGAAGAACACGTAGGGCACCAGCAGGAGGGCCGTGGCGGTGGCGATGCCCGCGGGCTTGAGGCGTGCGAGGTAGAACACGGGCAGGTAGAACACCACCACCGCAGAGATGAACCAGAAAGGCGTCGGCCAGACGAAGATCGTGACCAGATCGGCCACGCTGGTGATGCCGATCATCTGGGCGGCGAGCATGGCGCAGGCCACCAGGAAGGCGGCCGGGTACAGGCGGATGAAGCGCTTCTTCAGATAGCCGAGCAGCGATGGCGAAGACCCGTCCGACGCGGCCGCATTCAGACTCATGGCCAGGCCATAACCGGAGAGGAGGAAAAAGAGCGAGTTGCCAATGGCGCCGCCCGTCGCGATCCGCTTGTCCGGAACGAAGGCATCCAGGTGCGACAAGGTGATCAAGGCGGTGGCCAGGAACAGCATCAGCGTGGTGTCTGTGGTTCTGCCTGTCATATCAAGCTCCCGATCGGGCGGTTGGATGGGGGGTCAGCGCGGACAGGGGTTCCCGCCCGGCGGGCAACGAAACGCCCGGCCCCCGCGTGCGACGCGACCGCTGGTGGACGCGTGTCGGCATGACCGACGAGATCGACTTCAGGTTCAGTTGCAGGGTCAGCATGAGAATCCAGAGCGAATAGGGATTGCCCACGCCGATCAGGTAGCGGTTGAAGATGGACTGGGCCAGGATGAAGACCAGCATCAGCCCCGCCATGAACAGCTGGTACCGGTGCTGGGTCGGCCCCAGGCCTTGTCGCAGTGCTCGGCAGGCGGTGACCACGAAGGTCAGCAGAATGAGCGAGCCGAAGAGCAGCCCGTGTTCCAGCGCCAGGTTGATGTACGAGCTCTCGACCGGGAATCCAATCAGCTCTGGCAAGGCCGAGCGGATGCCGCGCCCCGTGAACAGCAACGTGGCGTCGGCGAACACCAGCTCGACGCCCGCCACCCAGATGTCGGTGCGGCCGGTGGCGCCCGACTCCAGGCCGCGTGTGGGCGAGTCGACGTCCAGGATGAGCGACAGGTATTCCATGATGTCTGCCCACTTGAGGACGATGGCGATCACGCCAATGAGCGCCGCCAGCACCAAACTCATGCGCGCGCGGCGGGAGCCGCGCAAGGCAATCAGCACGACACCGGTCAATCCGGTGATGGCCAGGGCGAGCATGCCCGCGCGTGCCGATGCGGACAGCACCACGAAAAGGCACAGCACCACGATGGCCAATGCAAAGGCTTTCTGCGACCGTTTGGGGGCGGCCAGAAAGCGCTGAAAAAACAGCAGGGCACCACCGCCGTACACCAGCCCGCTCAAGTTGGGGTGCATGCCCAGCGGCTGGTAGCGCACCAGCCCCAGGCTGTATTCCACGCTGCCGGACAGCGATGCGAACAGGGCCTGGTGTTCCAGGAGCAGCACCGAGCCGATGAGCGCCACATAGGCCCACCGGAGCACGACGATCAGTTCGGTCGCACTGCGGTGCCGGATCAGGAACGCAATGGCCAGCAGGACCAGCAGCAACATCGCGCCATACATCGTCGACAGCAGGTTGCCCGTCACCCACGCCACGAGCATCGCAAACAGAAAGGCGATGCCGAACAGCCACTCGACGAGACTGAGCCGGATGCGCAACGTGTCGCCGGACAGGACGGAAAAGAAGGCCGCCATTAGCAGGAGGCTGATGGCGCCCATCTGCGCAGCCTGCAGCGCCGGGCCTTCGTAGTACCACCCGGTGAGGTAGATGGAGCAGCCCAGCAGCCAGCGGGACAACAGGGTGTTCAGGCCGCGCATGGAACACCTGTGGGGGTGAATGCCGCATGCAGGGCCTGCATCGCTGGCCGCCATTGGGGCGATTGGGTGATGTGCCGGGTGTGCTGCAGCGTCGTGACCAGGCGTTGCGGCTGGTTGGTCGAGAACAGCAGGCGGCTTTGGAAGCGGCTCAGCGCGTAGGCCAGCGCGAGTGCGCCGGTGGCCTCGCGCGGATCGGTGCCACGGGGCAGCAGGCTGGCGAGCTGGTCCTGGAGTTCGCGGTCCCGGTCCATGTGCTGCGAGATGGCCGGCGCCAGGAAACGGAACGCGCCGTGCAGCACGTCGCTGGCAGCGGGTGTGGCCTCGTCGCTGCCCGGCAGCGGGCAACGGTATTGCGACACGCTGCCAAAGCGCTGCAGATGGGCGCCGGTTTCCCCGGTCGAGCTGCCATAGACACCCAGCTGGCCGGCGGCAACGTAGCGGTCGAACAGGGGCTTCAAGGGCGCCAGCGTGTCGTGTGCCTGCGCCTCGTGCAGCAGCAAGCCGTCCACCCGGTCGCGCTGCAGCAGGCGCAAGCTGGTGGCGAAGGACTGGGCGATGAAGTCCGGGTCGAAGTGGGCCGGCGATGCGCGCTGGGCCATGCCCTTGAGCACGGCGTTGCGCAGACCGGGGATGCGGTGGGCCAGGGGCTTGACGATGCTGCGCGCCGTCTGCAGGAGGCCGGGCGACGCGGGGCGGGACAGACCCGCTTTGGTGAACACGGTGACGGACTCTTGCCGGCCCTTGAGGGCTTCGCCCAGCACCGCTTCGGATGCACCCAGCCCGTACGGTGGCGCCGTATCGAAGTGGCGGATGCCCAGGTCCAGCGCCGCGTGCACCAGACGCAGTGACGTGGCCTTGTCGCTGCCGCCTTTGAGACGGCCGCAGCCGAAGCCCAGTCGGCTGCTCAACAGATCGTGGGTGGCGCTGTTCATGGCAAGGCCTCCTGGCGCAGCCGCTCGGCCAGGCGCGCCGTGAGGGCCATGGCGGTGAACGTGGGGTTGGCGTAGCTGGAGGTGCGGAACACAGCGGCCCCTGCGACGTACAGGTTGGAGGTGCCGAACACGCGCAGCTCGCTGTCGACCACGCCGTCGTGTGCGTCGTGGCCCATGCGCGCGCCGCCGCACTGGTGGTAGGTGTCGGTGGCCTGGTCCAGCGCGCGCGCGTCCTCGACGTCGAGCAGCGCGTCGATCTCCACACGGGCCAGTCCGGCGGCCGCCAGGCTTTCACCGATTCGGCGCACGAAGGCGGCCATGGCGCGCACCTCGGGCTGTCCGCCAATGCGCCAGTCCAGCGACGCCAGCGGCATGCCGAAGCGGTCGGTGCGCTGGGGGTCGAGCGTGATGCGGCTGTCATCGCGCGGCACTTGTTCGGCGTGCATGACGAGCCACACGCCCCGGTCGGCCGGGTTGTAGATGCGGTGGTGCCGCAGGTACTGGACGATCATCGGCATCCAGGCGCTGCCCATGCCGCGGATGTGGCGCAGCATGTCGCCCAGGCCCTGGTGCGGCAGCCCGCCGCGCAGCAGCGACTTGACCAGCACCTTGAGGTGTTGCAGGTGTTCGGCAATGCTGGACTCGAACGCGAAGTAGCCGGTGACGTTGAGCGCCGCGTCGGCACCACCACCGGTGTTCAGCCGCAGCTTGGGCTGGTATTTGTGGCCACCCAGCACGATGTTCTGGAAGGTGCGCAGGAAGCGGGGTTTGTCCAGCAGGTGCACCCGGCCACCCCGCATTTCGAGGTGGTCCTGAAAACCCGCGCCCACCCACGGGTTGCCCGCCCATGGGGCTTGGGGCTGTTCCGCGGCGCAGGCGAGCAGCAGGCGGGCGATTTCAATGGTGCCGTTGGCCAGCACGATGCGTTGGCCGTGGATGGCGGTGGCTGTGCCGTCGGGCAGCGCCACACGAACCGAGGTGATGCGCTTTCCATCCGGTGCAAACTCTAGCCCCGTGGCATGGGCATGCAGCAAGATGGTGAGGTTGGGCGCGTTCTGCAGGCGTTCTCTGAAGTACCGGGCCATGGCGGGCTCTTTGAGCCAGCGCGTGAGGAACAGCGTGAACCCCGGAATGTCGGGGTATTGGTCGCCAAAGAGTTTGCGCGCCTGCGGCGTGTGCTCGTCCAGCGCATCGGCCAGACGCAGTTCTTGCGCCACGGCCTCATACCAGGGCAGCAAGTCCTCGTAGGTGATGGGCCAGGGCGCGTCGGACACGCCCGCGCGGGCTTCGAAGTCGGAAGGCACAAAAAGCGTGAGCTGGCCACCCCAGAGGTTGGAGGTGCCGCCCAAGGCGCGCCCCCGCGCCACGGAAATGCCGGTGTGGGCACGGCCGACGACGGTGGCGTCGTTGAGTTCCTGTGCCGGCGCTTCGAAGCGGCCGCCGCCGCTTTCCAGCACCAGCACGCGCTGGCCCTGGCGTTCCAGCAGCACGGCCAGCAACAGGGCCACCGTACCGCCGCCGACGATGACGACGTCCTGCGGGGCCTGGGGCGGCGCGGTGTGGTCCAGGTCGACGATCATGGGGCGACCCTCGTGGCGTGCAGGCGCTGTACGTTGCGCGTGGCCGTGAGCCAGACCATCGCTTCGCCCAGCAACATGGCGCCCACCACACCCGCCATGCCGGCGCTGCGCCAGACCAGCCACGCCACCACCAGCGCGACCACGGCGGCGACCTGGCTCTGCACGGCCAGACCGCCATGGCGGTTGATGGACATGAGCACGACGCGTGGGACCTGGGTGGCCGAACACACGGCCGCGTAGAGCAGGAACAGCGCCATGCTGGTGGCGGTGAAGGGAATGTGGCCGTGGGTCCAGACGTCCAGCAGATAAGGGGAGACCAGGTACACCAGCAGCGCACCCGCGGCGGCGATGAGCAGGCCCAGGCGGTTGGCTCGGCGGTAGAGCTTCCAGAACGCGCCCTCGTCGTTCCGCCCCTTGAGGGCGGTGAGTTCCGGCCAGAGCGGATTGCTCAGGGCGTTGGTGATCTGCACCACGACGCGCGCGACCGTGCGGTAGGTGTTGAACACGGCGGTGGCGGCGGGGCCCAGGGTGGCCGCCACCAGCAAGGTGAAGCCCTGCAGGCTCAGCGCGTTGGTCAGCGAGAGCGAGAGAAACAGCATGCCGGGCGCTGCAGCCTGTCGGATGTCCGCGACGTTGGCGCGCCGCACACCCCAGCGCAGAAAGTCGGTGCGCCGCTGGCTCAGCCAGAGGCTCAGCAACGTGTAGCCCAAGCGGGCCAGCAGCGCCGAGGTAGCGACCCCGATGAACGTTTGGGTGAGCACCAGGCCGGTCAGGCCGCCGGCCCATTCGACCAGGCGGCCGGTGGTGACCAGGTAGGTGCCCGCCGCGTAGCCGCCGGTGGCTTTGTAGATCACTTCGGCCAGGCTGCAGAACAGGCCGAGCACCACGCTGATCGACAGCAGCATGAGCACCGCTTTCCAGTGCGGGGCTTGCAGCGCGGTGGCGGGCAGCAGCAGCAAGGTGATGCCGACCACGAACAGCACCAACAGCGAGACGGACGACAGAAAAGCCACCGCGCTCTGGAACACCTCGGCGGCACGCGCCTTCTGGCCCCGTGCAATCAGGCCGATCATCTGGTTGCTCGAGGCGGTGGAGATGCCGGCGTCGGCCAGCGACAGGTAGAAGGGCAGCGCCGTCAGTGCCAGCCAATAGCCGTAGGTGACCATGTCCCAGTGGTACAGGAACAGCGGCAGCGACACCAGTTGCGTGCCGATGCTGACCGCTTGCGCATAGCCGTACGCGCCCGCGCCAGAAGCGATGCGCCGGGCGATGGACGTGAGACCGGGGCTAGGCGTGTGCAAGGGGTGTGGGACAGACATCGGCGTGGGGCTCGGTGTTCAGTGTTCGCTGGTCACTGCGATGGCGTAGCCGTGGTTCTTGAGCAAGGCGTGGCGCTGTGCATCGGCCAGGTCGGAAACCACCATCTCCGCCACCATGTTCTGCAGCGCGATCTGCGGCACCCAGCCCAGCGAGTCCTTGGCTTTGGCCGGGTCGCCCAGCAAGGTTTCCACTTCGGTGGGTCGGAAGTAGCGTGGGTCCACCTTCACGACCACGTCGCCCGGCTTGAGCGCCGGGGCCTTGTCGCCCTCGACGGCCTGCACGATGGCCTGTTCGTTCACGCCTTCACCCACGAAGCGCAGCGTGATGCCCAGCTCCTGCGCCGTCATGTGGATGAACTGGCGCACGCTGTACTGCACGCCGTTGGCGATGACGAAGTCGTCGGCCTGCTCCTGCTGCAACAGCATCCATTGACGGAAAGGAAATTCAACCGCATGAGGGCAAGTATGGCACGGGTTTTGAGCATCCCAACGACGGATAACGGATACGGATAGGAAATTCAACCGCATGAGGGCAAGTATGGCACGGGTTTTGAGCATCCCGACGCCGCTGAGCAGTGCAGCTTGAGCGGTCGCAGCCGCCCAATAGCGAGACTGCTGGCGACAAGTCGGCTTTGGGTGGCTCCATGCCGTTTCGTGTGGAATAGTCTTTTCCAAATGAGGTTTGAGCCTGGAGCGGCCTGAGATCGGCGACGCGAAGCGAGTCGATCCGTTGTTGACGGCTGCCAGTGTAGTGGAGGGGGTGGCTGCTTCTGGCTTGTTTTGATG
>Ga0187892_10007873_pt1 | contig 14940 bp, 18 predicted proteins | sample MA1701073metaG_FD_139345 | JGI IMG/M metagenome (GOLD analysis project Ga0187892, IMG submission 139345) | Bio-ooze microbial communities from a basaltic lava cave in the Kipuka Kanohina Cave System on the Island of Hawaii, USA - MA170107-3 metaG ... | reverse complement strand
GGTGTTGAAGGAACATGTGAAGAAGCTTGAAGCCGTGGAGCAGGAGGAAGCCAAAAAGCGCGGCATCGAAGAGTTCAAGTTCGACAGCAATTACGATATGTTGAAAGCAATGGGTCTGGTATAAACCATTACCCCTCCGATCACGGAGGGGTAAAATTTTCAAAGGATGAAACGCGATCTGTATTTCAGCAAGCCGCTGATGAACGCGGCGGGAGCGTTGGGATTCGTGTCCGACCCACGTTCAGGGATTCCTCTTCACACATTTGGCGCGTTCGTGACAAACCCGATCTCGCGCCGCCCGCGCCTGCCGACCGCGCAACCGGCCGTGATCGAATATCCCGGCGGATTCCTCCTCCACACCGGCTTGCCGAATCCCGGCATCCACGCCGCTCTGAAAAAATATTCCGCCAGGTGGACGCGTTCCGATCTCCCCATCATCGTCAACTTGATGGCAGATCGCCCTGAAGAGACTCAACACATGGTGCGGATGTTGGAGTCGCACGAGAACGTGATGGCTGTGGAACTCGGCTTCGCTCCGTTGCTGGCTGATGACATCCTTTTATTGACGCTGGAGATGTGTTTGGGCGAACTGCCGCTGATATTTTCACTGCCGATTGAGCAGGTACTGTCGCTCGGTCCGCGGTTGATGCAGGATGGCGCGCAGGCGATCAGCATCGCCGCGCCGAGGGGGTCACTGACCGCGGACGATGGACGATTGACCGCCGGAAGACTATTCGGTCCCGCATTATTCCCGCAAACGTTGAATGTTGTCGAATCTGCCGCCAAACTGGGAATCCCCATCATCGGCGCGGGAGGCGTATGGTCAAAAGAAAACGCCGACGCGATGCTCTCGGTCGGCGCGCTGGCGGTGCAGATGGATGCGGCGTTATGGAACCCCGCGTTTACTTTATAGGCTCCAATACCATCACAGGGATATGCCGATGTGAGGCGCGCTCCCTGTACTCGAAGTAACCCGCGTAATACATATTCCCTAGTTGAAAATATCGCTCGCGCTCATCGCCGAATGTCTCGCGTGCGAGATAGTTTCTTGCTTCCCCGCCGATCCGCACTTTGCACTCAGCCTTTGCTTTCAGATTGTAATACCACCCGGGGTTATGTTTCCCGCCAAAATAGGAAGCGATCAACGCGATCTTCTCCCCGTCTGGGATGCTCAACAGCGGCATCGTTCTTGGTTTTCCTGTTTTCGCTCCGGTGGTCGTCAATTGAATGATCGGCAAACCAACGATTCGAGTCACTGTCATTTTTCCCCCGCTTGCCCACAAAAGGAAGTTATCGGCTCGATATAAAGTTCTTGAAAGGATGGCAGATACGGGTCGAAGCATCAAAAAACGATGGACTAGTTTTTGAGACGCGTTCGGTCTGACGTTCATTTCTCCAGCCAGATCGTCACGGGACCGTCGTTGTGAATTTCAACTTCCATGTGTGCGCCGAATTGACCTGTCTGGGTTGGAACGCCATGACCGCGCAACAGTTCAGCAAAACGGTTCACCAGCGGTTCAGCGACATCGGGTAAGGCGGCTTCAATGAACGAGGGACGCCGTCCCTTGCTGGTATTCGCGTATAGCGTGAACTGCGAAACGACAATCGCTTCCCCCTTCACGTCCAATACTGATAGATTCGTCTTGCCTTGTTCATCTTCGAAGATCCGCAGATTCGCAATCTTCTCTGCGAGGAACGCGGCTCGCTCCTCTGAATCGCCGTGACCGACGCCCAACAAAATGAGCAGACCTTTTCCAATGCTGGATATGGTCTGCTCTTCGACGGTAACACTGGCTTTGGAGACTCGTTGGATTAATGCACGCATATGCAAAATGTGTGGGGGCGAATTGAATGTTCATTCGCCCCTTCGAGATTCACGGCAACTGCATCGCCTGGCGGACTTCCTTCATCGTCTCTTGCGCAATGACACGGGCGCGTTTGGCGCCGTCGTTCAGCACGTCAGAAACATGGTCCGGTTTGGATGCGAGTTCGCCGCGTTTGGCGCGGAAGGGTTCGAGATGTTCGTTCAGGTTTTTCGCGAAGAGCATCTTGCAATCTACGCAACCGATCCCCGCGCGGCGACATTCCGTGTTGACCATCTCGATCTCATCCTGAGTTGAGAAAATCTTGTGCATCGAAAAGACGTTGCACACATCGGGGTTACCGGGGTCGGTGCGTTTGACGCGCGCCGGGTCAGTGACCATTTCCTTCACGCACGCCGTCGTCTCTTGAGGCGTGGAAGCAAGTTCGATGTGGTTGTTCAGGCTCTTGCTCATCTTGGCTTTGCCATCGGTCCCCAGCACCTTCAGCACTTCGGTGTGTTTAACTTGCGGCTCGATGAGCACTTTCGAGTTGTAACGATAATTGAAGGAACGAACGATTTCACGCGCGAATTCCAAATGAGGTGCCTGATCGATCCCGACGGGGACGATATCCGATTTATAAAGGACAATGTCGGCGGTCATCAACACGGGGTAGCCGAGCAAACCGTAATTCGCATTTTCAGGCTGTTGTGCAAGTTTTTCTTTGAAGGTTGGAAGATCGGTGAGTTTGCCCATCTGAGTGACCATCGAAAGATACGTATGCAATTCCATCACTTCGGGCACGTGAGATTGCACAAACAAGATCGTTTCCTCGGGGCGAATTCCCGCGGCGAGCCAATCAAGCGCCATCTCGACCGTGTTTTGCTTTAACTCCTGCGTCGTCTCCACCGTCGTCAGCGCGTGGACGTCCACGATGCAATAAACGCAATCGTAGTCATCCTGCAACGCGACATAATTCTGGATCGCGCCGAGATAATTTCCAAGATGTTGTCGCCCGGTAGGTCTTGCCCCCGAAAACACGCGTCCTTTTTTTGGCATCTATGACCTCTATGGTTTGGTGGTTGAGTAGCCGCGAAGCGGCGTATCGAAACCACCGCCTTTCAAGAAATATCGTGCTCACCTGTTACCTCTGGTTTCGATATGCCTTCGGCTATCGCCCCAGGCTACTCAACCAGCGAATTGCTCTTTACTCGCCAACCAACTTCCTCACCAACCCCAGCACCTCCCCCGGCTCGGCATGACGACGGGTCTGCAATTTGGAATATAACAACTCCCCGTTCACAGTTACTTCAAAACGCCCGCCATCTGACGGCACGAGTTTGAGATCTTCGATCACGTGCTCGTAATGCCTGAGCAACTCCTCTGTCAGGCTCACGGCCCGACCCAGATAGTGTCAGACCGCGCAATAAACGATTTCGATTTTAAGCATATTCACTCCGAAGTCCCCGCATTATATCATTGAGATAATTCACTCAGAAAAGCGTGCACCGCCTCGTCTGCGGGCTTCGCTTTGATCTGCTTCGCTGTGCCCACCTGACGCAACATGCCGCCGATGACCACAGCAATACGATGACTCAACTTCGCCGCTTCGTTCAGATTGTGTGTGACGAAAACCGCCGTGCGGTGATTCTCTTTCAGTAAGGCAGACAGGTCTTCGATCAACTTTGCACGCGTCGGAGGATCGAGCGCGGCGAAGGGCTCATCGAGCAACAACAACTCGGGATTCAACACAAACGCCCGCGCCAGGCTTACTCTCTGCGCTTCTCCCCCGGACAGTTGGCCGGCTCGCCGCTGGGCAAGCGACTCGACGCCTAGACTCTTCAACCATTTCTCAACGTGAGACTTCATCTCCTCTTTTGGCACGCCGCGAAACTTCAAACCCAGCGCAACATTTTGTTCGACGGTCATATCCAGCAACAGCGGAGACTGGAACACGAACGAAATTTTGCGGCGATATTCCAATTCGTCCAGTTCGCTCAACGACTTTCCATCCCAGCGGATCTCGCCGCGCGCCAGCCTGAGCAACCGAGCCACTGCGAGCAATAACGTTGTCTTCCCGGCGCCGTTCGGACCGACCACCGCCAATGTTTCGCCACGCGGAATATCAAGTGTATCCACCTGAAGTACGTCTCGTCCGTTACGATGGATCAGGAGATCTCGAATCTGAATCATGGATGTTTGCGGGATGCGGATTGCCATTCCGCCTTACGGCTTCGTTGTTGAATCCACGTCAGCGCAAGGTTGACGAGGTACGTAAGGATGAGCAACAAAGCGGAAAGCGCCAGAGCGGTTTCAAACTCGCCCTTGCTCGTCTCTAACACGATTGCGGTAGTCAATACGCGGGTTTGACCGCGAATGTTTCCGCCTACCATCATGGACGCGCCGACCTCTGAGATCACGGAGCCGAAGCCAGCCATGAGCGCGGCTAAAAGAGGCAGACGCGCCTCCCGCCACAGGTACCAGACCATTTGTCCGCGTGAAGCACCGAGCCCAAGCAGTTGTTGACTCAGGCGCGGATCCAGCGCTTCGAGCGCGGCGGCGGTGAGACCAGTCACCACCGGCGCGGCGATGATGGTCTGCGCGATGATAATGGCAACCGGTGTGTAGATGAGTCGCAAATCCCCCAGCGGACCGCTCCGCCACAAAGTCATCGCCACGACCAAACCTACAACGACAGGCGGCAATGCCATGCCCGTGTTGATGATGCTCAAGATGAATGAACGGCCGCGAAAGTTGCCGAGCGCCAGCAATGTGCCAAACGGCAGACCGATGAGCAGACTGATCAGCGTGGCTATCGCGGAAACTTGAAGCGAAAGGGAGGTAATTTGGAATACTTCAGCCATCGAGCGAAGTATACAGGGAGAAACGAAAATGCGTTGAGGGGTTTGACGGCGCGACTAGGGCAAGCCCAGATCGGCATCGGTCTTATCCGCGTCAGGGAAGAACAAGGGTTGACCATATTCCGCCACGCCAAACTCAGCGATGATATTCTGTCCCTCGGGCGAGGTGATGAAATCCGCAAAGGCTTGCGCGCCGGCAAAATTCACATTCGGGTGCTTTTCAGGGTTGATCGCGATCACGTGGTACACGTTCAACAGGAAAGAGTCGCTTTCGAAGAGAATCATCAGATCCACGTTGGGCTGGTAAGCAAGGAACGTGCCGCGGTCGGTGAGAGCGTAGCCCTCTTTTTCGGAGGCGATCGAGAGCGTCGCTCCCTGCCCCTGCCCTGTTTCGAGGTACCAATCTTTGCCAGCGGGGTCGAGGCTCGCATTCTTCCAAAGCGCGAGTTCTTTCACATGCGTGCCCGAATCATCACCGCGCGAGACAAAGGTCGAAGCGGAGGAGAAGATCGCCCTGAAAGCCCCTTCAATCGTCGGCTGGGTATGAACCGATGCCGGGTTGGACGGAGGACCGACCAACACGAAGTCATTGTGCATCACGAGGCGCCGGTCGATGCCAAATCCGTTCGCCACAAATTCCTTTTCCGCGGCAGGTGAATGAAGCAGGATGACATCGGCATTCCCCTGCTCACCGAGTTCCAGCGCCTGCCCAGACCCGACGGCAACCAGTTGAACCTTGTAGCCGGTCTTGTCTGTGAAAACCGGCAGGAGCACATCGAGCAAACCCGAATCTTGTGTGGAGGTTGTGGAAATCAACAGGAGGCTCAGGTTTTGCGACGGCGCGGCGCGGCAGGATACAACAACGATGAGCAGAGCAAGAACGATTCTCTTCATAAAGATTCCAAAACAAGAGGGATGACTTTTCTTTGAGCCGCCCCTCGTCAGGTCGAATTATAAACCGAGGTCTGCATCCGTTTTGTCAGCGTCAGGATAAAACAACGGTTGACCATATTTGTCCACCCCGAAGTCGCCAATGGTTTTTTGTGTGGATGGCGCAATCATAAAATTAAGGAAAGCCAGCGCGCCCTCGTAGTTGACCCCCTCCCATTTTTCAGGGTTGACGGTGATGACGTGATACACATTCAACAACGCGTTATCACCCTCCACCAAGACGTCCAACTGTAAATTCTCTTTGTTCGCCAAATAAGTAGCGCGGTCGGTGAGTGTGTACGCGTTCTTCTCCGATGCGATGGTGAGCGTTGCACCCATACCCTGCCCCGATTCGAGATACCACGCAGGCGCCGCGGCTTTAGGATCGTACCCGGCTTTCTTCCATAAATTCAACTCGGCTTTGTGCGTGCCCGAGTCATCGCCGCGTGAAACGAATTCCGCATTGCCCGCGCTGATCAACATCAACGCTTCCACCACAGGTTTACCTTTGATTCCCGACGGATCTGGCGCTGGACCGACGACGATAAAGTCATTGTGCATGATGAGCGCACGATCTTTGCCGTAGCCCTCTTCCATGAACGCGATTTCGGTCGCCGGCGCATGGACGAGCAGCACATCGGCATTGCCTTCCTGCCCCATCGCCATCGCCTGACCCGACCCCACCGCCACAGTCTGGACGGTGTAGCCTGATTCCGCTTCGAACATCGGGATCAACACGTCGAGCAGACCAGAATCCTGCGTGGAGGTGGTCGTCGCGAGGATCAGGTTCGGGTTCTCCGGCGCGGAAGGTGCACAAGCAGAAAGCAGAAGACAGAAGATTAGAAAAATGATTCGCTTCATGTAGGCTCCAGAAATTACTGCCTCCACTGGTTTGCGCGGGTGTTCTTTTCGGCTTTGGTGACGGTTTCAAGGATGCGCGCCGCGCGGGTTTCGGGTTTCTTCGCATTGGAGATCCATTCGAGAATGGCGCGCTTCACCGAACGCGGAAATTCATCGAAATATTTCTTCGCCGTCTTGTTCCTGCGCAAAGCTTCTGCCAAGTCGGGTGGGGTCTTTAACTTCTCTACATCATCGAGCGCGCTCCACGAACCGTCTTTTTTCGCGGCTTCGATCTTCGCCATCCCTGCAGGAGTCATCAAGCCCGCCTCGATCAATTTCTTCACGCGTTCCTTGTTGGTTTTCGCCCAACCTGAGCCTTTCTTGCGCGGCGCAAACCACAGCATGGATCGTTCATCGTCGAGTTTGTTTCCCTTGCTGTCCACCCAGCCAAAACACAAGGCTTCCTCGACGGATTCTTCATAACCCACAAAAGGCTTGCCTGCGGCTTTCTTGTAACTGATCATCCACACACCTTCGGCACGCGTGTGATTCTTTTCGAGCCACTTTCGCCATTCCGCGCGGGATTTGGTGTGGGTGGAGTTGGGAGGAGGAGTGGGCATGTCAATGATTAATGAATTTAGCAAAAATAAAGACTTGGATTAGGGGTTTATAGAGGAATTAATTATTTCTTGCAAATCTTCTGGCCAAGAAATCAGTGATTGTATTTCAGGCAACTTCCTTCGCCATGCACTTAACCACCATGGAAAATCTGGAAATTTGCTATATCCAGCTTCCCAAATTTCGACCATCATAGTTAAGAGGGCTTGACCTTCTGTAATTCCATTTTCGGAGATTTTAAAAACACGAAAAGGCGGAGTTTCACGCCTCCCATCAATATTATGCAAGATCATGTATTTTGATCGAATATATAGCAAATTCGGCAGATTATGCAAATTTTTCAATGGACTTTCTCGAACATACTCCCAAATTGCAGAAAGAGTGGCGTCCAAACTAATTCCATCCCATGCAAACAATCCAACAAATCGAGAATGACCGATTTGGTCGTAAAAATTTGCTAATTTTCTGTAAGCATCCAAGAAAGTCTTTTTGCTACCTAACGTGGTTTTTACTTCTAATGTGGCTGCCACAGCATTGAAATCGACGACAACACAACCACCTACTTGGAAAATGTGAGGGTAATCTAATTTGTCGTAAATAATGATATCTTGTTGGGCAGAGGCCCATTTATCAGAAACAATAAACCCCGTTCCTATTCCAGAAGAGCCAGGAAGAAATCTTTCAATAACTGCTCTCAAATAAGTTTCGTGGGCTCTACCAATTTCACCTGCGTGCTGAACAAAATAATTAAGTGTACGAAACTGAGCTGATAATTCATCTGCATAACGATCTGCAAGCTGAAGCATTGTATCTAATGTATCTTCATCCATGCTACTCATTATACCGAATTGGCTCCACCTCTCTATCTCTTTCCTCTTTCCTCTTTCTTTCCCTTGCATAATAAAACGTCTCGCGCAACTGCGGCGTGACCAAACTCGTCTCGCGGTGACCCATGCGCGTGCCATGAAACTGCATGAAGCGAAACCAGAATATCGAAGCGAGATTCTTCCATAATACACGTTCGCGCGCTGCATGCCACAAGTCACTGAAAATATTCGTAAGCGTCAACCGCACAAAGTCATATATGTTGAAATGCGACTCGGGATAAATCCGCTTGAACGCCATCGCTTCGCGGCGGTAACGGTTATACACCCCTCGCGGGGATTCGTTGTGAACGTGAACGATCTCCGCTTCGGCGACGTAAGCGATTTTGTATCCCCGTTCTTTCGCCCACTTCCCCCAAGCCAGGTCTTCGAGACCCGTCAGCGTTTCGTCGTAGGGATGTTTTTCCCACAGGCTTTTTCGAATCGCGGCATTCGCATTGTTGCAGAACGCGGTGGTTTGATTCAAGTTACTCGCATCGGGATACCACTGATGGAATACTTGTTGCTCCGAGTATTTTGCCGACTCGGGTCCGCGTTGTTTGCCGTAGGTCAGTGCAACCTTGTCATCCTCGAACGGACGTAGAAGACTCTCTAGCCAATCAGGATACACAGGATACACGTGCGCGCTGGCGATGACAATGAATTCCCGCGTCGCCGCGCGGACCCCGAAGTTGAGCGAACGCCCAAACGTAAACTCATCCGAGGCGATTCGCACGATTCGCGCGCCGAACGACTCGGCGATCGAAACCGTTTTGTCGGTCGAACCTGAATCGACAAGGATGATTTCCACATCTTTCAGAGTCTGCTGTCGAATCCCTTCCAACAAGCGACCAATGTGATTCTCCTCATTATAGGCACGGATGACGATGGAACAATTCATAAATCATTCGGTAGGGGCAAATAGCCATTTGCCTCTACTCATATCCTAATTTCGGCAACAGATCGCCTGCCACATCATTGAATATCTTTTTGTGCTCGTCGGTGAAATATTCTTTCCATTCGCCGGTCTTCCCCGAACGGAATGTGGGTGACCTAGCTGGATTGATCGCGTATTCCAGAGAGTCGAGAATCAACTGTCTGGAAGTTTGAAGCGGAACGCGGGCGAGAAAGTGATCTGCGATGCGGTTCAGCGTGGCGGCGCGGTTCCGGATCAGATCTTCAAAGTGAACGGGTAGCACTTCACTATGATTCAACCAATCCACGTAAGGAGCAAATCGCTCAGCGATGTTTGGAAATTCAACATCGGCATCCGGGCGGCCTAAAATACTGACTTTCAGCCGCGCGTTGAAATCAGGCAACGACCGGTAATACGCGTGATGCACATGATTCTTTTCCATCTCGGTGACGTAAAAAACATGCGAGACGACCACATCGCGCGGATCGCGAAAGATAAAATAAGGAATGAACTTTGCAGAACATACGCGAGCAACGGCTTCCGGTCGAGCGAAGAGATGAGCAGATGCTAAGTCACGCGGGCGCAGCGAATCAAGCCAGCGGATGGCTTGCTCAGGCGCGCGCTTCGCTCCACTCTCACCTTCATATTCGGCGTAGAATGAATGCAGACGCTTCGCATACGGCGCAACGTTGGAGAAGCCAAGCAAAATTTGATCGAGCAGATGTGTTCCGCTTTTTGGGAACGAGATGCCTAGGAGAACGGGAAGGTCAGTTGGCTGAGACGAGAAACGAAGTCGTTGAATTAATTTTTCAGATCGATAAACCGTCCGACGAACCGTTGATTTAATGAACATAAAGAATTGCGGACCCGAAGTAAACAAGGAAGCCGAATATACTATTTCGCTTGTTTCATTGCTTCTTTGAATTCCACCAATGCCTGGATCGGCGTGGGGTCAACGTCGTAGCCCATGGCGAGATAATACGCCATGTAATCACCGAACAGGATCAACGTCCACATGTGAGCGAGCGGGGTGTTGCCGCGCGCGTCGACGTAATCCGTGTTCATGCCTTCGAGCATGAAGGCTTTGCGCGTCAGGTCGGACCTCAGCCGGTTGCGCGGATGGTCGGAGGGCGCGCGCAGGAAGAGGGTCATCGTGTGCGCGTTGAGCGTTTCCTGCGGATTCATCGTGCCAGCCAGTGTGTTGTGATCGGCTTCCGGAAGGAACTCGAAGTTCGCGCCTGCTTTGGCGATCTCGTTGATCTGTCCCTTCCATCGGCGCGCAACAGTGGTGAGCAGACCCGAACCCATGAACGTCACCCACCTCCCCATCAGTTGACCGGCGTAACGCTTGGCGGGATTCTTCACCGCGGGAACGTCGGCTTTCAGGTGCTGTTGTATGCGCTTCATTGCCTCGACCGCGTCTTCCATTTCCTTTGATTGATCTGAGATGAAACCGAGTCGCTGGAACATGGCAAGCAACAAACCGAACGAAAAGCCTACGGCAGCGCGCGGCTGACCCGTATGCTCAAACGTCCACAACGGAATTTTTTTTTCTCTTGCGCGTTTCGCAAGCTCGCCGTCCGTACACACAACGATAACGCGGCATCCCGCGTTGCGCGCGGCTTCAAAAGCATCGAGGGTCTCCTCCGTGTTGCCGGAATGTGAGGAACAAATGACGAGAGTCTCTTGACCGCGGGCGAAGAGAGGCAGGGAATAATCACGATGGACTGTAACAGGCAGAGGGGCGAGAGAAGCGCAGTACGAAGCGAGCAAGTCCGCGCCGATGGCGGATCCGCCCATGCCGGCGATCACCACTTGTCGAAAATTCTTCCAGTCGGGCAAATCGTGCTTCATGCCAAGTTGATAGGCGGATGCGAGTTGATCGGGAAGCCCATCTATCTCGCCGAGCATGTTGAGCGTGTCGAGTTTTTTAAAGCGTTCGAGATCGTCAAGATTCATCTACATCGATTCCTTTATGAATTGCGCCAGGTCTTTCTTCATCTGCTTCAGTGACGGAATGTGAATGTACATCATGTGCCCGGCTTCATAATAACCCATGGTGACGTTGCCGCGCAGGGATTCATCCAACCCGAGGTGGTTAAAGGTGTATTCCGTGGCAAAGTATGGCGTACCGAGATCGTAGTAGCCGTTCGCCACGTAGACTTTGAGATAGGGGTTGTAGGTCATGGCGGCGCGCAGGGTTTCAGCCACGTTGACGTATGCGTTCTCAAACTCCCTGTATGACCACGGGTGCACAAACCCGCTTAGAATTTCATAGGGCAAATCAGATTCAAATTTCAACTCGCGGCGGATGTAATCGTAGAACGCGGCAGTGTAGGGACCCATGATGTTCGCGAGCAACGGATCGTACTCGGCGCGTTCCGTGATTCCCAGCCGGTCGCGCCCGATCAAACGCGAGTCGAGCCGACCGACGGTGAGTCCGCGTTCGCGCAGCAGTTCCTTGAAGTAATGCTGGTCGTTGATGCGCAGATTCGAACGTTCGATGAATTGTTCCGAAATGCCTGTAAAGTATGAGGTGCGCTTGACGATATCGGCGCGCTCCTCCTTCGTCAACGCGTCGCCTTGGAGCAAGGCTCTTGCGTAGTCGCCCGACGCGAACTCTTCCGCTTCCTTGAGCCATGTTTGCAACGGGCGGTGCGGTTTGAGGACATCGTGATACCACGCGGTCGCGGTGTAGCCCGGCAAAAACATAATGAACGGCAGATCGTTGTTGAGGTTGAAATCGAGCGTGGTGAAATCGAGCACTGCAGAGACCAGCATCAGCCCGTTCAAGTACATGCCATGACGTTCCTGCAAATAGCCTGAAAGCCCGGAAGCGCGCGTCGTGCCGTATGATTCGCCGATCAAGAATTTCGGTGAAAGCCAGCGGTTATAGCGCGTGGTGTATAACCGAACAAAATCGCCGACCGACTCAATATCCTTTTTGAACCCGTGCCACTCCTTCGGCTTCTCGCCCGTCACAGGTCGGCTGTAGCCGGTGTTCATCGGGTCAATGAAGACCAGGTCGGTCTCATCGAGGATCGAATATTCGTTGTCCTTCAATTGATATGGCGGCTTCGGCAGTTCACCGTCGTCCTTCATCAACACCCGGCGCGGTCCCAGCACGCCGAGATGCAGCCACACGGACGACGAGCCGGGTCCGCCGTTGAATGAAAAGGTTAGAGGACGTTTCGCTGGATCAGCGACTCCGTCCTTGGTGTACGCGACAAAGAATATCTGCGCTCTAGGCTTCTCACCCTCCGCTTCTTTCTCACGGTCGGCTGTTTCCTCTTTCAGCACCATCGTCCCCGCCGTGACGGAGTACTTAACCGTCTTGCCGCCGATACGAATCGAGTGCTTCGTCGTTACGAGGTTATCAGCCGCTTTGGGTCTCTCTTCCTTCTTCTCGTCGGACTTCTTCTCCTCTGCCATGTTAATCGTCCCTTCCGAAATTGGGATACACACTGTGTGACAAGAAGTTCACCTCCCCGATTATAAGCCGTAGAGCAAGACTGGCTGTCCACTCGAACGGTTTCAGGGATATGTATGCCGCGTCCGCCAACAATGGAAGTCGGATTCTCTTCGCAAGCGGCTTGCCTAACGTATCATAGGTTTTCCTCAACATCTTGTGCATCTGTGGAGTAACCGCCATCAACGCAAGTTCCGCGCATTTGAAGACTTGTAGCTGGCGATTCGCCTGCATGGACCTTCCGCTTGCAAGCCGTATCGTGCGCGAGCCAACGAAGGCGGGATGCCCGTGTGCGGCGGCGGTCGCAATGTAACAATTCGGCGGCACAGGCGGCAACGCAGCATACATTTCGTACATCTTCAGAATGTCATACCTCCACGCGGCGATATACGCCGCAACCCAGCTTATGACGCCAAGTCCGCGCGGGAGTGTGAAGTTCGATTCGTGGTATTGGAGCAACCAAACGGAAGCCTGAGTCGCAATCAGGAAACACCAGAAGGGTCCTGATGCAATCATACCGAGTAGCACAAGCGTTATGGGAAGCAAGGCATCTTCCCTGATGAAGTATGCAATGACGATGTAGGCGAACAACAAGACGAGGATCATCCATGGGCGAATGAAACGAGTCACCCACTTTGCCAGTACGCGACGATAAAATTTTGGAAAATAGAGTGGAAAGAACCACACGAGCAGGATGGCAAGCGAGTAGGCGTTATTGAACAGGTAAAGCCCGAGGAGGATGCTATATTGCAGTGCCAGCAAAACACCGGTATAGATTCCGAGCCGAACTGCAAAGAACTTTGCAAAACGATCTGCAGCAAAAAGGAGAAAGAGATAGCAAACGATCGAATAGGCAATCAGCAGCAGAAAGAGTGCAGATGCTTCCGCTTGTAAAAGTAAGGTAATGTATGAATCCCTATCGCCCGATTGCCACTCGGGTTTCAGCACTTGAATTGCCCAAAAGGAGAAGGCGGGTATTACGATCAGAAAAACCGCGTAGAAGATCTTCCACCAGCCGGGCACTGGGAACGACTGGTCATTTGTGGGCCCGTTCGGTTCAGATGGGTTGTTCATCACTTCAAAGGTCACGTCAATTTCCTTTTCGGCTTACAAGCCGATACACATCTTTTTTGTTCCAGCCACTCGGCTTCGAGAGTTCGGTCGAAATATCTTTCGCTGACTTGCCACTTTTCAACTCTTTCGTAATTGCCTTCTTCAACTCGCCCTCGGTCCATTTCACACTTTCGTCCTTCAACTTCCCTTCCATGACCAACGTAAATTCCCCTCGAATCGGTTGAGACTTGAAATAATCCAACGCGCCGCCGATCGTGCCGCGCCAGTATTCTTCGAACATCTTGGTCATCTCGCGCGCAACGCAGATGCGCCGGTCTCCAAGAGCGGACAGGAGATCCTCCAGCGATTCGAGAATGCGATACGGCGATTCGAGAAGAATCAACGTATATGGCAAATTCGCAACCTGAGTGATGAATTTGCGGCGTTCCGTCTTTTTGTGAGGAAGATAACCGAGATACAGGAATGAGTCTGTGGGGAGGCCCGAAACGGTCAGAGCGGCGAGGGGAGCCGAGGGACCGGGAACAGGCACCACGTCGAAGCCTGAAGCGAGCGCGGCGCGGACGAGCTCGTAGCCCGGGTCGTTGATCACGGGCGTCCCGGCATCCGATACCAGCGCCACGTCACCGCTGGCAAGATTATCGAGGATGAAATCGAGTTTGTTGATCTTGTTATGTTCGAAGTAACTGGTGATGGGCGTCTCGATCTCGAAGTGCTTGAGCAGTTGACCCGTATGACGCGTATCCTCCGCGGCGATCAGGCTCGATTCGTGCAGGATGCGGATAGCGCGCGGCGACATATCTTCGAGATTGCCGATGGGAGTGGCAACGAGATACAGCGTACCCATGCGGTGATTGTATCATCGTGCGAGTGCTATAATGACGGGAATCATTCGAGGAGAGAACATGATCGTCATATCAGACATGATGGGCACGCTCACAACAGGCTCGCCATTTTTGGGTCTGGTGGATTGGGTGAAACATAACCAAAGCAAATGGCTCGCAAGGTTTTACACAGCGCGGGTCATGCCTGAGTACGTGCTCGCAAAATACGGTCTGATTGACTGGCAGGGGTGGGGACAGAAGCTGATGATACAAAGCCTCGCCTACATCAAAGACGCCAACGATGCAAAACTACAACACGCTTCCGAATGGGTAGTGGAACACAACCTGTGGAAGAAACGCCGCGAAGACGTCGTAGCGCGCCTGGTCAAACATCGCTCCGACGGAGCGCGCGTGTACATCGCCAGCAGTTCGGTTGAGCCGTTCATTGTGCCGTTCGCAAAACGGATCGGTGCGGATGTGATCGGCACGCCGGTGGAGATCGTGAACGGACGCGTCCAACTCGCGGGAGAGCTGGTTGCCAATCGGAAGAAGATCGAACAGGTGTTGAGCCGCCTCGGCGTGGAGCGCGTGGACTTTGCCTACGGCGATACCGAGCAGGATATTCCGCTTCTCAGTCACGCAAATCATCCTGTAGCGGTGTACCCTGACAAAAATTTGAAAGCGCACTCTCTCGAACGCGGTTGGGAGATCATCGGAGATACACCGAAGTATGGCTGAAGATCGTG
>Ga0187892_10007872_pt1 | contig 14942 bp, 9 predicted proteins | sample MA1701073metaG_FD_139345 | JGI IMG/M metagenome (GOLD analysis project Ga0187892, IMG submission 139345) | Bio-ooze microbial communities from a basaltic lava cave in the Kipuka Kanohina Cave System on the Island of Hawaii, USA - MA170107-3 metaG ... | reverse complement strand
CGAAGAGCGCGGCCAGGGCAAAGCGGCTATCCCGCAGCAGCTCGCTCGCAGTGGCTTCGCCGCTGCTCGTGAGGGCCGCGGCGTGCGTGACCAGGCCAATGCGCCGGCCCTGCAGGAGGGCCGGAGATTCCAAGAGAACATCCACGCCAGGTTTAGTGATGCTAGCCGATTGCATGCCGGACTCGCCGAAGCCTGGCGAAATCCCGGCCAAGATGGGCAGGATAAGGAAGGGAAGGGGCGCGAGGAGGAGGAAGCGCCGGGAGCGCCGCATTGAACGCAGGTAATTCGGGCCGAAGGCGCCGATTCCTTGAGTGCCTCGGTTCACAGGAGCCGGACTGTAGCCGGCAGTCCGCCACCCTCGAGGCGGACTATTGAGTCACATTGGCCAGACCATAGCTGAACCGGTTCGCGCACCTGAGGGCGGCTTTCTTGCTCTCATGCGCTACCGCAACTACGCCCTGCTGTGGACGGGACAGCTGATATCGCAGACAGGAGACAGGTTCCATTGGGTGGCGATATCCCTATGGGTCTACGCTCAGACAGGGTCAGCGCTCTCAGTCTCATACGCCATCATGGCTCTTACAGTGGGGCCAGCGCTTGTCGGACTCTTCGCCGGAGCGTTCGTAGACCGCTTTGATAAACGCAGGATTCTAATCTACAGCGATATTGTACGCGCGGTCCTCGTCTTGGCAATTCCAAGTTTGATGCGGTTTGGATTAGTTTGGGTCTATGCTGATCTTTTCTTGATTTCGATCGCGTCGGCGTTTTTTAGGCCAGCAATGTTCGCCGCAATTCCTCAGTCGCTACCACGGTCCAGACTCTTGCAAGCTAACGCTTTCTTCGCCTCCATGGACACGAGTACAGAGGTCTTTGGGCCTATTCTTGCTGGCTTGATCATTGTCCACCGTGGCTATTCCGCTGCCCTCTACATCGATGCTCTAAGCTATGTGCTGTCGGCTCTGCTCGTGAGGGGTTTGCGCCTTGGGACAAACGCACCATCTTCAGAGAGCCTGGCGAACCGTAGTGCCCCGAAGACTCTCGAAGCAATCCGCGAGGGGTTTCGTTACATTCGAAACGACGGCGTTCAAGTCGCACTCTTGGCCTTCCTTCTCGCAAGCTACTGGGTCGCCGGGTTGAACTCCCTGCGTACTGCTCTGGCGAAGGGGGTCCTATCAATTAGCGATGGACAGTTTGGTTGGTTGCAGAGCTTCGAAGGAATCGGGTTTGTTGTGGCATCTTTGCTGCTCGGATGGTATGGAGGCCGAATCTTCAAGGGCCAGGCGATCGTACTTTCCTACGCTCTTTGGGCTCTCGCGGCCGCAGCAATAGGGCTTTCTACAAACTACGTAATGCTACTGGGCGCTACTTTCTGGGTCGGTTTCTCTAACATGATCGTCTTTGTGGGCGTGACGACCATCATTATGGAACGCACGCCTTCGGACAAAATTGGACGAGTAGTGACTACTCGTCAGGTCTTCGTAGCCCTGATTCGAGTTGTAGCACTGGTTGGGTTTGGGTGGATCGCGGATTCATTCGGGATCAGAGAGGCGATTGTGCTGATGGCTGGGATCTCACTCGCTGGTACCGTGGGAGCCGCGATTAGATACCCCGCTTTGTGGCGCTATAGCCTTGGTCGCCTGCGACCCTTGGTTGATAAAAGTGAGGCGAACGGGCCTATCCTGGCTGAGAATGGCGCTACCGGTATTGTCAAACGATTTCTCGAGGGACAAACAAGCCCAGAGTTCGTCGTGTCCGAGCAAAAATCGCTGAGCTTTGTTACGTCAATTATTACTATAGCTGGACTACTATTGCTCTTCGCTACCTTACCACTCGAGGCCCTTGGTCTGGTTGTCGCGATCGCGGGAGCCGTTGTCGCAGCTGTCGTCGTGCGCTTCGCTGGCCGACGATTCAGACCTTCGTCAGGGGACCCAGAAATACTGGGGAGCTAGTCCTCCTCGCAAATCGTAGCCGGAAGGAAGGGAGGGTTTTACCGCGAATAACGCTCATACCGGACCGACAGCATAGAAAGCGCGACACTCCACGTCGCGAACGAATTCCAGCCCTCAGTGGCCGACCTAGTTCGGCGAGGGCCACCTGTCAAATCCCAAAAGGTAGCAAGCTGCGGACCTAGTCCCATCTAGGGTGATAGGTGAAGATAGTCCGCGCTATCGGCAATTCCATAGTTCGGGGATTGCTCTTGTACACGGATAGAGAGATTTAACTGTCGGTCTGGTTTTCTTTTTGCGGTCCAAGTTGCAGAAGATCACTCGCCCCGTCGAGATTTTCGTATGCGCAGTGGTTAGTTTGGCTGCGTTCACCGTAGTAGTGTTCGCCAACCAGGTCTCTTGGCAGAACTGGCCGCAACTGCTTTTGTATTTCAGCATGGTGGTCGTAGCGTTCTCGGTGCGTATCCCGGATCCACGCGGCGGTGCGCATACCCCCAGCGACGCGCTATCTTATCTCGCGACCTACGTTTTCAACCCAGTGACGGCTCTCCTCATTTTTGGCTCAGGAAGAACGGTTGGCTACGTTATCTCCCGGGGCTGGATTCCTTGGCGAGCTCTATTCAATGGCGCCGTTATGGGATTAAGTGTCGCTTTCGGAGCCTACGTGTACAGAGAGCTCGGCGGACGATCAGGAGAAATCGATTTCTCCTCCGGGTACTTGGCGCTTGTCGCTGCGCCGCTTGCGCAGCAGGTGGCCAATAACTTCTTCTACGCCTACAGCTTTAGCCGCTGGAAAGGAACTCCATTCTTGAGTACTTGGCTCGTCGGAATTCGCGATCTGTTTTGGCCGAACTTGCTTCATATTCCAACCGCCATATTCTTAGCTGTTATGTATACGGAATTACACTATCTTGCGGTGGTTGGGTACCTGCTGCTCCTGCCATTCCAAGGCCGCGCACTGAGCTTGTATTTCCGGCGAGGCAGGTTATTCGCTCAGATCGTTGACGGCCTGGTCGTTGCAACTGATGTCAACTTTCCGCTTAGCAAGGGCCACGCTCGGCGGGTCGCTGAAATTGCCACTTCTATTGCTCGCGAAATGCGCCTCAGCGAACCCATGATTGAGTCGATAGAATTGGCTGCTCTAATGCACGACGTCGGTATGATCGGAAAGGACGATCTCCTCGATCGACCTGTACTTGCGAGAGAGGATGTCGAAGACCTCAAACAGCACGTTCGCGTGGGTGCGGAAATCGCTAAGGAACTACCTCGGGGGGACATAGCAACGATGATCCTACGTCACCACGAGAGATTTGATGGAACCGGCTACCCCGATGGTCTGCGTGGCGAGTCGATTCCGTTAGGAGCGCGCATCATCGCTCTTGCCGAGACAATTGACAGCATGGCGTCTGGGAGTTTTCCTAATTCCTCGCCCATGACATTGGCATCAGTCCTCTCCAGCGTTTCATCCGAAAGAGGGCGCGCATTCGACCCCGATGTAGTGGACACTTTTCTGCAAGCTGTCGAGCGGGGCGCTATCGCCCCCGTTCCACCGGAAGTTTGGGATAGAGGTATCGGCCGACCAAGGCTTGGGGAATCTCCGGCGAGATGAGCCAGAGTAGCCTTAGACTCTTGCTGCGTGGAGCACTACTGCTCGTCGCGGGCCTTACACTTGGCTTCGGCCTCGCGGGTCACAGGTACGTTAATGTCGTTCTGGCTCTGTCGTTAATTGTGATGGCGTGCGCTGGTGAATGGCTTGAGGTTAAGCTCGGACCGCTAGGCGGATTTACCCTTCGGCCCGTCATCGCGTATGTGGGTTTGTGGACTAGCGGGCCGGTAGTGATGATCCTCGCTGGAATCCTTCCCTTACTGTTGGTGCGGCCCCTAGTGCGGAGGACTTCGCTCGTGGAGATCCTTCCCGCAGTTGGACAGGACGCTCTGGCCCTCTGGCTGGGGTACTTGGCCTACGTCGTAGTGTTGAGTTTGAATGTTTCATCATCAACCACGGGAAACATTGTCGCCCGAGCTGTTAGCTTCCTCGCCTTCTGGGTTGCGCAGTTGCCGTTTCAAGCTCTCGAGTTAAGGCTATCGGAAGGAATCCGCTATGCGGCCGCGCTTCGCTATTTAGGCCGACATGCCGCGCCACACGCGATCGTGCTGTGCGCTGCCGCGATCTGTTTGAGCTACATAGGTTCTAGATTTGGCCTAATCGTTATGAGTGTTGCAGTGGTCGTGCTGATAGAAGCCTATTATCCATGGAAATTGCTGGGAGATCAGAGTGGTGTCCTGCTAACAAGTCTTCAAATGATGGCACAGGCGGTCGACCTGAAAGATCCTTACACATCCAATCACTCGCAGCGTGTGTCTCGCTATGCTGTTCGCATCGCGAGAGAGATGGGACTGCCAGAGTTAGAAATAGAGCGGATCCGGATCGGGGGTCTTATGCACGATATAGGTAAGATAGGTATTAGCGGCCGAATAATTCGAAAGCCTGCAAAGCTAACCCCTGAAGAGATGGCACTGATGAAGAGGCACTCCTCCGTGAGTGCAGACATCATTGAGCATCTAGAGATTCTTGGCGAGTCAGCTGAAATGGTTCGGCATCATCATGAACACTACGATGGATCGGGATATCCCGACGGCCGCAAGGGAGATGAGATCCCGATCGGCTCGCGTATAATTCTCGCAGCCGACGCATTTGATGCGATAACAACGGACCGCCCGTATCGACGGGGCGCGAGTCGAACCGAAGCGGTATCAATAATTCGCAAGCATGCGGGAACTCAGTTTGACAGTGCCGTTATTAGCGCCCTTGAACGTATCGCGCCCTCGCTTTAGCCGCAGCTGAGACGATCCTCAACGCCTCGAATCCCTCTACGGTACGCCTTGAGCGCTAGTAAAGCAGTGGGAGGGCTACCGTGGAGAGGCTGCAGATTAGTCTTTTTGGTCAGTTCTCTGTAACATCCGATACTGGGCGGTTGGAGTTAACAACTAGCACAGGTCATCTACTTGCCTATCTTGCTCTCTTTTTCGGCCGGTTCGCTCCTCGAACGCGAATCGCGGGCGCTTTATGGCCCGACTTGCCCGAGGCTCGCGCTAGGGCAAACCTTAGTACCTCGTTATGGCGCCTCAGACAGGCTCTCTCAACTCAGAGTACCGATTGCGCGCTAGTGCACGCGAACGAGTATGCTCTTGGCCTCGACACGCGTCTGTGCGAAATCGATGTCGACGTTTTCAAACATGATTCCGTGGCCCCTGGAGTCTCGATAGTTACGTTGGATGCTCTGGCACGCGCCTCCTATGCAGCAGGATTGTACAAAGGCGACTTGCTTGAAGACTGGGATTTTGAGTGGTGCAGCTTAGAAAGGGAGCAGCTAAGACAGCGATACATACATACTTTGCGATCGCTGGCTGAGGGATTCGAACGCTTGCATAGATGGGACCTTGCAGTGCAATACGCTCGGCGTGCTGCTGAGGCAGATCCATCAGACGAGCCTTCTCAGAGGGTTCTGATTCGGCTCTTGTTTCGTACGGGCGAGAGAATATCCGCATTGAGCCAGTTTCGAAGGTTTTCTCAATATGTAAGATCGGAACTCGGCGTCGAGCCAGACACAGAAACGATGGCACTCGTTCGACAGATTAAGGAAGCATCATACGGCGAAGACGCTACATCACCTTTTGACATTAACCGTGCGCAGCCCGGCGCAATTCCTTTCGTTGGCCGGAGCAACGAACGGGAGCAGATCCACACGCTTATAGAAACGGCGATGGCTGGTAAGGGCGGGAGTATGCTTCTGTTGGGGGAAGCTGGTATTGGCAAATCGAGAACAGTCGAGTGGGCGACAGAAGAGTGGTCTGCTCGAGGTGGATTGATGGCGCGAGGCCGGTGTATCGAGTTCAATGACCCGGTGCCATATCAGCCTGTTTTGGACGCGATCAGTTGGGTATCCGACATCACAGATCTTTCCCAATTCCATTCTCGGAGCACAGACAGCCTTCGTTCCGCGCTTCCGGAAGAGATTGCAGTCGAGACCATTGCGGAGTCAAAGAAGTCAGACGGGCCCTGGCTGGCTGGCAAGATGAGGTATTTCAGTTTGCTCCTGGAAAGGCTAACTGAGGCAAGTCGCCGTCGCCCCATTTTAGTCGTAGTTGAGGATTTGCAATGGGCCGACGCGAGCTCGGTAGACTTTCTAGCCTACTTGTTGGAGCATGCCAGAAGTATGCACATCCTGCTGCTTGTTACTGCGCGCCCGCTCGCGGCCAAGGCCCGTCGATCTTTTGACAGTGAGCGGCTTTCTAGGTACTGCACTAAGTTGGTGAGGCTAGAACCGTTGGGGTTGGACGAAACTGCCGAGCTTGTTCGCTTTCTGCTGAATAGATCTCGCATTGCTGCAGACCTAGCGAAGTTGATCTATTCGGAAACAGAGGGCAACCCACTTTTCATAGTTGAGACGATCCGGCTTCTGCATCAGCAGGGTTCAGGTCCGATTGACACGGCGATCATCAGCAAGATGAGTACTGATCCTACTTCGCCCGGTTCTATTTCTATAATTCCAGACGGCGTGAAGTCCGCAGTAGAACAACGGCTCAAACTGATAGACGCACCCGCACTGCGCGTTGCGCAAATTGGTTCGGTTCTTGGCAGGAGCTTCGATGAAGAGGTTCTCTCGCTGGTTTCGAATGCGGGCGGCAATCGCCTCTCCCGCGCAATCGGTCGGCTGGTGGGCGCGGGTGTCTTCGAGCGCGACCAATCAGGGTACCGTTTCACGCACGACAAGATTCGGGCGGTATGCTATCTAAATCTGCCGTTGCGAGTTCGGAGAGTCTATCATGCTCGAGCTGCCGCTGCTTTGACTCAGATGTCGGAGGTATCAGTACATCGGATTGCATGGCATCAGCACTCCGCGGGTCAATGGGATCTTGCCATGCAGTCATGGGAGACAGCAGCGGATCAAGCGATAGTCATTCATGCCTACGAAGCAGCACTAAGCTCATACCAGCACGCGCTCTCGTGTGTCCATAGAAAAAGGACCGTTGATTCTAATCATTCGGTTGATAGGGAAGTAAGGCTGCTTTTGAAGTGCGACAAAGTCCTTGCTGCACTTGGACGGCCGCTAGACCGTAGGAAAGTCCTCGACAGGATCGGCGTCCTTTGCCAAAGGTTAGAAGTACATATCGTAGCGGAGTGGTTTGTTAGAAGGGCGCTGCTGGAAGACCACATCGGCAATTGCACTTTGGCTATCAGTCTGGCACGAAAAGCCTGGTCACTTGCACGCGGCAGTAGCAGTCGAAGCGTCGAGGTTGACGCACTCCAAGTGCTCGCATACGTAATGTATCGTGTGGATCGTTTCAAGCGGTCGCTGAAGCTACTCAAGTTGGTCCTCCGAAAGGTAAGTGATACAAAGTCCCGACTTGTGGCCATCACATTTATGCATATGGCTTCCATACACGTTCTCTTAGGCGATTTCGCATCTGCTTCCACGAATCTTAGTGATGCCCAAAAGATTTGTGTCGAGCTGAGTCTGCAACAAGAGTACTATCAAGTGGTCTTGAGACAAGGTCTCGTTGATAAGTACACAGGCAGGATCCGTACAGCTCGCCAACGCCTTTCTGCAGGCCTCAAACTGGCGAGAGATGCAAATGACCCTATCACCATGGCCAGAGCTACCTTTCATCTCGCGGCGCTCCATGCTCTCGAAGGGAACCTTGGTCAAGCTCTCTGTAGGCTTAGGCAATCGGTGATGGCTAGCCGAACCTTAGGGTACACACGCTCCCTGGTATCTGGTCTTAACGAGGTCGCCTACAGTGTCGGGCGACTCATGGGAAATTATAGTTGGGCTTCACAAGCATGCACGCACGCGTTGGCGCTGCCGACAACAAATGAGAGTCGGTTTCTATCCTGGATGTGTAAAGATTCTCAAGTCATCGTACTTCTAGAGAAGGGTCTTGCCGAAGACGCGTTGGTGGCGGTAGAGGAGGCACTCAATCTGGTCGCATCTGCCCGGACGTCAATAGGCTCTCTGCACGCGTTGATGGAATCGTTGGCTAAACGCGGCATGGTCTTCATCGCCCTGGGGAAGCTGCAGAGAGCCATCGCCGATCTTGAGGAGGCAAAGAATGCTCAGGTTCAGATGGGAGCTCGCCCCCTTCTGGTAGACACTTTGACGCATCTCGCTCGAGCTTATGGTGAGACAGGAGCACTCTGTTGTGCATTGCAGACGTCCAGTAATGCCCTCAGGTTGCTAGCCGAAGTCGAGTACGCGAATCACCAACCCCAACGGGTCTTTTGGCACCACTACCTCATTCTTGAGAAGTTTGGCCGTGAACCTCGGTTGCAGTATCTTCGACGGGCAGTTGACTTCGTCGAGGCACAGGCCGCTACGGTTTCAAAGGCGCAGGCTCATAGGCTACGGCGAAACGTGCCTCTCAACCGCGACATTCTTGATGCGTGGGAACGGTACAAGCATGAGGCACAGCCTGACCTGCTACAGGTGTTCGGTTTGTTGCCGCCGGCTACCCCTATCTCGGTCCTGCCAACTCTCTCGTCTATCAACACCGATCCAGACGTGAGAGCCTGACGAGAGACCTCCCCCCCACAGTTAGAGCTATTCCGTTTGTGGGGTGGAGAATGCAGGGTCTCGTCGTCGCCCGCTTTTTCGTCGATCGTCCAATTCGACCTGGGATGGTGAGAGCCATCCTTGACACATTGTCGGCTCAGGGCGGCGCTTACGAACCGCATTTGGTGCGAAGGTCGACCGACGGCAGCATTCGTCGGATTTCGGGAGGCCGCCCCGCCGGGCTTCTGGACGAGGTCGGGGAGGGAGGTACCCAAACCACTTTCCTACGCGTGGCTGAAACGCAATCGCATCAACTCCTATCGTTCTTCGTGAGCCGCACCCCGCGTATGAAGCCAACTATCGTTGCACTCACGGTGCCTGCGGCCGCGTTAGGGTCGAGCGCGGAAATTGACCGGCTCCTTGGTGTCAGCAAGGGGCTGTATTTGTTCCTGGAAGCACCATGGGGGGTCGTAGGGACCGATGACAGTTTCACCCGGACCGGCTCTGCAGGTCATGACCTTACAAGTAGTAGTCCTGCGCACCTCGCCTGGGCCAGCTTCTTTGGACCCGAGGTGGTTCTGCGCATCGGTCCGGCGCGGCTGCTTACGTCGCTGGCGTTCATCGTAGAGATCCTGCCGGATGGTGGAATGATGGTCGTGACGCACTCGGCTCCCGAACTCGCGGCAACCTCCGATGGGCGCGCGCTGCGCGCGCAGTTGGAACAGGAATTGGGTCTTGAGAGCGCTCTGCGATCGATCCTCAAGCATCGAAACATCGAACACCAGGTCGCCTCTCGCGACCGTTCACGCGTGGTGCGGCGATCTGACGACTGCTAGATTAAATTAGGCGGTCCCCCGCACGAGGCTCCGTGTCCGCGCGGGTTATCACTCTACATGTAGATCACGTTTGCAAGCCCGACCCCATATCTTCCGCTTGAACTCCATACGCGTTGAAAACCCCCGTCCGGCGGGCATTTCCCGCGATGGCCCTGAAATTTCTTCGCGCGTCCGTAGTCTGTCAGGAGGACTTTGTGGGCAGGCGGAGAAATAAGTGGGGCGAAGTGGAGAAGAGTGGGGACACTCAAGGGCGAGTACCAATACGCGCTGGACGAGAAAGGGCGGGTGGTGATCCCTCCCAAAGTGCGCCACGTGCTGGGCGATCAGGTCGTGGCGACGCGGGGATTCGAGACGTGTATCGCCGTCTACTCGCCGCCCGAATGGCTCAGAGTCGAAGAGGGCGTGCGAAACCTGAAGGCGGCGGCGGATCAACAAACGGTCCTTCGCTACCTTCTGGCGAGCGCGGTGGATCTTGAAGTCGATCGTCAAGGGCGCATCATGCTTCCCCCGTATCTGCGGGAGCATGCGCAGGTCAAGCGCGACGTCTATGTGATCGGCTTGGGCAACCGGCTTGAAATCTGGAGCCGGCCGCTCTGGAGAGCGTACCTCAATAAGGCGGGGAAATCGGCGCCGAAACTGGTGGAGGACATCCCCGAGCTACGTATCTAGGCAATGTCGGTGCCTGGCAACGGCGCGACCGGGCACGGACTCGGTGGCCTGGGGCGTGAGGCCGGCGGAACGGACGGCGGCGCCCCAGGACACACGCCGGTCCTGCTTGACGAAGTCATCGCCTGGCTGAACCCGCAGCCCGGCGGGGTGTATGTGGACGCGACGATTGGGACGGGGGGACATGCCGAGGCAATTCTCGACAGGATCGCCCCGACCGGCAGGCTGATCGGGATCGACCGCGACGCGGAGACGCTGGCGATCGCGGGGGAGCGACTGGCTCGTTACGCGGCATCACTCACGCTTCGGCACGCGAACTTCACGGCCATCCGCACCGTTGTCGCGGAGGCCGGGTATGAGGCGGTGGACGGCATCGTGATGGATGTGGGAGCCTCTTCGCTGCAGTTCGAGGTACCGGAGCGCGGGTTCAGTTTCTCCCGGCCGGGCCCCCTCGACATGCGGATGGACCGCGCGCAGTCGCTGAGCGCGGCCGACCTGGTCAACGAGCTCTCAGAGGACGAGCTGGCCGGGCTCATCCGCACCTACGGCGAGGAACGCTGGGCGCGGCGCATCGCACGTACGATCGTGCGGCGCCGGCCTCTGCACACAACCGATGCGCTCGCCGTGACCGTTGGGCAGGCGATTCCCCGGCGGGCCTGGCCCCGGGGCATTCATCCGGCGACGCGCACATTCCAGGCGCTGCGTATCGCTACGAATCGAGAGCTGGAAGATTTGGAACAGGCACTCCCAGATGCGGTGGGGACTCTTCGGGGGGGCGGAACAACCTGCGTAATCACCTTCCACTCCCTGGAAGATCGCATCGTCAAACACACCTACCTGCGTCTCTCCCGTGACTGCATCTGCCCCCCCGGGAGCCCCACCTGCAACTGCGGTCGGCGTCGGCTGATCCGCATTTTGACGCGCCGGCCGGTGACGCCGTCACTGGACGAAGTGCGCGCAAACCCGCGCGCACGCAGCGCGAAATTGCGTGTCGCGCAGCGCCTCACACCCCCAGAAGAACAAACCGACGAAGGGCGTCATTCGCGATTAACATCTAGAGGATTAACACCTAGAGTTCGAGATGCGTCGGAGGCCGGGCATCCCAGCGCCATTCCCACCTTCCCCTCCATCGCGCCTGACATCGCTCCTCCGGCACCCGGCCTCCGACGTGTACGCCACGCGCCGCCCCCGAGGGCGGCATGATCGCTGAAAGGCGCCGTGAACGCCTCTATCCTGTTTTTCTGCCCGACCGGTCGGCGCACGCATCGGCTCCCAGCCGGCGCCGACGTCGCAGTCCGATTGCCGGCGTGATGGTGGTGGCGGTTCTTTTCTTCCTGCCCGCCTTGCTCTATGTCGCGCAGCGCGCGCATCGAGCAGAGACGGGCTACACGATCCTTCGGTTGCAGGGCGATGTCGCCCAGCTGCGCGCCGACCATGCGCGGCTTCTTTCCAAAGCGACGGCCCTGAAGTCACCGTATCGGATCGAACACTACGCCACCAGTAAGCTCGGTATGGCGCCGCCCCGCCAGCCGCAGCTCGCCGCCATCACCGTCAAGCCGGCCATCGCCCGCGTCGCAGTACCCGCCGAGCGCTTCAGCGTGCTGCGGGTGATTGGTGCATGGTTGGGAAGGAGTGAGGCCGAGGCCAGCGAGCGGGTGCCATGACTCGTCACGTCCGACGTCGCCCGCCCGGGCGGGGGAGCCCCCCCGGGCGGCGTTCATTTCCGCGCGCCGCGGAGATCGAGACGACGATGGTCCGTCTGGTGCGGCTGCGGACCGTGATGCTCTTCGTTGCGCTCGCTGCGGCCATGGCCGGGCTTGGGGCGCGTCTGGTCTCCCTGCAGGTGGTCCAGGCGGATGGGCTCCGGGCGCTGGCCGATCGCCAGCAGCTCGGGACGGTACCGCTCGAACCGCGCCGCGGGCGACTCCTTGACCGATCCGGACAGCCGCTGGCGGTGAACGTCGAGGCCCAATCCGTATACGCTGTCCCCTCCAAGATCAGCGACCCCGCGCGCTTCGCCCGTCTTGTCGCTCCGATTGTGAAGCTCCCTCCCGGTGATGTGCGCGCGCGCCTTCGCCCCGACCGCCACTTTGAATGGCTCGCCCGCAAGGTCTCCTCCGACATCGTCGAGCGCCTGCGCGCGCTTGGGCTGGGAGAGCAGCTTGGCTTCATCCAGGAGGCCCGCCGCGTCTATCCCAACGGCGGCCTGGCCGCGCACGTGATCGGATTTGCGGGCATCGACAATCAGGGTCTGACCGGGGCCGAGCTGGGCTTCGATGGCTCGCTGCGTGGTAGCGCGGGTCTGGCTCGGATCGAGCGCGATGCCTTGGGCCGGCCGCGATTCGACACGCGCGCAATCGTCCGTGAGCCAGTCCAAGGCGCGGATGTGGTGCTCACGATTGACCAAGTCATCCAGTACATTGCGGAGCGCGAGCTTGACCGGGCGCTTGCCGAGACGAGCGCGGCCTGGGGGACGATTCTCGTCATGGATCCCCGCAGCGGGGAGATGCTGGCCATCGCCACCGCGCCGCGCTTCGATCCCAACGCCTACCGCGACGCCAAGGCACAGCAGTTGAACAATCCGGTCCTGTCGACGATCCAGGAGCCCGGGTCGACCTTCAAGATCATCCTGGCATCCGCCGCCCTTCAGAGCGGGGCCGTGCGGCCGCGGGACGTGTTCATCGGCACCGGCCAGCTGAAAGTGCCGGGAGGATACATCATTAAGGAGGCGCAGGGCCGCAACTATCCGCGTCAGACCCTTGGGGAGATCATCCGCCGTTCATCGAACGTCGGCGCCGCGATGGTCGCCGGTCGGGTGGGAACACCCAGGTTTCACGAGACCATCAGACGATTTGGATTTGGTGAACCGACGGGCATCGATCTTCCGGGCGAGGCGCCTGGGTTGGTGCCCGCGCTCGAAGAGTGGCGGGGATCGCGATTGTACACCGCGGCCTTCGGGCAGGGGATCTCTGTCACGCCCCTCCAGATCCTGAGGGCCGCCGCGGCCATAGCCAATGACGGGGTGCTCACCAGGCCGCACGTCATGCGCGCGGTGCGCGATTCTGAGGGGCGCGCGTTGGTGGTGACGGCGCCCGAGGCCGTCCGGCAGGTCATCGCGCCGGAGGTCGCGCGCGCCGTCTTAGCCATGATGGAAGACGCCGTGGAGCGCGGCACCGGGACGCAGGCGCGCATCGACGGGTATCGTGTGGCCGGCAAGACCGGCACGGCGCAGAAGCCTTCACCGTATGGCGGGTACCTCTCGAACAGCTACGTGGTCTCGTTTGTGGGCATCGTCCCGTCGGATAGGCCGCAGCTCGCCATCCTCGTGCTGCTCGACGGGCCGCGCGGTGTGCACTACGGCGGGACCACGGCCGCGCCGATTTTCAAGGCGGTAGCCACTCAGGTGCTCTGGCACCTGCGGGTGCCACCGGCGGCGGCGTACTCGCTCTCGCGTTGAGGCTGCCTCCACAGCGGGCGATCAGACGGCGCGGGCGTCGGGCGGGAGGCGTGGGCAGTATAATAGAAAGGATTGGCTGGAGGTGCACGATGGATCTGCGCGCGCTGCTGACGGGTGTCGACGCGCCGTCGGTAGTGGGCGACGCCGCGCGGCAGGTTACTGGGATCGCCTACCATACCCGGGATGTTCGGCCCGGGTTTTTGTTTGCGGCGCTACGCGGTGTCGTGCACGATGGCCTCGCCTTCGTGGATGAGGCGATTGCCCGCGGCGCCACCGCGATCCTGGCAGACCGTGAGCTCGCCTCGGCTGGCGGCCGCGCACGCCTGGTGCGCGACGGGGTCACCTTTGTCCGGGTGGGGGACGCGCGGCGGGCGTTGGCGCAAGTCAGCGCCGCTTTCTACGAGCAGCCATCGCAGCGGCTCCGGCTGATCGGTGTCACTGGGACCAACGGCAAAGGCGCGACAACCTACCTCATCGAGGCCATCCTCCGGCGCGCGGGCCGCCGGTGCGGGATCATCGGCACGATGGGCGTCGTGATTGACGGTCAGGTGTACCCCAGCGAGCGTACGACACCCGAGGCGCCCGACTTCCAGCGGGTGCTGCGCACGATGGCCGATCAGGGCTGCGACTACGTGGCCACCGAGGTCGCATCGCACGCCCTGGTGCTCGAGCGTGTCAGCGGCTGCCGTGTTGGCGTGGGGGTCTTTACGAACCTCACACGCGACCACCTCGATTTCCACCTGAGCATGGAGGCCTATCGCGCGGCGAAGGCGCGGTTCTTCTCGATGGTTGAGCCGGCGGGTTGGGCGGTGCTGAATGCCGACGATCCCGCCGCCGTTGTCATGCGCGCGGCCACGCGCGCCCGGGTGATGACCTATGGGCTGAGCCCGTCGGCGGAGGTGCGCGGGAGCGATCTGGCCCTCCACCTGCGGGGCAGCGAGTTTGTGGCGCACACGCCCGCGGGTACCGCCAGGATCGCGCTGCGGCTGACGGGCGCGTTCAACGTGGCGAACGCGCTGGCGGCACTCGCCGTGGGGTTGACGCAAGAGGTGCCGCTTCCGACGATCGCCGAGGCGTTGGCGGAGATGCCCGGCATCCCAGGCCGCTTCGAATCCGTGGAGGAAGGTCAGCCGTTTGCGGTGGTTGTCGATTACGCCCACACACCTGACGGGCTTGAGAACGTGCTCCGCGCGGCGCGCGAAATTACCGCGGGACGTCTCATCGCGGTGTTTGGCTGCGGCGGCGACCGCGATCGCACCAAACGGCCGATGATGGGGCGGATCGCCGCCCAATGGGCCGATCACGTCATCGTGACATCGGACAATCCCCGCACCGAAGATCCACGCGCTATCATCGACGAGATTCGTCCCGGCGTCGATGACGGCCGCGCCGGCCGCGACGTGCGCGTTGAAATCGAGCCCGACCGCCGCCGCGCCATCGGCATCGCGGTGAGCAATGCCGGCGCGGGCGACCTGGTGCTGAT
>Ga0187892_10007871_pt1 | contig 14942 bp, 12 predicted proteins | sample MA1701073metaG_FD_139345 | JGI IMG/M metagenome (GOLD analysis project Ga0187892, IMG submission 139345) | Bio-ooze microbial communities from a basaltic lava cave in the Kipuka Kanohina Cave System on the Island of Hawaii, USA - MA170107-3 metaG ... | reverse complement strand
GCGTAGCTCGGGGGGACGATGCGGTCCTCGCTGCCCCAGACGAGCAGCGTCGGGCAGGTGATGCGGTGCAGGCGCTTGCGCAAGCCGAGGTCGCCGGTCGGCCAGAGCAGGCGGGCGGCGGCCTCGGAGGCGCGGGCCTGGACGATCTGCCACTCGATGGCGGCGTCGGCGGACAGGCCGGCGGGCGGCGCGAGGCGCGCGGCGGCGAACTCGGCGGGGCGCGTGGAGTAGAGCTCCGCGAACTCCGTCGGGCGGCGCGCCCAGACGTCGGAGACGGGCTCGGACTCCTCGAACAGGCCGAACGGCGCGATCAGCGCGAGCCGCTTCACGGTGGCGCGCGAGCAGGCGGCGACTTCGGCGGCGAGCGCGCCGCCGACCGAATGGCCGGCGAGCTCGCGGCCGTCGAGGCCCGCGGCCTCGAGCAGGTCGAGCGTGGCGGCGATCCAGTCGGGCAGCGTGTCGAGCAGGCGGTGGCTCGGGCCGGAGCCGGGAAAGCCCGGGAGCGAGGGCACGATCACGCGGCGCGACTCGGCGAGCGCGTCGAGGAACGGCGTCCACTCCGTGAGGCCGCCGAGCCCGGCGAGGAAGCCGAGCGGCTCGCCCGTGCCCTTCTCCCACACGCGGCACGGCTCGCCGTTGACGCGCACGCTGCGCTCGCGCGGGGCGTCGCTCACGCGCTCACCGCTCGCACCGCCGCGCGCGCCTCGCTCGGCAGGGGCTTCGGCCACCAGCGGTTCTCCCACTCGTCCTCGAACAGGCCGCGCAGCTGCGGCATCACGCGCTTGGCGAACAGCTCGGTGTTGTGGAAGGCGAGGTCCTTTTTCATGTTGCCGTACTGGAGCAGGAGCATGAGCTGGCCGACGTTCAGGCTGGTCGCGACCTCGCGCAGCTTGTCGGCCACCTCGTCGGGCGAGCCGATCACGACGTAGCCCTGCTCGACGATCTCCTCGAAGCTCGGCGCGCCGTACGCGCTCGCGGTGGTGGCGCGGCCCGCGGCCGCTGCGACCTGCGACTGGACGCGCGCGCGCAGCGTGGCCTCGCTCGCGTAGCCCGGCGGGCCGGCCCAGCGCGCGTCGACGTGCAGGCAGCGGTTGAAGAAGTACTCGGCGGACTCGCGGTAGAGATCCAAAGCCTCGGCGCGCGTCTCGGCCACGCCGACGAACTGCAGGAAGCCGGCGCGGAACGGGTTGCGGTCCTTGCCGAGCCGCGCCATCTCGGCCCAGAAGCCGTCCATGGTCTGCTGGCCGGCCTTGTAGCCGAAGTACGACAGGTACGCGTACACGTAGTCCATCTGCGCGCACCACTGCCAGGTCTCGATCGAGCCGCCGCCGGGGATCCAGATCGGCGGGTGCGGCTTCTGCAGCGGGCGCGGCCACGGGTTCACGTAGCGCAGCTTGTTGAAGCGGCCGTTCCACACGAATGTGTCGGGGTCGGTCCAGCAGCGCATGACCAGGTCGTGCGCCTCGTGGTAGCGCTCGCGCAGCTGGCTCGGGTTCTGGCCGTAGGCGTAGCAGGTGTCCATCGGCGTGCCGACCGGGAAGCCCGCGACCAGCCGCCCGCCGGAGATGCAGTCGAGCATCGCGAACTCCTCGGCGACGCGGACCGGCGGGTTGTAGAGCGCGAGCGAGTTCCCCATCACGATCAGCGCCGCGTCGCGCGTGCGGCGCGCGAGCGAGGACGCGATCAGGTTGGGCGAGGGCATCATCCCGTAGCCGTTGGAGTGGTGCTCGTTCACGCAGATGCCGTCGAAGCCGATCTCGGCCGCGAACTCGAGCTCGTCCATGAAGTCGTTGTACATGTGGTGCGCGCGCGCCGGATCGAACAGGCGCGAGTCGATGTCGACCCACACCGACGGGTGTCGCTCCTTGAAGTCGTCCGGCAGCTCCGTGTACGGCATCAAGTGGAACCACGAGATCTTCATGTGGCGGTCCCCAACAAGGGCTCGTAGCCCGCGACCTGGCGCAGCGTCAGGCGCAGGATCGCCCGCGCGCGCTCGAAGCCGAGCCGCTCGTCGAAGTAGGCCGACGTGCACAGGCCCATGAGCAGCGCGTAGGCGCTCTCCGCCGCCATCGCCGTGTACGGCCCGAGCTTGCGCGGCGCCTCCTCGAGCTGCTGCGCGAGCCAGGCCTTGAACTCGCGGTCGAAGCGCGCCTTGGTCTGGTACAGGTCCTTCTGGTGCACGGCCAGGCCGCACAGCTCGAGGAACAGGCCCAGGTCGGGCCACGACGCGGTCTCGCCCGAGAGCATGACCTCGGTCAAGAGGTCGATGCGCCGCTCGAGCGGCTCGGACTCGATCGCGCGCAGGCGCGTGAGCAGGTCGTCGGCGAGCGTCTCCCAGTACGCGTTCACGATCGCGTCCTTGCCCTTGAAGTAGTAGAGCAGGTGGCTCGGCGTCATGCCGGCCGCGCGCGCGATGTCGGACAGGCTCGTGCCGGCGTAGCCGCGCGCGAGCATGCACTCGCGCAGCGCCTCGACGATGCGCGCACGGCGTTGATCGTTGCGCGCGACCGCTCCCGTCGCGCGGCGCGGGTCTAGCGCCCCTTCCACTGCGGCTTCCGCTTCTCGGCGAAGGCCTTGGGACCCTCGACGAAGTCTTCGCTGCGCACCATCGCGGCGATCGCCGGATAGCGTCCCCCCTGCATCGAGTCCTTCAGGTCCGACACGTTCAAGCTCTCCATTGCCGTCTGCTTGCTCGCGCGAATGGAGAGCGGAGAGCACTCCAGGATCTGCTCCGCCCAGCCGCGCGCCGTCTTCAGCAGAGTGTCGTGCTTGGACACGTCGGTGACGAAGCCGAGCTCCTTGCCCTCCTGGGCGGGGACGCGCCGGCCCGTGAGGATCATGCCCATCGCCTGCTTGAGCGGGATCATGCGCGGCAGGCGCTGCAGCCCGCCCGCGAGCGCCGCCAGCCCGACGCGCGGCTCGGGCAGCGCGAACACGGCCTGCTCGGAAGCGACGATGATGTCGCACGAGAGCGCGATCTCGAAGCCGCCGCCCATCGCCACGCCGTTCACCGCCGCGATCACCGGCTTGGCCATGCCGAAGCGCGCGGTGAGCCCGCCGAAGCCGCTCTCGGGCTGGCCGCGCATGTCGCCGCCGCTGGCCTGGTACTTCAGGTCGTTGCCGGCCGAGAACGCGCGGTCGCCGGCGCCGGTGATGATCGCGACCCACGCCTCGGGGTCGGCCTCGAAGTCGTCGAAGACTTTCGCCAGCTCGCGGTTGGCCGGCGGGTGCAGCGAGTTCATCACCTCCGGGCGGTTGATCGTGACGATCCAGAGCCGCCCCTCGCGCTCGACCTTGCAGAATTCGGCCATTGGCTCCTCCCCTCGAACCGAAGGGGCATTCTACAACGCCGTGCCGGATGCGATGGCTTCAGGGAATCCGGCCCCTCGTTCGGGTACGATGCGCCGCCATGAGGTTGGCTGAGCTCTTCTCCGTCGAGGGAAAGGTCGCGCTGGTCACCGGCGGGACGCGCGGGATCGGACTGATGATCGCGCGCGGCTTCGTCGAGAACGGCGTGCGCACGTACATCTGCTCGCGCAAGGCCGACGCCTGCGCGAAGGCGGAGGCGGAGCTCGCGAAGCTCGGCACCTGCGTCGCGATCCCGGCGGATCTCGGCGAAGCGAGCGGCGTCGCCAAACTCGTGGCCGAGCTGCGCGCGCGCGAGCCCGAGCTGCACATCCTGGTGAACAACGCGGGCGCCAACTGGGGCGCGCCGCTCGACGAGTTCCCGGAGTCGGGCTGGGACAAGGTCATGGACCTGAACCTGAAGTCGATCTTCTTCCTGACGCGCGATCTCCTGCCGGTCCTGCGCGCCGCGGGAACGCCCGCCGACCCCGCGCGCGTGATCAACATCGGCTCGATCGACGGCCTGCACGTGCCGGTGCTCGACACCTACGCGTACTCGGCGGCGAAGGCGGGCCTGCACCACATGACGAAGGTGCTCGCGCGCCGGCTCGCGCCGGAGCACGTGAACGTGAACGCGATCGCGCCGGGCCCGTTCGAGAGCCAGATGATGAAGGCCACGCTCGAGCGCTTCGGCGACATGATCCGCAAGTCGAACCCGCGCGGGCGGATCGGCGAGCCGGAGGACGTGGCGGGCAGCGCGATCTACCTGGCCTCGCGCGCGTCGGCCTACGTGACCGGCACGATCCTGCCCGTGGACGGCGGCTCGTCCACCTGCCTGTGAGCGCGGCGCTCGACGACGCGAGCCTGCCCGCGTACCTGGTTCGAGCGGGGCTCGTCGCCGACGCGCGCGGCGCGGAAGTGACGCCCGCGGGTGACGGCAACATCAACTGGGTGCGCCGCGTGCGCGACGCGCGCGGCCACACGTGGGTCGTGAAGCAGGCGCGCGGCGCGCTCGAGCGCTTTCCGGAGTACCGCGTCGACACGGTGCGCATGGTGTTCGAGGCGCGCTTCCTGGAAGTCGTGCGCGCGCGCCTGCCGGCGCACGCCGGCGTGCCGCCGCGCGTGCTGCACTTCGACGAGCCGAATCGCGTGCTGGTGATGGAGGACCTGGCCGGAGCGCCGCGGCTCGACGCGTTACTGGCGGAAGAGCGCGCGGATCCGGCGACGCTCGAGGCGCTCGGCGCGTTCCTCGGCGCGCTGCACGCGGCGACGCGCGCCGACGCAGGCGCGCTCGCGCGCGCGTTCGCGAACGACGAGATGCGCCGGCTGCACGGCGAGCACATCTTCACCCTGCCCTACCAGCCGAACGACTTCCCGATCGAGCCGCGCCTGCGCGCGCTGGCCGACCACGTGCTCGCGCGGGCGGGCCTGCGCGCGCGCATCGCCGAGCTGCGCGAGCGCTACTACGCCGACGGCCAGGCGCTCGTGCACGGCGACGTGCAGCCGGGCAACGTGCTCGTGCAGGACGGGCGGCCGCGCCTGCTCGACGCCGAGATCGCACACGTCGGCGATCCCGCGTTCGACCTCGGCCAGGCGCTCGCGCACGTGCACCTGCACCGCGTGCACGCGCGCGACACGGCCGGGCTCGACGCCTGCGAAGCCGCGCTCGTGCGCGGCTACCAGGGCGCCGCGGGCGCGAACGAGAAGCTCGAGACCCGCGCGCGCGGCTACGCCGGCGTCGAGATCCTGCGCCGCTCGATCGGCGCGGCCCGGCTCACGGTGCTCGGCACGACCGCGCGCGCCGAGCGCGCGCTCGAGCTCGGCGCCGCTCTGCTGGGCGCATAGATGGCCGCCGTCGAAGAGCTCGACACCCCGGCCGAGGCCGAGTTCGACGAGCAGGTGCGCAGCCACCTGCGCCGCAACTACCTCGCCCACCTCGGCCACGGCATCTTCGGGCAGACCGGCTTCCGCCTGATCAACGCGCCGACCTTCGTGCCCGCCTACGTCTACGCGCTGTCGGGCTCGGAGCTCGTGGTCGGGCTCGCGCGCGCGGTGCAGGCGCTCGGACAGTGCCTGTCGCCGCTGTTCTCGGCCACGCTGATCGAGCACCGCCGCAAGGTGCTGCCGGTCGGCATGCGCACGGGCACGCTGCTCCGCCTGCAGGTGCTCGGCATCGCGCTGGCCGGCTTCTTCCTGCCCGTCGAGTGGAACCTCGCCATGGTGTGCGTGTTCCTCGGCCTGTTCGGGTTCTTCATGGGCATGCAGGGCGTGATCTTCAACGTGCTGCTCGCCAAGGTGATCCCGATCGAGCTGCGCGGCCGGCTCTCGGGCCTGCGAAACGCGCTGGCCGGGGTGACAGCGGCCGGTGTCGCCTACCTCGGCGGCGGCTGGCTGGTCGAGACCAACGCGCTCGGCAACGGCTACGCCGCCACGTTCCTGGTCGCCTTCGTGCTGACCGAGGCGGGCCTGCTCATGCTGCTCTTCATCCGCGAGCCGGACGCGCCGGCCGTGCGCGAGCGCACGCGCATGGCGGCGCGGCTCGCCGATCTGCCGGGGCTCCTGCGCGGCGACGCGAACTTCGCGGTCTTCCTGGCGGCCTGCCTGCTCGGCGCGCTGGGCCGAATCGCGATGCCGTACTACGTGCTGTACGCGCAGGCGACGCTCGAGATCGGCGGGCACGAGCTCGGCCTGCTCACCGCCGCGTTCCTGCTCGCGGCGACCACGCTGAACCTGGGCTGGGGTCTGATCGCGGACCGCACCGGCTTTCGCGCGGTGTTCCTCGCCTCGCTGGTGGTCTGGATCGCCGGCACCCTGATGCTGCTCGGCGCGTCGAGCTTCGCGGCGCTCGTGGCCGTGTTCGTGGCGCTGGGCGCGGGCTCGGGCGGGTTCATGATGGGGCAGCAGATCCTGGTGCTCGAGTTCGGCGCGCGCGAGGACCTGCCGCTGCGCATCGGCGCGCTGAACGCCTCGACCGAGGCGATGGGCGTGGTGGCGCCGCTCGCGGGCGGAGCGCTCGCGACCTGGCTCGATTTCCCCGCGGTGTTCTTCTGCGCGGTCGCGTTCAAGCTCGCGGCGGCCGTGCTCGTGCTGCTGCGCATGCGCGAGCCGCGCACGCTCGCCCGCGAGCGCTCGCGCTAGACTGCGGCCGATGCGTCCGAGGCGGGTTCGCGCGGTTCTGTTCCTGGCCGCCTGCTTGCTCGCAGCCGGAGCTGGCCGCGCGCAGGTGCCGCCCGCTCCCGCCGCGACACCGCCAGCAGCCGCGCCGCCGGCCGCCGCGCCCGCTCCGCCAGCCGAGCCGACCCCGCCGGCGCCGATTCCCGCGCCCGAGATCGTCACGCGCTCCGAGGAGCTCAAGGGCCAGCTGCGCCAGATCGAGGGCCGCATCGCGCCCGACGCCGGCGAGATGGAGATCAGCGAGAAGCTGCCGGAGCTCGCGAGCAAGCTGATCGAGCGCTCGGCCCGCGCGAACGAGCTGATCGACGGCGACACCTCGATCGACGCGCTCTCGGACGTGGCGGGCGAGTGGCGCGCGCGCGCCGAGGGGCTCGGCGCCTGGCGGCAAGCGCTCACGCGGCGGGCCGTCGCGATCGAGGCCGAGATCGACACGCTGCAGCGCGCCGAGGATCAGTGGGAGGTCACGCGCGCGTCGGCCGCCGCGGCCGGCCTGCCGTCCTCCACGCGCGAGCGCATCGCCGAGACACTGGCGGCGCTGAACGCCGCGCAGAAGCAGGTGAAGCGCCGGCGCACGCACATCCTGGCGCTGCAGAACGACGTCGCGCAGCAGGAGCTCGTGGTCACGGGCGTGCTCGACCGGGTCGCGAGCCTGCGCCAGCAGCTGCAGTCGCGCCTGTTCGCGCGCGACGAGCCGCCGCTCTGGCAGCCGGAAGCCTACACGCGCTCCGCCGACCCGACCCCGCTCCGCGAACGGCTGGTGAAGAGCGTCTCCGAGTCGTTCGGCGAGCTCGGCGAGCTGATGCTCCTCGACGGCCAGCGCTTCGCCTGGCAGGTCGTGATCTTCCTGTTCGTGCTGACCGTGCTGATGGTCGCACGCGCGCGGGTCTCGCAGTGGGCGCTCGAGGATCCGACGCTCGCGGCCACCGCGCGCATCTTCACCCGGCCGGTGTCGTCAGCGGTGGTGGTCTCGATGCTGTTCTCGCAGGTCGGTCCGCTGCGTTCCTCCACGCTCGGCGCGGACATCGAGGCGGTGATCCTGCTCGTGCCGCTGCTGCGGCTCTTGCCGAGCGAGCTGTACGGCGGCCTGCGCGGGGCGGTGCTCGGGCTGGCGTTGCTGTTCGTGCTGGGCTCGTTGCGCCCGCTGTTCGTGGCGGTTCCGATCGTCGAGCGCTTCCGCCTGCTCGCCGAGGCGGTCGGCGGCGTCGCCCTGTTCGCGTACCTGGTGCGGCCGGCGAACGCCGTGCACCTCGCCGCGGTGGGGCGCTTCGCCGGCGCGGTCGTGCCGGTCGCGCGCGTCGCGCTGGCGCTGCTCGTGGTGGCGGCGCTCACCAACGTGGTCGGCATGGTCTCGGTGTCGCGGCTGCTCGTGCGCGGCACGCTCTCGGCCAGCTACGCCGCGGTCGCCGCGTACGCGCTGGCGAAGATCGGCGCCGGCGCGGTGACCGCCGCCCTGCGCTCGAACGCGCTCCGCCATCTGCGCGTGGTGCGCGACCACGGTGTGCTGGTGCGCAGCCGGATGGTCGCGTTCTTGAACTGGGCCATGGTCGTGGGCTGGGTGATCGCGATGCTGCGCTTCTTCCGCATCGCCGACGACGTGCTCGGCGGGCTGCGCAGCGTGGTCACGGCCGAGCTCGAGCTGGGAACGGTCTCGATCTCGCTCGGCGACGTGCTGGGGTTCTTCGCCACGATCTGGGTCGCGTTCACGCTCTCGCGCTTCCTGCGCTTCGTGCTGGCCGAGGACGTCCTGCCGCGCGTGTCGCTGCCGCGCGGCGTTCCGGCCGCGATCTCGACCGGCATCCACTACGTCATCCTGCTGGTCGGCTTCACGCTCGCGATCGGCGCCGCGGGCATCGACCTGTCGCGCTTCTCGCTGCTCGCGGGTGCGTTCGGCGTCGGCATCGGCTTCGGCCTGCAGAACGTGGTGAACAACTTCGTGTCGGGGCTGATCCTGTTGTTCGAGCGGCCCGTGCAGACCGGCGACACGATCGAGGTCGGCGTGCTGACCGGCGAGGTGCAGCGCATCGGCATCCGCTCCAGCACCGTGCGCACCTTCGAGGGCGCGGACGTGATCGTGCCCAACGCGAACCTGATCTCGGAGCGCGTCGTGAACTGGACGTTCTCGGACCGCCAGCGCCGGATCGAGATCAAGGTGGGGCTCGCCTACGGCACGGATCCCGCCAAGGCGATCGAGCTGCTGGTCGGGGTCGCGCGCGCGCACCCCGAGGTGCTCGCGATCCCCGAGCCGATCGCCCTGTTCACGGAGTTCGGGGACAGCGCGCTCCAGTTCTCGCTGCGCGCCTGGACCCGGTTCGAGATCGGCTTCCGGGTCGCGAGCGAGCTCGGCATCGCGGTGAACGCCGCCCTGCGCGAGGCGGGCATCGAGATCCCGTTCCCGCAGCGCGACATGAACGTGAAAGTTGCTCCGGGCGAAACCGAAATCGGGCTCCGGCGTATTGCTCAGGATGGCCAGTGAAGCGGAAGCCCCTCCAGGCACAGGCTTTCACGCTGGTTTTGAATCATGTTAAATGTGCCGGGGGAGTAGGGAGAGCGGGCATGCGGGCGAGCAACCCTGCAGGAGCGACCGAGCAGCGGCGAAGCCGCGCCGAATCGAAGGAATTCACCCGCCAGGCGCTGCTCAAGGCGGGTTTGCTGGAGCTCGTCGAGCACGGCCTGGACACACCGAGCCTCGATGCGATCTGCGCGCGGGCGGGCTTCACCCGCGGCGCGTTCTACGTGCACTTCAAGGACCGCGACGACTTCCTGGTGGCGGTCACGGACTGGACCCTCTCGACCATCGTCGACCTGATGGTCGGGGCCGGCGAGGACACCGATCTCGAGTCCGCGGTCGGGCGCTTCACCGCCCTGCTCTCGAAGCGCGACTGGCCGATCGTCGGCCACCTCTCGATCGCGACGCACCGTGTGTTCGAGTCGATCGCGCGCTCCGAGAAACTGAAGCAGCGCTTCACCGAGATCTTCGACGACGCCTCCGACCGGGTCGGCGTGCTGGTGAAGCGCGCGCAGGAGGCCGGCACCGTGCGGCGGGATCTGGACCCGCGCCAGACCGCCCAGCTCCTGCTCGCGCTCGGGCTGGGAGCGAAGTCACTCGAGGACACGGGTGTACAGGTCGGGAGCGCCGCGCTGCGCTCGGGAATCCTCGGCCTGCTCAAGCCCTGATCGGGGGCCGAGTCGATCTGGCGGCGGCCGTGAAAGTGGGCTGGAATCCGGCTCGCGCATGCGGCCGCACCTCGTTTTACAGCTCTGGATCTTTGCGCTGGCGGGCCTCGCGCTCGCGGCCAACCCGCGCGCCGAGCCGCTCGAGCTGATCGGCCAGACGATCGCGCCCGGTGACCAGCGGCGCCTCGCCCTGCCCGTCACCGAGACCTTCGTCGGCGAGGACGCCTCGACGCCCGTGATCGTGGTCGCCGGCGTGCAGCCCGGCCCGGTGGTGTGCCTGACGGCGGGCATCCACGGCGACGAGCTGAACGGGATCGAGGTCGTGCGGCGCACGCTCGACCGCGCCAAGCCCGACGCGCTCTCGGGGACGCTGGTGGGCATCCCGATCGTGAACCTGGCCGCGTTCCGGCGCAGCTCGCGCTACATGCCGGACCGGCGCGACCTGAACCGATTCTTCCCGGGCCGGCCGCGCGGATCGAGCGCCTCGCGCCTCGCCTACTCCGTGTTCGAGAAGGTCGTCCGCCAGTGCGACGCGCTGGTCGACGTGCACTCCGGCTCGTTCAACCGCACCAACCTGCCGCAGGTGCGCGGGGACCTGCGCCGGCCCGAGGTGCTGCGGCTCGCGCGCGCGTTCGGCAGCGAGATCGCGATCCACAACGAGGGCCGCCAGGGAACGCTGCGCCGCGCGGCCAGCGAGGCCGGCATCCCGGCGATCACCTACGAGGCCGGCGAGCCGATGCGCTTCCAGTCCGCCGAGATCGAGCGCGGCGTGCTCGGCGTCGAGCACATGCTCGCGCAGCTCGGCGTGCGCACGGCCGCGGCCTCCAACGGCCCCGCGCCCGAGCTCTACTACCGCGCGCGCTGGATCCGCGCGGACGACGGCGGGATCCTCGCCGCGCGCGCGAAGCTCGGCGACAAGGTCAAGGCCAACCAGGTGCTGGGCACGATCTTCGATCCGATCTCGAACGAGAAGTCGACCATCCGCGCGACCCACGCCGGGCGCGTGATCGGCGTCGCGCTGGATCAGCTCGTGATGCCGGGCTTCGCCGCGTTCCACATCGCGACCGACGAGCCGATGGACGCCGGCGCGATCGTCCCCGCCGCCGCGCTGCCGAGCGTCGACGAGGGCGCCGAGCCGGAGCGCTCGGAGCTCGAGGAGCGGCCCGATTAGCGCGGGGATCTCTTCATGAACCGCGCGGCGGCGATCACGGGCAGCCTGCTGGTGGCGCTCGGGCTCTCGATCTTCTCGTGGAAGGCGCTGGTGCTGAAGCTCCCGGTGCTGCCCTCGAACGTCGAGAACCTGTGGCGCGTCGAGCTCGAGATCGACGCGCGCGGCTCGGGTCAGCGCGGCAGCGTGCGCGCGGCGCTGCCCAGCGCCGACGCGCAGCAGGAGGTCTTCGACGAGCGCCAGACCTCGGATCGGCTGGTGTTCACGATCCGCACCGAGCGCGGCCAGCGCACGGGCGTGTGGAGCGGGCGCTTCGACGGCGTGCACAGCATCTCGCACGGCTTCCGCGTGCAGATGGTCGAGACGCCGCCCGAGCTGCCCAGCGATCTCTCGCAGAAGCCGCCCAAGGAGATCGCCGATACCTACACGCGCTCGACGTCGCGTTACCCCTCCGACGCGCCGGAGGTCCGCGAGCTCGTCGCGAGCGTCGCGCCGCCGGCGCCGAACGACCCGCTCGGCCAGATGCGCACGCTGCTCGGCTACGTCACCGACGAGATCCTGACCGTCGCGACCGGCAGCGACGACGCGCTGCTCACGCTCTCGGCCGGCGAGGGCAACGCGCTCGGCAAGGCGCGGCTGCTGGTCTCGCTGCTGCGCGCCGCCGGCTTTCCCGCGCGCGTGGTCGCCGGCCTGCGGCTGCGCGCGAACAAGGAGGCGCGCCAGGCGATCTGGGCCGAGAGCTGGGTCGGCGGGCGCTGGCTGCCGCTCTCGCCGACGCTCGGCTTCTTCGGCGCGCGCCCGCCCGATCTCCTGTCGCTGAAGGTCGGCAGCGGCATCCTGGTCGACGAGACCGGGCTCGACGCCCTCTCCACGCGCTACCGCGTGCTGCGCGAGTCGCTCGACGCGAAGGAGGTCGCCTCCTTCATGGTGCCGTCGAACCCGCTGCTCGCAGCGGTGTCGCTGTACCGCCTGCCGGTCGGCTCGCAGGCCGCGCTGCGGATCCTGCTGATCCTGCCGCTCGGCGCGCTGATCATCTCGATCTTCCGCAACCTCGTCGGCCTGCGCACGTTCGGCACGTTCATGCCGCTCTTGATCGCGCTCGCGCTGCGCGAGCTGTCGCTCTCGCTCGGGCTCTCGCTGGTGGGCTCGGTGATCGCGCTCGGCATCGTGTCGCGGCTCTTCCTCGATCGCCTGCAGCTCCTGCTCGTGCCCCGGCTCGGGGTGCTCTTGTGCGTGGTCGTGCTCGCGATCACCGCGCAGTCGCTGCTGGGCTTCAGCTACGAGGTGAAGGACCTGTTCGCGAGCGTGCTGTTCCCGGTCGTGATCCTGACCATGCTGATCGAGCGCTTCTCGATCACGCAGGCGGAGGAGGGGCCCGGCGCGGCGGTGCAGCGGCTCGCCTCGTCGACCCTGATCGCGATGTGCATCTATCCGGTCTTCCGGATCGAGACGCTCGACCACCTGATGTTCGGCTTTCCCGAGCTCGCGGTCTCGATCATGGGTCTGCTCGTCGTGATCGGCGGCTACACCGGCTACCGGCTGGCCGAGCTGTGGCGCTTCCGCTCGTTCACGCGCGCGCAAGAGGAGCCCGGGCTGTGAGCGGCTACGTGGCGCGGCTGCGCGCGGCGGGCGTGCTGGGCATGAACCGGCGCAACGCGGTGTACACGCTGGGCTGGAACCCGCGGCGCTTCTACCCGCGCGTCGACGACAAGCTCGAGACCAAGAAGCTCCTGCGCGAGGCCGGCATCCCGACCGCGCCGGTGCTCGCGGTCGCTCGCGTGCACTCCGAGGTGCGCCGCATGCTGCGCGAGCTCGACTCGTACTCGTCGTTCGTGATCAAGCCCGCGCACGGCGCGATGGGCAACGGCATCCTCGTGATCCTCGAGCGCGACGGCGATTGGTTCCGCCGCCCCGGCGGGCGCTGGATCGACCGGCGCGCGCTGTTCTACCACTCGGCCAGCATCATCTCGGGCGCCTACGCGCTGGGCGGCCAGCCCGACGTGGCGTTCGCCGAGGAGCGGCTCGAGGTGCACCCGGAGCTGGCCGCGATCACCACCGAGGGCGTGCCCGACGTGCGCGTGATCGTGTACCGGGGCGTGCCGGTGATGTCGATGACGCGGCTCCCGACGCGCCGCGCGCGCGGGCGCGCGAACCTGCACCAGGGCGCGGTCGGCGCGGGCATCGAGCTCGACACCGGCCGCACCAACCACGCGGTGCTCGACGGCAAGCCCGTGCCCGTGCACCCCGACACGCAGGAGCCGGTCGTCGACCGGCCGATCCCGGAGTTCGCGCGCGCGCTCGAGATCGCGGTGCGAGCGACCGACCAGACGGAGCTCGGCTACGTCGGCGCCGACGTGGTGATCGACGCGCACCACGGGCCGCTGATCCTCGAGCTGAACGCGCGGCCGGGGCTCGCGATCCAGGTCGCGAACCGCATGGGGCTCGCGCCGCGGCTGCGCGCGGTCGACGCGCGCTTGAAGCCCGACCAGCACTGGTCGGATCGCATCGCGCTCGGCTGCGAGATCGCCCGGCTCGCGCGCGAGGGCGGACTCTCGTGAGACGGCTCGCGCCGCTCTGGCTCGCCGCCGCGATCCTGAGCGCGGCCACACCGCCCGGGGCACAGACGCCGCAGCCGCGCCCGCCCGCGCAGTCACCGGCGCAGTCGGCGGCGCAGGCCGCGGCCGCGCAAAAGGCGCTGATCTACGACTTCAACGTCGACGCGCGCATCGTGCCGACCGAGCGCGCCGCGCACGTGACGCTCGAGCTCGGGCGCGGCGCGCAGAACGTCGATTGGCTGCGCTTCCGCATCGATCCGCAGCGCCACCTGTTGTTCCGCGGCGACGGCAGCGTGGCGGTCGACGGCGCACACGTGACCTGGACGCCGCCGCGCAAGGGCGGAAGGCTCCACTACGTGTTCCGCATCGATCACCTGCGCGACGCGCGCCGCTACGACGCGCGCTGCGCCAAGACCTGGGCGATCTTCCGCGGCGAGGACCTCGTTCCTCAGGCACGCGTCAGCACCGCGGACGGCGCGCGCTCGCGCACGCGCTTGCGCGTGCGCTTGCCGGAGGGCTGGAGCATCGCGACGCCCTACCCGAAGCTGCGCGGCGGCGCGTATCGCGTCGATCACCCGCGGCGCGGCTTCGACCGGCCGACGGGCTGGATGATCGCCGGCGTGCTCGGCGCGATCCGCGAAGAGGTCACGGGCGTGAAGCTCTCGATCGTCGGACCGCGCGGCGCAGGCGTGCACCGCCAGGACGTGCTCGCGCTCCTGCGCTGGACGCTGCCCTCGCTGCGCGAGGCCTTTGCGTCGCTGCCCGAGCGGCTGCTGATCGTGTCGGCCGGGGACCCGATGTGGCGCGGCGGGCTTTCCGGTCCGGGGTCGCTCTTCCTGCACGCGAACCGGCCACTGATCACCGAGGACGGCACGAGCCCCATCCTGCACGAGGTCGTCCACACCGCGCTGCGCCTGCAGCCCGGCAGCGACGGCGACTGGGCGATCGAGGGCCTCGCGGAGTACTACTCGCTCGAGATGCTCGCGCGCTCCGGGACCATGTCACCCGAGCGCGTGCAGCGCTCCTACGAGCAGCTCGCCAGGCGCGGCAACGAGGCCGATCACCTGCGCAGCAAGACGGTGTCCGGCGCGGGCACCGCGCGCGCCGTCAGCGTGCTGCGCGCGCTCGATCAGCGCATCCGCGACGCCACCGACCAGACGCGCGGCATCGACGACGTCGCGCGCCTGCTCGTGCGCGAGGGCGGCACCGTGACCACGGCGCGCATGCAGGCGCTCGCGGAGCAGGTGTCGGGCCAGGACCTGTCGGGCTTCTTCTCCTCGCAGGTGCCGTGACTGGTTGACTACGCTCGGCTGCGCCTCGCTGCGCGCGCCTTCGGCGCTTGCGGGGCTCGCTCGGGGCGGCCCTCGCTCGCCCGTCGTGGTTGACTACGCTCGGCTGCGCCTCGCTGCGCGCGCCACTGCGTGGCGCTTGCGGGGCTCGCTCGGGACGGCCCTCGCTCGCCCGTCCCGCGGGCGGCCGCGGACCGCGCCCTCGTTGCAGCGAGCACGAGCGCCCGGTCGCTAGCT
>Ga0187892_10007868_pt1 | contig 14944 bp, 9 predicted proteins | sample MA1701073metaG_FD_139345 | JGI IMG/M metagenome (GOLD analysis project Ga0187892, IMG submission 139345) | Bio-ooze microbial communities from a basaltic lava cave in the Kipuka Kanohina Cave System on the Island of Hawaii, USA - MA170107-3 metaG ... | reverse complement strand
GTCGATCGCAGCGTCGACGACGGGTGGGGGCACGTGTCAGAACGTGATTGACAGCGCGTTTGGTTGTGCGTCCCGCGAACGCGTCAGCTGGGCTGTCGGGACGCTGCCCGTTGGCCAACAGCGGACGCTGCAGGTGTCACCCACAATCGCGAATACCACTGGCACTGGGAGGGTCATCGTCTTCGAAGGTGCCGCCACCGACAGCAGCGGCCGCACTGCTAACGCGTCGGCGGCGGCAGTTGTTGCCGTTCCCTAGCCACCCAATTGAGCGACCGCGGGGACGTTGGAAAACCACGTCCCCGCGGCGAACACTCCTGGTTGCTCGTGCTCCGCGATACTGGCTCGTAGTCGTCGACGACCAAGGGTGCGACGAAAGCCGCAGCACCACGATAGGAAGTCGACGACTTGGTCGACAGGCGGATTCGCCTCCCGTATACACCCGCCGTCATGGCTGGAATCAAGGATGCCCGTATCGTTATCATCGTTCACCACGTTGCCAGTCTACGTGCGATTGGATGATTCACGTGACGGGATCGTGAAACAGGGATCCTGAAACTAATTGACACCCTCCCCTCGTAGGCTCCATAATCGCCACACACAACACCATGGTTGAGAGCCCGGCGTCGTGCCAAGCGGCGCGAGACCGCCGGGGCCGTGCCATCCAGGGGGTTCATGCTGCCATGTAGCGCAGTGTGACTGACTAGCGTGGCTCAGCGAGCCATCGCTAAACAAGAAAAGGAGACCGACATGATCGTTCGAAAGATCTCGCTGCTGAGCACTGCGGCATTGCTCTTCGCCTCCGTGCTCGTCCCGATGCAGGTCTCGGCGCAGGACGCCGATGGCGATGGCACGCTTGATGCCGCGGATCCGTGCCCGCACGTGGCACTGGCCACGCCAGGGTTGATGTCCGCTCCATGGTTGCAGTTCAACTACGGCGGTACGGGACCTGGGGGCGGCGACGACCACGTCAAGCTCCGCAAAAATGGAGCGTTCTTCGTTACGCTCGCCACTTTCGACCCCGATTCGGTCGACAACGTGCACGTCACCCTGCGGCGCAACACGACTACGGGAGCCGACCTGTGGGCAGTGTCACTGCCCGCTGGCCCGCCGTGGACCCAACGAACAATCTCTAGCAGAGGACACCAACAGTGGAACTACAAGGCCCCCGCCGCTGGGGTTGGGTTATTCAAAGGGTTGCTGCGGAACGCCCTCGTAGCACCATTTCAAAGCGGCTTAAACCGGCTCACTGTCGTGAAGGCGAAGGACACCAACATTGCCGGCCCGCTAGGAACGGACGATATAGTCTCCATCCTGGAGATCGAGAACGGGTTCGCCGGACTCTGTTTCGCGTCTACCTCGGCCACGTGCACCGCCTCACCTAACGTGGACGAGTGTTTGCCCTAACAGCACCGATCGTTCGCGGACACATTCGGGCCTGCGGCTACAGAGAAAATCGACACTCTCTTCGGAGAGTGTCGAACGGGCATACTAGGGGACGCACCGCTGCCGCGTCGGCGGCTGCAGTTGTGGCCGTGCCCTAGCACCTCAATCGAATCGACCGCGGGGAACGTTGGAAAGACCACGTCCCCGCGGTCGATCACTCCTCGTTGCTCGGGCTCCGCGGTACGGGCCCGTAGTCGTCGACGACCAACGGTGCGACCGACCCCGCAGCCCCCAGATGGGACGACGGCGCCTCGGTCGACAGGCGGATTCGTTTCCCATATACAACGCCGTCATGGCTGGAACTCTGACTCACGCCGAGAAAGTGGCCGCGGTGTGTGCTCAGGTGCGTGCGCTCCAGGGCGCGGCCGCGCATCTCGACAAAGGGGGCGTCCACCACTTCGTGCCGCTGCCCAAGGACACCCGTTTCAGCGGTAAGAAGGTTGATCTCTCCGCACTGTGCGGGGTTCTGTCGATTGATCCGGTTGCACGCACCGCCACGGTCGAACCGGGCGTCACGTTTGCCCACCTCGTCCAGCAGACTCTGGCGCATGGACTGATACCGGGCGTCGTGCCGGAGTTGGAGGGGATCACCGTCGGCGGTGCCATTGCCGGTTGCTCGGTGGAGTCGATGTCGTGGAAGGTCGGCGGCTTCCACGACACCTGCGTCGAGTACGAGGTGGTCACCGGCGCCGGCGACGTCCTAATTCTGACACCGGCGTCGGAGCCGCTCCTCTTTCACATGATCCACGGTTCGTATGGCACACTCGGCATCCTCACAAAGGCCACGTTCCGGCTCTATCCGGCCACTCGCTACGTCCATTTGACGTATGAGACGCTGGCCTCGTTCGCGGCGTTTGAAGCGCGCATGCGGCAGCTGATGACCGCGGGCGAGATGGATTTTATCGACGGTATCATCCACGCCTCGAGCCGCTGCGTCGTGTGCATCGGCAGGTTCGTGCCCGAGGCACCCTATACGACCAGCTATCGCCACCTGAACATCTATTACCAGAGCACGGCGCGGCGTGGGGAAGACTACCTGGGAACGGCGGACTATTTGTTCCGCTTCGACACCGAGTGCCACTGGCTGTCGCGATCGGTCCCGCCGCTCGAGTGGAAGCCAGTGCGCGCCTTGCTGGGCCGGTGGTTTCTCGGCTCGACCAATCTCATTCGCTGGTCGAATCGGCTCGCGCCGGTGCTAGGGCTGAAGCGGCGGCCCGACGTCGTCGTCGACCTCTTCATCCCCGGAGCGCGCTTCGGCGACTTTTGCAGCTGGTACGAGCGCGACTGCGCGTATTACCCGCTCTGGATCGTCCCCTATGTCATCCCGAAGCCGTATCCGTGGATCGCACCCGCTTATGCCCGCCAGATGAGCGACAACCTGTTTGTCGATTGCGCCATCTATGGGAAGCCCAACTCCGATCCGCGCGTCGACTGGTCGCAGGTACTCGAAGAGAAGACGACCGAACTGGGCGGCATCAAGACGTTGATCTCGCGCAACCACTTCACCCGCGAACGCTTCTGGGAGATCTACGACCGCGACCACTATGACGTCGCTAAGCGAGCCCTCGACCCGTCGGGTGTATTCCCGAACGTGTACGACAAGATGTGTCGCCGGCTCCCGTAGGTGACCAGCACCTGTCCGCTGAGGTGCTGACCTCCGTTGCCACCCTGTCGCACCATCGACACTTCTTCGAATCGAGTGCTAGCCTGCCGGCCTCGCGGCATGACAGTCACTGACCTCACGAGACCCGCCGACAAGTGGACGGCAACCGGATGGCTGACGGTTGTTGTCCTGCTGAGCCTGCTGCTGCGGCTGCTGTTCTTGGGGCAGCGTAGCTTTTGGTTGGATGAGATCACCAGTGTGTTGGTTGCACGCCTCGATTGGCCGGCCTTCTGGCAGGTCGTCACCGATCGTCAGGCGAACATGGCGCTCTATTTTCTGATACTCCGCAGCTGGCTTCCGTTAGGCGAAAACGAGTTTTGGCCGCGGCTGCTTTCGGTGCTGATCTCCGTGGCCACGGTCCCGCTGATGTACCGACTGGCCGCACGGCTTTTCGATCCGAGGGTCGGGATGCTGAGCGCGGTCCTCCTGGCGGTGAATGCATTCCATGTGCAGTACGCGCAGGAAGCCCGGGGTTACAGCCTGGTGATCCTGCTCGTGACGCTCGCCTCGACGTATTTTGCCGACGGCATTCTGCACCCGCGGTGGCAAGCTTGGCTCGGGTATGTCGTAACCGCCGTCTTGGGTCTCTACAGCCACTTCTTCACGGCCTTGATGATCATCGCGCATGCCGCCTCGGCGCTCTTGGTGCGGCACGACGCGATGCCCTGGCGTTCGCTGATCGTGAGCTGGCTGATCATTGCGGGGTGTGCGACGCCACTTGTCCTGTTCGTATTGACGAGAGACAGCGGCCAGATCGACTGGGTATCGCCGCCGCGCCTGAGCGCGGCGTACAAGGTGTTGCTCACCCTGGCGGGTGGTGGTGATCTTGTTGGATGGGTTTTTGTGGCCGCTGGTCTGTGGGGGCTGTGGCACGCGAGGCGTTTGGACGCGTCAGGCGCGTGGCCCTTCAAGGTCGTGGCCATCTGGGTAGCGATCCCCATCGTGCTGGCGATGCTGGTGTCCTTCGCGAAGCCGATTCTCGTGTACCGCTATTTCGGAATCTGCCTGCCGGCATTTGTCGCGCTGACCAGTGCGGGCGTGATGCGCATCGCACCGAGGCGCCTGCGGTATGCCGCAGCGTTTCTACTGATCGTGTTGTCGGCTGCGCGTACTGTCTGCTGGTATGGGACCAACGATACTGAAGACTGGCGGGCTGCGACGGCGTACGTCCTGACGCACGCGCAGCCGGGTGACGCGCTCGTCTTCCATCCCTACTATGCGCGCCAGTGCTTCGACTTCTATCGGGAACGCGTGTCTCAGGGTTCGCCGACGGCGGAGATCGTCTTTCCTGGCCCATGGAGTCCCGCCACCGATCAGCTTGAAGAGCCCGCGCCGGAATTGTTGGCCAGCCTGGCGGCACGTTACGAAGAGACCTGGCTCATATCCAGATCGACGTCGGTCGAGAGCGACCGAACCGTGCGCGAGACGCTCGCGCGCGCGTATTCCAATTCCGACGCGGCTTCCTTCGCTGGAGTCGAAGTCGTCCGGTACCATACCGCTGGGCGATCACAGGGTGTGGACGACCCGGCCGGGAAATGAATCGGTCTCCTCGGAGTCGGCGTTGGGCCTCTCACGTCGCCTGTTCCTGCACCTGCTCTAGTGTCAGCGCGCGTGTTTCCGGCGCATAGCGCATCACCAGGATGGCGCCCAGGATCGGACCGACCGAGACTGCTGCGACGGCGTTCGACAGAGACACGTCGAAGCGTGCGACGAGAACACCGATGAGTGCCGGTGTGGCGAACTCCGTCACACGTCCGAACAGATTGGTCGCCCAACCGTAGCCGGTCGCCCGGATCGCCGTCGGAAAGAGTTCCGTCGCATACACGTGCGTTGCCGTGGTTGCGGCGCCGAACCCGAAAACGGTGAGGATCATCCACAGGTATTGCCCGCTGACCGAATGCACCTGGTAGAGCATGCAGATGGCTACTGCCGCGAATGAATACAGTGCCGCGCAGGTCATGCGACGTCCGATGGAATCGATCAGAATGCCGGCTGTGTAGTTGCCTGCGACGCCGCCGGCGTAGCCCCAGAAGACGATACTGCCCACTAATGCCGGGGTGAAGCCGAGATGCTCGCGTGCAAAGATCACCCAGTACGCGACCGACGGTGCGGTCACGAGGTGCACGCAGTTCCAGAGCAAGACGACCATCAGCGTACGGCGACGGTATTGCGCTTCCCAGGGTACACGCGCGTTTGCCAGCTGTCGTCGGAGGGCGGCCCGAAACCCCTCACGTTTGGTGGGGCGGCCGCGCTGCTCGGCCTCGAAGCGGCGCGTCTCACGCATGGCCAGGCGCAGCAGGATCACCAGTGCCAGGGGGACCAGTCCGAAGACGTACAGCACGCGCCAGTCGGCGCCGTCGACCGGCCGACCCATCCACGTCTGCACCACCGCGACGACGTTCATGCCGAGGTCGCGCAGGGCGTTGCTCTCCGGGGTGACACAGTCCGCCGCCCCGATCGTGCCGGACGCACAGGCCGGCAGGAGGATGTACGGCTGTAAGCGGGCGATGAACATGACGCCGAGCGTTGCGAAGCTGGTGAGAATGGCGATGGCACGCCCCCGCAAACGCGCCGGAAACTCTTCTCCGATCATGATGACGGCCAACGCGTATTCGGCGGTGAGAAAGATACGTGCGACCATCTGCAGCACGGCGAACTCCACCTTGGTGGTTGCGAAGCCCGACAATCCGTTGGCAACCGCGAAGCCGACGATGGTGAGCATCATCAGCGACCGGCGCCCAAAACGGTCGGCGAGGAGCAGCAGGAAAAACGACGCCACCAACCCAAGGCGAGTGAAGGCGAAGAGATAGCCCCACTCGCTGATGTCGATGTGTAAGGTCTCGCGGACATCGGGCGCGGCGATGGTCAACATCGCCGCATCGAAGCCGTCGAACAGCGTGGCGGTGGAGAGGAGAACGAAGAGAAAGACGAGGTAGCCGTCGACCCGGGTGGCCTCGACGGTCTGCGGCACGCGCGCGGGTTCGACGGTCACGGCCGTTGGCATAGGTGATCCTGGCCCCAGACGCAAAGCGACCCCGGAAGGTCAGGCGATGCGCCCCCGTCTTTTCCATGGGCCGCTGATTACCCGTGCCCCCGAAAGTGACACCTGTCTCGATTGCTGCGCGCGCGGCTCCTAAGGTCGGGGCAGGCTGCAGAGGCCAAGCGCTTCGTAGCACCGTTGGTTCACGCAGTAGCCGGCGGTGCAGTCGGCGTCGTCGTTGCACACTGCCCGCAGGCACACCGGTGAAGTCGTGGTGCCTGGCTCACAAGCGAAGTGCGGTGGGCATTCGCCCTCGGTGCACTGCTTCGGCACGCAGCGGAAGGTCGCATCGCATTCCTGCGCCGCGCCACACTCCGCACTCGACGCACAACCCGGTTGGCAGATTTGTGCCGGCAGACAGGGGCAATACGTCTCGGGTATGGAATCGCAGATGAACCGCTCACCACGCGTCTGACAGTCGACGTCGCTTTCGCAATCGTCGAAGTACCGCAGGCACACGCCACAGCCCCGGAACTCTCCGGGCGCGCGACAGTAGAAACCTGAGCCACAACTGTTGGCGTCGCGGCAGCCGTCCTCCACTTGCGGACACCCATCAAGCGCGTTGCGTACAGCCTTGACCAGCTCCTCCACCCCAACGCGGTCATCAGCGTTGGCATCGAAGCTGGGACAGTCCTGTACGGCGCCGATCGCCAGGGCGATGTTCATGCCGACGAGCAACTCGTCGATGGAGACGGTGGAGTCCAGGTTGCAATCACCGACACAGGACGCCGCCCCTGCGGTCACCTCGAACGGTGCGGTCACGCCCGCCGGTATCAGCGCACCGGCGATCCGCAGCACGTGGGTCCCGACGGCCGCTTCCGCCGGCACCACGAAAGAGATCGCATAGTCCGACGCCACGCCGTCAAAATCGGCTACCAGCGTCTGATCGAAATAAATCGCGACCCGCCGGTGATAGAGAATGCCGCTGCACACGCCGGTTAGAAATACACGGGTGCGCGGCGGCCCGCTGGCTGGCTGCGGGGCAAAGTCGCACCGCGACGACGGATCAGGCGTCGAGCCGGGTGTGTGTGCAGCATTCACGGAGCCTGCCAGCAGCGTGGTGGCAATCGCCAGCCGCCAACTAGCCGACGCAACCCATTGCACGCACCCTATCCGAGTTGTCGTAGCGGGTTCTCCTCCTTGCTGAGGGTGCCACGTTTTCTTGGAAAATTGCAGCGGGCTCAATTGAGCCATGGGCGGCCGTTTTGGACCGCGGCGATCGCTGCCCGGCCAGGCAGAATCGACGCTTTCTTGCTGGCCGGGGCCTCCTGGGTCTTGGCACGACGGTTGCCCTACTTATCTGCAACTTACGCAGGAGGAGATGACACTCATGGGATTGGAGCTTCGCAGCAACGGCAACGGGCACTCGGCGTTGCACCCCGACTTCGGATCAGAGGTCACGCGAGACCATGACCCGCGCAACAACATCGTGCTGTACGGCGGCAAGGATTGGTCCGATCGGGTTCGGCACGAAGTCCATAAGGCCGTCGTCGGGCAGGATGCCGTAATCGAACGTTTGCTCGTCGCTCTGCTGGCTGACGGTCACGTGCTTCTCGAGGGCATGCCGGGTCTCGCCAAGACGCTGCTCGTGAAGAGCTTCGGCGCTGCCATCGGTCTGCAGTTCGAGCGGGTGCAGTTCACGCCCGACCTGCTGCCAAGCGACGTGATCGGCACGATGGTGTTCCAGCCGCAGCCAGGTGAGTTCAAAGTCCACTTCGGGCCGATCTTCGCGAACCTCGTCCTCGCCGACGAAATCAATCGGGCTCCAGCCAAGGTGCAGAGTGCATTGCTCGAAGCCATGCAGGAGCGCCAGGTGACCATCGGCGGACACTCGCACGGGCTCCCGCGTCCGTTCCTCGTGATGGCGACGCAGAACCCCATCGAGCAGGAAGGTACCTATCCGCTGCCGGAGGCGCAGACAGACCGCTTTCTCTTCAAGCTCATCGTCGACTATCCGGCGGAGCGTGAGGAACAAGACATGATGGAACGCTGGGGCCAGGTCACGCATCAGCCACAGCTCGAATCGGTCTCCTCTGCCGAAGAGCTGCTGGTGCTGCGCGCCTGCGCCGACCGCGTGCACGTCAGCGAACCATTGCAGCGCTACATTCTCGCCTTGGTTCGGGCAACCCGCGCCCACGCCGAAGGACAGGGGAACCCCCCCCCTTCTCCCCTGTCCTTCGGCGCCTCCCCCCGCGCCACGCTCGCGCTGGTGCAGGCGGGCCGTGCCTTGGCCTTCGTGCGCGGCTACGACTATGTCACCCCTGACCTCATCCAGGAGCTCTTTCTCGACGTCGTGCGCCACCGAGTCGGCCTGACTTACGAGGCCGAAGCAGAGCAAACGACCGCCGACAAGGTCCTGCACCGCATTCTCGAGACGACTCCAGTTCCGGACAACGCGTGAGGCGGCAATGAGCGCCACCGTGTCTCTCAGTGCGCCTGGCTCTCTCCTCCGCAAGCTGGAATGGCGCGTCCGCCACACGGCGGATGCGCCGCTAGCGGGAGAGTACCGCTCGGCGTTTCGCGGCCGCGGTCGCGAGTTCGATCAGGTCGTGCGCTACGAGTACGGCGACGACTTCCGCGATATCGACTGGAACGTCACCGCACGACTGGGCGAACCCTACCGCAAGAAGTTCGTCGAGGAACGCGAGCTCACCGTCGTCATGCTGTTCGAAGATGCCGTTTCCCTGCAGTTTGGGTCTGGCGCACGCAGCAAACGCGACACGTTGCTCGAGATGTCAGCCCTCTTGGCATTGCTCTCCGCCAGCAATCGTGACCGCGTCGGCTTCTGGCATGCCACGCCGGATACGCAGGTGTTGCGTGAACCGGTGCGCGGTCGTACCCGCATCGTCAAAACCGCCGCCAACCTCCTCACGCAGCCGATTCCCGACTTACAAGCCGGCGGTGAGGTCGCAATCGACTGGAAGCAACTCTTTCATGCCTTTCCGCGGCACAGTCTGATCGTGTGGATGGGTGATTTTGCGCCCCGTACTTTGCCGCCAGCGTGGCAGGCTTTGTCACACCGCTATCAAGTACTCGGCATCCGGGTGGAGGATCCGTGGGAGCGTGAGCTTCCGCGCCACGGGTTGCTCACCGCCGTGGACCCGCTGAGCGGTGAGCTGTTGCCCTTCGACACCTTGTCACGCGCCAATCGACGCCGTCACGCCGAATGGGTGTGTGAACGCGATGTTTTCTGGAATGCCTTGTTCCCCTCCCCCGCTGACGGCTTCACCGTCAGCACCGAGGACGATTTGCTGCGCGCCCTGATCCGATTTTTCAAAGCGCGTATGCAACTGGTGCGCCGATGAACGGTTGGAGCTTCGCCACTCCCGAATGGTTCCTGCTGCTCGGGCTGCTGCCCCTGATTGCCTGGTTGCGCGCCCGGCGCGGCCAGGCTGTCCTCGTCATCCCCTTTGTCAGCCGCTGGAGCGGTCGCGACGCAGTGCCGCGCTCGCGGGCACCGATCGTCCTGGTCACCGCCGGTCTCGTTCTCCTCACCATCGCCTTGGCGCGTCCGCAGCACGTCGACGAGAAACGCCAGGTGAAGCAGAACGGCTACGACATTGTTCTGGCCGTCGACCTGTCCGGCAGCATGCTCGCTGAGGACTACGAACGCGACGGCGAGCGCAGCAATCGACTGCAGGCGATCAAGCCCATCATCGAAGCGTTCATGGCGCGGCGGCCGAGCGACCGCATCGGGGTGGTAACCTTCGGTGGTCGCGCGTACACGCTCGCACCGCTGACCTCTGACCACGATTGGCTGCGGCGTCAGGTAGGCCGGTTGAAGGTTGGTCTCATTGAAGATGGCACCGCCGTCGGCGATGCGTTGGCATTGGCTGTGGCGCGCCTCGGACAGCCCGACCGCATCGAGAACGGGCAGCGACTGGGCGGCTACGTAATTCTCCTCACTGACGGTGCCAGCAACGCAGGCTCGATGGATCCACTACAGGCCGCCGAGCTGGCCAAGGCAAAGGGTATCCCCGTGTACACCATCGGCGCCGGCCAGGACGGTCCCGTGCCGATGCCGATGTTTGATGAGGACGGTCGGAAACTGGGCTATCGTCGCGTCCTTTCCGATCTCGACGAAGACAGTTTGCAAACCATCGCAACGACGACAGGTGGACGCTACTTCCGCGCTATCGATTCCGACACAGTCGATGCCGCCTTCGCAGCCATCGATAACGAGCGCAAGATCGAATTCGACGCGAAGTCGACGATCCGCGCTCACGAGTTCTACCAGTACGCCGCGTGGCCCGGTCTCGGCATCTTCGGGCTGGGCTTTTGGATGGCGCGGCCTGGTCGCAGGGAGGATTCATGACCTGGGCACATCCAGTCGTGCTGGCGCTGATCCCGATGGCGCTGGTGGGCGCCTGGTGGATCTTTCGGCGTAGCGCGGGCGTATCGCCACTGCCGTCCTTCGACAAGATCGCGCGTCTGTGGGCCGGACGTAATGGGTTGTCTGCCACACCGCGAAGTGTCCGCCGGCGCCTCCGCGGGCTGTGCTTTGCGCTCGGCTGTGCTGCAGCGTTCCTGGCAGTGGCGCGGCCGCAATGGGGTACGGTGGAAGAACGAACATTCGATCAATCACGTGAAGTGCTACTGGCGCTCGACCTCTCGCGCAGCATGCTCGCAGACGACGTCTCCCCCAATCGTCTGGCACGCGCCAAGCTCCTGATCGAAGGTCTGCTCGATCAATTGCACGGTGAGCGCGTCGGCCTCGTCGTGTTCGCCGGTACCGCGTTCGTCCAGAGTCCACTGAGTGCCGACTACGAAGTGTTGCGGGAATTCCTGGCTGAGCTCGATCCGTCGTATCTGCCACAAGCCGGTACCGATTATAGTGCCTTGCTGACCACCGCCACGAAGGCGTTCGGAGAAACGGGCGACGGCGATCGTTTCTTGGTCGTGCTCAGTGACGGTGAAGCGCACGACCCGGAGTGGAAGTCGCAGATCCCGGCGCTGCGTGACGGCGGCATCCGCGTCATCGGTCTGGGCGTGGGAACCGCCCAGGGCGCCCTCATGCCCGATGCGAGGACGGGAGTGATCAAGGATGAAAACGGTGCGGCTGTCCTGTCGCGTCTGGAGCCGGCCACCTTGCAGGAGTTGGCCGCGGCGACCAACGGAACCTATCGCGACGCGGCTGCGTGGGTCGACATCGCCGCACTGGTCAACGAAACCGTCGAGCGTGGCCGGAAGGGTCGGTACGTCGAACAGACTCAGGTGCGATTACAGGACCGCTATCAGTGGTTCCTGGCACCCGCACTGTGCCTGTTGCTGCTCGCCTATTGGCTCGAGCTGCCGGTCTTCCCAAGCGCGCGCATTGTGGAGCGACGCCGTGTCCTGCGTCCGGCCACGGCACAGGTCGCCGTCTTAGCGTTGCTCCTCTCCAGTCTCTGGCTAGTCCCGCAGCGTGCCTCCGCTGCGACGACAACGCCAGCGGGACAGTCCCCATTTCCTCCCTCGGGGGCTGTCCCAAACATCGAAGCAACGGTTGCCGAGCTGAGCGACAAGGCCGACCTTGGTGCTGGCGATTACGCTCGCCTCGCCACGGAGACGGTCGGCTACGCCTCCCAGACTCAGAGCGCCGATACAGGCGTCCGCACTGCCGTGATCGACGACGCACTCGCCGCCGTAAATCGGGGCGAGTCGCTCGACGCGCAAGCCGCCGACTGGCCCACCCTGCGTCAGGAGCTCGAGCAGCTGCGCGCGGCGACGCAGCAACCGCCGCCTGATTCGCAGCAGCAGACGCAACCGGAGAACAATCAGGCCGAGCAGGACGGCGGCGAAGGAGCCAACGAGAATCAGCAAGACGCCCAGGGTGGCAATCAGAACGGCGCGCCAAACCAGCAAGACGGTGGAACACCGCAGCAGGAAAAGCAGTCGCCCTCTGAGAGCAGCAATCGTGAGCCGAGTGGTGCCCCGCAAGACTCGCAACAGTCTGGCGCCGCCGGCGACAAGGGTGCTGCACCGCAAGAACCGTCGCAGCAGGACGCCGCGAACCAGAATGGGAGCGCGGGCGATGCGGCCGCCAAGCAGGCCGAGGGTCAAGATCCCGCTGAGGCGCCAGAACACGGCGGGTCCGCGGCCGGATCCCCTGAGCAAAAGGCCGACGAGACGCACGCTGGCGCGGATGACAAGGCGGGCGACCGCCCGGCTGGCGCGGAAGGTCAGGAGCCCAAGCCGCTCAACGATGCGGTGGCGAACGTCGGGCCGCTTGCGGTAGAGCAGGCAGCCGAGCCGAAGGCGGTTCCGCCGCAATCCGAGACGGCGCCGCGGCGCATCGGCGGTGGCCGCGTCGTCGGCAGTGCAGACGAAAGCGGCGATCCGGTGATGGGCGCGATCGCCGGAAAGATGGACCGGATTCGTGAAGGCGACGCTCCGGCTGTGCTGTTCGACCGCATGAATCGCGCCGAGGGCGCTCCTCCAGCTCAGCAGACCGGTAAACCTTGGTAAGGAAGATTGTGAAAGGTGCATTGATGAAACCCAGACTGACCCGTGAGATCGTCGCGCGTGAGCACATCCAGCGCCGAGCTCGCTCGGTCGCATTTGCCACCGCGATGATAGGGCTCGGCTTGGTCCTCAGCCCGATGGCAGTATTCGCCCAACAAGTTCAGTGGAAGATGCCGGGAATCCTCGGCGCGGGACACCGTGGCGCTCTCGAGTTGGTGTTTGAAGATACCGAGCCCGCCGGCCGCGTCAGCTTGCCCCGCGTCGAAGGTCTGCAAGTCATTGGGGCACCAAGCCAGAGCACCAACCTGAGCTTCGTAAATGGGCAGCGCAGCTCGACGTACGTGCTCAGTTATCCCGTTCGGGCCGAACGCGAGGGTGCAATCGTGATTCCGGAGTTCCAGGTGTCGACCGGCGATGGACCGCAGACGGTTGGCGCCATCACCCTGAACGTTCAAGACGCGCTGCGCTCGCCAACCGGCGCGGCAGCCCGCGCTGGCAATGGCGGCGTGCGCGCGCAGCTCACGCCGTCCGACCGCAGCCCCTACGCTGGTGAAGTGTTCGATGTCGATGTTGTCGTTGCCTTGCAGCCCGGACAGCGTGGGCAGCTGACCGGTACGCCCACGTGGGACAAAGGGACTGCCCTCGCTGAGCCGTGGCAAGAAGGCCAGCAGGTGAACGCTGGAGATGGCGCGGGTGTGCGCTTCCGGACACGTGCCGTCGTACCGCAAGCCGGAACAGTTCAACTTGCGCCCGCACATCAGGACGTCCAGCTCCAGAAGGGCGGACGGCGCATCGACGACGTTTTCGCGCAGAACTTCTTTGCCGACACGATGGCCGATTCGCTGTTCGATTCCTTCTTCGCGCACGACACGACGGACGTGACCGCGTCGAGCTTACCCGTCTCAATGAATGTTCAGCCGTTGCCGCAGCCCGCCCCGGCAGGCTTCAGCGGAGCGGTAGGGACGTTTACGCTGGAGTCAAAGTTGGTTCCCGAAAAAGCCAAGGCCGGGGAACCGGTCACCTGGACCTTGACCCTGCGCGGTTCGGGCAACTGGCCTGGTGGTGTCGAGCTGCCGGCTCGCCAAGTTCCGGCCGGGTTCCGCACCCTGCAACCGAAGCAACACAAGGAGTTCAAGGACAACCGGCTGTTTGATGGCTCGGTCAGCGAAGATATCGTGTTGATTCCCAACACCTCGGGCGACTACGAGCTCGAGCCCGTCCGTTTCGTGTTTTTCAATCCGGCCACCGAGCGGTATGAGACGGTGGTCGCCCAGCCCCCGGTGCTGGCCGTCCATGGCACCGCGGTCACTGCCGCACAGCAAGCTGCAGCCGTACCGGCCAACGCGCCTGCTGAAGCCGCTCAAGCTTCAGCCTCGTCCGTTGAGGTGCCGGCGCAGGCGCAGGGCGCGGCGAATGTGAATGCCTCAGCGCTTCCAGCTGAGCCGTTGCCTGGCGCCGCGCACGCTAGAACGCCCTTCCCCGCCCGCGTGCTGTTGACACTGCTGCTGGTTCCGTGTGGCTTACTCGGATTCTATTGGATGTGGTTGGCGGCACAACGCGCCCGCGCGACCGATCCGCAACGTGCACGCCGCGCTGCATTGGCGCAACTGCGCGAGGCGATCGAACAGGCGCGACTGGCAGCGAGTGATGCACAGCGTGCAGAGGCGCTGCTAGTGTGGCAGCGGGCCGCGGTATTCCTTCTCGGCATCGAGCACGCGGTTCCCAGCGCACGCGCGGTGCGGGATCACGAAATGCATGTCGACGATACGTCTGCAGACTCGTGGAGCGATCTCTGGTCGGCGAGCGAGCAGGCGCTGTATGCGCCGGGCTCGAGCCTACCGGCGCAGTGGTACGAGCAGGCGGCGGCAGTGTGCGCCGGCATGCGTCGTTCTCGGCGCAACATTCTGGACGTCTTCCGCTGGCGAAATCTGGTTCCCACTGCTGCAGCCGCGGGTCTGATCCTCTGGGCCAGCGGCGTGCACGCGGCTGCGACCGCGACCGAGGAATACGCCGCCGGAAACTTCACGGCAGCGCAAGCTCGCTGGCAGGAGCAGGTGCAGAACACCCCGACCGACTGGGTGGCGCGCTCCAATCTCGGTCTCGTTGCTCTGCAGCTCGGAGATGCAGCGCGGGCCTTCGCGAATACGGCCGCCGCGTTTGTCCTCCATCCCACCGCGGCAACCGCCGCGAGCCTGGCGACACTCGAGGGCAGCGTTCCCAACGCCGATCCCCTGCTCACTGGCTTGAGCGCGGCCAGCGGTGGCGCGGTGCTCGCGCGGGTCGTAGCGCCCGCGACCTGGCAAGTGCTGCTGCTCCTCGGGGTCAGCGTACTCTGCATCGGCCTCAGCATCGCT
>Ga0187892_10007866_pt1 | contig 14946 bp, 17 predicted proteins | sample MA1701073metaG_FD_139345 | JGI IMG/M metagenome (GOLD analysis project Ga0187892, IMG submission 139345) | Bio-ooze microbial communities from a basaltic lava cave in the Kipuka Kanohina Cave System on the Island of Hawaii, USA - MA170107-3 metaG ... | reverse complement strand
TCGTCATCGTCGATTGCAGTCTCAGCGGAGCGTGTCGTTGTTCGCGAGCAGCGCCCAGGCGATGCGCGCGTTCTTGTTGGCGATGGCCACGAGCGTTCGGTAGTAGCCGCGGCGCGCCTGCAGCTCGAGGGCCCAGCGCGAGATCCGGTCCTGGTGTGCAGCTGCGGTCTGCAGCACCGAGCGAGCGCCCTGGACGAGGAGGTTGCGAAGGTAGGCGTCGCCGCGCTTGCTGATGTGGCCGAGCCGGGATTTGCCGCCGGTGGAGTACTGGCCCGGCACCAGCAACGATCCAAGCGAACTCGCGGGCATTGCCGACGGTCGCGACGATCGCCAAGGCGGTGGTCGCGCCGATGCCGCGGATCTTCATCAGACGCCGCGCGGGCTCCGAGAGCCGCGCCTGGGCTTCGATCTCCCTGTCATAGGAGCCAATGCGCTCATCGAGCAGCCGCAACTGCTGGAGCAGATCGCCGATCGCTCGCCGGGCGAGCTCGGGCAGGCCCTCGGCTGCCTGCGCCGCCTGGCGCCGCACCGTCACCGAGCGAAGCGGCAGCACGACGCCAAACTCCGAGAGCAGCGCGCGCGGCCGGTTGATCACCGCCGTGCGCTCGACCAAGAACCCCTGCCGCACCCGGTGTAGCGCCAAGAGCGCCTGCTGCTCGGTCGACTTCACCGGCACGAAACGCATGTTCGGCCGGCTCACCGCCTCGCACACCGCCTCGGCGTCGTTGCCGTCGTTCTTGTCGCTCTTTCGGTAGGGCGCCACAAACTTCGGCGCCATGAGCCTGACCGTGTGACCGTGCCGCTGAAAGCGCCGTCCCCATTCGTGCGTCCCGGAGCAAGCCTCCATGCCGATCAGACACGGCGACAAGGAAGCCACCGTCTCCACCAACCGGTCGCGCCGCACCGTTCGGCGCAGCACCGACTTGCCCGTCGCATCCACGCCGTGCAGCGAAAACACGTTCTTTGCCAGGTCAATCCCCACGGTAGTAATCTGTTCCACGGACTTCCCCTCCGGCTATTCAGATTGAACACAGACACTTCAATCTTGGCACCTCGATGCCGTCGCCGGCACGGGGAAGTCCCTTTCATTCGTTATGCCTCAGGTAGATGAAACCGCGCATCACGGTACGCGACGGTCCTTGCGCTGCGCGCTCGGCCCGCGCCTGAACTGCGGCGTTTAGATTCCGATTGACGCTATACGTCGCTGCCGTATAATGCAATATGTTCAGCTTTGTCGAGTCAAAGCTGTTTTCACGCCTTGTTGGCGACTACCTCACCGATGACGAGTACACCGAACTCCAGATGGCGTTGGCTGAGGCTCCAGAACGAGGCGCGATCGTTCCGGGATCAGGTGGCGTTCGAAAGCTACGATGGGCGCAACCTGGCCGCGGAAAGCGAGGCGGGATCAGGGTGATCTACTATGCCAAGACGCATGAAGGCGTGATTTGGATGCTGACGATCTACGCGAAGAACGAGGAGCAAAACATCCCCGCTCACGTGCTTCGGAAGATCAAGGAGGAACTCGATGGCTAAGGCAAAACGCAATATCGGTCTTGAGATTCTCGAAGGTATTCGCGATATCAAACGAGGTGAGCACGGGCGCGTGGTCAATCTTCCCTCGGTAACGTCCGTACGTGAACGCACCGGTTTGTCGCAGTCCCGCTTCGCGCAGCTCCTCGGCGTTTCTGTGCGCACACTCCAAGAATGGGAGCAGGGCCGCCGCGCTCCGTCGGGGGCCGCGCGCACGCTTCTCCTGATCGCGCAGAAGAATCCCCGTGCACTGTTGGAAGTCGCGTGATCGGAATCCGAGCGGCCGGGGAGATAGGTAACAAAAGTGTCGGGGGACATGGGTTACAGAATTCCATGAGGTTCGACTCCACGGCATGGGCAGCCCCTTCTTCTTGGCGCCCGTAGTGTTGTTCAACCTGTCACCTATGTCTCCAGACCGTACCACGTGAGACCCAACGCCGCGTTGTTGTCCGACGCCTTCAGCTCGCTACGCTGCGCATGCGGCGCGGCAAAACGCGAACGTTGAGGCTGAAAAGTCCCGGTTTTCCGCAGCCTCGCCGAAACGCACCGAAAGGGATTCACATGACCCTCTGCCCCATCGCCATCGCAGTCGGCTGCAGGAGATGCCCGGCATTCACCGTCTGCCCGCTGAAGAGCGTCATCGGCGACTACAAGAAGCCGGACGAGACACAAGCGAAGCAGCACGCCGGCAAGGCACCGAGCGAGGAGAAACCCGGGCGCTAGCCGGCGACGACAGGGGCTCCGGAAAGGGCCGGGCATGGAGCTGAGTCCGCAGGACCTGCGGAAGATCGCCGCGCTTACGCTCGAGCACTACAACCAGAGCGCCGACGATTTCTGGGAAGGCACGCGCGATCACAACGTCAGCCAGAACATCGCAGCGCTGCTGCAACGCATCGAGCGCAAGCCGCCGTTCACGATCCTCGATCTGGGCTGCGGGCCGGGGCGCGATCTGAAGGTGTTCGCCGAGCTCGGGCACACCGCGGTCGGCCTGGAGGGCGCTGCGCGCTTCGCGGCAATGGCGCGCGCCCACAGCGGCTGCGAAGTGTGGCAGCAGGATTTCTTCAGGCTCGATCTGCCGGAAAAGCACTTCGATGGCGTGTACGCCAACGCCGCACTGTTCCACGTGCCGAGCCAGGAGTTGCCGCGCGTGTTGCGCGAATTGCGCACAACGCTGAAGCCGGGTGGCGTGCTGTTCAGCTCCAACCCGCACGGCCGCAACGAGGAAGGCTGGAACCGCGGGCGCTACGGCGCGTACTACGATCTCGAGTCCTGGCGCCGCTTCCTGTCGGCTGCCGGGTTCGTCGAACTTGCCCACTATTACCGCCCTGCGGGCCTGCCGCGCGAACGGCAGCCGTGGCTGGCGAGCGTCTGGCGCAGGCCGGCATAGCGACGAGCATTGCGGTGCGCCGAGGGCGCGCCGGTTGAGCGGCTGCGCGGCTCACTCCTTGCCCGAGCGCCAGATGCCGTAGAGGATCCAGATGCTGTTGACGAACGCGACCAGGTAGCCGATCAGGCCGAGCGCGGTCAGCACCGGGATGCCCCACAGCGTCGGGCCCTCCTGCACCGTCATCACGATCGCCGAGCCGATGACCAGCGAGGCGGTCATGATCCCGACGGTAACGCGATCCAGGGTGCGATCGAGCTGCGCGCCGAAGTGGTCGAGGCGCTTGAGGTCCAGATCCACGCGCGTCTTGCCGCGGCGCGCCTCGCGCAGCAGCCGCGCGAGGTCCCTCGGCACGCTGCCGACGACGTCGAAAAAGTTGGCGACCGTGCCGCGGCCGCGCTTCACGATCTCGGCCGGCTGGTAGCGCTCGCGCAGCGCGCGCCGCAGCAGCGGCGCGAGGTGATCCAGGATGTGGAAGCCAGGGTCGTACTGCCGGCCGAGGCCCTCCAGCGTGATGAGCGCCTTGAACATGAGCGACAGGTCCGCCGGCAGCACGATCGAGTGCTCGCGCACGATCGCGGAGAACTGCCGGATCAGCGGCCCGATGCGGATGTCCTTGAGCGGCATGCCCTCGTAGTCGAAGGCCAGCTCGTTCACGTCGTTGGCGAGCTTCGCCTCGTCGACGTAGGCGTCGCCCGCCCAGTCGAGCAGCACCTCCAGCATCGGCTCCTCTTCCATCCGCGCCAGGCCCGCCAGGAGGTCGATGACCTGCTTGCGGCGCTGCGGCGAAAGGCGCCCGACCATGCCGAAATCGATGACCACGATGCGGTTGCCGGGCAGGTAAAAGACGTTGCCCGGATGCGGGTCGGCGTGGAAGAAGCCGTCGATCAGGATCATCTTGAGGAAAGCGTCCGCGCCGCGGGCCGCGAGCACCTTCCGATCGAGTCCCGCCGCTTCGACCGCCGCGAGGTCCGTCCCCGGCACTCCCTCGACGCTCTCCTGCACCAGCAGCGTGTCGCTCGTGAACTCCGGGTAGATCTTCGGGATGACGATGTGCGGGTCGCCCTCGAAGTTCTGGGCGAAGCGCTCGATGTTGCGCGTCTCGGTGGCGAAGTCCGCTTCGCGCTCCAGCGAGCGCGCGAACTGCGAGGCGATCTCGACCGGCTGGTAGCGCCGCGCCTCGGGGATCTCGGACTCGATCAGGCTGGCGACGTGGCGCAGCAGGCGCAGATCGGCCTCGATCTTGACGCGCACTCCCGGGCGCCTGACCTTGAGCACCACCGGCGTGCCGTCCTGGAGCTTCGCCCGGTGCACCTGCGCGATCGAGGCCGCGGCGTGCGAGTTGGTGTCGATGTCGCGGAACACCTCGAACGGCGAGCGCCCGAGCGCGCGCTCGAGATCGGGCAGGAGCTCCTCGAACGGCACCGACGGGACATGGGCGTGCAGCTTCTCGAACTCGGCGATCCAGTGCGGCGGGAAGAGGTCCACGCGCGTCGCCATCACCTGGCCGAGCTTGACGAAGGTGGGACCGAGCTCCTCGAGGGCGAGCCGCATGCGCTGCGGCGGCTCGAGCTTGACCGACTCGATCGCCTCGCCGGGATGCAGGATCTGCCCGGCGCGCTCGAGCAGCGTGGCGACGCCGATGCGCTGCACGAACTCGCCGAGCCCGTGGCGCACGAAGACCGAGCCGATCTGGTGCAGGCGCGGCAGATCGCGCATCGCGCCGAGCGTCTCGCGCAGCATGCGGTCTACCCCTTCTTGGCGGGATCGTCGGGCTTCTTCGCCAGGGCGTCGGCCATGCCGGCGAGCACCCCGCCCGCGGCCTGGGCGAAGCGCGCGCCGAACTCGGCGGCGGCGGCCATCCCGGCAAGCGCGAGGTCGATCGAGACCACCGAGAAGCGCTCGCCGAACTCGGTCATGGTCGAGCTCACGCGCCGGCCGGTCTCGGTGCCTCCGGTGCGCGCCTCGTGCAGCACGCGGCGCAGCTCCGGCGCGACCTTCTCGCTCGCCGCGTCCGCCACGTGGCCGACCGTGGAGAGGAAGTCGTCCTCGAGCTTCCTCAGGCTCGCGAGCGCCTGCTTCAACTCGGTGTCGGAGAAATCGCGCCCCGTGGCGGCGAGCTGGGTGAGCGCCGTGCGCCCCGCCTCGGCCGAGCGCACCAGCGCCTCGTCCATGCCGCGCAGCGCCTCGGCGAGCGCCTGGCGCAGGTCGGCGCGGCTGCGCTCGGCGCCGAGCGCGGCGCCCTCGGCCACCGTGCGCACCGCGGCGCGGATGCCGTCGCGGTCGAAGCGCCGCCTGCGCAGCGCCTCGAGCGTGAGGTCGTGCAGGCGCGCGCGGATGTCGGCGCCTTCGCGCACCGCCTCGCTCGCCCGCTCCTTGAATCCTGCCCCGGCAACGTCTTCCTGCTCGGCCATTGCGTCCTCCTCGGTGCGAGTCCCTGCGCCGCATGGTACCGCTGCTGCACTGCGGCGTGACAGCCGGCCTGCGCCGCGGCAAAATGCTTCAAATTTAATCTATTTAGTTCTCTAGCAATGAGCCTGCCGCGCGCCGCCGCGCGCCCGGACCGCGAATCCATCGCCCGCTCGGACGATCACCGCGCGCTGCGCATCTGGCTGCGGCTGCTCACCTGCACGCAGCTGATCGAGCACCGCGTGCGCTCGCGCCTGCGCGAGCGCTTCGCTACCACGCTGCCGCGCTTCGACCTCATGGCGCAGCTCGAGCGCCATCGCGAGGGCCCCAGGATGAACGAGCTCTCGCAGCTGCTCATGGTAACCGGCGGCAACGTCACCGCGATCGTCGACCAGCTGGTGCATGAGGGGCTGGTCGAGCGGCTGCCTGAGCCCGCCGACCGGCGGGCGTTCCGCATCCGCCTGACGCGCGCCGGCGATCGGGCGTTCGCCGAGATGGCGCGCGAGCACGAGCAGTGGGTGGTCGAGCTGCTCGCCGGCCTGACGCGCCGCGAGCACGACGAGCTCCTCAGGCTCCTCGCGAAGATGAAGCAGCACATGGTGGAGGCCGGGCCATGATCGAGCCGAAGCATTTCCTGTGGCGCCGCGAAGGCCGTGTGGGCGTGGTGACGCTCAACCGTCCCGAGCGCAAGAACCCTCTCACCTTCGAATCCTACGCCGAGCTGCGGCAGCTGTTCCGCGCGCTGCCGGCCGAGAAGGAGGTGCGCGCGCTGGTCCTTTGCGGCGCGGGCGGCAACTTCTGCTCGGGCGGCGACGTGCACGAGATCATCGGCCCGCTCACGCAACGCGACATGCCCGGGCTGCTCGAGTTCACGCGCATGACGGGCGACGTCGTCAGGGCGATGCGCCACTGCCCGCAGCCGGTGATCGCGGCCGTGGACGGCGTGTGCGCAGGGGCGGGGGCGCTGCTGGCGCTTTTCTCCGACCTGCGCTACGGCGCGCCCGATGCGAGCGTTGCGTTCCTCTTTACCCGGGTCGGGCTTGCCGGCTGCGACATGGGCGCTTGCGCCATGCTGCCCCGCATGATCGGACAGGGCCGCGCTGCGGAGCTGCTCTACACCGGACGCTCGATGTCCGCCGACGAAGGCCTCGCGTGGGGGTTCTTCAACCGCATCGCGCAGCCGGTGCTGCCCGCGGCGCTCGAGGCCGCGCAATCGCTCGCTGCGGGGCCGACCTTCGCGCACGGCATGACCAAGAAGATGCTGCACCAGGAATGGAACGCGGGCCTCGACGAGGCGATCGAGATGGAGGCGCAGGCGCAGGCGATCTGCATGCAGACCGAGGACTTCCACCGCGCTTACGAGGCCTTCGCCGCCAAGCGCAAGCCCGTTTTCGAAGGCGACTGACCCGAGATGGACCGCTTCGCCCACTACGCCTGGCCTTTCTTCGATCCACCTCATGCGCCCCTGGCGCGTGAGGTGGACCGATGGGCAGCCGCAAACCTCTCCTACGCCCACGGCAACGACGCCGACGCGATCTGCCGGCGGCTGGTGAAGGACCTCGGCGCAGCCGGCTTCCTCAAGCACTGCGCGCCCGGCGGCGACCAGTTCGACGTGCGCTCGATCGCGCTGCTGCGCGAGGTGCTCGCGTATCACTCGGGCCTCGCCGATTTCGCGTTCGCCATGCAGGGCCTTTCCTCGGTGCCGATCGGCCTTGCCGGGAGCGACGCGCAGAGAAAGCGCTACCTGCCCCGGGTCGCTGCGGGCGAAACGATCGCCGCGTTCGCGCTCTCCGAGCCGGAGGCGGGCTCGGACGCCGGCGCGCTCTCGACCGCGGCGCGGCGCGATGGCGACGGCTGGGTGCTCGACGGCATCAAGACCTGGATCTCGAACGGCGGCATCGCCGGCTTCTACGTGGTCTTCGCGCGCACCGAGCCCGGGGCGGGCACCAGGGGGGTCTCCGCGTTCGTCGTCGACGCCGCAGCGCCGGGCCTGGACTGCTCGGAGCGGATCGAGGTCTCGGCGCCGCACCCGCTGGCGGTGGTGAAGCTCTCGCGCTGCCGGGTGCCGGGAGACGCGCTCCTCGGGCGGCCCGGCGAGGGCTTCAGGCTCGCGATGCGCTGCCTTGACGTCTTCCGCACCACCGTGGCGGCGGCGGCGCTCGGCTTCGCGCGGCGCGCGCTCGACGAAGCGCTCGCGCGCGCGCGGGACCGCAGGATGTTCGGCCGCACGCTCGCCGACTTCCAGCTGACGCAGGCGAAGCTCGCCGACATGGCGACCGGGATCGAGGCGGGCTCCCTGCTCACCTACCGCGCCGGCTGGCAGCGCGACACCGGCCGCGGGAGAGCGACGCGCGAGGTGGCGATGGCCAAAATGCACGCCACCGAGACCGCGCAGCACGTGATCGACGCGGCGGTGCAGATCTTCGGCGGCCTGGGCGTCAAGCGCGACCACCCGGTGGAGCGGCTTTACCGCGAGATCCGCGCGCTGCGCATCTACGAGGGCGCGACCGAGGTGCAGCAGCAGATCATCGCGCGCGAGCTGCTGAGATCCGGAGCGGAACGGCAGGCATGAAAGCGCGCACGGCGCACGTCGACACCTTCGCGTGCGACAACCTGCCGCCGCGCGAGCAGTGGCCGGAATTCCGTTTCGAGCTGCCTGAGCTTCACTACCCCGAGCGCATGAACTGCGCCGCGCTGCTGCTCGACGACATGGTGGCGCGCGGGCATGGCGATCGCGTCGCCATCCGCACCCCGGACGGGCAGTGCAGCTACGCGCAGCTGCTCGCGCAGTCGAACCGCATCGCGCGCATCCTGGCGCGCGAGATGAGCCTGGTGCCGGGAAACCGCGTCCTGCTGCGCGGCCCGAACAACCCGATGATGGCGGCCTGCTGGCTCGCGGTGATGAAAGCCGGCGGCGTGTGCGTGGCGACCATGCCGCTGCTGCGGCAGAAGGAGCTGACCGAGATCATCACCAAGGCCGAGATCTCGCACGCGCTCTGCGACAAGCGGCTCGAGGCCGAGCTGAAGGCTGCGCTGCCTGCCTGCCCGACGCTGAAGACGGTCAAGTACTGGTACGACGACGCACCCGGCTCGGTGGATGCGCTGTGCGCGCGCCAGCCGGTCGAGTTCGCGAGCGTGGACACCGCTGCCGAGGATGTGGCGCTGATCGCGTTCACCTCGGGTACCACCGGCAAGCCGAAGGGCACGATGCATTTCCACCGCGACGTCATCGCGATGTGCGACTGCTTCCCGCGCTCGTGCCTCAAGCCCGGGCCGGAGGACGTCTTCATCGGCACGCCGCCGCTTGCCTTCACTTTCGGCCTCGGCGGGCTGCTGTGCTTCCCGCTGCGCGTCGGTGCCAGCACCGTGCTGATGGAGAAGCTCGCGCCGGAGACCCTGCTCGCCGCGATCCGCGATTTCAGGGCGACGATCCTGTTCACCGCACCGACCATGTACCGCGCCATCGCGGTGCTGGCGAAGGACTACGACCTGCGCTCTCTCAAGAAATGCGTCTCGGCGGGCGAAGCGCTGCCGGACGCGACGCGCCAGCTCTTCAAGCAGGCCACCGGGATCGAGATCATCGACGGCATCGGCGCCACCGAGATGATCCATATCTTCATCTCGCACACGCCCGAGCACGTGAAGCGCGGCGCCACCGGCTACGCCATTCCGGGCTACAGCGCGACCGTGCTCGACGAGCACGGCAAGCGCTGCCCGCCGGGCGCGATCGGGCGCCTGGCGGTGAAGGGGCCGACCGGCTGCCGCTACCTCGCCGACGAGCGGCAGAAGAACTACGTGCAGGACGGCTGGAACGTCACCGGCGACGCCTACGTCATGGACATGGACGGCTACTTCATCTACCAGGCGCGCACCGACGACATGATCATCTCGGCCGGCTACAACATCGCCGGCCCCGAGGTCGAGGACGCGCTGCTCGCGCACCCGGCGGTCGCCGAGTGCGCCGTGGTCGGCGCGCCGCACGAGGAGCGGGGCATGATTGTCAAGGCTTTCGTCGTGCTGCGCCCCGGGCAGGCGAAAGGCGAGGCCATGGCGCGCGCGCTGCAGGAGCACGTGAAGCGCAGGATCGCGCCATACAAGTACCCGCGCGAGGTCGAGTTCGTGGACGCGCTGCCGCGCACCGAGACCGGCAAGCTGCAGCGCTTCAGGCTGAGGAAGCAACCATGATGACCATTCTCCAGCCCCCCGGCTGGGCCAGGCCGCGGGGGTTCTCCCACGGCGTCGCGGTCCGCGGCGGGACCACCGTGTATATCGCCGGCCAGATCGGCTCGGCGCCCGACGGCACGCTGCGCGCGAAGGACTTCGCCGGCCAGTTCCGGCAGGCGCTCGAGAACATCGTCGCGGTGGTCGCGCAGGCCGGGGGCGGGCCGCAGCACATCGTGCGCATGACGTGGTACGTGCTCGAGCGGGAGGAGTACGCGGCCGCGCTGACGGATCTCGGCGCCGCGTGGCGCGAGCTGATGGGCAGGCACTACCCGGTGATGGCGGTGCTCGAGGTGAGCGGCCTGGTCGAGCCCGGCGCGCGCTTGGAGATTGAGGCGACCGCAGTAGTGCCTGACTAGGCACGAATGCGATCGTCCCCGCCTGAAGCCGCGGGGACGACCGGATGTTTGGGGACGAAGGAGCGGATCATGAAAGTCACGGTCATCGGCGGCGGGCCCGGCGGGCTCTATTTCGCGCTGCTCGCCAAGAAAGCCTGGCCCGGCTGGGAGATCACGGTCTGCGAGCGCAACCGCGCCGACGACACCTTCGGCTTCGGCGTGGTGTTCTCCGACCAGACGCTCGACACCTTCAAGGAGTACGACGGCCCTTCCTACGAGATGATCCGGCGCCGCTTCGCCTACTGGGGCGACGTGGACGTGGTCTACAAGGGGCGCGTGATGCGCTCGGGCGGCAACGGCTTCTGCGGCTGCTCGCGCGTCGCGCTGCTGCAGATCCTGCACGAGCGCTGCCGCGAGCTCGGCGTGCAGCTCGTCTTCCAGCGCGAAGTGGAAGGGCTGCAGGAATTCCGCGATTCGGACCTCGTGGTCGTCGCTGACGGCATCAACTCGAGGATCCGCGAGCAGCACCGCGACCATTTCCGGCCGGGCGTGGACCTGCGGCCCAACAAGTTCACCTGGCTCGGCTCGACGCGGCCGCTCGATGCCTTCAAGTACTTCTTCCGCGAGACGCCCGAGGGAATCATCCTCGCGCACTGCTACCAGTACGAAAAAGGCCGCTCGACCTGGGTGATCGAGACCGACGAGCCGACCTGGCGCAATTTCGGCTTCGACGCCTTGAGCGAGACCGAGATGCTGCCGGTGCTCGAGCGCGTCTTCGCCGAGGAGCTTGGCGGGCACCGCCTGATCGCCAACCGGTCCCTCTGGCGCAACTTCCCCAACATCGTGAACCGCACCTGGGTGATGGGCAATGCGGTCCTGGTGGGCGACGCGAAGGCGACGGCGCATTTCTCGATCGGCTCTGGCACCAAGCTCGCGATGGAGGACGCGATCGCGCTCCACGAGTGCCTGCGCGCGGAGAAGGGAGTGCGCGAGGCGCTCGCCAAGTACGACACCGCGCGCCGCGAGGAGGTCGAGAAGACACAGCACGCGGCCAACGTCTCGCTCGCGTGGTTCGAGCACATGCAGCGCTACTGGGGCATGGACCCGCTGCAGTTCGCGTTCGGCGTCATGTCGCGCTCCAAGCAGATCACCTGGGAGAACCTCGAGCTGCGCGACCCGGCGTTCGTGCGCGAGGTGCACCGCTGGTTCGCGCGCAAGGTGCGCGAGCAGGGGTTCGATCTCGATGCCGAGAACCCGCCGGTGCCGATGTTCACGCCGTTCCGGCTGCGCGGCATGGTGCTCGAGAACCGCGTGGTGGTCTCGCCCATGGACCAGTACTCGGCGGTGGACGGCATGCCGACCGATTGGCACCTCGTGCACCTCGGCTCGCGCGCGATCGGCGGCGCCGGGCTGGTCTACGTCGAGATGACCTGCGTCTCGCCCGAGGGCCGGATCTCGCCCGGCTGCACCGGCCTGTGGAACGAGGCGCAGCGCGACGCCTTCAGGCGCATCGCGGAGTTCTGCCACGCCAGCTCGAAGGCGAAACTCTGCATGCAGATCGGGCACTCGGGCCGCAAGGGCTCCACCCAGCTCGGCTGGGAGCGCATGGACTGGCCGCTCGAGCAGGACAACTGGCCGCTGGTCTCCGCATCGCCGATTCCCTACCACGAGGGCGTTTCTCAGGTGCCCGTCGAGCTCGATCGAAAGGGGATGGAGGGGATCATCGAGGACTTCGAGAGATCGACACGCTTCGCCGACCAGGCGGGATTCGACATGCTGGAACTGCACATGGCGCACGGCTATCTGCTCGCCAGCTTCATCTCTCCATTGACGAATCGGCGCAACGATTCCTACGGCGGAAGCATCGAAAACCGCATGCGCTTTCCGCTGGAGGTCTGGCACGCGTGCCGCAAGATCTGGCCCGCAACGAAGCCCATGTCGGCGCGCATCTCGGCGACCGATTGGGCGCCCGGCGGGCTCCCGGGCGAAGACCTGATGGCGCTCACCCGGATGCTGAAGGAGGCGGGCTGCGACCTCATCGACTGCTCGACGGGGCAGACCGTGCCGCAGCAAAAGCCGGTCTACGGCCGCATGTACCAGGCGCCCTTCTCCGACTGGGTGCGCAACGAGGTCGGCATCGCCACGATGACGGTGGGCGCGGTGACCAGCGCCGACCAGGTGAACACGCTGCTCGCCGCGGGCAAGGCGGACCTGGTGGCGCTCGCGCGGCCGCACCTCGCGAACCCGTACTTCACGCTGCAGGCCTCGGCCTGGTACCAGCGCCATGCCCAGCACTGGCCGCTGCAGTACCTGTCGGGCCGCGACCAGGCGTTCCGCCTCGCTGCGCGCGAGCGCGCCGAGCAGGTCGAGCTGCGGCTGCGCGCGCGCCCGGCGAGCCACGAGGTCAGGGTGGACGAGGCCTACGAGGACGAGACCGCGCGCGTGCGGCACGCGATGCGCGTCGCGGGCGGCACGGCCTGAGGTACGATTTGCGCTCCATGCTGGAGCGCATCGGCAAATACGAGATCCGCAAGCTGCTCGGCAAGGGCGCCACCGGCTCGGTCTACCTCGCCGCCGACCCCTTCGCCCAGCGCGACGTCGCCCTCAAGGTGCTCGACGCGCTACCCTCCGACCTGGAGGACGCGCGCCGCCAGCTGCGCTTCTTCCAGAACGAGGCCTCGCTCGCGGGCAAGCTGCGCCACCCGCACATCGTCAGCATCTTCGACGCCGGGGTCGAGAAGAAGAACGGCCAGGACCTGCGCTACCTCGTGATGGAGGTGGTCGAGGGCGGCTCGCTGCAGCCGCACTGCGATCCGGGGAAGCTGCTGCCGGTGGCGCGCACGGTGCAGATCGCCTACAAGTGCTGCAAGGCGCTCGAGTACGCCAACGGCTGCGGCGTCGTACACCGCGACATCAAGCCCGCCAACATCATGCTGCGGCCGGATTTCGACATCAAGCTCTCCGATTTCGGCGCCGCGCAGCTCGAGCGCGCCGACGTGACGCAGGTCGCGGGCGTGGGCTCGCCCGCGTACATGTCGCCGGAGCAGATCCGCGGCGGCGAGGAGATCGATTTCCGCTCCGACATGTTCTCGCTCGGCGGCGTGCTCTACCACATGCTCACCGGGACGCGGCCCTTCGGCGGCGCCAACGCCTGGGAGCTGATCGAGCAGATCATGGGCAAGAACCCGGAGGCTCCTGCGGTGCTGCGGCCGGGCGTGCCGCCCGCGCTCGACGGCATCGTGCTGCGCGCGCTCGGCAAGGCACGCGACGACCGCTATCCGGACTGGCAGGCCTTCGCCGCCGATCTGGAGAAGCACCTCGCGCTCGACGATTCCGGCGGCGCTTCGCTCTCCGATGCGGAGGAATTCAACGCCATGCGGCGGCTCGCCTTCTTCCGGCGCTTCTCGGATGCCGAGCTCTGGGAGGTGGTGCGCGCCGGCCGCTGCAGGAAAGCGGCCGCCGGCGCCGAGCTGATCCGCGAAGGACAGGTGGACGACCACATCTACGTGCTCGCCGCGGGGCTACTCAAGGTGACGCAGAAGGGCAAGCTCCTCAATGCGGTGAGCCCGGGCGATTGCGTCGGCGAGATGGTCTACGCGCGGCGCGGCACCCTGCCGCGCAGCGCCACCGTGACCGCGGTCGAGCCGAGCTGGGTGCTCGGCCTGCGCGTCGCGGACATCGACGGCTTCTCGGCCTCGTGCCGCGCGCGCTTCAGCGAAGCGTTCCTCGCCGCGATGGCCGAGCGCCTCTCGATGCTCGGCGGGCGGCTGCTATCGCTCTTGCAGGAGCAGAAGGTCGGCCTGGTCTAGCGCGATGCAGCGCTGCGGCTGGGCGAGGAATCCGCTCGCGATCGCCTACCACGACCGCGAGTGGGGCGTGCCGGTGCGCCGGGACCGGAAGCTGTTCGAGTTCCTCATCCTCGAGGGCGCGCAGGCAGGGCTTTCCTGGGACACGATCCTCGCCAAGCGCGCAAACTACCGGCGCGCCTTCGACGGCTTCGATGCGCGCAAGGTGGCGCGCTACGGGGCCGCGAAAAATGCGCGGCTGCTCGCCGACGCGGGGATCGTGCGCAACCGCGCCAAGATCGAGGCCGCAATCGTCAACGCGCGCGCGCTCCTCGCGTTGCAGGAGGAGTACGGCAGCTTCGCGCGCTACGTCTGGGGCTTCGTCGGCGGGCGGCCGCTGCAGGGCCGCAGGCGGCGCCTCGCCGACATCCCCGCGCGCACCGAGGTCTCGGACGCGCTCTCCGCAGACCTGAGGAGGCGCGGCTTCAAGTTCGTCGGCTCGACGATCATGTACGCTTTCATGCAGGCGACCGGCATGGTGAACGACCACGTCGCGGGCTGCTTCCGCCGCCGCGCCCTCGAGCGGTGAGAGCGATCCCGCTCCTCGTGCTGCTCGCGCTCGCTGCGCCCGCGTTGGCCTACGACGCCAACGGCGTTGCGCTCGGTGCCGGCGAGCCCGAGGTGAAGAAGGCTTTCCCGAGCGCGCGCTGCAAGCCGCTCGAATGGAAGACCGATGCCGCCGAACGGCGCTGCGACGACGGGCAGACTTCGTTCGGCGGCGCCAAGGCGAAGATCACGTTCTACCTCAAGGCGGGCGCGATCCAGGCCTTCGACGTGCGCTTCGACGTCAAGGACCTCGAGCTCGTCAGGGCGCACCTGCGCGCGCGCTACGGCAGGCCGCTCGCCGAGGCGACCGAGGTCATCGCGCGCAAGGACCGCGAGGACCGCAAGGTGTTCAAGATGCGCTGGGAGAAGGGCGCCGACCGTGCCGTGCTCACCGCGCAGCTCGACCGCAAGCGCGCGAGCCTGGAGGTCTCGCGCGGCGATTTCCCCGACGAGGTCTACCGCGTGAGGTAGCGATGTTCGAGAACGCCGAGATCGGCCACAACGTCAGCAAGGCGGTCTATCGCCGCCAGGCGCCCGGGCTGCGCGCCGACCTGCTCGATGCGCAGTACAGCCTGAAGGAGCACGGCGGCTTCCCGGTGATCGTGCTGCTCGCCGGCGTCGACGGCGCCGGCAAGGGCGAGATGGTGAACCGCCTGAGCGAATGGATGGACCC
>Ga0187892_10007865_pt1 | contig 14947 bp, 10 predicted proteins | sample MA1701073metaG_FD_139345 | JGI IMG/M metagenome (GOLD analysis project Ga0187892, IMG submission 139345) | Bio-ooze microbial communities from a basaltic lava cave in the Kipuka Kanohina Cave System on the Island of Hawaii, USA - MA170107-3 metaG ... | reverse complement strand
TCTCCGCGGCCCAGTTGGCAAGCAGGGAGGCCGGGGCCACGAGCAGGCTCGGCAGCCTCTTCGCACTTGCCTCGCGGCGCTGCACGAGGAGCAGTGAGAGCACCTGGATGGTCTTTCCGAGGCCCATGTCGTCGGCGAGGCAGGCGCCGAGACCGAGCCGCGAGAGCAGGTGCAGCCAGCGGACACCGACCTGCTGATAGGGTCGCAGGGTGCCGTGTAGCTCGCGTCCAGGATCGATCCGGGCAAGCCCATCAGGCGAGCGCAGCCCTTTCAGAGTCTCGGCGAGCCACGGCCCCGCGACCACGCGTGACCAGTCCGCGTCGGAACGTTCAACCGCGCCGTCCTCGGCGATGTCCGCGCCGGCGAGCATACGCATCGCCTCGGCGAAGCTGAGCCCGCCCACGGCCGCGAGCCGCTCGGCCGCCTCGAACCGCTCCATCATCCGCCCAAGTCGCTCCCGGTCGACCTCGACCCACCGGCCCCGGATGAGCGCGAGCCCATTCGATGCAGCTAGGAGCGCCTTCACCTCGGCGGGGGTCAAGGTCTCGCCGTCGAGTGTGACCTCCATGTGGAAGTCGAGCAGCGCGTCCTTGCCAAGCCCTGCGGGCACCTTGCCGCCGACTGTGGCGGTCACCTGCGGGCGCGGCGGGCGGCCGGCCCTCCAGGTCGCGGGCATGCGGACCACGACGCCGGCGTGCTCCAACTCGGGCACGTCGCCGAGGAAGCAGAACGCGTCCCGCGAAGACCAGCGGAGTGGATGGAAAATCTCGCCCCGGTCGACCATCTGCTTGAGCCAGGCGCAGCGCTCTGCCGCGCGCTGGACCGGGAGCAAGAGCGAGAGAAGCCGCTCCTTGTTGGCAGCGCCAGCGTACTCGCGCAGGGCCTGGCCGAGGGGCTGGTGCTGGGCCTTGCCGTGCGCCGAGAGCCGGCTCGTGTAGGTCGCGAGGAAAGCGAACGGTGCCTGCTCATCCTTGCGGTTCTCGGCGAGGTTGAAGTGCACCCTCCCCACGACGTTCCAGGCCGGGTTCAGACTCTTGAGGAAGTCCTGGACCGTGACCCTTGATTCAGCCAGCTCGACGGCGAAGGCCTCGCCGAGCTCGCCCCAGAGGGCGCGGAGCACAGCAGCGGTGAGGTACTCGGAGCCAGGCATCAACGGTGCGGCGGAGGCGAACGATTCGAGGTCTTCCTCAGTCGGCGGCGGGACCTCCAGCTTGCGCTCCTCGACGTCGGGTCTGGTACAGAGCGCGGTGACGTAGCGGCTGGCGAACTCCCGCCAATAACCGAAGACCGGCGGAAGGACCTGGCCCACCTCCGCGGCCCCCAGCCTCAGGAGGCCGTGCCCCGCGCCCCGGGCGAAGGCCTGCCCGACGCGCTGGGCGAGCGCCGCTTCTAGCAGCCTGTCGGACTTGCCAGCTCGAAGCGACCCATCACGTCCGCCGGAAGCCTCTGGAGTGCGGGCGGGGAGCGGACCCGCCGAAAGGACGCCGGCCGCAGGCCCATCGTCCAACGGAGCGAGCAGGAGGCGACCGTGCGGTGTCAGGCAGGGTGTCAGGCGAAACTCTTCCGAGGCGGCGGTCATCCTTTCTTGATCTCAGGCCAACAACTCATGCATCACCCACCTGAGCGCGCTCGCAATACCGAAGGCCCCGCGGGTCGCCTGCAGCGGAGGAGATCCTCATCGTCATCGTGTGCTACGCGTGCTCAAATGTCTTTCCTCGACGGCGTCCTTAATACCACGTGCCACGCTGCCGTCACGTGCACGGCTGCCTAACCGAAAATTCGAAATGAAAAATGGGGACGAGCCGAGCGTTCGGATGAACGGAGACGCGCAAGTACCGGGCCGATCCGATGACCAGTTTCCTGTTTCCGGTTTTCCATTCTCTTCACCCTGTGATCGACGTCCTCGCCTGCCCGGACTGCGGAGGCCGCCTCCGCCGGCTGGCGACGATTGACGACCGCGCGGTGATCGAGAGATCTTGCGCCACCGGGACCTGCCTGTCGATCTGCCGCGGCGCCGCACTGTTCCGCCTGACGAGTGCGCCGCATTGGTAGCCTTCCTCAACGCGCTGTAACGCAGGCGGCACGGCCCACGTCTGGCCGCACTGAGTCGCGGACGCTGCGTCTGCGGCGCCGCGCGGGCCACCGCGTCACCGCCGCAGGCTCAGCCGCCAGCACTCTGGCTGAGCGGCGCCGCGCCGAGGGTCTGGCTCAGGCCGTCCGCCAACCGCCGACATGGATGCCTTTGTCGCCAAGCATGCGCACGCGATCCGCGGCGTGCTGTCGTGCTTCGATCGGGTGCTGTTCCGCGGCTCCGTGCTCGAGCCATGCCGGACGTTCTCGCTGGTCTGGAAGGAGGCGCACCCGTTCGTGCAGCCCGCCTGGCGCAAGTGCCTGCACCTCTACTTCTACTTCCTCGATCGCCAGCTCGGGCTGATCCACGTCAAGCTGCAGACGTGGTTCCCGTTTCCCCTGCAGGTCTACGTCAACGGCCATGAGTGGCTGGCGCACCGCTCGACGGCCTCAGTGCCCGGGCCGCTACCCCTGCCGGCCGTACGGTGCGCCAGTTCAACCCGGTGGCGCGGCAGGACCGCACGCTCTTCGAGGTCCTGATGAGCGGTGAGCACGTCCTGCATGGCTTTACCAACCGCGAGCTGCGTGAGCACCTCGTGCGCGTGGGATTCCCGCTCGCCGCTGAGGCCGCCAAGCAGTCCGGCCAAGTGACCCGTCTCTTGCGCCGGCTCCACATCCACCAGTTGGTCGCCAAGATCCCGCGTTCACGCCGCTGGCGGGTCTCGCTCAATGGGCGTCGCGTCATGGCCGCAGCGGTCAAGCTACGCGAGGTCTCCTACCCCAGCCTGTATGCCGAAGCCGCATGATCGCCACGACACGTTTGCAAAACGCAAAGAAGTTACGGAGGAAGATTCTATCCGCGTTGAAGGTCTTGCTACACCAACTCTCTTGGCAGTCTTGGCCGTGTTGTCGGTCGTTCTTGACATCGTCAAGCGCAAGGCGTTAGGAACGAATCGTCCAGGGTGATCGTCCATCAAAACCAGGAGGAGGCGATGGTGCGACATAACCAGGCAACCGTGTTGGCGACACTTCTCGTCACTTCCCTGGTGCGATCGGAGGCAACTGCGGCTTCGCCCGCAACATGTCAGGCGGGGAAGAACAACGAAGCTGGCAAGTATGCATACTGCCGCTCGAATGCCGAAGCCAAGTTGGTGTTGACGGGCAACCTCGCCAAGTACGCTGAGCTCCTAGCCGTGTGTGCGCAGAAGTACGCGCTCAAGTGGAATCGGCTCGAGGAGCGGGCGGCGAGCGCCGGTGCGCCGTGTCCGACAAACGGGGATGACGCCGCTGTGCAGAACGTCATCGACGGCCACTCCAGCGTCATTGTCAACGCGCTGGCGGGCAACCCCTTGCTCGATTGTCCGGCCGCGCTGACGAGCTGTTTGGCCGAGTTGGTGGGACAACCATTGCAGACCGGCCAAGCCGCTTGCGCAAACGATTTGGGCGGTTCGATCCCCTGTGGCGGGACCGGTCAGGACGGTGAGCTACAGACGGGCGTCGCCCGTTCCTACACCGACAATGGCGATGGGACCATCACTGACAACAGCACCGGCCTCATGTGGGAGAGGAAGAGCAACGATCAGAGTATCCACTCCATCTCGGTGAACGTCGGCTGGAATGGTGCGTTCGCGCATGTCGCCAGTCTCAACGCCACCACCTTCGCCGGGCATAGCGACTGGCGACTGCCCAACATCCGGGAGCTTCTCAGCATCGTCAAACCGACTGGCGGTAACGTCGCCGTCGACGCGGCGTTCGACACCGGCTGCGTCACCGGCTGCACGGTGACAACGTGCAGCTGTGCGGGGGGCGAGACATGGTCCTCGACGGCGTACGCTGCGGCGTCCGCCATAGCATGGGTGGTCGACTTCACTGACGGGAGTTCAACAGCGCGCCCCAAGAGCCCTGTTCCTGGTCCGTACGGTCTTCCAGTGACATTGAAGGTTCGGGCGGTTCGGAATGCGCAGTAGGTGCGGCTCTCCCGTCACGAACTTGACTGGAGCGTTGAAAAGAGGAGTACGACCCATGACACCTCGACGGCTCGGAGTCCTTGTTCTGACGCTATCAATCATCGGTGGTCTCGTGCCCCCCACTTCAGGCGCTTTGCTGTCCATCAAGTGCCAAGCTGGTAAGGCCCGCGCCTCCGGCAAGCATGCCCTCTGCCGGCAGAAGGCCGAGGGCAGCTTTGCAAAGTCGGGCAACAGTCAGCGGTATGCGGATGCGCTGGCGACCTGCGAGGCGAAGTACAACCTGGCCTGGCTGCGGCTCGAGGCGGGCGCAGCCGCCAGCGGCACCGCCTGCCCGAGCACCGGTGACGGGACTGCCATCAAGGGGGTCATCGATGCGCACACGACCAGCATCGCCGGGGCGCTCGCTGGTGGTCTGCTGACGGATTGCCCTGCTGACCTGGCAACGTGCTTGGCGGTACCGAAGGCCCAGTTGTTGAAGACCGGTCAGGCGTCGTGCTTCGACGACACGGGCGCCGCCATCCCCTGCAGCGGCACTGGCCAAGACGGCGACGTGCAGGCTGGGCTAGCTCCGAGCCATACCGACAATGGCGATGGCACGGTCACCGACAACCACAGCGGGCTCATGTGGGAAAAGAAGAGCCGCGACGGTGGTCTGCACGATATGTTCCTGAACGTCAGCTGGAGTGATGCATTTGCGCACGTGCAGAATCTCAACGCGACGAGCTTTGCGGGCTACAACGATTGGCGCCTTCCCAACATCAACGAGCTGATCGGCTTGGTCGATTTCGGTACACAGGCCCCTGCGGTATCGAGCGCCTTCAACACCAAATGCACGCTCGGTTGCACTGTGACGACCTGTAGCTGCACCTCGGGAGCCTATCACTACTGGTCGTCGACGAGCGGTAATCCGCCGATGGCCCTGGCCGTGAGCTTCTATGACGGTACGGTGCAAGCATGGTGGAAGAGCGGCGACAGCCCATGGTACGACCCTGACCTGCCTGTCTATGCTCGCGCCGTACGCGGTGGATCCTGATTAGCTGCACAATCGGCACGCTTGGTGACGGCTTCGTCGCTCCGACGCTCGCCTACGACAACCGCCGAAACCTGACCGTGCCGCCCGTGTTGGCGGGAGCCCCGCCGTTAGCTGCGCTGTTTTCCACAAAGGCACTGTCGGTTACCAGCAGTGTGCCGCCGTTAATTAACGATAGCACCGCCTCCTGCGGCGCGGTTTCTGGTACAGGGGCAGTTGTCCGGCACACAGCGCGTGGGTCTGCGCCGGACCACCATTGCTCGCGAGTGCCGCGAGCATCGGAGCGACGCCAAACTTCGGCGTCGCGGATCCCTGGAGCAGGGCGCCTCCACATGCTCCGCACGAAGCCCTCCACCCTGCCTGGTGTTCCTCCGGACCTGGGCCGCGGGCAGTCAGACCCCGTCGTCCGGGTCGGACCGGTCCGACCCCGGTGAACGAGGAGCCAGGTTTTCGATGCCCACTCGCCCCACCAGCCTCAAGGCCCCAAGGCCAAATGTCTGGGGAGTGACTCTGCGTGCCGTGAAACTTTCGGCCGGTTCCTTTCACCTTGTCGGTCTGCAGGCGAGAGTGGTAAGGTAAGGCTACCCAGCAGGTATCGCCTTCGGTTTGCTTCCGGCTCCGCGGCCTTTGCGCCCAAAGGGGGTACGATTGATGAAGCGTTCGGAGCTGCACGCGACCTTCGGTTCGACCGCAGCGTTCGCCTTGATGGCTCTGGTGGCAAGTGCGGCTACGGCCGGCGACGACTTCCAGGTAAACACCACGACTGCCGGCAACCAGCACTACGTTGATGTCGCCATGGACGACGACGGCGGGTTTCTGATCGCATGGACGTCGAATCCCATCTGGCAACACGCGAGCATCCTCGGAAAGCGCTATGACTCCGATGGCAACCTCGTCAGCGGCGAATACACGATCGCCGACGCTGTCGCGGGTGAACAGCAACGCGCTCCTCAACTCTGCCACCGCGACGTCGGCGGATGGGTCGTCATCTGGTACAATCAGAATATCTACCCGCTTCCAGAGGTCGAACCTGTGCTGCGCGAGGGCGTCTTCGCGCGCTTCCTCGCCGAGGACGGCACTCCGGCGAGTGCCACCTTCCAGGTCAGCTCCGCCATTCCCAGTCGCCAGGGAGGCAGCGGTCTCGACATCGGCTGCCTGCCCGGCGGCGGCTTCTTCGCAGCGTGGAGTAGCTCCGATCAGGACGGCTCGTACTATGGGGTCTTCGGTCGGTACGTGGATGGAGCCGGCAACCTGGTTGGCGCCGAGATCCCGATCAACACCGACACCGTCGGCGACCAGGGCAATTTCGGCCCTGTTCGCGTCGCTTCGAGCCCGGCCGGCAAGGTGGTCGTCATGTGGTCGAGCAATTGCCCCTGGTACATCGGCAGCGCTGCATGTCCGATCGAACCCGATGGCTCGGGGTCGTCGGCGCAGGCGAGGCTCTTCGACGCCAGCCACACTCCTGGACCGGAGTTTCGGATCAACACGACGACAATCGGCAGCCAGGGTAACTACGCTCTTGGTGCGGCGTTCGACGACGATGAGGGATTCATGATCGTCTTCTCCAACGGCGATACCGATCTGTCGTTGTGTAACGACTCCGCACCGTGCAGCGATCTGTCGGCTCAGCGCTACGACGCAACCGGCGCGCCGGTAGGCGCGGAGATGTTGGTCAACTCGTTCATTCGGGGCGATCAGATCCATGCCGACATCGTGTACGACGGCGCCGGTGGCTATCTGGTCGTGTGGGAACACAGAGCGCCATACACCGACGATTCGATCTCGGCGCTGGCCGGGCGGCATTTTGGTCCGGACGGTACTCCCTCCGGCGCCGACTTTCTGCTCACCAGCAACGAGCCACGCGACGATCGTGAGCCCAGTATCGCCGCGCAGGGCGGCAACTACATCGTTGCTTGGGTGAACTACGCCCAGGCCATGGGTTGGAAGCGCAGCGTTCACGCGCGCCGGCTTTCATCGGAACTACCGGTCTGTCCGGCAACTCTCGACGGCAACTGCGCGAACACCAACGACAGCCTCATATCGATGCGCGATGGCGGGACCGGTCCGGGCAAGATCGCCTGGAAATGGTCCGCAGATCGCAGCACCGCGAGCCTGGCGCCCAATGGCGGCATGACCGGATACTCGCTTTGCATCTATGACGGCACCGGCGCTCTGTTCATTGATATGACCGCCCCCCCGTTTACCGATTGCGAGGAAGGCGAGGGCTGGCGCGGAAGGAACGGCCGCTATCGCTTCAAGAAGCGCAGCGGCGAGGCATTTCAGATGCGTACGCTCACTGTTCAGAACGGCAGCGAGCGGACGAAGATTCTTCTGAAGGCGACCGGGATGGGTGCGCCGCTATCGAGAATGCGCGAGATGACTGCGCCGCTCACCGCGCAGTTGCTCACCAGCGGTGGCGAATGCTGGCAGGCGGACTACAACGAGATGTCGATGCGGACACACACGCTCAAGGCGCGTTCGCGCTGATGCGCTGATCGCCTGGGCCTGCTCCCTTGAGGGGTGCTTATGGCAGTTTCCAACGAAAACAAGCGGTTGGCACATTTTTTCATTGGTACGGGGCCCCATCTTTTCGGGGCCGCCTCGAAGGGCCTGCACGCTGTTTGTCGACAGTCTCCAAGGGGCGAGGGAGCTGAATGCGGGCGATGAAGTCAGGGTAGTAACTGCGCTCCTCACCGTTCAGCGTGTACGGGATGGTGAACCCGAGGTGGTCGTTCTTGACGTAGGCCACGACCTCGGCCATGCCCTCCAGTGCCTTCGCCACCTTCTGCTCCCACGACGTCGTGTCGGCGACGACGTGCGAGACCACCCAGGGGAAACAGCGTGCCCTCGGAATAGCCCGAGCCGCGCAGAATGAACGGCGTCGCCGACAAGTCGTAGACGACCTTGACCCCGATCTTCGCCTTGACGGTCTCCAGACCGTGCCAGGCCGGAGGCAGGACAGGCGGAGGCGCCGCTCGACCTCGACGCCCCCGCCGACCTTCAGTATACTGCACCGCGGCTGAGGGAGGCGGGGTGGTGGATCGTGTCGAGCCAACGCATTCGAACATCGCTGAGTGGTTGTGCGTGGCGTCCGTGAAGTGGGCCGTATCGCAGGACGGTGGCCCCCGACATGGCTGAGCGGACCTCAGAACGCATAGCCGTTGTCGACCTCAGCACCGCCGCCGAGCAGCGCTACCTGGCGTACGCCCTCAGCGTCATCACGTCGCGCGCCCTGCCTGATGTGCGCGACGGGCTCAAGCCGGTGCAACGGCGCATCCTGTACGCCATGTACCAGAACTTGCGCCTCACGCCGGGAGCGCGACCACGCAAATCGGCGGCGGTGGTCGGCGAAGTACTCGGGAAGTACCATCCGCATGGTGACCTGGCTGCCTACGAGGCCATGGTCCGCATGGCGCAAGCGTTCGCCCTGCGCTACCCCCTGGTGCACGGCGAGGGCAACTTCGGCTCACTCGACGGCGACAGCCCCGCGGCGATGCGCTACACCGAGGCGCGGTTGACCGCGATTGCAGAAGAGCTGCTGCGCGACATCCGCGACGACACTGTCGATTTCCGCGACAACTACGACGCAACACTACGCGAGCCGGTGGTCCTCCCGGCTGCCATCCCGCAACTGCTCATCAACGGCAGTACAGGCATCGCCGTGGGCATGGCGACCAACATTCCGCCCCACAACCTCACCGAGGTAGTGGAGGCGCTGGTCGCGCTGATCCATGAGCCGGATCTGAGCAGCAAGGATCTGTGCAAGTACGTCAAAGGCCCGGACTTCCCGACCGGCGGGGAGATCCTCAACAGCCGCAAGGAGCTGCGTGACATCTATGAAACCGGACAGGGAGGGGTGCGGCTGCGCGGCCAGTACTTGTCGGCACTGGAGAAGCGCCGGCACCGCGTCATTATCACCTCGATCCCCTACACGGCGAACAAATCGCGTATCGTCGAGGAAATCGCCGACCACATTGTCGCCCGCCGCCTGCCTCAGGCGACCGACGTGCGCGACGAGTCCACCGACGTGGTGCGCATCGTCGTCGAGATCAAGCCCGAGGCGTCGGCCGACGCGGTGATGGCGTACCTTTTCAAGCACACCAGTCTGCAGATCAACTTCAACATCAACCTCACGGCGCTGGTGCCGACGTCGACACCGGGGGTCGGCCAGCCGGCGCGGTTGGATCTGCGCGAGCTGTGCCGCCATTTCCTCGACTTCCGTCTCGAAGTCGTGACCCGACGTCTGGCCCACGAGCTGCGTGAGCTGCAGGAACGGCTGCACATCCTCGCCGGCTTTCTCAAGCTCTTCAGCAACCTCGATCGCGCCATCAAGATCATTCGCCAGTCGGAGTCCCGGCAAGACGCACACAAGAAACTTGGCAAGGAATTCAGTTTGGACACCGTGCAAGCGGACGCCATCTTGGAGACGCGTCTGTATCAATTGGCACGCCTCGAGATCGACAAGATTCGCGAGGAGCAGCGCGCCAAGCAAGCGCGCGCCAAAGAGATCGAATCGCTCCTCAAGAGTAAGCGAGCCCGCTGGAACGTCGTGGAAAAGGAATTGAAAGAGGTCGCCGAGAAGTACGGCGACAAACGTCGCACGGTCCTGAGCGCGGGAGCGGAGCTGGTGTATGATGCGGCCGCCTACGTCGTCCACGAAGACGCGACCGTCGTCGTGACTCGTGATGGATGGATCAAGCGGCTGGGCGAAGTGAAGGATCCGTCGAGCACGCGCGTCCGCGAGGGGGACGTCGCCAAGTGGATCGTGCGCGCCAACACGCGCGACAACCTGGCGCTGTTTTCCAACCAGGGCGTGGCCTACGCGATGAAAGTGTCCAACGTGCCCGCCACCACCGGCTACGGCGAACCGGTGCAATCGCTCCTCAACTTCAAAGACGGCGAGCGCGTCATCGGCGCCTCCGTGGTGGCGGCGGACACGAAGGGGGGACGCTGGCTGGTCGCGAGCGCCCGTGGAATGGGCTTCTTCTGCAAGCCGGATCTGGGCGAGACGACGAAGAGCGGGCGCCGCTTCGGCCGCGTCAAGGAAGGTGACGAGATCGTCGTCGTCGGTCTCGCTGACGGCGACACGGTAACGGCGGCCACGGCCGCGGGCAAACTATTGTCGTTCCCGGCCAAAGAGCTGTCCGAGCTGGCAGGCGTGGGCCGCGGCGTCATTCTCATGCGCGTCGACAAAGGCGACCGTTTGATCGGCGCCGTGTGTCATCGGCGGGAGCAAGTGCCGATTGCCGTCTCTGAGGATGGCACGGAGCGCCGCTTTCATCTGCCGGAGCTGGCGCACCGTGCCCAGAAAGGGCGCAAGGCCCTGGCCCGCTTCAAGCCGATCGAGCTGGTGTCGCGTGCTGATCCGTCGACTGAGGGTGCGCCATCGCCAAGCCAGGGGACGCTTTTCGAAGGCTGACGGCCCGCGTGCGGCTCGACGCACCGCAAGCGCTGCACTATAATCTCGATCCGGTGGAGGAGCGGTTGGGCGGGATGATCCCTCTCGTGCACGTTCTCAGCACATGAAAACGAAGTACACAGCGAAGGACATTACTGTCCTCGAGGGCCTCGAGCCCGTCCGCAAGCGGCCGGGTATGTACATCGGGGGTGTCGACAGCACCGGGCTGCATCACCTCGTGTGGGAGCTGCTCGACAACGCCGTCGATGAGGCCATGAATGGCCACTGCGACAAGATCACCGTCACTCTCCACAAGGACGGCCACACGATCACGGTGGCCGACAATGGTCGCGGCATCCCTGTCGACGTGCACCCGAAGTACAAGCGTGCCGCCTTGGAGCTCATTCTCACGACACTGCACGCCGGCGGCAAGTTCGAGAATCAAAATTACTACCACGCCGGCGGATTGCACGGCGTCGGCGCGTCGGTGGTGACGGCGCTGTCCTCGTCGATGGTCGCCGAGGTCAAGCGCGATGGCAGCGTGTGGACGCAATCGTTCGCGCGCGGCACCGCCAGCAGCAAGCTCAAGAAGGTGGGGGCGGCGCGTGGCAGCGGCACGACCATCACCTTTACCCCTGATGCGCAGATCTTTCCGAACACGGCCTTCAAGCCGGCTGCCATCCGCGAGCGCCTCGAGGCGCGTTCCTTCTTGCATCGCGGCCTGACGCTGGTCTTTGACAACGAGGTCGACAAGCGTACGGAGACCTTCTGCCACGAGCGCGGCATCGCCGAGTACATCGAGAAGCTCATTGGCGAAGGTGGCAAGCAGCAGATTGCCGAACCCTTCTACGCGGAACGCAAAGACGGCTTCATCGTCGAGTGCGCCGTGGCGTGGACGGAGGCGACCGACGAGCGCATCCTGTCGTACGTCAATGGCATTCCGACTCCGTCAGGGGGCACGCACGACAACGGGCTGAAGAACGGTCTCACCAAAGCCGTCCGCAACTACATCAACGTACAGAACCTGCTGCCCAAAGGGCTGACCCTGGCCGCCGAAGATATCCGCGAAGGTCTCGTGGCGATTCTGAGCCTGTACGTCCAGCAACCGCAGTTCCAGGGACAAACCAAGGATCGCCTCAACAACCCCGAGGTGACGACGCCAATCGACAACTTCATTCGCAGCGCGCTGGAGAATCACCTGCTCGGCAACCCCACGCAGGCCAAGGCGATCGCCAACCGCGTCATCCTCGCGGCGCGTGCCCGCACCGCCTCGCGCGCCGCGGCAGAGAGCGTGCAGCGCAAGACCGCTATCTCACATCGGCTCAACTTGCCGGGGAAGCTGGCGGACTGCAGCTCGACCGATCCGCACGAAAGCGAGCTGTTCATCGTCGAGGGCGACTCGGCCGGCGGCTCCGCCAAGCAAGGGCGCAACCGCGAGTTCCAAGCCATCCTGCCGCTGCGCGGAAAGGTGCTCAACGCGGAGCAGGCGTCGACCAGCAAGGTGCTCTCGAACAAAGAGCTCAACGACATGGTCTCGGCGCTCGGCTGCGGCGTCGGCAAGGACTTCGACGCGGCGAAGTTGCGCTACGATAAGATCTGCCTCCTCATGGATGCCGATGCCGACGGGCACCACATCTGTACGTTACTGCTGACCTTCTTTTATCGCCACCTGCCCGAGCTCATCCGTCGGGGGCATGTGTTCATCGCGCAGCCGCCGCTCTACAAGATCGAGGTTGGGAAGGACGTGCACTGGGCGCTCGACGACGAAGCGCGCGACCGGATCGTCGCCAAGGCGAACGGCAAGCAGGTATCGGTGCAACGCTTCAAAGGCCTCGGCGAGATGAATCCAGATGTGTTGAAGCAGACGACGCTCGATCCGGCGCGCCGCGCGCTCCTCCGTGTCGCCGTCAACAATGCCAGCCAGACCGAGGCGACGATTCAGACCCTCATGGGGAAGGACGTCGAGCCGCGTTTCAACTTCATCATGGAGCGCGCCCCGAAGGTCGAAGAGCTCGACGTCTAAACCGCGACCGGCTGAAAAAGGATAAGTCCGATTGGACGTATCCGGCTCATTCCCCGCTTCTGCTAGCGGAATAGCTGCATCAGAATAAGCAGCTCGCCGATGGTGCCGACGAAGAACACCGCCGTGCGCACGCCGATCATCCCAGCGGTGTAGACGATCGCGTGGGCGACGCGGCTCCAGAAGAAGACCTGCGCGCCCACGGCCGTCCACCCATTGGCCTTGCCGGACACGTGGGCGGCGAGCACCAGGATGATGAATGGCCCAAGGTTCTCGACCAGGTTGGCGTGGGCGCGCTCGGCTCGTGCGGCCCACTGAGGAACGGCGAACGGCTGAGCGCGATTACCGAGCGCCCACTCCATTCCACCGGGCGTCTGCATGCGGCCGACGACATAGACGGTCGGCATCAGCAGCGCGAGTAGTGCAGTCCACACCAGGCTCCATAGATCGGTCGTCATGCGAACCTCCTCTTGAAGTCGGCCGAAGTTACAAGGGACAAGGAGCAAGGAGCAAGCACCAGGACCAGAAACCTAAACCAGGGCCCAGGGCCCAGGGATGGTCTCCCTTGCCACTTGAAACTTGAACCTTGTAACGTGCTTCCAACGAAGGAGGGGTGGTGATGCGATCGAGATGGCTGCCGGTGACGATCGGGATTCTGTCGTGTGTGCTCGCCGCGTGTTCGGGCGACGACGACGGTGGACACACGCAGCAAACACTTGCCGAGCCCCCCGAGTTCGTCAGCCGCGATGGCGCCCTGCACGGTACGCTCACGGTCGCCCAGAACACGATCAACGTGGCAGGCCAATCTGTCATGGCCAGCGTCTATAACGATCTGTTCGTCCCACCGACTCTCCGCGTACGTCCGGGTGACACCATCTTCCTGACGCTCCGCAATCGCATCGCGCAGCAGACCAATCTGCATTACCACGGGATGAACGTCTCGCCGCTCGACAACTCGGACAATGTCTTCATTCACGTCAATCCGACAGACGACTTTGATTACCAAGTGAAGATCCCGACAGATCACCCGATGGGGCTGTTCTACTACCATGCGCACATGCACGGGCTGACCGAGTTCCAGATCGGCAGCGGCATGTCGGGTGGCTTGGTGGTGGACGGCATCCTGGATTCGTTTCCACAACTCCGCGACGTCACGCGGCGCGTCATGCTGCTCAAGGACATCCAGATCCGCAACGGCCGAGTCCCCGATCCACCCGACAGCGGGGAGGCGACGATGCGGACACTGAACGGTCAGGTCAATCCTCTCATCAACATTCGGCCCGGCGAGACACAACTCTGGAGCATCGGCAATATCGGCGCCGACATCTACTACCATCTCTCGATGGATGGGCTCGTCTTCTATGAGATCGCGCGCGACGGCAATCCGCACACCAAGGTCGTGGCGCGCACGGAGTTGTTCCTCCCCACCAGCTCACGCGTCGACGTCTTGGTGCAGGGCCCGTCCGAAGGTCGATACGCGCTCAACACCATGGCGATCGACATGGGTCCGCAAGGCGACATGTATCCGGAGGTGACGCTCGGCACGCTGGTCTCATCGGGCGCTGCCGAGGCGCCGGTGGTGCTACCAACCGATTTCCTTCCGGTAGAAAATCTCCGCGGCAAGCCGATTGCCATGCGGCGGACGTTCACCTTTTTCGAGGACGACAGCGGCGACCAATTCTTCATCAACGGCCAGCAATTCAATCCCGACGTCGTCAATACGCGCGTCACGCTCGGGGACATTGAAGAGTGGACGATCAACAACTGCTCCGGAGAAAACCACGTCTTCCACATTCACCAGCTCGATTTTCAAGTGATCGAGATCAATGGCGTCGAGCAACCGTTCATCGGGCGCCAAGACACCGTGAATCTCGACTATCGCGACACCGACGGCCCGGAGGACTGCCCCACCGACAGCGATCCGCACGGCCGTGTCAAAGTGCTCATCCCCTTCACGAATCCGGTGATTCTGGGGAAGTTCGTCTACCACTGTCATATTGGAGAGCACGAGGACAACGGCATGATGCAGGTCATCGAAGTTGTGGATGACTCCGGGGGCCCGCTCGAGGGCCCTGGACATGGGCACCACTAGGGACCAGCCGGCGGTCGTCGAGCAGACGGTGCGCGCGAGTAGCGAGGAGCGAATCGGGAATAGCGTTGGGGATAGGGCCAACCTATTGATACTCGCTACTCGCCATTCGCTACTCGCTATCTCATCCTGGAACAGTCCTCCTCCGCGAGCACTAGAAACTCTGCTCAAGCCGGGTGGTGCATCAGTTTGATTCGTGCGAACCGGGTTCACATCAGCCAAATTGTAGTTCGGCAGCGGGGTCGGGATCGGAATCGGTATCGGAATCGAGGGCAACGACATGAATTTCGATTCCGATCCCGATACCGACTGCCGACCCCGTAGGAACAGGAGGGTTGACGTCAGGTGACAAACGCCCTCGCCTACTGCCGCC
>Ga0187892_10007863_pt1 | contig 14948 bp, 11 predicted proteins | sample MA1701073metaG_FD_139345 | JGI IMG/M metagenome (GOLD analysis project Ga0187892, IMG submission 139345) | Bio-ooze microbial communities from a basaltic lava cave in the Kipuka Kanohina Cave System on the Island of Hawaii, USA - MA170107-3 metaG ... | reverse complement strand
GGGGTGGGCGCCGAGAACTACGGGACGCTCGCCTACGTCATCGAGTCGCCCCACGAGCGGGGCGTGATCTGGACCGGAAGTGATGATGGGCTGGTCCATGTCACCCGCGACGGTGGAGCGACCTGGAAGAACGTGACCCCGAAGGGCTTGGCCGAATGCCTGATCAATGCGATCGAGATCTCACCATTCGACAAGGCGACCGCGTACATCGCCACCACGCGCTACAAGTTCAACGATCATAACCCGGGACTCTACAAGACCAGCGACTATGGGGAAACCTGGACCCGGATCGATCGCGGGATTCCGAACGGCGCGTTCACGCGAGTAGTGCGGGAGGACGACGCCCGCAAGGACCTGCTCTTCGCCGGCACCGAGCTAGGTCTGTTTCTCTCGTGGAACGGCGGTCGGGACTGGTCGCGATTCCAGCTCAATCTCCCGATCACCCCTATCACCGATCTGCGGGTCCATCGGGGCAACCTGATCGCCTCCACCTCGGGCCGGAGCCTCTGGGTACTCGATGATCTCTCCCTGATCCGGCAGTACCAGCCAAGCCAGGCAGGCCTGGTCCTCTACCAGCCGGCCGGAACCTATCTGGTGAACGGCGGGAGCGATCTCAACGACTCCGACGCCGAGTTTACCGGTGCTTCATCCTGGCGCGGGGTCAACCCGGCGACCGGCATGGCGCTCTACTACCGGCTGCCCAAGCTCGAGAAGACCGACAGCGTGACGCTCGAGGTACGGGACGCCGCAGGAAACCTGGTGCGGAGTTTTTCCTCGAAGGGGGACACCGCGTTCCGGCGCTGGGACGGCGGGCCCCCTCGGGCACCGACGCTCAACGCCTCGGAGGGGCTCAACCGGTTCGTCTGGGATCTGCGACATCCCATCATGACCGGGGCAACCTCGGTGTACCTCGAGGGGAGCTACCGGGGGCACAAGGCGTCACCCGGCGCCTACCGTTTGACACTCCGGGCCGGAAGCGGCGCTGCGACGGCCGCAGCCGAGATCCTTGCCAACCCGCTGTACCCCACCGACGCGGCGACTTATGCGGAGTACGACGCGTTCATGTCCGGTATGGAGCGCGAGCTCGGGTTGATGCACGAAACGGTGAACAAGCTTCGCGGGATTCAGGAGCGGCTCAGCACGGTGCTTGCCGGTCTGGCCGGCGAAAAGGTGGCCGCGCTCAAGAAGGATGGTGAAGCGCTGGTGGAGAAGCTCAAAGCGTGGGACGGCGACATGGTGTCCCGGAGAACCCGGGCATACGACGACACCGAGAATTTCCCCCAGAAGCTCACCGCGAACTATATCTTCCTCATCAATCAGACCGAGAGTGACCTGCCTCGGGTCAACCAGCCGTCCCGCGATCGCCTGGCCGAGCTGCAACGGCAGTGGGCGGCGCTCAAGGCGCAGTCCGATGCGATGCTCAGGGAGGAGATTCCCGCAATCAACCGGAGGCTGTGGGAAGCGGGCGTAGGGGCGGTAGGCTATTAAGCTTGAATACCGACAAACTCTTTTCGCAGGGAGCACATCATGATGTTCGCGAGAGCCGCCGTAGTCCTGACAATGGCCGTCCCGACTTCCCTGTACGCTCAGGCGGGAGGCGCGCCGCCAACCAACCCGATCGTCACGTCGTTCCGAGGGCGCATCACCGCGATGCACCGCAACATCGGCCAGGCCTTCGATTCGATCCCCGAAACCAAGTTCTCCTACAAGCCTACCCCGGCGCAGCTCAGTATCGGGTACATCGCCCAGCACGTGACCAGCGATAACTACCTCTTCTGCAACAACTTTGGGGAGATGAAGGCACCTCTGCCGGCCAGCGACACCGAGACGCCCGATTCGGTTCGCGCCACCTGGCCGAAGGACTCACTGGTCATCAAGCTCAAGGCGTCGTTCGCCTTTTGTCAGAGCGCCTTCGCCCAGCTCACCGACGCGAGCCTGGCCGACCAGATCACCGCAACGTTCGGCGGCACCCAGCGGACCCTGACCCGGGCGAGCATGGTCATCGGCCATGCGCTCGACCTGGCCGACCACTACAGCCAGCTTGCGAACTACATGCGACTCAACGGCATGCTGCCGCCCACTGCCCTGCCCCGGCCAAGGCCCTGATAAGGCCCTCGGCCATCAGCTATCTGCTTCGATACCCGCCCTCCACCGAGGGCGGGTTTTTCATGGGGAGATTCGGGAGCGGACGACGGCGCCAATCACCGCCTGGAACTTCACCACCGCGACTGTTTCGGTGAGTTTCTGGTTATTGCAGACCAGGTTGAACTCGGCGTTCCGGGCATTGAGGGTGAGGGCCCCGATGTTCACCGACCCCGGGAACCACGGAAGCGCCCAGGACCCCTGAAGCGACGGGTCGCCCTGCGCTGCGTTAAAGGCAGTCTGGGACGCATCGGCGCCGCCGGCCACCGCGGTCAGGCTATCGATGACGCCTGCGGCGCCACCCGGTATCGATGCGAACGTCGCTGTTCCACCGAGGTTGGTCGTGACGGTTTCATCCCGCCTGAAGCCATCGGTCCCCCGGACCGTCAGCCGAACGGAAACGCCCTGCTGTGCCGGCGAGATGGTGGCGCTGGGCGTGTATGACTGGCCTGCCCCCACGTTGCCCGGGGCTGCCAAGGTCACGTTTTCGATGCCTGAGGTCTTCGGCGCCAACGCCGCGAAAAACGCGTTCGCGGCCGGATTCGCGATTTCCGTAGGCATCTTCTTTTGCCACCCAAGAAACGCACCCGCACCGTTGTTCCGGAAGGCATCCATGAGCGGGGTCTGGCCCGCCGTCTGATAGGGAAAGGGCACCGGCTGAGCGCTGCTGCACGCGTTGATATAGACGAGCGTGTTCGGGTATTGCACCGAGGCAAAAAACTCAGGAGACAGGGTGAGGTAGGTCTTGCCTTCGCGAGCAGCTTCCCCGAAATACTGCTTGAACTTCCCGGGAAACGCAGGACCGAGCACCCTCAACGCGTCGAAGAACTGCTCCTTGTCGTCCACTTCGACCTCGGTGACGATATGGTTGGTGGGCTGGTCGCTCTCGAAGTTGGTGTTCATGCCACCATGGGCCGAGATGTACAGCACCCCGCACGTGCCCATGGTCTGATGCAGCTTGACGATGTCCTGAGCCGTTGTGGGGAAGGACACCTGGCTGAACGGGACGATCTCGAACCCCGCCCGCTCCAGCGGTGTATCGATTTCCTCGCCTCCGAGCAAGGCGAAGTCAGGGGCCTGCAGGACGCACGCCTTCTTGCTCTGCGGGTAGTTGGCAACATCGCAGGTGATGGGACCCGCGGCTGGCTGCGGGCTCAGCAAGATGCGGGGAACGGCGCTCGCGCTCACCTGGGCCCATTCGGACCGATTCTGCTCGGCCACCAGCACACCGAACGACACCCCGTCGGTCGTCGTGGCGATCACCGTGCCGCCGTCATCAAACCGCTCGGCCGTGGTGATGTTGGGATCAGCGAGCAGGCTGGCCACCAGCGCGCCGACCGGATCCGGGGTGCCGCTGGCCACGAACTGTTCGAAGTCGGCGGACGCCTCGGCTGCGCGCTCGGCGGCCGCGGCCTGCTGATCGGCGACCGGGTCGTCTCCGGGTCCGGTCCCACCGCCCCCGCAACCCGCCAGGAGGACGAGCACCACTCCGGTCATGAATCGGTGTGGAAGACCGGGACTCATGTCAACGCCGAATGATTGGGGCTGCCGTCTGGGCGCCCAGCACGGACTGGAATTTCACCACCGTGGCAGTCTTGGTGATCTTCGGGTTGTTGCACACCAGGTTGAAGCCGAGGTTCGCGTCGAACCCCAGCGTCGTGACACCCATGAGGGTCTGGTACCAGGACACGTTGTATACCCCCTGCAAGGTGGGGCTGGTCTGGACGATGTTCTGGGCGGCCTGCGAATCGTTGGCCCCACCGACCGAAACAGTAACGTCGTCGGTGACTCCTGCCGCGCCACCCGGGATCGCGGTAAACGTCGCGGTGCCGCCGGCGTTCGTCAGTTTCGTCTCGTCCCGTGTAAAGCCATCAGTACCGCGCACCGACAGGCTCACCTCGACGCCGGCCGAGGCGGGCGTGATAGTGGCACTGGGCGTGTACGGTTGACCCGGACCGAGGGTGGGTGGAACGTTGATTGTTACCCCGTCCACGACCACCTTCGGCGCAAGCGCCGCGAAGAACTCGGTCGCGGCCTTGCCGGCCATGTCGGCGCTTACCACCGTCTTCCACCCAACAACGGCGCCCGCACCTTTTGACTTGAAGGCGTTCGGGAGCGAGCTGCCTCCAGCGTACCGCTGCATATCGTTCCCGCTGCCGCACGCGTTTGTGAAGACCAGGGTGTTGGGGTACTGGACCGAGGCGAAGAACTCGGGGGAGAGAGAGAGATGGGTCTTCCCGGTACGGGAGCTTGTCTTCTTCCCAAAGTACTTCTTGTAACTGGGCCCAAACGTCGATTTGAGCTGCTCCTTTTCGGCCGCAGTGGCGCCGGTGAGCTCGGTGAGCAGGTGATTGCCGAGCGTTCCTTCAAGATTCGGCACCCCGCCGCCGTGCGCCCGGATGTAGAGCACGCCGCAGGTGCTGAGCGTCTGATGAAGCGTGATAACGTCCTGGACCCTGGTAGGGAAGTTCAACGGGGCAATCTCGAAGCCCGCCTTCACCAGCGACTGGTCGATGCCTTGGTCCTGGACTGCCCCAGCAGCCGTCAATGTGCTCCGAAGGATGCAGGCTTTCTTGCTCTGAGGGAAGTTGGTGGAGTTGCACGCGATCTGCGCCTTCGGTGCTTCCGGGAAGTTGCCGATCAGCGCCCCGAAATCGCCGGACGCACGAACCGTCCCTGTCGCGGGAGGGGCAGTCACCGCCCGCCACTCGGGCCGATCCATCTCCGCCACCATGATCCCGAACGGGACGCCGTCCGTCGTGGTCGCGATCACGCTGCCGAGGGTGTCGTGCCGCTGGACATCGGTGAGGTTCGGATCGGCCTGCATGCTCGCCACGAGGGCCCCGATCGGATCGGGATCGCCGCTGGTCACCAAGTCCTGGAAATGAGCTGCGTGCTCCTCCGCTCGTTCCTCTGCCTCGAGCTCCGCGGCGATCTCCGGGTCACTCGTCCCAGTGCCACCGCCCCCGCAGGCTGCCACCAGGGCGACCGTGAAGCAAACGCCGATTGTCCGGAATCCGGTCCTGCTGAGATTCGTCACTCTGATTCCTGGTTGGGGGAGGATGGTTCCGTCGACACGGTCGCTCCTGAGACCACAAACGCAAAACCGGGTTGAAACGGCCGATTGGGACCCGGGCGGAACTCGCCGCTTGGAAGTATCTTGGCTCCGGTTAATGCGGCGGGTTACGTCCCCTCTTACCAGGAGTCAGTCCTATGTCTCGGATCCGGATTCTTCCTTTCCTGTTTCTGCCCGCTATGTCACTCGCCACCGCCGAGGCCCAGCAAGCCGCCCCGGCGCCGGTCCAGGTGACCACCACCGGGGTGAGCCGGGTAACGCCGTTCCGAATTCTCCCAGGACAGGGAGCCGCCTACAATCGGGACGTGCTCGCGGGTTTCAGTTGCAGGGGGGGGTCAATATCACCATTGGCTGTCGGTAGCTGGCTATCGGCTATTGGCTATTCGCAGAAGGTGATTTGCCAATAGCTAATAGCCAATAGCGAATAGCTACCCTAAGGCAGCCGCAGCGTCATGCCGGGGTGGATCAGGTCCAGTGGCTTGAGGAGACGCCGGTTGGCGGAAAAGATCTCATGCCACCGCGTGGGGTCCCCGTATTCCCGCTTGGCGATCTTCCAGAGCGTGTCGCCTTTCGCTACCAGATAGGTTCGCCTCGGCACCGGCGGCATAGCAAGGGGACCGGGATTGCCGTCTGCCGTATTCCCAGCCAGAATCCGACGTAGCGTTCGCATAGCGCCCTCCTCGCCTGAGGTAACGGGCCACGCGAAGGGTGACGCCGCCGGGTAAACTCGGCGCACGGAGGTGCCGCGGATTCAGTCACGATACATTTCCCTCTTCTCCCCTGCCCCACTGAGGCTGTCATGAAAGGCGCCGGATTGCTGCTCACCCCGCTGGTATTGGTCCCAGCGCTCGCGGCCCAGCCAAACCCGCTCAACCTCTTCATCGCCGACCTGAGCTGGAAGAACGGCCGGCCCGTGGTCGGCACGCCGAAGAAGCTCACGAACGATGTGGGCACCAACTCGCAGCCCTCGTTCAGCGCTGACGGAAAGGCGATCGTGTTCAGCGGGCTCCGCGGTGACGGCCCGGACGCCCGGAGCGACATCTACCGCATCGACCTCGTGAGCGGCAAGGAAGCCCGAGTCACCACCACCTCCGAGAATGAGAACTCGCCGACGGTGAGTCCGGCCGGCGGGTACTATGCGGTCCGCTGGGTACCGGCCACGCTGTTCAAGGAGTACGGCCTTTGGGAGTATCAATCCGACGGTACTCCGCTCCGAGGAGTCCTTCCCGGGCCGGATACGACGGGATACTACACCCCGCTCGGCAACGGTGACTTTGCCTTGATGCGTCCGAAGAACCGGAACGCCGTCGCGCTTTTCTCCGGGAAGAACGGAACGATCAGCGATCTCGACTCCATCGTCGCGAATCTGCCCCCGCAACGCATCCCCCGAGCGAACGCGATCAGCTACACCCACACCGATTCGACCGGCAGAAACGAGATCCGTAGGGTCAACCTTGACGATCGGGCGGTGTCGGTGGTTGCCCCGACGCTGGTGAGCCGCACCGTGCACGTCTGGCTCAACGGGGAAACCCTCCTCATGGGCAAGGGAAACACGGTGTACACGCGCCGGGTGGGGAGGGACACGGCATGGGTACCGGTGGCAAGCTTCGACTCGCCCGAGCTCCGCAACGTAACGACGTACGTCGTGAGCCCTCAGGGCGACAAGCTGGTGCTGACGTCGCCGATGAAGCTCGCGCTCAACGTGGCGATCCGGGACCGCCTGGAGGCCGGACAACCGGTGGCGCAAGTGGTTGCCGACATGAGCCGTCTGCGAGATACCAACGGCCTGAGTGACTTTGCGTTGGCGGTGGGCGCAGTGACGATCGCGGATGATCGCAGGCTCGTGAAGCCTGGCACCGACGAAATCCTACTGCTCGATTTCCTCCGGTCGCTCTTCCCGACCCAGCACCGGGTCTGGGGGAGACTGGGTGATGCGCACGCGGCCGCCAAGGACGTGGCGAAAGCGCGAGAGGCTTATGGCAAGGCGCTCGAGTTGAACACGAGGGGAACCGCGGCGGATTCCGCAGCGGCCGCCCGTGTGGAGAAAGCGCTCAAAGAGCTGCCTTGACGGATCGGGTAGCTCTGGCGACCGGCGCCAGGCCTCCGGGAACTATTATTCCGGCCATGGTGGTGCCCGGCGTGCCGTGACTTCCCTCATCATCATCGCGGTCTGTACCCTCCTGCTGCTCGGGTACCTCTTCGACCTGACCGCGTCGCGCAGCCGTATTCCGGCGGTCATCCTGATGCTGCTCCTCGGGTGGCTGGCACGGCAACTCACCGCCGCGTTCGATGTCGCCCTCCCGGATCTGTCCCCGATCCTCCCGCTGTTCGGCACGATCGGGCTGATCCTGATCGTGCTGGAGGCGAGTCTCGAGCTGGAGATCAATCGCTCCAAGGTGGGCTTGATCCGCAATTCCCTGATCGCCGCGACCATCCCCCTGCTGGTCCTCGCGGGCGGGCTGGCCCTGGTCTTCCAATCCGCCGGCGCCGGGTCGCTGCGTGAGGGACTGATGAACGCGATCCCGTTTTGCGTCATCAGCAGCGCCATCGCCATCCCCAGCGTACGCCACCTCGCCGCCGCTGACCGGGAGTTCGTGGTGTACGAAAGCAGCCTGTCCGACATCATCGGGGTGTTGGTCTTCGATTTTGTCGTGCTGAACGAGCTGATCGACGGGCAAACCTTCCTCACCGCGGGTCTCCAGATCGGTGCGATCGCGGTGGTGTCGTTTCTGGCGACGGCCGGGCTCTCCCTCCTGCTCCACCGGATCGAGCATCACATCAAGTTCGTGCCGATCATCCTCCTGGTCATTCTGATCTACGCCGTTTCCAAGGTGTTTCACCTCCCGGCCCTGGTGTTCATTCTCCTGTTTGGACTGTTTCTCGGCAACCTGGACGAGCTCAAGGGGTTCCGGCTGATCGAACGGCTGCGCCCGGACGAGCTGGACCGGGAGGCCCGGAAACTCAAGGACCTGACCGGCGAAGCCGCCTTTTTGCTCCGAGCCCTGTTCTTCCTGCTGTTCGGCTATCTGATCGAAACCGCCGAGCTCCTGAACACGGCGACCCTGGCCTGGTCGGCCGGGATCGTGGCCGGGATCGTCGTGCTCCGGGCGACGCAGCTCCGGCTCCTGCGGATTCCCCTCCGGCCCCATCTCTTCCTGGCGCCGCGCGGGTTAATCACGATCCTGCTGTTCCTCTCGATCGAGCCCGCCCACGGCCTCCCGTTCGTGAACAAGTCCCTGGTGATGCAGGTGATCGTCCTGACCGGGCTGCTCATGATGGTCGGGCTCGGCACTACCGCGGCGAATCGGCCGGGGGCCGGACTGGCCGGGCCCGCTGCGGAAGGGGCGGCTTCCCCACCCTAGCGCGGGGGAGGCGAGCCGATCAGGTCCACCTGGGTCCGGGGATACCCGGGCCGGATCTTGTCGGCGTGGTCGGGCTTTCCCAGCTCGGTGGCCATGGTCTCGATCAGCCGGCTCGACCACATGCGGCGCTCCCGGGCTCCAACCAGGTAGCGGATCGTGAGCCGGGTCCAGGCGTCGGTCAGCGAGAGGTACACCTGGGGCTCGAGGGCGACGTCCCAGGGAAGTCCCACCTGATGGAGCAGGTCGCGGTATCGGCTCGCCGCCGCAAACATGTTGGTACCGACTACCTGGGCCGCGACCTGCCGGGCGACTCCCACCGTGTAGGGTAGATCGGAATCGTTGGCCACTCCGAAGGTCACCTCGTCCCACACGAACGGAAAGTCGCGGGTGTAGTTCACGATGTTCGCGCGGAGGACCTCCGAATTGGGAAAGGTGATCAGGGCTCCGGTCGGCTGGGCGGCCTGGACTGGCTTGCCGGGACCGCCGGCCTTGACGGTGGTGGTGAGAATGTCGATCCGGTACACGTCGCCGAGCACGGCGCCGACCCCAATGCGGTCGCCGACCCGATAGTAGTTCTTGAAGGCGTTGATGAACCAGCCGGTGAAGCTCTCGATCGGCGTCTGCAGAGCCCAGGAGAGCGCCAGACCGATCAGTCCAAGCGATCCGATCAGGGTTCGGACGTCCCCAGCCAGGATGCTCATCGCGACGCCGACGGCGAGGATCCAGATGGCCACTCCCCCGAGGGCCCGGATCGCCTCGGCTCGGGCATAGCTCTTCAGGGTGACCCGGGCGATCCGGCCGAATACCACCACCAGGAGCCAGGCGAATACCAGGACCCCAACCGCGATCAGGACCTTGGGGAGGATGCCGAGGAATCCGCGCTATAACCCGCGCAGGGTGCCCGCCGCTTCCTGGACCGATTGGCCGGGGCCGACCGGATTCGTGGCGGCCGCGCCCGTATCCGGGGCACCGGGAACCGCCTGGGCGGCCGGAAGGGCATTCGCCGGCCCGGACGGTCCGGGAGGCATCACCACGATGATGAACAGGGCCGCGAACACCACGGCCATACGGGTGCCTCGCCGGAACCGCCGGAGCTGGCGGGACGCTTCCCGCTGGCCCCACTGGCGGAACGGCGGGTCGCGAACGAGGGACCTGGTCTCACGGCGGTTCCAACGACGGGACAATCGCAAAGATACTCGGTGACACCGGGCTGTTGCCCGCGGCGTGGGCCGCATAGCTTTCCGCTCTCCGTGTTCGGGTCCCTTGGCTACCGCCGCCGTGAGCCGCTCCCGCCGTCCTAGTCGGGGGAGCCGGCTGCCCCCGGCCGCTTTTGAAATCGCCCTGAGCTTGCGACGCATCGTCCAAGCCTTGGCGCTCTATTCTCAGGAGCTTCAGAAGGCGTACCGGCTTACCAGCCCTCAGCTCTGGGTGCTGAAGGCACTCGCCGCGGACGGTCCCCTTCGGGTGGGAGAGTTGGCCCGGCGCCTGGCACTGCGGCCGAGCAGCTTGTCCCTGCTCCTCGACCGCCTGGAGAAGCGCCGCCTGGTTCGCCGGGGCCGGGGCCGGACCGACCGTCGTTCGGTCGAGGTCTCCTTGACCCCCCAGGGCCGCGCGCTTGCCGGGCGGGCCCCCGATCCAGCTCAAGGGCGGCTCCTGCGAGGCCTCCAGGGCCTGTCAGCCCGCGACCTGGATCGGCTCCGGGACGCGGTGGTCCGGCTGGTCGAGTTGATGGAGGGGCCGCAGCCAGAACCGCCGTTCTTTTTCTCGGCGCGGTAGGGCGACCCCATGCGCCGGCCGAGCCGGGGACCGTGGTGTGGGGTAGTGAGAGGACGCGGCCCCCGTGACGCCGGAGCCGAACCTGCCGACTCCGCCGCCCGGGTGACCGGGAACTGGGTTAGGCGCTGAGCGTCGTCGCGGCGAGCTCGTAGTCCTGGATCACCGGCGCGCCGGCCAGGAACGGGTTGAGCTTGGCGATGACGTTCGGGAAAGTCGCGGTCTGGTATTTGTCCGCGCTCTGGCGACTGTCCCAGAGGCTCAGGCCGACCAGCTGGTCGCCGTTGATGATGGCGATCTCGTGCTGGAAGCCCGGCACTTTCTTCATGAGGGGCAGGACCTCGTCGGTAAAGAGCCTCTTGACTTCGGGGGTCTTGCCCGGCTTGAGGGGAAACACCGCATTCCGGACGGAGCGCATCGGAGTCACCTTTCCTCCCGCGAGAATGTCGAGCGCCGGGTCCCGGGCGGGAGTCAGCCGGGTTCCAGTGGTAAATACTTTGATATCAAACTTGATATAAATATAACTAGCTGACGGCCTGACACAACCCCTTCAGACCGACCACCACAAACCCGCTTGGTCCAGCTCGTGCCCGTTTTCCATCCACGTTCAAGTATCGGGGTAATCTGTGAAATCTGGGGATACCTTCCCGGCAGGCGCAGTACCCCGCCGGTCCGGCCCGCCGCCCCCCCGGGCTCGACACGGCGGTATTGTTGAAGACCGGCCATGCCCTATTCTCCCGACCCGGTCACCCTCCTGGGCGAAGCGCGAGCCGGCAACCGTGCCGCGCTCGACGCCCTCTTTCCGATCGTCTATGACGAGTTGCGCAAGCGCGCGCACCACTATCTGCGCCACCAACCCGCCGGGCACACCCTCACGACCACGGCCCTCGTCCACGAAGCCTACCTCAAGCTCATAGGCCTCGACCGGGTTCCCGCGGAAAGTCGATCGCACTTCATCGCGTTCGCCGCCCGGGCCATGCGGCACGTGCTGATTGATTACGCCCGGAGCTCGACCGCAGCCAAGCGTGGAGGCCGGCAGGGCCCGGCGCTCCAGCTTGACGACGCCCTCGTCCTCACCGATACCGGCGCCGACCACCTCATCGCCCTGCACGAAGCGCTCGAAAGGCTTAGCCGCGTGAGCGAGCGGCTCGGCCGGATCGTTGAGCTGCGCTACTTCGGCGGGATGACGATCGAGGAGACTGCCGAAGTGCTTACTGTGGCGCCGAGCACCGTCAAGCTGGACTGGCAGAAGGCCAAGGCATGGCTCTACCGCGAGCTCAAGGAAGCTGGATGAAGGCCGAGCCGATCTCCTGGGATCGCGTCGAACCGATCCTCGATCGTCTGCTGGCGCTCGCCCCCGCGGCTCGCGCTGCGGCGATCCCCTTGCTCTGTGGGAGCGACGAGGCATTGCGGCGTGAGGTCGAGGCCCTGTTCACCGCGCACGAGCGGGCCGGTGACTTCCTGGAAACCTCGGCGGCCGCATTCGCCGCGCGCCATCGCCACGACGCCGAATCCGCGGACCTCGTTGGGACCCGGATCGGGCCTTGGCGCCTGACCCGGGAAATCGGCCGGGGTGGCATGGGCACGGTCTGGCTGGCCGAGCGGGACGACGGGGAGTTCCAGCAACAGGGAGCCCTCAAGCTCGTCAAACGCGGCATGGACAGCGACGAGATCCTGGCGCGGTTCCGCCGGGAGCGCCAGATCCTCGCCCGCCTCGAGCATCCCAACATCGCACGCCTGCTCGATGGCGGGGTGAGCCCGGACGGACGCCCCTTCTTCGTGATGGAGTACGTCCCGGGAGAACCCCTAACCCGCTATGCCGCGGCCGGGATCCAGACTTTCGAGGAGCGGCTGCGGCTCTTCGTGCTCGTCTGCCGCGCGCTCCAGTACGCGCACCGCAACCTGGTCGTGCACCGGGATCTCAAGCCCGGCAACGTCCTGGTCACCGAGGACGGAGCGGTCAAGCTCCTCGACTTCGGCGTGGCGAAGCTCCTCGGACAGGAAGAAGAGCGCACCCTTACCGCGCCGGGCCCGGCAGGCCGGCCGATGACCCCGGAATATGCCAGTCCGGAGCAGGTCCTCGGTCTGCCCGTCACCACCGCGAGCGACATCTACCAGCTCGGGGTCCTCCTCTACGAGCTACTCACCGGCGAACGCCCCTATCAGCTCGCCGGTCGCTCGGCCCGTGAGATCGAGCGGAGTGTCTGCGAGAGTCAGCCCTCAGCCCCTTCGACCCGGATGGCTGGAGGGGCGCGGAAGCGCCTCCGGGGTGACCTCGACGCCATTGTGATGCGGACCCTGCGGAAGGAACCGGAGCAGCGCTACCCCTCGGCTGAAGCGTTGGCGGACGACCTGGAGCGCCACCTCGCGCACCGGCCTCTCCGGTTTGGCGGAGGGGCTTTCCGGTACCGCACCGGCAAGTTCGTCCGGCGTAACCGCGGCCGACTCGCCCTTGGCACCGCCCTCGCCATCACCGTCCTGGGAATGACGACAGCCTACACCATCCGAATCCGGGAGCAGCGCGATCTCGCACGCCAGGGCGAATCCAAAGCGGTGGAGAGCGCAGCCTTGCTGCGCCGGTTCTTTCAAGGCTGGAGTCCCGACGCCGCGAATCGTGGTGAAGTGAATGCCGGCAAGATGCTCGACGACGCGGCGCGGCGAGCGGAGGCGGAGCTGGCCGGCGACCCCCAGACGCTGGCGTCCATTCTCAGCACCCTCGGAGAGCTACAGGCGTCTCTGGGCCGGTTGGCCATTGCCGATTCGCTGTTGGGTCGGGCCCTTGTAATTCAGGAAGGCCTGCCGGGCTCCCCGGGTGCGGATCTTGGGGCCACCCTGGCACGCCGCGGCAGGCTCTACTTGAGCACAGCGCGATTCCCGGAGGCCGAGCTGGTGCTGCGGCGGGCGCTCGCGGCCTACGGCCGGCGCGAAACGACCGGCCGGACCGAGGTACTCATGGCGCAGGCGGATTTCGCCAACGCCCTATGGCAGCAGAACAAGCTCGCCGAGAGTGAAGCAGTCTTGCGGGAGGCCTTGGCGAGAGTGGCTTCTCCCGAAGCTCCCATCACCACCGAGCTGAGCTCCCACCTCGGGTACGTTCTCTTCTTCCAGGGGCGCAACGAGGAAGCGGTGCCGATTCTCCGCCAGGTCTTGGACCGGCAACGCCGGATCTTCGGCCCGGTGCACTTGTCAACAGGGCGGACGATCCGGTCCCTGGCGAGCGCCCTGCGCGACCAGGGCCGGTTGGCAGAGGCCGAGCGTCACAGCCGCGAGGCAGTGCAGAGCTTCCGGTCCCTTTACGGGGAGGAGCATGGCGAAACCATTAGCGCCCTGATCGGCCTGGCGCTGGTGCTCGAGCGGGAAGGAAAGTTCGCCGACGCAGAGGCTGTCGCCCGGACAAGTACTCGGCTCGCAGAAGTGGTCTTCGGCCAGAATCTGCACCTCATGGGGCACTTGCGAACCCTGGCCGCGATCCGCATGGCCCAGGGGGATCGTCGGGAGGCCGAACAGCTTCTCCGGAGGGCACTCCTGGTCCTCCGTCTGAATGCGCCGGAGGGAAATCCGGACGAGGGGGATGTGCTGAACCGGCTCTGTTGGCTTGCCCTGGTGCGCCGGGCGCCCGATGCCGACACGCTCTATTTCGCCGCCGCCCGCTTCGAGGCCGCCCGCCTTCCCGAAGATCCCTGGTTCGTTACCGACGGCTATGAGTTTCTGGGCGAGGCGGCCAGGCTGAAGGGCGACTCGGCCCTGGCCCGCCGGATGTTCGAGCGAGCGGTTGGTCTCTACCGCCGGCAGCTACCTCCCGGCCACCCCTATCGCGTCATGGCGGAGCGCGGGCTGCAGTAATCGACGCCCAGGTCGGTGAGGTTGAGCGTGGGGGCGCCAGAAGGCCAGAAAGCCCGCCCCCAAGCGGGGACGGGCTTCCGGGAAAGGAATGGCTGGCGACGGCCTACTCTCCCACGATCTCGCAATCGTAGTACCATCGGCGCTGCGGGGCTTAACGGCCGTGTTCGGAATGGGAACGGGTGTGGCCCCCGCGCGCTAGTCGGCAGCCAAGCGGAGGCTATTGGCTATTGGCTATTCGCTATTGGTTAACAGCTTTAAGGTTTAGGCAGTTACCAATAGCCAATAGCTAATAGCTAATAGCTAAACGTTGAGGCCCGGATGATCACGGAAGGAAGTAATGCGGAAGAGATCAAACTGCACGGGCGATTAGTAGCGCTCGGCTAAAGGGATTGCTCCCCGTGCACCTGCGCCCTATCAACCTGGTAGTCTGCCAGGGCCCTTGAGGGACCTTGCGGTCCAGGAGGGTTCATCTTGGGGGCAGTTTCCCACTTAGATGCATTCAGCGGTTATCTGCGCGCGATATCGCTACCCGGCGATGCCCCTGGCGGGACAGCCGGTACACGAGAGATCGCTTCGTCCCGGTCCTCTCGTACTAAGGACGAGTTCCCTCAACCCTCCTACGCCCACGACGGATACAGACCGAACTGTCTCACGACGTTCTGAACCCAGCTCATGTGCCACTTTAACCGGCGAACAGCCGGACCCTTGGGACCTTCTCCAGCCCCAGGATGTGACAAGCCGACATCGAGGTG
>Ga0187892_10007862_pt1 | contig 14948 bp, 10 predicted proteins | sample MA1701073metaG_FD_139345 | JGI IMG/M metagenome (GOLD analysis project Ga0187892, IMG submission 139345) | Bio-ooze microbial communities from a basaltic lava cave in the Kipuka Kanohina Cave System on the Island of Hawaii, USA - MA170107-3 metaG ... | reverse complement strand
GACCTGGCCACCGGGGCCCTCGTCCGTGCCGGCCACCCCGGCGCCGCCCCTCCGCCCGCCACCTTCGACGTCGTGGCCGCCGAGATCGCCGGCTCGGCCGAACCCCCCGACGACGCCCGGCCCGAGGCCGTCGAGCTCACCGCCGCCCCCCGGCGGGTCGGCCGCATGGGCCGCCACCGCGCCCGCCGGCGCCTGTCCCACCTCGCCCACCCCCGCCGGGTCCCGGTGCTGGGCCTGGCCACCGATGCCGTCCCCTACTGGACCCTCGCCGGCGACCGGCCCTCGGTGGCCCTGCTGGAGGTGGCCACGCCGCCCGAGCTGCGGTGGGGCCCGTCGGGGCTCGAGTGCGCCTTCCGCTGGGCCGCCAGCGACCACGAGCTCCCCCTCACCCCCGAGGCCGCCGAGCGCCTGCTCGCCGGGCTCGAGGCGGCCTCTGGCGACCTCACCCGGGTCCTGGGCTACTGGCCCCGCCGGCTCCTCGTCGTGCTCAGCGCACCGGTCGAGGGTTACTGCCAGAAGGCGGTGGCCGCGCTCCTTCCCTAGCAGGTGCCTCCTAGCGGGAGGCCAGGGGGGCAGGTGCCTCCTAGCGGGAGGCCAGGGGGGCCAGGTCCTCGGCCATGGCCCAGCCGAAGACGACGAGGCAGTCACCCCGCTCGACGTCGAGCTCGGCGAAGTAGTCGGCCACGGCTTCGTCGTGGCTCGTGTCCTCGGTCGCCGTGTAGTCGAGCACGCCGTCGACGGAGCCGTTGCCCTCGAGCACGAAGGAGCGGTCGTTCACCTTGCCGTCGCAGCCGAAGCGCTTGGCCAGGCGCCGGGCCCAGGCCCGCTCCTCGCCCGTGGCCTTGTGGCCCGGCCGGCGGACCACGTCGGTGAGGTCGGCGTAGACGGCGTAGCCCGAGGGCTCCCGCAGCCGGGTGGCCACGAGCACATCCTCGTCGGGGAAGGCGAGCACCGCCCTGCGCAGGGCCTCGTCCCGCAGGGCGCCGAGCGCCTCCTGGCGTCGGGGGGTGCGGGCCACCGACGCCAGCCCGACGAGCACGCTGGGCGTGCCCCCGATGCGCTCGAGGGTGCAGAAGGCGTAGCCGGCGAGGGCGGCCCCGTCGTGGGCCTGGCTGATGAGCACCCACTCGTCCCGAGCCTTCGACAGGACGCCGACGTCGAAGCCGGCCGGCCCGTTGGCGGAGATGTCGGCCATCTCCGCCAGCTCGGCATCGCTGAGCGCGGTGCAGTCCTTGGTCTCGACGTCGATCCTCATGCTCATGCTCATGCGGCCACCGAGTCTACCGCCGACGGCCGGGGGGTTCCGCCTCCACCCCGCTGGCCCGGGGCGCTACCCCACGAGGCCCCGGGGCCCGAGGAGCACCCGCAGCTCGGCGCAGAGGCCGTTGGCCGAGTCGACCCGGTAGCCGTCACCGAGGCGCAGCACCACCGGCGACCGCTCGGTCGTCCCCTGGTCGCCGTCGAGCTGCACGTACACGGGCACGTCCCCCGGGTGCTCGAGGAGCACCGAGCGGAGCCGGCTCACCAGGGTGCGGGTGAGGACCCCGGGGTGCACCCGGATGCGCAGGGGCGGGGCCTCGCCCGCCGCCAGCTCGGGCCGGCGGAGGGCGAGGGCGACGATCTTGGCCGGTTCCTCCCGCAGGTCGAGGCGGCCCTTCACGCACACCACCGCGTCCTCGGCCAGGAGGGCTCCGTACTCGTCCATGACCCGGGGGAAGACCATGACCTCGAGGGAGGACCGGAGGTCCTCGAGGCTGAAGACGGCCATGAGGTCACCCCGCTTCGTGTACTTGCGCACGAGGCTCGTGACCACGCCCCCCACCCAGGCCACCTCGCCCTCGGACCGCTCCCGCAGCTCGTCCAGCGTGCAGTCCACCTCCCGGCCCAGGGCGGCCTCGAGGCCCTTGAGGGGATGGCCCGACACGTAGAGCCCGAGCATCTCCTTCTCGAAGGCCAGGCGGGTGCCAGGATCGAAGCTCAGGTCGGGGATGGGGATGCGCTCGTCGTGCACCGGCTGCCCCGGCGCACCGTCGAGGGGGGCGTCGAAGAGGCTGAGGATGCCGGCCTCGGCCTCCCGGCGGCGGGCCAGGGTGGCCTCGATGATCTGCTCGTGCACGGCGAGGAGCCCCTTGCGGGGGTGGCCCAGGGAGTCGAAGGCGCCCGCCTTCACCAGGGACTCGACCGCCCGCTTGTTGAGGGCCGTGGGGTCCACCCGCTGGCAGAAGTCGTAGAAGTCGCCGAAGGCCCCCCCCGCCTCCCGCTCGGCCACGACGAGGCCCACGAGGCCCTCGCCCACGTTGCGGACGGCGGCGAGGCCGAAGATGATCGAGCGCCCCTCGGCGGTGAAGGCCGCGGCCGAGCGGTTCACGTCGGGGACCCCGACGGCGATGCCCATGGCTCGGCACTCGGCGAGGTAGGTGGCGGTGCGGTCCTTGTCGTCGGCCACCGAGGTGAGCAGGGCGGCGAAGTAGGCCACCGGGTGGTTGGCCTTGAGCCACGCCGTCTGGTAGGCGACGAGTCCGTAGGCGTAGGCGTGGCTGCGGTTGAAGGCGTAGTCGGCGAAGGGCTCGATGAGGTCGAAGAGCTTCGTGCCCAGCTCGGCGCCGTAGCCAGTGCGCGCGCAGCCGGCCACGAACTTCTCCCGCTCGGCGGCGATGAGCTCGCGGATCTTCTTGCCGCACGCCTTGCGCAGGTTGTCGGCCTCCTGGAGCGAGTACCCGGCGAAGCGCTGGGCCACCCGCATCATGGACTCCTGGTAGATCATGAGCCCGTAGGTGTCGACGAGGAGCTCGGCCAGCTCGGGGTGGAGGCTCGTGACCGGCTTGCGCCCGTTCTTGCGCTCGGCGTAGTCGTTGTGCATGTTGGCGGCCATGGGGCCCGGGCGGTAGAGAGCCACGAGGGCGGCCACGTCGTCGAAGCACGTGGGGGCCAGCGACCGCATGAGGGCCCGCATCGGCCCCCCCTCGAGCTGGAACACCCCGATGCTCTCGCCCCGGCAGAGCATCTCGTAGGTGGCGGGGTCGTCGAGGGGGACGGCGTCGATGTCGGGACGAGGCTGTCCCGAGGCCTCGATGAGGTCGAGGGTCCGCTCGATGGTGGTGAGGTTGCGCAGGCCCAGGAAGTCCATCTTCAGCAGGCCGAGGTCGGCCACGCCGTGCATCTCGTACTGGGTGACCACCGGGGCGTCGGCGGGGTCGCCGCCGGGCTCGGGCTTGCGCTGCACCGGCAGGTACTCGGTGAGGGGCTCACGGGTGATGACCACGGCGGCGGCGTGGATGCCGTCCTGGCGGCGCAGGCCCTCGAGGCCCCGGGCCACGTCGATGACCTTGCGGGCCTCGGGGTCGGTCTCGTAGAGGGACCGGAGCTCGGCCGCCGTCTTGTAGCCGTCCTCGTGGCCCGGGGTGGGCGCCAGGCAGGCGGCGAGGGGGGTGTCGCGGCCCATGACCAGGGGGGGCATGGCCTTGGCGATGCGGTCGCCCACGGCGTAGGGGTAGCCCAGCACCCGGGCGGCGTCGCGCACCGCGGCCCGGGCCTTGATGGTGGAGAAGGTGACGATCTGGGCCACGTGGTCGGAGCCGTAGCGCTCAGCCGCGTAGCGGATCATCTCGCCCCGGTAGCGCTCGTCGAAGTCCATGTCGATGTCGGGCATCTCCCCCCGGCCGGCGTTGAGGAAGCGCTCGAAGAGCAGCCCGTAGCGGATGGGGTCGACCTCGACGATGCCGAGGCAGTAGGCCACGCAGCACCCGGCCGCCGACCCCCGGCCCGGCCCCACCCGGATGCCCCGCTCGCGGGCGTGGCGGATGAGGTCCCACACCACGAGGAAGTAGGTGGACAGGCCCATGTCGGCGATGACCCGGAGCTCGGCCTCGAGGCGCTCGGCGACCTCGGCCGGCACGGGGGCGCCGTAGCGGCGGTGCGCCCCCTCGGTGGCCAGGTGGCGGAGGTAGCCGTCGTCGGTGGCGAAGCCGGGAGCCAGGGGGAAGTCGGGCAGCTCGGGGGTGCCGAAGGTGATCTCCACCTCGGCCCGCTCGGCGATGGCCAGGGTGTTGTCGCAGGCCTCGGGGACCTCGGCGAAGAGGGCTCGCATCTCGGCCGCCGACTTGAGCCAGTGCTGGTCGCTCTCGAACCGGAAGCGCTGGGGGTCGTCGATCTGGGTGCCGGTCTGGACGCAGAGGAGGGCGTCGTGGGCCAGGGCATCGTCGGGGCGGGTGTAGTGGCTGTCGTTCGTGGCCACGAGGGGCAGGCCCAGGCGGCGAGCGATGGCCACCAGCTGGGGGTTCGTGCGGCGCTGGGAGGCCAGCCCGTGGTCCTGGAGCTCGACGTAGAGGTTGCCGGGCCCGAAGATGTCGGCCATGCGCCCGGCCAGGGCCGCGGCCTTGGCCTCGTCACCGGCCAGGAGGGCCTGGAGGACCACCCCACCCAGGCACCCGGTGGTGGCGACGACGCCCTCGTGGTAGGTCTCGAGGAGCTCCCAGTCCACCCGGGGCTTGTAGTGGTAGCCGCTGAGGTAGGCCTCCGAGGCCAGCTTCATGAGGTTGTGGTAGCCGGCCGTCGTCTCGGCCAGGAGGGTGAGGTGGTAGTAGAGCTTCTGCCCCCCCTCCCCCTCGCCCCCGCCGTCGTCGAGGCGGCCCCGGCGCAGCGGCCGCTCGGCCCGGCTCTCGGCCGCCATGTAGGCCTCCAGGCCGATGACCGGGGTGAGGTCCCGGGCCCGGGCCGCCCGGTAGAGGTCGAGGACCCCGTACATGTTCCCGTGGTCCGTGATGCCCACCGCGGGTTGGCCGTCGGCGGCGGCGGCGGCCACGAGCTCGTCGACCCGGCTCGCGCCGTCGAGCATGGAGAACTCGGTGTGGGTGTGGAGGTGGACGAAGCTGCTCTGCCCGGTGCCCGTGGCGATCCCTCCTCTCTCGCGGTGCCGGCGCTGCGGCCCGCTCTCGCGGGCCTCCCCTGGCGGCGCCTCATCCCCAACCACTGTGGAAAGCCTGGGGAGAACTACAGCCGTGTGATTCCGGGACCGACGCTAGCGGAACGGCGGCCGGAGCGCAGGTGTCGGGTTCGGCGCCTCAGGATCCTTCCCGGGGGGCGCCCCCTCGGCCGGGGGCGGCGGGCTCGAGGCGGGCCACGGCCGTGGAGGCTCCGGTTGGGAAGGCCACGTAGGTGCTGCGCTCGTCCTCGCCGGCGGGGGCCCGGCGACCGATCCGCCAGATGGCGAAGCCGGCGGTGAAGCCGTAGGCGACGGCCACGAGGGCGAAGAGCGCCCCGGGGCCCACGACCTCCATGGCCACGGCCGCCGCCACCGGCCCGGCGATGGCCCCGGCGCCGTTGAGGAGGACGACCCGGGCCCCGGCGGCGGCCACCGACCCCGCCGGGAGGTAGTCGTTGAGGTGGGCGTTGCTCAGGGCGTAGAGGGGGAAGGCCAGGCCGCCGGCGGCCGCCACCAGGCCGACGAGGGTGGCGTAGGAGCCCGGGCCCACGAGACCGGCGGCGACCGCGCTCGCCCCCCCGGCCAGGCCCAGGGCCACGATGACCCGCCGCCGATCGACGCGGTCCGAGGACCGCCCGACCGGGAGGTGCACCCCCACGGCCAGGGCCAGGGGCGCGGCCACGAGCAGGGCCGTGCGGTTCACGCCCAGGCCGGTGAGGGTGGCGTAGACGGCGGTGGTGGCGACGACGGCCGCCACCACGAAGCCCGACGCCACCGCCCCCACCACGGCGAGCGGGGCGGCGGCGGTGACCCGGCCCAGCGACATGGGCTCGAGCTCGGGCACCTCGGGGGTGGCCACCGGGGTGAGCGACACCGGCACCACGGCCAGGGAGACGAGCACGGAGGCGAGCACGAAGGCCCGGAAGCCCCCGGGGTCGGCGAGCCACAGCAGCACCTGGCCGGCGGCCATGGCCCCACTCAGCACGGTCATGTAGGCGGCCAGGAGCCCACCCCGGGTGGCGTTCGTGGCCGCGGCGTTCATCCACGTCTCGGTGACGACGAAGAGGCCGGCGAGGCAGAGCCCGGTCGTGGCCCGCAGCGCCGCCCAGGTGAGCGCCGAGGGCGTCACGGCGTGGACGAGCACGGCGGCCGAGGCCAGCGACGCCAGCCCGGCGAAGATGCGGACGTGACCGACCCGGTGGATCCCCCGGGGGGTGACCAGTGAGCCGGCCACGAAGCCGGCGTAGTAGCTCGAGAGCACGAGCCCGGTGACCGTGGGGCTGAAGCCCTCGAGCCCGGCTCGCACGCCCAGCAGGGTGGAGGTCATGCCGTTGCCGGCCATGAGCAGGGCCACCCCGGCGAGGAGCGGGCCGGTGCGCACGAGGGCCCGGCGCAGGGCCGGGTCGAGGCCGCCTCCCGGGCCGCCGGGCCCGGCCGCCGCCGGACCCCTCACCGGCCCGTCACCGGGCCGGCGCTCACAGGTACGTGCCCGGGCGCGAGTCTGCCTCGGGGCCGGTACCGGGCAGGGGCGCGCTGCCGGGCGGCAGGCCGCGCCGGCTCATCTCCTCGATCTGGGCCCGGGCCGCCATCTGCTGGGAGAACAGGGTGGCCTGGATCCCGTGGAAGAGGCCCTCGAGCCAGCCTACGAGCTGGGCCTGGGCCACCCGCAGCTCGGCCTCGCTGGGGGCGGCCTCATCGAAGGGCGAGCTGAGCCGGTCGAGCTCGGCTCGCAGTGGATCGCTGATCACCTCCCCGAGCTCCCGGACCGACGTGTCGTAGATCTCCCGCAGCCGGGTGCGCCCGGCCTCGTCGAGGGGAGCCCGGCGCACCTCCTCGAGCAGCTCCTTGGTCATGGTGCCGATGCGCATGACCTTGGCCGGGGAGGTGATGGACTCGCCCTCCTCGACCCGGCGCTCGGCCTCACCCTCCCCCCGGGGCACGAGCAGACCGGCCTCGGGCACCGGGCGATCGGGCGCGGCGTCGTCGACGTCGGGGCGGGGGTCGGGGCTCATGGCCCCATCCTCGCGCCCCTGTCGCCTCGGGCCCGACGGGTCGGGCTCTTGTCGTCCCGGTGCCCGACGGGTCGGGCTCTTGTCGCCTCGGGCCCGAACGGGACCTGGTCCGGCGGGCGGCGGCCGCCGCTCACCCCGTGGCCACGAGCAGGGGGACGAGCATCTCCTCGGCCGTGAGGGACCCGTGCCGACAGACGAGGGCCATGGGTCCGGTGTCGGCGGGGTCGTCGAAGGCCACGGGGTCCCGGGCGGCGAGCACGACGTCGCCGAGGCGGGCCGCCACCTCGGGGGCCAGGGGCCCGCCGAACCAGCCCTCGGCCGCGGCCTCGTCGCGGGTCCGCACCCAGGCCACCTCGCCGAAGCGCTCCTCGGCCAGCACCCGCAGGCGCTCGGCCGCCCCGGGCCGGGCGTGGAGCCACCGGAACCGCCCCTCCCCGGAGAGCAGCTTCGTGAGCCGCACGAGGTCGGGGGGCAGGGAGAGCACCCGCTCCCCCACGTCGACCTGGCCGTGATCGGCCACCACGGCCAGTGCCGCCCCCGAGGGCAGGGTGGCCACGAGGTCGGCCACGAGGTGGTCGGCGGCGGTGACCTCGGCGTCGAAGAAGGGCCCGAAGCCGTACTCGTGGGCCACGGTGTCGATCCCCGGGTAGTAGGCGTAGACGAAGGGCTCCCCGGCGGCGAGGAGTCGGCGGACGTGGACGGCGATGGTCGAGACCGTGCGCCACCCGCACATGCGCACCCCGGCGAGGTGGGCGGCCGAGAACCCCGTGGCCTGGAAGTCGGCCTTCGTCACGACCGGGGGGCGGGTGCCGCCGAACGGGGCGGCGGCCTGGAGGGCCTCTGGGGCCACCGTCCGCCGGGCGTCGCCGCTCGCCGTGGTCCAGCGGAGGACGTTGAGCACCTGGCCGGAGTGGACCCGCATGCGGTAGCCCATGAGCCCGTGCTCGGCGGGCGCCATCCCGGTGCTCAGCGAGGTGAGGGCGGTGGCGGTGGTGGAGGGGGCCACGGTGGTGATGGGCCCGCCGGCCATGGCCGCCAGCGTGGGGGCGAGGGTGCGGCGCTCCTGGAGCTGGAGCCATCCGAGCCCGTCGAGCACGAGCACCACGACCTGGTCGGCGCCCGCTAGCCCCGGGGGCAGCCAGGGGGGCGAGCCCCGGTGGCGGCCGAGGAGGGCCGGCACCACGCCCGAGACGCACGCCCCCCCGTAGTCGGGCACCACCATGGCCCCCCCGGCGGCCCCCGTCTCCACGGGCCACCACGCTACGCCCACGCTCCGCCCCGGGCTCCCCGCCACCCGGGGCCCCGTGGTCGGGGCGAGGAGCGCCTAGACTGGGCGAGCCGTGAAAGCTGGGGTCCAGGCGCAGCCTCCGGTGAGGGTCCCGTGAAGGTGTCCACCCGGGGTGACTACGCCAGCCGGGCGTTGCTCTCCCTCGCCCTCCACCACGAGGCCGGGGTCCCCACGTCGGTGCGCGACATCGCCGAGCGCACCGGGCTCCCCCAGCCCTACCTCGAGCAGATCCTCCTCGCCCTCAAGGGTGCCGGCCTCGTCCGGTCGAAGCGAGGGGTGGGCGGGGGGTACGTCCTGGCCCGGGATCCGGCGGCCATCACGCTGGGCCAGATCGTGGCCGCCGTGGACGGACCCATCGTGGCCGGCGACTTCGGCCAGCCCCACCAGGACGGTGCCTGCGACCACGAGGGCCACTGCGCCCTCATCACCGTGTGGACCGAGGTCGGCGAGCACATGCGCGACCACCTCGATTCGTTCTCCCTCGAGGACATGGTCGAGCGGGCCCGGCCCTCCCTCCCGGCGCCGGCGGCCAGGCCGTCGGAGGCGGGCGAGCACGGCGCGACCGCCGCGCCCTCGCCCGCCGCGCCCTCGCCCGCCGCGCCCTCACCCGCCGCGCCCTAGCCAGCCCGCCCCTACGGCGGCCCCGCGGGCTCGAGCTCGGCCAGCGCGGCCTCGAGCTCGGGGGGCAGCGGCGACGCCCACCGGCAGGGCTGCCCGGTGGCGGGGTGGTCGAGGGCCAGGCCCTCGGCGTGAAGGAAGGGCCGCTCGAGCGCCACCGCGGGGCGGCGGCCCCCGTAGCGGTCGTCACCCACCACCGGGTGGCCGATGGCGGCGAGGTGCACCCGGATCTGGTGGGTCCGGCCCGTGTCCAGCCGGCAGGCGAGCAAGGCCAGGGGGCGGGGGCGGGCGAAGCGGGCGAGGACCTCGTAGTGGGTCCGGGCCTCCCGCCCGTGGGCCACCACGGCCATGCGGGTGCGGTGGGTCGCCGAGCGCCCGATGGGGGCGTCGACGAGGCCTCGCTCCGCCCCGGGGTGGCCCCAGACGAGGGCCCGGTAGCGCCGGTCCACGGTCCGGGCCGCGAGCTGGGCCACGAGGGCGGCGTGCGCTTGCGGGGTCCGGGCCACGACGAGCAGGCCCGAGGTCCCGGCATCGAGGCGATGGACGATGCCCGGCCGGGAGCGCTCCCCCACCCCGGCGATCTCCGGGTAGCGAGCCAGCAGCCCCTCGACCAGGCTGCCCCGGCGTCGCCCGGCGCCAGGGTGGACCACGAGGCCGGCGGGCTTGTCGACCACCACGAGGTGGTCGTCGGCGTGGACCACGGCCACGGGGACCGACGGGTCGGGACCGGGGACGTCGTCCTCGGGGCGGGGGGCGGTCACCTCGAGGAGCTCGCCCCCCGCCACCGGAGCCGACCGCCGCGTGGCCACGACGCCGTCCACCACCACCCCGCCGGCCCCGACGGCGTCGGCCACCTGGCGCCGGCTCAGCCCGCAGAGGGTGGCCACGGCCCGGTCGAGTCGCTCGCCGGCCAGGGCGAGGGGCACCTCGAGGCGCACGTCAGGCCTCGGGCGGGAAGGGCCGGGGCGACCGCTCGCCCCGCAGCCCGAGGAGCACGAGAGCGATGGTGCCGACGGTGATGGCCACGTCGGCGAGGTTGAACACCGGCCACCACCGCAGGTCGACGAAGTCGACGACGGCGCCGTCGAGCAGCCCGGGGCCCCGGGCCAAGCGATCGGTGAGGTTGCCGAGGGCGCCCCCCAGGACCCCCCCTAGGGCCAGCGCCACCCCGACGTCGGCGGTGGCGTCGCCCCGGAGGGCGAGGATCCCCACGACGGCGAGGGCCCCCACGGCGAGCACGGGCACGAGGTCGCCGCCCAGCCCGAAGGCGGCCCCCCGGTTGTAGGCCAGGGCCAGGCGGGCCCCGCCCAGGAGGGCGACGGGACCGTCCCCCAGGGCCGCCACCGCCCACGCCTTCGTGAGCTGGTCGAGGGCCACGGCGGCGGCGGCCACGGCCACGACGAGCCCGCGCCGGTGGCGGGGCCCGGCGACCACCGGCGCGGCGGTCGGCGGTGGAGCGGTCGGCGGTGGGGTGGGCTGGCCCTCCCCGCCGCCCGCCGTCATCGGCGCCTCAGGCCCCCGGTCTTGCACTCGACGCACATCGAGGCCTGGGGCAGGGCCTTGAGGCGGGCCCGCTTGATGGGCTGGCCGCACTGCTCGCAGCGGCCGTAGGTGCCGGCGTCGAGCTTGGCCAGGGCGGCGTCGATCTCCTCCACGGCGGCCCGGGCCTTGGCGCTGAGGGCCAGGTCGCGCTCGCGCTCGACCGAGAGCGTGCCCCCCTCGCCGGACTCCTCGTCGAACTGGATGTCGCCCGGCTCCATCTCGGCGGCCAACTGGTCGGCCTCGGCCTGGAGGGCCTCGGCCTGCTCGAGGTAGGTGGCCCGCTCGGCGATGAGCAGGTTGCGCTGCTCGGTGAAGAAGCGGTCCTCCTTGGACCCCGGCTCCGACCGCTCGCTCGCCGCCTTGGCGTTGGTCCCCCGGGCGGACGGCGTCTTCGACGTAGCTGCTGCTCTGGCCATGAACACCCCTCTGCGATGGGCAGGCGATCCTACCAGCGGCCCCCTCCCGTACCGACGCGCCTACGCTGACCGGCCGTGCCCTTCGGCCCCGTCCCCGCCCAGCTCGACCTCGTGGCCCTGGAGCAGGCCACGCTCCGGCGGTGGCGGAACTCGGACCTCGTGGCCCGGGTGGCCCGGCACCGGGCCGGCGGGCCCCGCTGGGTGTTCTACGAGGGGCCACCCACGGCCAACGCCCGTCCCGGCCTCCACCACGTCTGGCCCCGGGCGTTCAAGGACCTCTGGATGCGCTTCGCCACCCTGCGGGGCTACGACGTGCCGCGGAAGGGGGGGTGGGACTGCCACGGGCTCCCGGTGGAGATCGAGGTGGAGAAGGAGCTCGGCCTGGCCTCCAAGGCCGACGTGGAGGCCTACGGGCTCGAGGAGTTCAACGCCCGGTGCCGGGAGTCGGTGAGCCGCTACGTGGGCGACTTCGTCGAGCTCACCGAGCGCTCGGGCGTGTGGATCGACACCGCCGACGCCTACTGGACGCTGAGCAACGACTACATCGCCTCGGTGTGGTGGCTCGTGCGCCAGCTCCACGACCGGGGCCTGCTCTACGAGGGCCACCGGGTCGTGCCCTACTGCCCCCGGTGCGGCACCGCCCTCAGCTCCCACGAGCTGGGCCAGCCCGGCGTCTACCGGGACCGCACCGACGACTCGGCCTGGGTGCGCTTCCCTCTCGATCCCGGCTCCACCGGCGGCGTCGACGCCGACCTCGTGGTGTGGACCACCACCCCCTGGACCCTGGTGTCGAACGTGGCCGTGGCCGTGGGCGAGGCCATCGACTACGTGCTCGTGGCCGACCCGAACGGCGGCCGCGACCTCCTGACCGCCGCCGAGCGGGCGCCCGAGGGTGCCACCGTACGGGCCCGCTGGAAGGGTCGCGACCTCCTGGGCTGGCGCTACCGGCGGCCCTTCGAGGACCTGGCCCTGCCCGAGGGCACCACCCGGGTGGTGGCCGGTGACTTCGTGAGCACCGAAGAGGGATCGGGCATCGTCCACCTGGCCCCGGCCTTCGGCGCCGAGGACGCCGAGGTCGCCCGGGCCGAGGGCCTCCCGGTGCTCAACCCCCTGCGCCCCGACGGGACCTTCGACGACCGGGTGGGGGCCTGGGCCGGGCGAGCGGTGAAGTCGGCCGACCCCGACATCGTGGCCGAGCTCGACCGGCGGGGCCGGCTCCTGCGCCACGAGCCCTACACCCACCCCTACCCCCACTGCTGGCGATGCGGGACCCCGCTGCTCTACTGGGCCAAGCAGTCGTGGTTCGTGCGCACCTCCGAGCACGTGGAGGAGCTCCTGGCCCAGAACGAGGCCATCGCCTGGCACCCCGAGCACATCAAGCATGGCCGGTTCGGCGACTGGCTCGAGCACAACATCGACTGGGCCCTCTCCCGGGACCGCTTCTGGGGCACGCCCCTGCCCATCTGGCGCTGCCCCGAGGGCCACGACACCTGCGTGGGATCGGTGGCCGAGCTCTCCCACCTCGCCGGTCGTGACCTCGGTGAGCTCGACCTCCACCGTCCCTACGTCGACGCCGTGACCCTGCGCTGCCCGGCCGACGGCTGCGGGGCGCCAGCCCGACGCCTGACCCCGGTGCTCGACGCCTGGTTCGACTCGGGCGCCATGCCCAGCGCCCAGCACCACTACCCCTTCGCCCCCGGCGGGCCCGGGACGGGCCAGCCCCCCCACGACTTCCCGGCCGAGTTCATCTGCGAGGCCATCGACCAGACCCGGGGCTGGTTCTACTCCCTGCTGGCGGTGAACACCCTCGTCTTCGGGAGCACGCCGTACCGCCACGTGGTGTGCCTGGCCCTCGTGGTGGACGAGCACGGGGCGAAGATGTCGAAGTCCAAGGGCAACGTCATGGACCCGTGGGAGGCCTTCGACCGGGTCGGGGCCGACGCCCTGCGGTGGTACTTCTTCTCGGCCGGATCGCCGTGGTCGTCGCGGCGGGTCTACGACGACGGCATCCGGGAGGCGGCGGGGCGGACCCTGGTGACCCTGTGGAACGTCCTCTCCTTCTTCGCCACCTACGCCGACCTCGACGGCTGGGAGGCCCCCGGGGTCGGCGCCCGCCCGGCGCCGGGGCACGTGCTCGATCGCTGGCTGCTTGCCCGCCTCGACGAGGCGGTGACCGCGGCCACGGCCGGGCTGGTCGCCTACGACGCCCTGGCGGCGGCCACCGCCGTGGCCGACCTCGTCGACGAGCTCTCGAACTGGTACCTGCGCCGGTCCCGGTCCCGGTTCTGGGCCCCCGGCGGCACCGGCGACCCCGAGGCCTACGCCACCCTCCACCACTGCCTCGTCACCACCGCCATCCTCCTCGCCCCCTTCTGCCCGTTCCTCGCCGACGAGCTCTACCGCCGTCTCACCGGGGCGGAGTCCGTGCACCTCGCCCACTGGCCCTCGCCCGGTGCCGGCGACGAGGCCCTGCTCGCCGAGGTCGCCGGGGCCCGACGGCTGGTCGGCCTGGGCCGCGCCGCCCGCACCGAGGTGGGCCTCAAGCTCCGCCAGCCCCTGCGCCGCGCCGTGCTCGTGCACCCCGGTGGAGCGCTGTCGCCCGCCGTGCGGGCCGAGATCGCCGACGAGCTCAACGTGAAGGAGCTCGCCGACGCCGAGGGCCTGGCCGGCCTCATGACCTGGGTCGTGGTGCCGAACTTCCGGGCCCTGGGACCCCGCCTGGGGCCGGGGGTCAACGAGGTGAAGGCGGCCCTCGCCGCCGCCGACGGCTCCCGCCTCCGGGACGACCTCGCCACCCGGGGCTACCTCGAGGTGGCCGGCGTGCGCCTCGGGCCCGACGACGTGGAGGTGCGCGCCGCCGGGCACCCCGACCACGCCGTGGCCCAGGACGGCGATTGGGCCGTGGCCCTGGCCACCGACGTGGACGACGACCTCGCGGCCGAGGGCCTGGCTCGGGAGCTCGTGCGCGAGCTCAACGACCTCCGGCGGCGGCGGGGCCTGGCGGTCGGCGATCGCATCGAGGTCCGCCTCGGTGCCCCGCCCGCCCTCCGGGCCGTCCTCGAACCCCACGCCGGCCGGGTGGCCACCGACGTGCTCGCCGTCGCCCTCGACCTCGCCGACCCGGCACCGCCCGGCCCGGCCGACGGCGCCCAGACCCTGCGGGTGGGCGACCACGAGGTCACCGTCGAGCTGTCCGTGGCCTCCTGAGGGTCGCCGGTTGGGTCATCTGAGTATCGGAGTCAAAGTGGCCAACAATGCTTCTACCAACTGGCGTGAGGCGCCCGTCATTGCCGTTCCAGGCTCATCAGCCATCAGGTCCCCGTAGCGTGTCGTCGAGATCGGCGAGCACAGCCCGGCTTCGTTCGCTAACTAAACCCAACAGACTTGGCGGAGGGGACCATCGCCACCTATTGCTCATGGCGGGCTCCGGGGAACGGCGGGGAACCCTGAGAGGCGCGGCCCGGGAAGGGTGGCGGGGAGAGCGGCTTCGCTCGTCCTTCCCTGACAGCAGCAAGCAACGCGGCGCGTGCACTCGCCTCGTCTGAGCCGACGAGGTCGACATAGGCGCGCGTCGCGTGCAGATGGGGCGGGCGGAAGTCTGCCACTCGGACCGGGATGAGGCTCCGCTGGCGGCCCTCGGGGTCGGAGGCGAAGGCCGCCCGCCACTCGGCCATGGCGAAGGCGGAGTCGACGTAGGCAGGCGACAGCACCGCTATCACCCGAGAGGCGCGTGCCAGAGCCTCCTCCATCTCGGCCACGAAGTCCGAACCGGGCTCGAAGTCCCAATGCGGGAGCGTGACAGCGTGGCCAGCGGCCTCCAGCTCCCAAGCCACCCACTCGGCCCAGCCTCGGTCCGCCCGGGTGTAGCTGACGAAGAGGTCGAGAGGCCGCCAGGCGCCCCCCTCGGCCCCTACGGGCGGGCCAGCCGAAGACGGGGTGGGAATGTCGATGGCCAGGATCCCGACCGACAGGCCGACAGCAAGGCCATCAGCCGTGGGAGCGAGGGCCAGGGCCCGATGCCGGACGGGGACCACGAGCTCGGGCCGGTCGCGGGCGGGGTCCCACAGCCGCACGGTGCGGTCGTAGCTCCCCGAGGCCAGGAGGGCCCGGCCGCCGACCTCCAGGGCGCACACGGCGCTGACCCCGCTGGT
>Ga0187892_10007861_pt1 | contig 14949 bp, 13 predicted proteins | sample MA1701073metaG_FD_139345 | JGI IMG/M metagenome (GOLD analysis project Ga0187892, IMG submission 139345) | Bio-ooze microbial communities from a basaltic lava cave in the Kipuka Kanohina Cave System on the Island of Hawaii, USA - MA170107-3 metaG ... | reverse complement strand
GCGAATGCCCCGCTGCGGGGTTTCGCGCCGCCGTCTGCCATCGGGGCGCCGTCAAGGCAAAAGGACACGGCGCGAAACCGCAGCCCTCCGCAGACTGCGGGCTGGGCATTCGCGCCCTACAACTACGCGGTATCGCTCTGCATGGCTACAGTATCAAGAAGGTGTCCGACGATTGGCGAAAACTCGAAAACGGCTTTTGCAAGTCGTTGATTTGCAAGTTGCCATTTTTGCAAAAGCCAATCGTCGGTCACCTTCTCAAGATGCGCCCCCCTCCAACTCGCTCTGCGTCAATCTTCTGAATCAAAATGGGGAAGTTCTGTTTTGCGTTCTCGCCCCGTAGATTCTCAACAGTGGCAAAACTGGACTGGCAACGCGCCTTCGGTTGCACAGCCGCTTTCAGCAAGAGGTCATTCGTGTTGGTGACGAATGTCGCGGGCTTCGTAGAGATAAACAATCTCCTCAGCAATGTTAGTCGCGTGGTCGGCGATGCGTTCTAGATTGTGGGCGACGCTCATCAAGTTGAGGCAACGGGTAATGGTGTGAGGGTCTTCAACCATGAAACTGGTCAGTTCGCGGTGTAACTGATGGTTGAGCTGGTCCACCTTTTCATCCCTCTGGATGATTTCGCGGGCGCCGTCAGGTTTTTCATAGACGAACGCGTCCAGCGCGTCCCGAATCATGCTCTGCGCCAACTCCGCCATGCGGGGAATGTCCACGAGGGGCTTGAGCAGCGGCTCCTGGTTCAATTCCTGCGCGCGATGCGAGATGTTCACCGCCTCGTCGCCGATGCGCTCAAGATCGGTGGAAATCTTCATCGCCATCGTGAGCAGGCGCAGGTCGCGCGCGGTGGGCTGGCGCAACGCGAGCAGTTTGATGGCGCGGTCGTCTATCTCGATTTGCAATGCGTCGAGCAGGTTATCCTCCTCGTCCACTTTGGCGGCGAGGGAATTGTCGCGTTGGACGAGCGCCTTGAGCGCCTGCGCGACGTTTTGCTCGGCGATGCTCGCCATGCGAAGAAGCGCCTGTTTGAGGTCGTCGAGTTCCTGATCGAAATGTCGTTCCATATCAACCGAACCTTCCTGTGACGTAATCTTCCGTCTGTTTCTTGCTGGGGTTGGTGAAGATTTTCTCCGTCGCGTCGTATTCAATGACTTTGCCGAGATACATGAACGCGGTGTAATCGCTGACGCGGGCGGCTTGTTGCATGTTGTGGGTGACGATAATCACGCTGTATTGACCGCGCAACTGATAGATAAGTTCTTCGATCTTTGCAGTGGCGATGGGGTCGAGCGCGCTGCACGGTTCGTCCATCAACAGCACTTCGGGGTCAGCGGCTATGGCGCGGGCGATGCAAAGGCGCTGCTGTTGTCCGCCTGAAAGTTGGAGCGCGGAATCGTGGAGGCGGTCTTTGACTTCGTCCCACAATGCGGCGCGGTTGAGGCTGCGCTCAACAATTTCGTCGAGGATTTTCTTTCGGTTTTCGCCGTCAATGCGCAGGGAGTAGATGACGTTTTCGTAAATGCTCATCGGGAACGGATTGGTTTTCTGGAAGACCATCCCCGTGCGTTTGCGCAACTCGATTACGTCCACGTTGCGGCTGTAAATGGTTTCACCGTTGAGCAGCATGTCGCCCTCGATGCGGATGATGTCCACGAGATCGTTGAGACGGTTGATGCAGCGGATGAGCGTGGATTTGCCGCAACCGCTCGGTCCAATGAGTGCCGTAACCTTGCCCTTGGGAAATTTAAGGTTGATGTCGTGCAACGCCTGCGACGCGCCATACCAGAGTTTGAAGTCCTTCACCTCCAGCACGATTGGTTCGTCGGCAAGCGACGGCGTTTTCGGTTTGCCATCGGTCTCAGCGGGTTTTTCCTGAGACGGCGGCGCGTTGCGCAACGGGATGGCGTGCGTTTTCATCGGGTGGGTCCGTTTTTCTTCGACCAGCGTTTCCATGATATTCCTCTCATGCGTTTTTTGAAACTTTCTAAAACTGCGCGCCGACGTATCGTTTCTTCAAACGATTGCGGATGTAAATCGCGCTCAAATTCAACAACGCAATCAGCGCGATGAGCAACAGCGTCGTCGTGAACACCATCGGTTTGCCTGCTTCGGCGTTGCGGCTCTGGAAACCCACGTCGAAAATGTGAAAACCGAGGTGCATGAAACTACGCGCAAAATGGATGAATGGCGCGTGACCGTCCACGGGCAATTCGGGCGCGAGTTTCACCACGCCTGTAATCATCAATGGCGCGACTTCGCCCGCGCCACGCGCCATCGCTAGAATCAGTCCTGTCATCACCCCTGGCATCGCTCGAGGCAACACGATACGGCGGATCGTCTGCCATTTGCTCGCGCCGCACGCGTAACTTCCCTCGCGCATCGAACTCGGCACGGCGGCAAGCGCTTCTTCTGTGGAAACAATCACCACGGGCACGGTGAGCAACGCGAGCGTCATCGAAGCCCATAAAATTCCGCCCGTGCCGAACGTCGGCGTCGGCAATTTTTCGGGATAAAAAATCGAATCAATCGTTCCACCCACGACATAGCAGAAAAATCCCAGCCCGAACACGCCGAACACAATGCTCGGCACGCCAGCGAGATTGTTCACCGCGATGCGCACTGCGCTGAGCAGCGGTCCCTGCTTCGCGTATTCGCGCAAATACAACGCGGCGATCACGCCGAACGGCGCAACGACCAGCGACATCACCAGCGTCATCATCACCGTCCCGAAAATCGCGGGCAGCACGCCGCCCTCAGTGTTCGCTTCGCGCGGTTCATCGGTCAGAAATTCCCACCAACGGCTCGCATAAACACCCAGTTGCTGACCGAAACTCAACGCGTTGGACGGATACCCTCGGACGATCTCGGAAATTTTCTGCTCCTTCTCGCGTCCGCCGACTTCGGCAAGCAACAGCGTGTAACGGGCGTCTTCCGCGCGGATGATTTTGATTTTTTTCTCAAGCTCCTCGTAGTTCGTCGTCAACTCCGCCTCGCGTTTCGCAAACGAATCAACGGCATTTTTATATTCGGCGGATTCCTTGCCGTGCTTGAGTTCAACTTTCCGCAAGTTAAGCCGCTGCTGTTCCAATTCGGTGTTGATGGCGCCCACGTCCTTTTTTTCGAGGCGGCGAATCTCGCGCCAGCGGTCGCGCGCAGGACCGTGCAACTCGTTAAACTGCGCACGCACTTCGTCGGTAGTGGACGCAACGGCTTTCCCGTCCACGCGCACTTCTTTGATGAATCCGACAAACGGACCCCACTCCTGCCGTTCCATCATCCAAACATTGTCGGGCGTTTCGGTCTTCGTCACGTCATGCAGCGAAACCCATTTGAAATCATCGCCATACAAATCGTAATTCCCCGTGCGCAGCAACTCGCGTTGCGCCTCCATTTCGTTGTCGCGGATTTTCTGGGCGACCTCCTTGGACAACCCTTCCAGTGCGGTCGTAGCGACGCGATAAGTTTCGACGCGGGAGATTTCACCGAGGAATTGTTTGCCGTCGGCAGTGGTGACCTGTTTGAGCGGCTTGGGCCAGAAGGTGGCAGTGCCGTTGATAAGGACCATCAATAGCAAGCCCATGATCATCAACGTCGCCACGACCAAACCGCCGCCCGTGAGCCACACCATCGGCTCGCCGCGGGCGGTAAGATTGGACGTTCGTTCTCGGCGTTGTTTGAGTTCGGTGTTCACAATTGAAACGCCCTTTTCCTAAACCGCATCCGAATGATTTCTGCGACGGTGTTGACGATGAACGTGATGACGAACAGCGTGAGCGCTGCGAGGAACAACATGCGGAAGAGCGTGCTGTCCTTCACAGCTTCGGGCAATTCGACGGCGATGTTGGCGGACAGCGCGCGCAGCCCATTAAAAATGTTCACGTCCATCAACGGTGTGTTGCCCGCAGCCATCACCACAATCATCGTTTCGCCAACCGCGCGCCCCAACCCGATCATTACGGCAGAAAAAATTCCCGACATGCCGACGGGCAGAATGACGCGAATCGCCGTCTGCCACGGGGTCGCGCCGCAACCAAGCGACGCCGAGCGCAAATGTTCGGGCACGCTCGACAACGCATCCTCGGAAATTGTGTAGATGATGGGGATGACCGCAAAGCCCATTACGAACCCCACGATGAATGTGTTGCGTTGGACATACGTGCCCATCAGCGAATCGCGCGGGTCAAACCCCATCCCTGACACCGCCGTCCCCACCAGCCACGACACCAATGTTGTCACGAGGACGATCCCAACGAGCTTGCCCAACTCCATCAGCCCAACTTGCGCGCGGCTCATGTGCGAGAACCTGGCGCCGAGCCGTTGCGAGATGAGTTTGTATTGGGCAAACCACACGGCAAAGAGCGCGAATGGGAACGCCAGAATCGCAATCCCTGGCGCCCCTGTGCCTGCGCGCTTGTCGAGCCACGCCTTGAAATCGCCGTGGAATAAAATGCCTTCGACGGGACCCGCCAATTCGCGGGCAAGGAACAATCCGAGGAACACGAGCGCAACCAACGCGAAAAATTGCGGCAGCCCCGAATAGCGCACGCTGATGCGCGTGGGCATCATCTGCCAGAAGTAGCCAAACAAAATCACCAGCATCGGAATCACCGCGAACACCAGCAGGCAGGCGACAATCCAGTTTTCCACGAACGGCGCGAGCACCAGCGCGGCGATGAAGCCGAGCACGACGCTGGGGAGCGATGCCATCGTTTCGACGGTGGATTTGATGGGTGCGCGCAGTTTTTTGTCGAGAAACTGCGAGGTGTAAATCGCGCCCATCAGCGCGATGGGGATGGCGAAGACCATCGCGTAAAACGTCGCCTTGAGCGTGCCGAAGATGAGCGGGATGAGCGAAAACTTCGGCTCGAAGTCGTCGTTGCCGCTCGATGATTGCCAGGTGTAATCGGGATGATTGTAACCTTCATACCAGACCTTGCCGAAGATGGTGCCGAGCGTGGTTTCGGGGTGCGGGTTGTGAATCTGCCAGAGATGCGCGCGTCCGCTGGCGTCGAGCGCGAAGATGGCGTCGGCTTTGGGCGTGATTTGAAGCTCGACAATTCCCTGTGCGGCAGCCGACGCGTCGCTCCCTGATGTTTCCGCCTTCAGTTTCGCCAGCGTCTGCTGGCTGGTCATGTGGCGGAGCCAGATGTTGCCGCTGACGTCGGAACTGAGGAAGGATTTGTCGCGGCTGGACATCGCGAGCGCGGTGACGCGCGCGGCGTGCGTTTCGAGAACGTGCGCGGCGACAAGTTGGTAGCCGTCCTGCGTGCCCGCTTCGGGACGTTCCACGCGGAACCACGCTTTGACGTTGCCGTTGGAATCGCCCGCGACGATGGACTGGTCGCCGAACATGAACTCGAACACGCCGAGCTGCGCGCTGGGATCGTCGAGCAGGTTTTTGGTCTCGGCGACGACGGGCTGCTTGATGTCGCGCAGATCGTAGCGGCGCACCGTGCCGTCGCGCCACGCGATGAAGACCTGGTCGCCCTGCGCATTTTGCAGGAGATAATCGGGCGGCGTGGCGGCGGCGGTGAACGGCAGCTTGTGCTTGGCGACGCTCACCGTGGTTTTTTCGGTGACGAAGTTGTAGCGGCGCGAAACTTCGTCCCAATACAAATCGCCGTCCGCCTTGAAAATGGTGAACACTTCGCGGTTGGCGCTGACCTTGTAGTCGAGGAGCGCCACGGGAACGTCGCGCTGACCGACGAGCACGGGGTCTTCGAGCTTCGATTCCACGCCGCTTGCCGTGAACTTGATCACCCCGAGCCGCGTCGTGCCGTCAGCGAACCCGAACGCGACGTGCCCGCCGCGAATGGCGCGGGTGAACGCCGTGACGCGCGCGCTTTCGGGGAAAACCTGACGCTCCTCCTTTTTCTCGCCCGTCCTGCCATCGAACACCGTGAGTTTGCCGTTGCGTTCCAGCGCCATGCCGAGCGTCTGGTACTCGTTGATCTCCACCAACAACAGGTCGCGCACTTGCTCCGCCGAAAGCAACGGATAGGAAATCGGCGGCTCGACCTTCGCGCCGCCGAACAGCGGCACGACGACGCTGGTGAGATAGACCATGATGCCCAGCACCGCGAGAATGACCATGATGCCGCCGCCTGTGATGACCGCCGTGGAAAGTTGGTCCACGAATTTCACGACGGGGCGCGTCTTGCGCGAGCGCGCGGATTGCGGCGCGGCGGACGGCGCGGATGGAGAAGGTTCGGTTAGCGTGGGCATTGGGAAAAGGATGAATGGAGGAACTTGAATGCGGGCGCGGCTTCTTTAATCGGAGTTATAGCTGCGCTTCTGCGGAGCGCAGCATCGTTCTGGGGAGCGCACGCCGCCCTCGCGTGTGGTTTCCCGCGCCGCGCGCAAAAACATCTCGGGCGGCGTGACAGACGAGGGCGTCCGTCACAGCACGCGCGGCGCGTGCGCTCCCCTGTTTCACGAAGGAAAAAATCATCCTCAAACACAACAAGCAGGAGCCGTGGAACGCGCTCCCGCCCCGAAGTTGCGCTTGAGAGACTTGGAGTGCCTATCAAAACCGACGGAATCGTGACCGATTCCGCTCCCATCCGCTTCGGAGCGTTCCGTTCGGAGTTTTGTGAGCGGCTCTTAGCCTCTCCTAAAACCCAATCCTAACAATCGGTGGCACGGGCGTCCCTGCCCGTGTCAGCCACAGGCACGGAGTCCTGTGCCACCAAGTTTTAGAATAGGTTCTTAGCGGCGGCTGGTCTTCACTTCGTAGCCGAGCTTGCGCAGTTCCTCATTCGCGATGCTCGCGGGAAGGGGGATGTAGCCGTCCTTGACGACGCCCTCCTGACCTTCGCGGCTGAACATATAGCGGGCAAATTCACCACGGAGAGGATCGAGTTTTTCGCCAGGTTTCTTGTTCACGTAGATAAGCAGGAAACGCGAGATGGGATAGTCGCCCGCGTAAATGGCTTCGGCGACAGGCTCGAACGAATCTTCGCCGTCCTTGGGCGAGAGCGGGACGAAGCGGACATCGGCAGTCTTGTAACCGACGCCCGAATAACCGATGGCGTATTTGTCTGAAGCGACGCCTTGCACGACGGCGCTGGAGCCAGGCTGTTCCTTGACCTCGTCCTTGTAGTCGCCCTTGAAGAGCGCGACTTCCTTGAAGAAGCCGTAGGTGCCGCTGGCGCTGTTACGGCCGTAGATGCTGATGGGTTTGTCCGCCCATTCGCCCGTCAGACCGAGGTCGCCCCAGGTGCGGATGTCTTTCTTGAACCCGCCACGGCGCGTCTTGGAGAAGATCGCGTCCACTTGTTGCAACGTGAGACTGCGGATCGGGTTGTCCTTGTGGACATAGACGGCGATGCCGTCAAACGCCGTGCGCAGGACGGTGGGTTTGTAGCCGTATTTTTTCTCGAACGCGTCGAATTCGGAATCCTTCATCGGACGGCTCATCGGTCCAAAGTGCGCGGTACCCGCGACGAGCGCGGGCGGCGCGGTGCCTGAGCCTTTGCCTTCCACTTCGATTTTGACGTTGGGGTAGAACTTGTAAAAGCCCTCCGCCCAGAGCGTCATCAGGTTGTTCATCGTGTCCGAGCCGATGCTTTTGAGGTTGCCCGAAACGCCGCTGACGGGCTGGTATTCGGCAAGGTCGGAGTCAACTTTCACGGCAGCAGCATGAGTGGATGCCGCGAAGGCGACCGCGCCGAGCGCGATGCTTGTGACGGCGGCTGCCATTTTTTTTATGGTGAGTTTCATGGTGGTTTCCTTTTGGTTGCTGGTTTAGGGGTTGATTGTTACGAGTGTGTTACGGGTTGGTTTCGCTCGCGTGATTTTCCTGAAGGGGACAGGGCGCGCCCCGACTTCATCGTCGAGACGCGCGCCTTGAGCGGGATTAGAACTTGAACACCGTATCGAGTTGGATGCGGGTCATGTCTTCGCCACGGAAACCGCGTTGCCCGTGCGCGGCATTGGCGCGGTTGCTGATCTTGTTGCTCTTGAAGAGCGTGAAGTTCAACTGCCACCAATCCTGCAAGTTGTAGGCAATCTTGATGACGTGACCGCGACGGTCAGTGCCGCCCGAACCCCAGTCAGAATCGGTGATTGAATCCCACGTGGCGTCGGCTTCCAGATATTTATACTGGTAGGCAGCCTGCCATTGACCCTTGGTCTTCGCTTCGCCGAGGGCGACCTGGAAGGAGTAACCTTCGGTTTCATCGCCGATTGCCGCGCCGAGGATGATGGGGTTCTCGTAGGCGCTCGCCATGTTCGTGATGTATTCAAAGCTCAACGTCACGAGAAATGGCGTCTTACCCATCAACGGCTTGTCGCTGACCGACCACGCCGCTTCGAGGCGACCCGTGAACACCTTGAAGTCTTCGAGGAAGAACAGCGTGGTGCCCGCGCCGCCAGGTTGCTGCGTCGTGTTGCCGCGATTGGGCGAGGTCGTCTGCGAGGCGGGAACCGCCGCGCCCGCAGGCTGGTCGCCCGCGATGACGCCCATCATTTCGAGGTTGCGCGTAAAGTAGTAACCCAGCGCGCCTGTGAACTTGACGCGCTTGAACTTCGCTTCGACGCCGCCCTGGAACTCGAACAGGAATTGGTCGTTGACGTTGCCGCCGACTTCCTCAAGCACGAACTGACCGAGGTTCGCGAAGAGCTTGTGCTGCTTGGTGCTGCCGAACGTCCACGCGAGTTTCTCGGCAATACCCTCAGGCGTCACGTCGCCGTCATAATGCAGCGGCGACGAAATCGCCGTCTGCCAGATGGGGTTCTTGATCTTGCCCGCGTCCACCTGAAGCCAACTGAGCTTGGGCGGTTTGAGCGAGATATACGCGAGGTCGAAGTTCGCGCTCTTGCGCGAGAACGTGTTCTCGAAGGACTGGTTGGTGCTGACGGGGTCGTCGCCGCCCACCGAGAAGCGGACGCCGAACGTCGCCCATTCCTTGTATTTCGACTCGAACCCGAGGCGCGCGCGCATGCGATAGCGCAGACGATCGTCGGCAATCTTCACGCCTGTCGTCGGATTTTTTTCCATGCTGAAATTCTCCATACGCACACGGAAGTCACCCGACCAGTCCATCTGGTCAATGAATGACGGCGCTTTCACCTTCGCTTCGCGGCCGATCGCGCGCTTGATGTCGCTGTCAATCTGCTCGCGCAACTCCTTTGCTTCCTTATCTGTGATGATCCCTTTGCGGACCAACAGGTCAACGATGCTGTCGGACGACTGCGCCTGCGCCGCGCCGCTCGCGGACAACAGGGCGCACAGTCCGAGCGCCAGTGACCATTTTCTGAATGACATGAACTTCATGTTTCTCCTTTTGTGGGTGAGTCCCGAAATTTTCGGGACGGTTTCTGTCCGTTAAGACGAGGCGGAGGCTAGGGAGGGGCAGTTACGGACAAAGAGCGGGATTGTTACGGAACTGAAAACTTTACGGCTTTGTTTGAACGGAAACCGATTCCCCGTTGTCTTTGTCCCGACGCAACAATGCAGCGATGCGCGCGAGTATTTCGCGCATTTCGTAAGGCTTCGTCACATAATCGTCCGCGCCTAACTTGAACCCGCGCACGATGTCGTCGGACGTCGCCATCGCCGTCACCATGATGATCGGGATGTGCCGCGTCGCGGGCGCGCCCTTGAGCAGACGGCAAATTTCCAGCCCGTTCAACGACGGCAACATCAGGTCGAGCAGAATCAAGTCGGGCTTTTTCGAGAACACTGCGTTCAACGCCGTGCGTCCGTCCATTGCAATGCGGCACTCGTAGCCTTTTTGACGCAAGTGGTAATGCAGCAAACGCCCCGCATCCACCTCGTCCTCCACGATCAAAACATTTTTTCCCCTCGGCATGACAGATTCCATGCCCTTCTATCCGCCGCCCATGTGAGAATCTCGTGACGCAACGATTGCGTTTGGGAAAATTTTCGACGCACAGAGCAGCACGCTTCTACTGCAACTGCTCCAATTGTTTCGAGGTCAGCACCCATTCCAGAGCGGCGCTTTGCTTTTTTCCCGACCAGTCCACGAAGAGTTTGCACAACCCGCCTTTGCGGAAATTGAGCGGAAGCGAATCGTTGCCGATGAGCAGCAGTGAGATGACGCTGCTCAGGTGCGGTTCGTGTCCCACGAGCAGCACCGAACCGAGATGACGGTGCCTGCCACGCAATTCCGCCACAATCAACTCAGGCGCGGCGTCGCCCTTGAGTGCGTCTGAAAACCGCATCTTTCGTTCGACACCCAACACTTCAGCGGCAATCTCCGCCGTCCGTCTGGCGCGCAGCCACGGGCTGGCGAGGATCAGGTCGAACGACATTTCCATTTCGCGCATCGCCTTCGCCCCGCGCCGCATCCGTTTCTCCCCCTCTGGCGTCAACGGGCGCAGCGTGTCGTCGGGAAACTTCGCGGCGTCGCGTTCCTCGGCTTTGGCGTGTCGCAGAAAAAAGAGTTCCATGTGAAATTTTCTCGAAGCGGGCGGCTCACACCGTCAGTTGCTTTTCCTGTGAAACCGACGCGGACGGCTCCACAGACCGCCGCGTCCAGAAAGTGTTCACCTTGTCAACGGACGCCAGAAACGCCCGCGTGATCTCCTCGCGGCGCTGCGCCAACGCGCCAATCGCTTCGCGCAACGCCGCGTCGCGCCTGCGTTTCTTTTTCGCCCTGACGAACGACTCAAGCCCCGCCTTCAACACTTCCACGTCCTGGATGTCGCCCATCAGCGTTTGATACGCGTTCATCTCGCCGTATTGCGCATCGGTCAACGGCAGCAACGGGCGCAGCGTCTCGGCGGTGTAACGGAATTTCTTGAATGCGATGCGCATCCGATGGATGGAGGCGGGGTCGTCAAACCGCATGTGCCGCTGGCAATCGCGCACTTCGAGGAACGCGGCGTTCGCAATTCGCGACGCCAGCGACGGGTCGGACTGCAGCACGGCGTCGGCGTGGACGCGGACACGGACGCCGAGCACGAGTTTCTTGAGCTTCGCAATTTTCGCGGCGCGCAGTTCCTTCCCGATACCCCGTATCAGCTTGCGCTCGCGTTTCGCCAGTTTTTGGCGGAACGGCTCGACCCCAGGATGCGCGGGCGCGAGTTTCTCAAGCTGTCCCAATTGCACCTGCGCGTCGCGCAATGGGCTGAGAAGCTTGAACCGTTTCTTGAGCCGCCGCGGGAGTTTCTTCGGCACGCCGTCGGGAACGACGGAATGCGTGACGTTGAGTGTCGCGAGAAGCCGCCGCGTGCTGACGCGCAAATCGTGCACCGCCGCCTCGGTGCATTCCTTCTGGCAGCGCTTGAGCCGTTTGCGGTATTTGCGCCAGCGCTCCTCCAGCGCGTGGTCGAGCAGCGTCGCCAGATCGGCGGGTGGCGCGGGTGGCGCGGGCGCGGTTGCGCCAAACGGGACTATTTTTTCTCGGACGCGAGCCATAACATTTTGGCGACGGCTTTTTCGATGCGGCGCAAATCCTTGCGTCGCCCTTTTTTCGGTTTGATGGAAAGCGCGTCGAGCGTGCGCAGCACTTCCTGCATGTCGGCGTTTTTCATGTCGTTGCGCCGCGCTCGCTCGTCCACGACATCCATCAATTCCACGATGTCGCTCTCGACGCGCGAGACGTAGCTGCGTCCGATTTCGCGGGTGGTGAGCCGCAGATGGCGCAGTGAAACGGCGAGGTTGCGCTTGTCCTTTGCGGCGCGGGAAGCGGCGGGTTTATTCAAGCGCGATGGCGCGGGAATTGGTTCGGCGGGCTGCCGTTCGGTTTTGGGGGCGTTGCGTTCCATTTTTCTTCTCCTCATCGGGGGATTGCTGGGATTGGAGCACCCATTCGATCTTTGCTTGCAATTCGCGGGAGACGGCGGTGGGGGTGCGGTTGCCGTCTATCGTCTCGAACCCGTAGATGGATTGCATCGAGCGAAACGCCTGCTGCATCTGGCGTTGATACTGGACGAAGCACTCATACATGTCGCCCGAACGCTGGATGTCCATGCCCGACTCCCAGTAATCGAGCATCGTGTTCTTGCGGAACGTGCGTTCGGCGAGCAGGCGCGGGTTGACTTCGAGGTAAAACACCGCGTCGGGCACCAGCGCGATGTCATAAACGCTGCGCGCCCAGTCGGCGTTGACCCCGCGCACGATGGCGCGCGCCATCAGCGTGTAGATGTAACGGTCGGAGAGGACGACGAACCCCGACCGCAACGCGGGCAGGACGATGTGTTCGAGTTGGTCGGCAAAATCCGTCGCGTAAAACAGGCTCATCGTGATCGGGCAAAGGATGTTGCCTTCCATCGCATGGTCCAGTTCGTCGCCGACGAGGACGGAGCGTTTCAGCCCGACTTCCATCGTGGCGTAGCCGAGGCGCTCCAGCCAGTCGCGCAGGCTGGTGATTTGCGTGGTGCGCCCCGAACCGTCCGCGCCCTCGATGACGATGAGCGTGCCCGTCAGTTGCGCGGGGTCAATGTTGGGCAGCCCCGTGCCGTAAAACCGCTTGAGAGTCAGTTGTGGATTTGCCATTTGTATCGGAACCTCGCCAGGTCCATGCGTTGCTGGAGCAATTCGCGCACGTCCTGTTGCTGGCTGTCGGGCGGGCGCGCGCCGTCAATGGAAACGAAACCGAATTCGTCCACCATGCTGACGTATTCGTTGTAAATGCGTTCCTGGAAAATGCGAAAGCTCTCGTAGGGGTCTGAAGCCAGCCCCACGTCCATCCCCGCCTCGTAATACTTGAGTTGCGGGCGCCCGTCGAGGATGCGCCCCAGCGCGATTTCGGGCGGCGTGTTGAAAAACAGCGTCGCATCGGGTTGCCGCGCGAAACTGTAAAGCTTGCGGATCCACCCTCGGTCGCAGCCGCGCACCGCGTCGCGCGCGAACGCCGTATAGATATAACGGTCGGCAAGCACAAGGTAGCCCGCGCGCAGCAGCGGCAGAATCTGCCGCTCGTAACGGTCGGCGAAATCCGTGCTGTGAATCAGCGCAAACGTCGTCGGCGTGAGTAATTGCCGCTTCTTCCCTTTCTTCGTCGCCTGCTTCACGAGGTCGGACGAATTCCATTCGGTGAAAAACACCTTGTAGCCGCCGAGTTCCAGCCAGCGTTTGACCAGATGGATTTGCGTGGACTTGCCCGACCCGTCAAGCCCCTCGACCGCAATCAATTTGCCTGGAATGTCGTTCATCAGTGCAATGTAAATGCCCCCGCGCGCATCGCAAGCCCAGCGGTTATCCCTCCTCCACCGCCAGTTTCACGCCGAACACCTCCTCCAGCAACGCGCATTTCTTCACAATCGCCCATTTCTCCAGCAACAAATCGCCGTCCCCCTTGAGCCGCACGGTGAGGTTCGGCTTCTTGTATTCCACGGCGACGCTCGCCACCTTCGCCGCGTGCTCCGTGTCCAGCGCGTTGGCGAGCCGCAAAATTCCCGCGAGCTTGGACACCGCCATGCGGTCGCGCGCGGACAAATTGCGATACGGCTCGTGCTGCGTGGTGGGAAGGTTTTTCCTGTGATAACGCGCCACGTTGGCGACCATCCCGCGCTGGCCGTCGCTCAACCCGATCAACGGCGAGGCGTTGATGATGTAAAAGGAATGTTTGTGGTGTCCCGCGGCGTTGACGAACATCCCGATGTCGTGGAGCCACGCCGCCGCTTCGAGCAACAGGCGATACTCCTCGTCGAGACGGTGCAACTGCCGCGTGTCGTCGAACAACTGCGACGCGAACCGTGCGACCGTCCCCGCGTGCTGCTCGTCGAAGGCGTATTTGCGCCCCAACTGGATCGCCGAAGCGATCACCTGCTCACGTCGCAGCCGATTTTTCTCGGTCGAAACCTCCCGCACCAAATCCAGCAGCAACCCGTCCTTCAATCCCACGTGCGGGATGAGCGCCTGCTTGACGCCCGCCTGCTTGACGATTTGCTGCAACACAATCGCCGCGGGCACAATCACGTCGGCGCGGTCGGGGCGCAACTCCAGTTCGCGCACCCGCTGCTCGAACGTCATCCCCTGCAATTTTTTTACGAGCGAGTCAAGTTCATCCTCGCCCAGCGCGTCGTTCGGCTTGTCCCAAAGCTCCTGCCGCAGGTCGCCCAGCGCCTCGACGTTGCCGCCCGTGCCGATGAGCAGGTCAATCTTCTGGTTGCCGATTTCCTTGCGGATGCGCTTGCGCGTGGCGTCCACGTATTCGCGCGTCAGTTGCATGAAACGGCGTTCCCCGAATTTCTTCGCCTCCAGTTCCTGCAACAGCCGCACCGCGCCCATCTTGAAACTTTCCGTCGCGATGATGTTGCCGTCCGCCATCAGGGTGACCTCGACGCTGCCGCCGCCGATGTCCACGAGCATTGCCAGTTTGCCCTTGAGCGCCACGCGCTCCCCGACCGCCAACGCCACGAGCCGCGCCTCCTCCTCGCCGCCAATCGGCGTCAGCGAGATGCCCGAGGCGTCCGCCACGCGGTCAATGAAGATGTCGCGGTTGAGCGCCTCGCGCACGGCGCTCGTGCCCACCGCCCGCCAGCGCGTGACGCCGCGTTGATCCAGCAACCGCCGAAATTCCGTGAACGTGTCCGACGCGCGCTCGATGGTTTCCTCGCTGAAACGGCGTTTGGTGAAGACATCCTGACCGAGCCGCACGGGCTGGCGGACGTTGTCCACCAACTCCAACTGGCGGTCCTTCTCGGCGCGGGCTATCGCCATGCGCATCGCGTTGGAGCCGACATCGATCGCTGCAATCATGGGGGCGGACATATTAGCGGAAGGGGCGTTTGCGGTTTGTTTCAACTTTGTGACAATTGCATGAGTCCCAGTTCCGAAGAGTTCGGCAGCACTCATCCCACCGCGCGGATTCTAGGCGGGCGGCAAATCGGGGGCAATGCGGAAATTGGACAGGCAGAAATTCCCCAAATTGGAGGGACGCGCTCTGTCGCGTCTCCCGCTTCGCGGGACGGTCACGACGGAGCGTGACCCTCCAACTCGCTCTGCGTCAATCTTCTGAATCAAAATGGGGAAGT
>Ga0187892_10007860_pt1 | contig 14949 bp, 6 predicted proteins | sample MA1701073metaG_FD_139345 | JGI IMG/M metagenome (GOLD analysis project Ga0187892, IMG submission 139345) | Bio-ooze microbial communities from a basaltic lava cave in the Kipuka Kanohina Cave System on the Island of Hawaii, USA - MA170107-3 metaG ... | reverse complement strand
GTAGCCGGCCTTCCGCAAATACTGCGGGAAGAAGACCAGGCCCGGCGAGACCGGATTGTTGTTGTCCACCACGCGGTGCTGATGCGCGTAGAGGCCCGTCAAGATTGACGCGCGCGAAGGCGAGCAGAGCGAGGTCGTGACAAATGCGTTGCGCAGATGGACGCCGCTCCGCGCCATCGCATCCAACCGCGGCGTCGAGAGAAACGCCTGTCCTTGCAGAAATCCCAGCGCGTCGTAGCGGTGATCGTCGGCCAGGATGAAGATTACGTTGCGTGGTTTGACGCCGGGTATGCGCGGCAATCGCAGCGATTGGGTTGATCTCGCGCTGGCTCTCTGATTTTGCGCCGCAGCCGGAATTTCGATGATCGAAACCAATGCGCAAATGAGCGCCGAGATCGCGCAGAACAAACAGAATTTTTGGATTGAACCATCTTTCGTCTTCAAACGCATTCGTAGTTTCCTCATCGGTTTTCAATTGCGTGACTGGAGAGGTAAGCCACGGGGAACACGGGGAAGAGAAAAGAGCAAGTTCTCTTTCTCCTTTTCCGTTCCCGTGCTCCCCGTGTCCCCCGTGGTTGATGCTATCCACGCAATTGAAATTCGATCTAGTTCAGTCTGACGTAAATGGAATGTATTGATAAGGTCAACGGGATTGTCGTTCCGTTCGAATTCACCGTCGAGGTAGCGCCCAGGAGCGAAACGACGGTTACGTTCGTCGTCGACGGGTGCGCGTAGCTCGCCGGGGTCGTCGTCGTCCCGTTCCCGCGGGTCGTTTTCGCCGGGTCGTAAGGCGGCGCGTCCATGCTGATGCGCAGCGCGACGGCACAGTCGAAAGGGTTCTTCACGGGAGCTGCTTTTTCCAAACGAAAAGCACGGCGGCGCCGGCGAAGGGCGCGGAGAAGGTGAGCCGCTTGCCGCCTTCGACCGTGCCGCCGGGCGTCACCGTGCCCTCGGTCGGGTGCATCCACTCCACCTGCAGGGCGCCGGTGGCGCCGGTGAGATCGAGCGCCCTTGCCTCGCCCTCGGGCAGATAAACGAGATAGCTGCGGCCCGCGTCGGCCAGGCAGTAGCCGGTCGAGGCGAGCGCGCCGGCGGGCACGGCGCGGGCAAGGTCCATGCGCGCGGCGTAGTGGCGCGCCAGGCCCATGGCGCGGCGCACCGGCTCCCAAGTGGGGTCGTCGCGGCTGTTGAGGTTGCGGGTGGGGTTCCCCGGCGCCGGCCCGGCCCACACGACCTCGCTCGAGGGCGTGCCCATGTGCGGCTCCCAAGGGTCCATGAGCAGCACGTTGTAGCCGCGGCAGAGGCTCTTCCACACCCAGGGCGCGTTCCCACCGTGGCCCCAGAGATGATCGGTGTCGAGCACGTTGACTTTCTTCCCCTCCCACGCCGGCGGATCGGTCTTGTAACGCGGATTGTCGCGCGAGCCCGAGGCCATCCACTCCGCGGGGCTTGCCAGCATTTGCGCTTCGCTTTCCGCGCCGTGGCCGCTGATTCCCACCGGGTGCCGCGCGGGCTTGTCGCGCTCGAGCCGGTGCACCGTGTCGACGACCCACCAATCCCACGCGGCCTGAATTTTGTCGCCGGGTTGGCCGCCTTCGTTCGTCACCTCGTAAAGCACGTTGTCGAGATCGTTCACCGTCTCGACGACCTTGCGCAAATACGCTTCGTGCCAGCGCCGCACCTCCGGTGAATCGAAGTCGGTGACCGAGTCGCCATTCGCATCGCCATCGAGGCCGTTCACATTGTTCTCCCGGTTGAAAGAATGCGCCGGCCACGGATTCGGGGAGCGCCCGGGTCGCTTCACGCTGAAGCCCTGGAATAGCATCACCGCTACGTAGATGCCCTGGTCGCGGCACTCGATCGTCCGCGCGCGCAGCCGCGCGAAATATTCGGGATTGAACTTCGTGAGGTCGAACTTCAAGCCGCCATCCGCCGCCTTGCCCGGGCCGGTGCGCTCATAGATGGTCGGCTGGAAAAGAATCTTGTCCGCCGTCCACGCCCCCCACGCGGCCTGCTCCCACGTCCACAGGCGCAGGAAATTGTGGTTGTGCTCGCGCATCATCCGCAGGTAATCCGCCCATCCGAACGGCGCCGGCGGCATCCCGCAGTCCTGCAGATTCGCCCAGGTATGCGACCCGGCGAGAAACACCGCGCGCCCGCTGACATCCATGAAGTAGCGCGGATTCTCCGGACAAACTTTCAGCGGACCGGCGGTCCTGTGCGTCGACACGAGCACGGCCGGAAGCCCCGGTTCCCGCGCCGCAGCGGATGGCTCCGCCGCGAATGCCGGTACGGCGAATGCGAGGCAGACGGCCAGGAAAAACCGCTGGAGGCTGGGTCGCGCAAACGCGGCCGGCGGCCCGGACGATGTTGTGCGCGGCAAGTGGCAGTGAGTTTTGCGGGCGGGACTTGGTTTCATCATTTGGATCTCCTCGTTTTCGTCATTCCTTCGGCTTCCGGTCGCCGCGCACCTGAAAGCGTGCGAGGTGTTCGCCGGGAGCATGCTCAAACGGCGTCGGTTTCCCGTTCACCGTCAAGCGCGCCGGTTTCGCCGCGCAGTAAAGCGCAACATCGATCGAGTCCTGCCCGCGCAGGTGGACGGTGAATTCCTCACCGGCCTGAAACAGCACATCCGCTTTCGACAGAGAGTGGAGCACGACCTGGCCGTCGCGTCTCAGATAACTTCCCGCCGAAACGAAATAGCGCGTGACGTTTGCCGGCGTGGCCGCGGCGCTGCCGGCGGGTCGCGTCAGCGCGAACAGATACGCATCGGTCTCCCAGCCGGCGATGGTGTTGTTGCTGTTGAGGTGCATCCGGCGGCCATCGGCTTGCAGATTCAGATACACCTCCGTGATTTGGCCGGCGCTGCGCACGCGCACGCCGAGCGCGTCGGGCTCGCGCAGCAGTTCGACGGTCGGCCGCGGAGCCGCGGAGTCCGGCGGCTGTGGCACGATGGCGACGATGAATTTTTGTTCGCGAGAGGCGGCCGTGGTCGAGAGGGAAAGATAGGCGACCTTCTTTTCCGGCTCGCGCTCGGCGAGCCCCTGCTCCTCGTGGACCCGCGGGGCTTCGGGGAACAGCATCGTCACCCGGGCCTTCGCCGGGCCGTTTGTCAGCTCGATGTCGCCGCCCTGGTGGCGGGCTTCGCCGTCGTAGTGCAGCAACCAATCGAACGTGCCCGCCTCGTGCGCGAGCAGGTCGTCAAAGACGAGGATGACGCCGTCGAGCCAGAGCCAGTGCCGGTAGTTGCGCGACAGGTAGCGGGCCATCGGGCCGGTGGCGTCGGCGTAGAGGTATTTGATCCCGAGCCCGTCGAGCAGGCCGTGCACCCGGCCCGGAAATTTCGCGCCACGGCTGCCGGCGAAGTCCTCACTCGGCTGTCCCTGGCCGTTGAAGAGGACGACATTGTGGGCGCGGCTCTGGCGGTAATAATTATTGTAGGCCGGATTACCATAAACGCAGGAGCCCGAGTCGATGAGCAGCGGCCGGCCGGCGTGGAAGAGGATGAACGAGGCGGCGTCGGCATGCGCGTGGCCCCAGGTGTCGCCGCATTTCACGGCGAGCATCGTCGCGTCGTTTTCCCAGGAACTCCGCAGCATGGCCCAGCCGATCGTCGGGTAGATCACGGAGAGCGGCAGGGTGTTGCGGGCCGGGGCGGCGCGCTCGTCGAGATAGAGCAGGCCGAGCGTATCCTCCCGGTCGCGCTCCGAGCGCGAGAGATACCATCGGGTGAGTTCGGGCGCGAAGCCTTGGATTGCCAGCAAGCGCACGGCGCGGGTCCCTGGGCGCGTCATCAGCCTGGAGTCGCCGAAATTGACCGTGAGGTCGGCGACGGATGACGGGTAGGTGGTATGCACAAAAAACTCAGCCGTGCGTTCGAGCACGGGAATCCGCGCAGGCGGCTTGGCCGGAAGGGCATTGGTCAGGGCGAGCCGGAAGATGAGGTATTCGCCCACGGCGTAGTTGGCGTAGCCCACGCCCTCGTAGAGCGCGCCCGCGGGATCGAAGTTGGCCGGCTTGTTGAGCAGGGCCAGGCCGCGGTAATCGAAAAACCCTTCCAGGGCGGCCTCGACCGCCCGGATCCAGCCGGCCGCGCGCGGATCGTCCGCGAGCAACGCGAGGGCGCCGACCCCGGCGCCGGAGACGCAGACGCTCCACCAGTTGTGGCCCATCGAGTCGAGCGCGTGGATGCGCTTTTCCGGCAGCACCCAGTCGCTGAGGATCGGCTCGATGCCCAGGCGCACGATGCCGGCGATAATGCGCTGGCGATCCGGCGCGCTGAGGTAGCCTTCGAGCGCGTCGCAGCCCGCCGCGCCGCCGACGGTGAACGCCGCGGTCCAAAGCGCACTGTGCCACGGCGGGGTGCGTTTGAGAAACTCCCGGCCGCTCCAGCGTTCGTGGCTCACGCTGTGGAGGAGGGCCTCGCGCAGCTTGCGCGCGTAACGCTCCTCGCCCGTCACCTGCCAGGCGAGTCCAAGCACGAAACCCATGTCTTCCATTTGCTGGCTGGCGGCGGGAAACGAGGCGTTTGCGCCCGGACCGACGTCGGCCTCCTGCTGGGTCATCAGCGGCGTTTTTTCCAGTTCGCCGGCCCGCCGGAGGAACGCCGTCCACCGGGCTTGCAAAGCCGGATCGTTCGTCAACCGCGCGCGAAATGCGGTGATGCGCTCGGGCGGAAAAAACAATCGCGGACGTCCCGCGCCTCCGGCTGCCATCGCGGACGCCTTTGGCTCCGCCCCTCGCGTCATTTGCGGCCCCGCGGCCTCGGCCGCGAGAAGAACCGTGCACGTCTTCAAGAATTGTCGTTTGTTCATGTCAGTCAAAGTCATTGGTTGCGCTCACCGCTCCGCAGCACTACCGCGCCAGCCTTTTTGCCACTGCTCGGTCAACTGAGCTACCAGCGCCGCGTGCTTCGGGTCTTTGGCGATATTCACATTTTCCTGCGGGTCAGTCTGGTGATCGTACAGTTCGACGGCGTCTACCTTTGAATGATCGTTGCGCTGAACCCAGCGCGTGAAACGATAACGTTCCGTGCGCATCGAATAGCCCATCAGTTGCAACCCCTGGACCGCGCGCGGGTATTGACTGAAGGCGGCGGTCTTCACCGACTTCGCCGTATTGCGCAGCAGCGGGCCAAGGCTCACGCCTTCCAGATGTCCGGGCAAAGACAGTCCGCAAAGTTCGGCCAGCGTCGGATACACATCTACAAACTCCACGAGCGCGTCGTTGCGCGTTCCGGCGGTTTTGAGGCCGGGCGCGGAAATCAGCAACGGCGCATGGGTATCGTTCTCGACGTTGCTGTGTTTGCACCACGCGCCGTGTTCGCCCAGCTTCCAGCCGTGATCGCCCCACAGAATGATGATCGTGTTTTCGCGCAACTTCAGGCGGTCGAGTTCATCCAGCACGCGGCCCAGTTGCGCGTCCATGTAGCTGATCGAAGCGTAATAGCCATGCTTGAGTTGGCGCGCGAGATCGTCAGGAATCGGGCCGGATGGAATGCCGCGGTAAACGCGCAGCTCGCCGCCCGGCAGCACGGCATAATCCGGCGCATCGGCGGCTTTGAAGGGGTTCGGCGCAAGTTGGATTTTCGCCGGGTCATACAAGTCCCAATATTTTTTCGGCGCGACGAAAGGTAAATGTGGCTTGATAAATCCCACGCCGAGCCAGAAGGGTTGATTCTTTTTAGCGATGTCGCGCAGCGCCGCGACGGCCATCTCCGCCAGCGCCCCGTCCTGAAAGGTATTGTCCGGCACATCGGCGCTTTCAAAAGCAGGCCCCCTGCTTCCCTCCTCCACGCTCGCGCCCTGTCTGTCCTTCGCCTGAGACGCTTTCATCCTGGCCTCATTTTCCGGCAGGGCGTAGGTGGCGCCATTGGGCTTGCTCCACGGCGCCGACCACGATGGCGGATCGTCGTAGCCGCCGTGGTAGAGCTTGCCCATCCCCTGCACGAAATAGCCGTTCTGTTTGAAGTGCTGGGGCAGCGTCACCACTTCGGGCAAGGCCGTGCGGAAATGCGTGACCAGGTTCCAGACTTTCGTCGTGTCGGGCCGCGTGCCGGTCATCAGGCTCGAACGCGACGGCGAGCAGACCGCCTGCTGGCAATAGGCGCGCGTAAACGTCACGCCTTGTTTTGCCAGCCGGTCGAGATTCGGCGAGTGGATGTACTTGCTTCCATACGCCCCAAACTCGGGCCGCAAATCATCCACGGCGATAAAAAGAACGTTCGGTTTCGCTTGCGGCTTCCGCTGTGCGTTCGTCGCCGGAAAGGCGAATAGCAGGAGAGCCAGGAGCAACAATAACAAGGGTTGTTTGATGAGCATATTGGAGTTTAGAAAATTAACTTCAATCCTAATTTCCCCGCGTCGCGTCAGCGACGATTGAATTCAGCCGTCGCTGACGCGACGCGGAACGGCAGGGACGTTGTTCACGCGTTCGTCTCAGTCGTTGGTCTGGCTTTCGACGTTAAGCCAGAATCGCCTTCACGACTTCGCCCGACACATTGGTCAGACGCGCATCAATGCCTTGAAATTTGACGGTCAGCCGCAGGTGGTTGATGCCCAGCAGATGCAGCATCGTCGCGTGCAGGTCATGCACGCTCACCGGATTTTCGACCGCCGCATAGCCCAGCTCATCCGTCGCGCCATATCTGATGCCGCCTTTGATGCCGCCGCCCGCGAGCATATACGAGAAACCCTTGATGTGATGGTCGCGCCCGTTGCCGCCTTGCGACATCGGCGTGCGTCCGAATTCGCCGCCCCAAATCACCAGCGTGTCGTCGAGCAGGCCACGCTCTTTCAAGTCTTTGATCAACGCCGCCGTCGCGCGATCAACCTCTTGCGCTTTGTACTCCACGCCCAGCTTCACGCTGTTGTGATGATCCCAATCGCGATGATAAAGCTGGATGAAGCGCACGCCGCGTTCAGCCAGGCGCCTTGCCAGCAGACAGTTCGACGCGAAGGAGCCATCGCCCAGCGTCGCACCATACATTTCCAACACGTGTTTTGGCTCGTTACGCATGTCAGTCAAATCGGGTACGCTCGTCTGCATCTTGAAGGCCATCTCGTATTGCGCAATGCGCGTGAGGATTTCGGGGTCTTTGACCGCGTTGTGTTGCAGCCGGTTGAGCGCGTTGATCGTCTTGATGCTGTCGCCTTGTTGTTGCGCGGTCAGCCCCGGCGGATTGTTGATGTAAAGCACCGGGTCGCCGATGGAGTTGAGCTTGACGCCTTGAAACTTGCTGGGCAGAAAACCCGCCGACCATTGGCGCATGGCGATGGGTTGTTGCTGGCCGCCTTTGCCCGTGGAGACCAGCACGACGTAACCGGGCAGGTCTGTGGTCTCCGCGCCCAACCCATACAACAGCCACGAACCCATGCTCGGATGCCCGGCGATGATCGAGCCGGTATTCATCAACAGATGCGCCGAATCATGGTTGATCTGCTCGCCCCACATCGAGCGGATGATGCAGACGTCATCGGCGATGCCGCCGATGTGCGGGAAAAGGTCGCAAATCTCCTGGGCCGACTGGCCGAACTTTTTGAAGGTGAATTGTGGGCCAAAGCAGGTCAGCCGCTGGTTTTGCAGTTGCGCGATCTGTTGCCCTTTGGTGAACGATTCCGGCATCGGCTGACTGTGCAGCTTGGCGAGTTCTGGTTTGTAGTCGAACGTCTCCAAGTGCGACGGGCCGCCGGCTTGATAGAGAAAGATGACACGCTTGGCTTTGGGCGTGTGGTGCAGGGGATTAAGGACGCCTTTTGATTGCGGATTGACGGTGGCTTTCGCAGCTTGGTCGAACAAGGCGGTCAGCGCAAGGGAGCCGAGTCCGGCGAAACTGGCGCTCAAAAATGTGCGGCGATTGTGTTGATTCATTGTGACACTCGACCCTTCGTCAATTCCTGGTAATTGTTTCGTGCAAGTTCAAAAGCGCGCGCGTAACCGTCGTCAGCGCCGCCAATCGTGCGGAAGGCACGCTTGGCGCTAATGGCGCATCACCTACTTGCAATAACTCTCGCGCGGCCTTCGCGTCGTGCTGATAAAGCGCCAGATTGCGTTGGTACAGCCCGGCGAGGAGTTGTTTCTCTTCTGCGTTAGGCTTACGTCCCAGCGCACGCTCGAACGCCCAGCCGATTTGTTGTGCAGGCGTCGCACCACCTTGGCGCAACGCGTTCTGAGCGAAAACACGCGCTGTTTCGACAAAGATCGGATCGTTCAATAGTACCAGCGCCTGTAACGGCGTATTCGAGTTGACGCGGTTGAGGGTGCACTCCTCGCGCGACGATGCATCAAAGGCCAGCAGGCTCGGATGCAAAAAGGTGCGCTGCCAATGCACGTACAACCCGCGCCGGTAGAGCGCCGCGCCCCGATCCGCTGCATAATCCCGCTTCGGGAAATTCAACGCGCCCAAATAGCCCTCTGGTTGATACGGCCTGACCGACGGCCCGCCCAATTGTTCGACCAGCAAGCCCGACACGCTCAACGCGATGTCGCGCACCGTCTCGGCCTCCACGCGGAAACGGCTCTGCCGCGCCAGCAGGCGATTGTCAGGATCATCGGATTGCGGATTGCGGATTGCGGATTGTGGATTGCTGGTCTGCCGATAGGTGTGACTGGTGACGATCAAGCGAATGATGTGTTTAATGTCCCAATCGTGTTGTGCGCCTTTCAATCCGCAATCCGCAATCCGCAATCCGCATTCGACGGGGTGCATAAACTCGCTCGCCAGCCAGTCGAGCAGCTCGGAATGCACCGGCCATTCGCCTTGCGAGCCGAGGTCTTCGAGCGTTTTTGACAGGCCTGTGCCGAAAAATTGCCGCCACACGCGATTGACGAAGACGCGCGCGCTGAGCGGGTTCTCGTTGGCGACCAGCCAATTGGCCAGATCGAGCCGCGTGGCGCGGCGATTCATGGTTTCGAGTTTGCCAAAGACCGCCGGAATAGCGGGCTGCAATACGTCGCCTGAATCGTCCATCCAGTTGCCACGCGGCAGCAAGCGCGTTTCCATTGGCGAGATCGCCTCGGTGATGAGCGCGCGCGGAATCTGAGCGTCCAGCAGATCGCGCGCGGCTTCGAGTTGAGCAAGCTGGATGGCTGTCGTTTGCAGTTCGGGCGCGGCCCATTTGAAATGGTCGAGTATGGCTTTCTGCGCGACCGTGTCGCGTTTGTCAGCCGGAGTGTTCAGCGCGTCGGCTACGGCAATGGGCAGGCCACGCAAGGAGTGCTGGTTCACTTTGATGACGTGCGCCTGGTGATCGGGCCAGGAATGCTCGGCTTGCGAGAGCGCCAGCCGGAAGCGGCCAAGCGTGGCGTGGCGGAGCGGCGCTTCCTGGCGCAGCCGCACAGTGATGATGGTTGCTTCAGTCGTCTTCAGCTTTTGCGCCAGCCGGAGCGCCAGGAAGTAATCGCGGCCATCGGTGTATTGCACACCCCAGCCCGTTTCCGGTTTGCCGTCAAGCGCCGCCAGCGCGGGGTTCTCGACCGGCTGCCCTGCGCCATCGGTCGTTGCCAGCGCGAAACGCAAAGGTTGCGATGGCCCGCCATTGGTCGCTGCGGCTTCGACTTCAGTCAACACAAACCGGTCTGCTCCGCGCGCGATGCGGTTGGCAGGCAACGTTTCGTCCTGCGCGACTTCGAGACCAAGCGCCGTCCATTCGCCCACGCCGGGTTTGAAGCTCACGGTGTAAATTTCGCGTTCGGGATTCGCGCCGCTGGCTACGACGAGGCCGTCGCCTTTGATCTGGTCGCTGACGACCGAACCGCCGCGATATTGCGTCACATCTAGTTGCTGGTCGTTGTAGATGGTGAGCGTCGCCCCATTGCGCGCTTGGGCCGTGAGCGGGCGCTGGAACTGCCAGGCGAGCTTGCCCGCTTGATAATCCGCCAACGTCTGCGCTTCCCAAGCCGCGCGCTTGTCGCTCAAGGCTTGCGCTTGGGCATCGAGTTCGCTGCGCGTCCAATTGATGAGGCGGGTCAGCTCATCAAACTTGCGCCGTTGCTCGGCGCTGGCCAATGTGAGTTTGCTGCCCCAGGCGTCGCGTCCGCGATCCGGCGCCAGGCCGGTCTCTTTGATGTCGGCAAAGAAGGCCTTCAGCGCATAGAAATCTTTCGACGCGAACGGATCGAACTTGTGGTCGTGACATTCGGCGCAGCCCATCGTCGCGCCGAGCCAGATGATGCTCGTCGCGCGCACGCGGTCGGCGGCGTACTTGGCCAGATACTCTTTCGGCTGAAGGCCGCCTTCCGCCGAGACGCGATTGAGCCGGTTATAGGCCGACGCGATGCGCGTCTCATTGGTCGCATTGGGCAACAGGTCGCCCGCCAGTTGCTCACGCGTGAATTCATCAAATGGTTTGTTGTCGCGAAAAGCGCGCAGCACGTAATCGCGGTAGGGCCACGCGGGCATCGCGTTGTCGCCGTGAAAACCCGCCGTATCGGCGTAGCGCACCGCATCGAGCCAATGCAAAGTTTGCTTTTCGGCGTAGCGGTCTGAATTGAGCAACCGCTCAACTAGCCTTTCATATGCATTCGGCGACTTATCATTGACGAAGGCGGCCACCGCTTGCGGCGTCGGCGGGATGCCCGTCAGATCGAGCGCAACGCGGCGGATCAGCGTGCGGCGGTCGGCTTCAGGCGAGGGTTGTAAGCCTTCTTTGGCCAGCCGCGCTTGAATAAACGCATCTATCGGATTGCGCACTGGGGCCTGAGCAAGGGCGCTGACGCTTGGCACAGGGAGGCGCTTGATTGGTTGATACGCCCAGTGGCCTTCGTACTGCGCGCCCTCGGCCACCCAGCGTTTGATAAGCTCTTTCTGCTGCGCGCTAAGTTCCTTGTGCGCGTTGGGTGGGGGCATCACCTCGTATTTTTCCGTGGCAAAGACGCGGCGGACGATCTCGCTCTCTGCGGGATTGCCAGGCACGATAGGCGTGATACCGGATTTGGTTTTGCGTAAAGCCTCTTCGCGAATGTCCAGGCGCAGCCCGGCCTTGCGCGCGTTCTTGTCCGGCCCGTGGCAGCGAAAGCAGGTGTCGGAGAAGATCGGGCGGATGTCGCGGTTGAAGCTGATCGTGTTTTTGCCATCAGCCTCAGCCTGGCGTAGCGTAGCCAAAGCGAACGGGACAGCGAGTAGACAAAACAGCATCGCTCGCTTGGTGAATGGGCGCGGTTGTTCTTTCATTTGAAGGAAGTCGCGTCTTTTCATCGTGTCAGTCTCGTGGGTTGAATTCAAAATAGCGCCTTGAGCGCAAACTGCATCTGGCGCGGACTGTTGGCCTGCGACGTGATCTGTCCGAAGCCGCGGCCCAGGTTGCCGAAGTTCTGGTCGGGGAAGCCGAAGCGCGGCGTATTGAACAGGTTGAAGGCTTCGGCCCGGAACTGCACATTCAAGCCTTCACTGACCCGGAAGTTTTTGAACAGAGAGAAATCCCAGTTACGGGTTCCGGGAGCACGCACGTCGGGCAGCGTGCGGGGAGCATTGCCGAAGGTGTAGAGCGGCGTCGCCGAAAAGACCGAGGTATCGAAGTAGCCGCTCAGCCGCTCAACCACCGGGCCGCTCAGTTTGGCGCTGCCGTTGATATTCGGTCGTCCGCCGGGATTGAAACAGTTGCAGGTACTCGGCCCGCTGATCGCCAGGGGCTGCCCGGTCTGGAAGGTAGTGATGCCGTTGATTTGCCAGCCGCCCAGCAGGACCTCGGCGGCCCGGTTCCAGTCGCGCCCAAAGGTCAGGCCGCGCCCGAAGGGCAGTTCGTAAACGTAGCTGATGACCAGCCGCTGCGAGATGTCGTTGGGCGAGATGGAGCGATCCGCGCGGCGGTCATAGGTATTCTGGCGCACCCCTTCCCGCCCGAAATTGCCATTTTGCTGTGAGTCGTTGTCAATCAGCTTGCCGTTGGTATAGGCCAGCAGGAGACTCAAGCCCTGCGAGAAGCGTTTTTCCGCCTTCAACTGGAAGGAGTGATAAATCGAGGATGCCCCGGTCACATATTGCGCGTTGATTTGGTCAAACTGCGGGAAGGGCCGCAGTAAATACCGCCGCTGCACCGTCCGTGTTGACAGGACGCCGGTCGTGATCAGTCCGAAGAACGGATTGGATACCTGATCCAGCAGTTTCGCACCGAGCGCCAGATACTTCGGCTCCAACTGATTCAGGCTGATGGAATTATCAATCAGGTGGACGCCGCGGCTGCCGACATAAGACGCCTCAAGGAGAATCGAGCCTGGCAGTTCATGTTGAATCCCGAAGTTCCAGTTCTGGGTGTAGGGGGTGATCCCATCCCGCAGCGTGGAGGTAGTATTTTGACCGACAACAGTCAGCAGCCCGAGCGAATTGCCGGAGACGGGGATATACCCGGTGGGGAACGGATCGCGCAGGTAGTTATTGGGCGTCAGCCCTCCGTCCAGCGATCCCTGGAAAGGCGAGTCGCTCCGGTAACCATTGAGGCCAATCGTCCCGGCGGCGGCTGTCGTCGGCGTCGAGAAGAAGATGCCATAAGCGCCGCGCACCACCGTCTTCTTCATAGCCTGATAAGCAAACCCGAAGCGCGGAGCGAGATTGTTCCAATCGTTCTCGTACAGCTTGCGGTCCTGCTCGCTGGCGAAGACCAGTCCCCCTTGCAGGTTGGCGCAAGCCGGGCATTCGGAGAATCCGGGCTTGTCCTTGATCTGGGCGCCCAGCGGATTAGCCACTTGCAGATCGAAATAGTTGTGCCGGTTAAAACGTTCCGTGCGCGGAGTGCTCAGATCGTAGCGCAGACCCAGATTGAAGGTCAGCCTGGAGGTCGCCTTCCAGTCATCGTTCAGATAAAAGCCAGAGTAGAAACTCTGGGTCGAGACAAACTTCAAATTTTTGGTAAAGGCGCCGGCGCCCAACCCCAGCAGGAACGAAGCGAAGCCGTCACCCGCCGTGGCCACCTGCGGATTGGGGCCCTGGGTAAAAGCCCGGCTGAAATTAAAATTTCCGTTGTTACCGCCCTGCCGGTTGTTGTTCCGAAAGAGCCGCAACTCGCCCCCGAACTTCAGCAGGTGGCGGCTCAGGCTTTTGGTGTTGGCTAGTTGCCAGATATGACCCTCAAACGCCGCGCCTCCGATCCCCAAGGCATCCCCATGCCCTACGGGGAGGTAACCCGTCGGCGCGATCCTGGGGAAGACCAACTGATCGAGGTTGTTGCGAAAGTAGGCGGGAAAGCCCAACACTGTCGGGTCGAATCCGGTACTGGGCGTGAGGATATCAAACAGGTTCCGCGCAAAGCCATAGCGGAAATTGACCAGATAAGTCGGGCTGACCGTCAGGTTGTAATCGAAGGCGACGTTATGGGCGACTTCCGTAGAGGTAAGGCTGTCCTGCGCCAGGCCAATGTCGCCGCCGCTGAAGAAGACGGGACGGAATGTATTTGCGACCGTGCGCCGCGAGAACCGCGCGGCGAAGCGCTGCCGGTCGGACAACTGCTGATCGATCTTCGCATCCCACTGAGTGAGGTCGTAGGGTGAGGTCCCCGAAGCGACTAAGTTGTTGAAGCCGGTATTCGCATCGCCCGGCCGGTTTGGCAGCGGATAATAACGCAGCACGTTGCGCGCCACCGGATCCATGCGATTGGCCGGAATGATGTTGCCGGGAAAGGCATCACGGACAAAACCGCTGCCGGCGGCCCTGGTCGTGAGCGGGTCGAAGATCAGGATCGGTTGTCCGGCGGCATTGCGCAGCCCTGAGAAATCGCCCCGGCGCATCGCCTCGGTCGGCACGGTCGTGGTCAGGTTGGCCCCCGCGCGTTCCCGCAATCCTTCATAGCTGAAGAAGAAGAAGGTCTTGTTGTGTCCATCATACCCGAACGGGCCGAAGAGCTTTTTGGGCAGCGCCACCGGGCCGCCGATGCTGCCGCCGAACTGATTGCGCTTGAAGCTCGCCAGGGGAACGCCGTTGCGATTGGCGAAGAAGTTGTTGGCATCGAAGACGGAGTTGCGCAGAAATTCGTAGAGGCTCCCGTGCAGCGCGTTGGTCCCCGATTTGTAGATCAGGTTGATGATGCCGCCGCCGGTCAGCCCGAATTCAGCCGAGTAGTTGCTGGTCTGCACCCTGAACTCCCGCACCGCGTCGACCGAAGGCACCACAGTCACGTTCTTGACTCCTCCATCGGCCTGTGGGGCGGCAGGAATGCCGTCCAGCAGAATCTCATTCGTACCCAGCCGCCCGCCGTTGATCGAAAGCTGCAAGTTGAAACCTCTCGTGACAGACCCGCTCACCCCGGGCGTCAGCAGCGCCAGGGTTAGCGGATTGCGCTGGTTCAACGGCAGGTCAACAATCTTACGGTTGTCAACCATATGCCCCACCGCGGAAGTCTCGCGTTCCAGCAGCGGTGTCGCGCCAGTGACTTGCACCGTTTCCGTCGCCGCGCCGATTTCCAGCTTGAAATCCAGCCGCGCGACCTGCTCGACTTGCAGGTTGATCCCGGACTGGCTGATCGGCTTGAAGCCATCTTTCTGCACGGTGAGCTGATAGCTGCCCGGCGGCAGCAGCGGGATCGTGTAATAGCCGTCCTCATTTGTGACAGTCTCGCGTTTTAAGCCCGTGCCTGAATTGATTGCGATCACCTTCGTGCCCGGCACGACCGCTCCCTGCGGGTCGCTGACCTGTCCGGTCACTTGCGCCGTTTGACTGAACGCCGCTGGCGCGCAGACGAACATCAACGCCACGAGAAGCAAAAGGCGGTAGAGTTGACGATGATTCATAGAATCCCCCTCTGTTCGGATGATGGAAGTCCCGTTCAGTCATGAACCCAGCCGTCTCGAAGCAACAAGGCTCCCCGACAGAACAAACGTTCATGGCCGCAAAGAATGGAGTACCTGTCAGGTCTCACGACATCGTGGACTGATTCTTAATTGAGAAGCGGCTCACGACATCGTGGACTGTGAGTGATGCTTCGGTGGCGAAAATCGCTGGGACGCCCATTTGACGGGCATCCC
>Ga0187892_10007859_pt1 | contig 14949 bp, 19 predicted proteins | sample MA1701073metaG_FD_139345 | JGI IMG/M metagenome (GOLD analysis project Ga0187892, IMG submission 139345) | Bio-ooze microbial communities from a basaltic lava cave in the Kipuka Kanohina Cave System on the Island of Hawaii, USA - MA170107-3 metaG ... | reverse complement strand
GACTCAAGCTGAGCGGCGCGCTGCGCGACCTGATCGTCGTCAAGCGCCAGTTCGGTCCCGAAGCTGCGGGGCATGCAGGGCACAAGGGGCACATGAAGCATTGGGGGGTCGGATTCCTGCGCCTGGCGCTCCGGCGCGAACGCAGCTCGGCAAGAACCGATTCGAGTATCGGAGCGCCTTGGTGCGCTCTCTGTGTCGTTCGGATTCGACCGGCCGCAATCGCCGGGAGCCGGTACTCTGCCCCGCCTCCATTCCGAATCGTTCTTCAACGCTCCCGCCCCCCATCGCGTTGACGGCGGTACCGCCATGTCATGCGGTCATCGGCGGCACTCGTCCGCGGCAACGCCCCCCGCGTTCGTTGCCGCATGGAGGCCGACCGCTCGGCGATCTCGCCAACTTCAACCCCCATGTGCATGCGCTCGTCGCCGACGGCGTCTTCGAAGATTCGGGACGTTTCGTTCCCCTGCCGCCGATCCCGGAAGCGCTCCTTGCCGAGCGGCTGCGCCGCGAGGTGCCCGGTCTCCTGTGCCCGCAGCGCAGCGCGCAGATGCGCGTCATCGCCCTGATCGAGGATCCGGCCGTGATCGAGCGTACATGAGGACGTACATGGCCACGAAGGAGAGGCCGGCCATCAAGGGCAGGTGGCTATAGTGGCTTTTGCTCGAATGCGCGTGCGAGGTCATCAGACCGCGGCGGAACTATCGCCTCAGCTTGCCCCAGAGCTGGTCGAGGCGCGCGTAGCGCCCGCAGCCGGTGACGTAGATCTTGTACTGCACCGGATTTTTCATGTAGTAGTCCTGGTGATAGGCCTCGGCCGGCCAGAATTCGCTCGCCGCGGTGATCGGCGTCAGGATCGGCTGGCGGAACGGCTTATCCTTCTGCCACTTCGCCTTCGACGTCTCGGCCAGGCGTTTCTGCTCGTCATTGTGGTAGAAGATTTCGGGACGGTATTGCGAACCCCGGTCGCAGAACTGGCGATCGATCACAGTGGGATCGTGGTTGAGCCAGAACTGCTCGAGCAGCCGATCGTAGCTCGCTTTCGAAGGATCGTAGGTCACCTCTACCACCTCGGTGTGGCCGGTGGTCCCGGTCGAAACCTGCTCGTAGGTCGGGCGCTTCGTGCGACCGCCCATGTATCCGGACACGGTCGAGACCACGCCCGGGACTTTGTCCATCGCTTCCTCGGTGCACCAGAAACAGCCGGCGGCGAAGGTGGCCTTGGCGAGCGCGGGCTTCTGGGCGAAAGCTGGAGGTGCCGCGAGGGCGGCGAGCCAGAAGGGCAGGACAAGGAAAAGTCGGCGAGTCATGGCGTTTGCTCCTTTCGTCACGTTGCCGGCTTAGTCGCCGTCGGGACGGCCAGCTTACGCCTAAGATTGTGCCCGTTCTTCGCCGCAGCCCCGAGATACGTGAATTGGAGGGCGACCATGAACGTCGAACGCCGCGGTGCCCTGCGCGCCGCGCTGGGTCTGGGTTCCGCCGCTGCGCTACCGCTCGCGCAGGCATGCAGCGCGCGCTCCGCCGACGCGCCGGCGCCGCTGCCGCAATCCGCGGAGGAGCGCCGCGTCCTCGAGGTGCTGGCGGACATGGACCGCAACCAGCGCTACCTCAGCGTGCCGCGCGAGGACGGCCAGCTGCTGCGGGTGCTGGTCGAGTCGCTCGGCGCCCAGCACGTCGTCGAAATCGGCACCTCGACCGGGTATTCGGGTCTATGGCTTCTGCTCGGCCTGATGAAGACCGGCGGGCGCCTGACGACGCACGAGATCGACGCGCAGCGCCATGAGCGTGCGCGCGCCAACTTCGAGCGCGCCGGTCTCGCACGCCAGGCGACCCTCGTTCTGGGCGACGCGCACGCGCAAGTGTCCCGGTTGTCCGGCCCGATCGATTTCGTGTTCCTCGATGCGGACAAGGAGGGCTACCTCGATTACCTGACCAAGCTGCGCCCGCTCGTGCGCCCGGGCGGGCTGATTGCCGCGCACAACATGGCGTGGCCCGCACCGGACTCGAACTACGTGAAAGCGGTAACCCTCGACCCCGCGCTCGAGACCGTTTTCGTCAACATGCGCGGCCCGGGCATCGGCCTCACGCTGAAGAAACGCTAGCGCCTCAGAACTCGGCAGCGAGCGAAAGCGACTTCAGGAAGCGGTCCGCGTCCTGGTAGCCGATGACGCGCAGGCCCTTTGTCTCGCGGCCCTGCGCGTCGAAAAAGATGATTCCAGGCGGACCGAACAGCGAGAAGCGCTTGAGCAGCGCCTTGTCCTGCTCGTCGTTCCCGGTGACGTCGGCCTGCAACAGCAGCATGCCGTCCATCTTTGCCCGGACCTTCGGGTCGGAGAAGGTGTACGCCTCCATCTGCTTGCACGACACGCACCAGTCCGCGTAGAAGTCGAGCATCACCGGCTTTCCGGGCGAGCGCAATTTCTGCTCCAGATCCGCAACCGAGGCCACCCGCGTCCACTGCACTGGGCCGGCGGCTGTCGGCGCCTCGCTCGTCAAGCCTGCGAGCGGACGCAGGGGGTCGCGGGCGCCGCTGAACGCGCCGACGAGGAGCGCGACTCCCGCGACCAGCGCGATCACGCCGAGCGCTTTCCCGAGCCGGCGCCCGAGAAGCGGTCGGCACTCCCCGTTCACAGCCTGGATGACCATTGGCCGCCGCAGGCGTGGTGCGCCCGCGCCACTGGCGGACCTACTGCCGCCCGGCTTCCGCCGTGGGCAGTGCGCAATCTGCTGGTCGCGCGATGGCGCGACTGACGAGAAGCAGGGAAACGAAAAGAAGCACGACGCCCAGGATGCCGAATTCCGCGCCGCCGAGCGGCAGCGCGGCGAGCGCGGCGGCGGCGCCGGTGAACGGCAGCGCACCGCCCAGCAGCAGCGAGCCGCAGGCGGCGCAGCCGACGCCGAGCGCGCCGCTTGCGATGCCGCCGGAGCCGACGGCAATATGGCGTCCGGCTGCGGCCGTGCGCTTGCGCTTGAGCAGATAGGTGATCATGGCCGTGCAAAGGCCGAAGAGGACGGCGATCGCTATCGTGTAGGCGGCGGCAAGCAGGCTGAAGTTCGTGGCGATGCCGCCGAGGAGGCCGAGCGCGATGGAAAGCTTGTCGCCAAGCGGCGCCTGCGTGGCGAGAACCTCGGCGATCAGGCCGAAGTTGGGGAACCAGACCGCTGCGAGGAACGCAACGAGCCCGAGCACGCCTGCCAGCGCGATGTACGCGGCGCTGGCAAACACCCGGCTGATGGCGGCGCGCAGGTCAGCCAGATGGCGCTTCACGGCTCATCGGTCGCGATTCGCGAGGTCCACGAGCTGCTTGACGACCGCGAGGGGCTGCGCGCCGGAGAGGGGATAGGTCTTCCCGCCTTTCGACACGACGAGCGTCCAGGGGGTGCCCGTTCCTCCGGTGGCGAGCGCGTTCTGCACGTCTTCCTCGACGCGCCGGTCGTGCCTGCCGCTCGCCAGGCAGGAGGCGAACTTCGTTTCGTCGAGTCCGATCTCGCGCGCGATGCGCGGCAGCACCGCGTCGAGGTCGGTCCTGTTGTTCGAGGGCGTCAGCTCGAAGAAGCGGTCGGCGAACTTCCAGAACGCCTCGTTGCCGCCAAGCTCGGCCGCGCATTCCGACGCCGCGGCTTCCTTGCGCGCCTTGACAGGGTGGATCTGGTCGAGCGGGAAGTGGCGGTACACCCATCTGACCTGTCCTTTGGACTCGTCCACGACTTTCTTCATCGTCGCGTGGAAGCTCTTGCAGAACGGGCACTCGAAGTCCGAGTACTCCACGAGCGTCACCGGCGCGCCGGCGTCGCCGCGGATATGGTCGCGCTGCCTCGAGACGGGGCGCATCGCCCCGGCGCGGGACTCGGCTTCCGCGCGCGCGCGCTGCGCCGCCTCGGCCCGCTGGCGCTCGACGTAGCGCTCCACGCCGGCGTCGATCGCATCTTCGAGCGCGCGGCTCTCGCGCAGTTCCTTGAGGACCGCTTCCTTGACCCGCTCCACCAGCGCGGCATCGGTGGCGCCGCGCGGCGTGGTTTGCGCGCCGGCGCCAGCGGCGAACAACATGAAAGCGGCAAGAATACCTCTCGAGACCGCGGTGCGCGTCATCAGTCCCCCTAGAAGCTCGCACAAGCAGTCCATGGCGCGGCTGACGCCCTTCCCGGTGGCGGCGAATAGCCATCCGGTCTTGTGTTCGGGCTGCCCGGCGTGACTGCCAGCGCGCTCGCCAGCAGAAAGCCATGCAATTTCTTCATAGCCGTCATTTCTTGTCCGCGCCGCGCGGCTGGGAACGCGGCGGATTCTGCATCATGCCGTCACCGCCCATCATGCTCATCATCTCCATCATACGCACCATGCCGAGCATCGTGTCGCCGCCGCCCATGCGCTCGGCCATCGCGCAAGGCTCAGCAGCGGACGCTCGCGTCCGAGCGCGTGGCCAGGGGTCCCCATCGGCATGCCGCCCATCATTCCCGCGGCGGGCCCGCGCATCATCCCGGACATCGAGCCCGAGCCGGATCCGTCCTGCTGCGCCGTCGCAAGACCGGCCGCCGAGGCGAGGACGATGGCGAAGGCCGCGCCTAGTGCACCTATGCGTTTCATGGCGTATCTCCTCTCAGGATTGTGCGTCGTGCCCGGGATCAGCGCGCGATTCGCGTTAATTGGACTGATCGGAGCCGGGTTCGTTCCGATCACGAATGCTAGGAGCTTCTTGGCGAAGCGCGCTTCGATGTCGTAGGGATCGTCCGGAATCTCGGCGATGTTCTGGCCGGCGGCGGATTTGAAGGCGCGCAGGGCGTTCACCTGCTCGGCTCCGGAATGCGAAATATTCTCTGTTATGTCGGAAATGTCGGAAATGTCGGAATTCCTTTAGGAGTGCTTGAGACCGCAGGGTCTCAAATCCGGGCCGTGCGCAGGCGCAGCGCGTTGCCGACGACGGAAAGCGAGCTGAGGCTCATCGCCGCCGCGGCGACGATCGGGCTAAGAAGCAGGCCGAAGAACGGATAGAGCACGCCCGCCGCAAGCGGCACGCCGAGCGAGTTATAGACGAAGGCGAGAAACAGGTTCTGCCGGATGTTGCGCATCACCGAGCGGCTCAGGTGTCGCGCGCGCACGATGCCCGACAGGTCGCCCTTGACGAGCGTGATGCCCGCGCTCTGGATCGCCACGTCGGTGCCGGTGCCCATGGCGATGCCGACATCGGCCTCGGCGAGCGCCGGGGCGTCGTTGACGCCGTCGCCCGCCATCGCCACGACGCGGCCCTCGGCCCTGTGCTTCCTGACGATCTCGCCCTTTTGCTGCGGCAGCACCTCGGCCTCGACCTCGTCGATGCCGAGCCTGCGCGCGACGGCCTCGGCCGTGGCGCGATGATCGCCCGTCAGCATGACGATGCGCATGCCTTCGGCGCGCAGATCGGCGATCGCCTTCGGCGTCGTCAGCTTGATCGGGTCGGCGACCGCGATGATTCCGGCAGGCTCGCCGTCCAGCGCGACGAAGATCACCGTCTCGCCGTCGCGCCGGCGCGCATCCGCCTTCTGCGCGAGCGCGCCCGGCTGCACGCCGATTTCCTCGAGCAGCCGCTTGTTGCCCAGCGCCAAGCGCCGCCCGAGCACGGTGCCGACGACGCCGCGGCCGGTCGGCGCATCGAAGCCTTCCACGTCGGCGGCCTTGAGGCCGCGGGCCGCGGCCGCCTCGACGATCGCCGCGGCGAGCGGATGCTCGCTCGCGCGTTCCAGGCTCGCCGCGAGGCGCAGCAGCTCGTCCTCGGACAGCGCGCCGGCGGCTTCGACGGCCACGACGCGCGGCCTGCCCTCGGTGAGCGTGCCGGTCTTGTCGACGATCAGCGTGGCGACCTTCTCCAGGCGCTCGAGCGCCTCGGCGTTCTTGATGAGCACCCCCGCCTGCGCGCCGCGGCCGACGCCCACCTGGATCGACATGGGCGTCGCGAGGCCGAGCGCGCAGGGGCAGGCGATGATCAGCACCGCCACCGCGGCGACGAGCGCGTGGGCGACCGCGGGCGCCGGTCCCCACAGCGCCCAGACCGCGAAGCTGAGCACCGCGATCGCCACGACGACGGGCACGAAGTAGCCGGAGACGAGGTCGGCGAGGCGCTGGATCGGGGCGCGCGAGCGCTGCGCCTCGGCCACCATCTGCACGATCTGCGCGAGCAGCGTCTCCGCGCCGACGCGCTCGGCGCGCAGGACGAAGCTGCCGGTGCCGTTGATGGTGCCGCCGATCACCTTGTCGCCGGCGCCTTTCTGGACCGGTATGGACTCCCCGGTCACCATCGACTCGTCGACGGAGCTGCGTCCCTCGGCGATCTCGCCGTCCACCGGGATCTTGCCGCCCGGGCGCACCCGCAGGCGATCGCCATGTCGGACGGCTTCGAGCGGCACTTCCTCCTCGTCACCGGTCGGCAGCAGACGCCGCGCCGTCGGCGGCGCGAGATCGAGCAGCGCGCGCAGCGCCCCGCCGGTCTTCTCGCGCGCCCGCAGCTCGAGAACCTGTCCGAGCAGGACCAGGACGACGATCACCGCCGCCACCTCGAAATAGACGCCGATCTCGCCGGAAGCCTCGCGCAGCGTCTCGGGAAAGAGCGCGGGGAACAGCACCGCGGCGGCGCTGTAGGCGTAAGCCGCGCCGACTCCGATCGCGATCAGCGTGAACATGTTGAGGTTCCAGCCGGCGATCGACCTCCAGCCGCGCTGGAAGAACGGCCAGCCGGTCCATAGCACCACCGGGGTCGCGAGCGCGAGCTCCAGCCAGCGCCCGAGCCGGTGCGGAACGAGTCCTTCGACGAGCGGCAGGTAGCCCGCCATGGCGAGAGCGACGAGCGGGACGGTGAGCGCGGCACCGATCCAGAAGCGCCGCGTCATGTCGACGAGCTCCGGGTTGTGTTCCTCGGCCGCCACGGTCATCGGCTCGAGCGCCATGCCGCATTTCGGGCAGGCGGCCGGCCCGGCGCTCTCGACGCCCGGGCACATGGGGCAGACGTACTTCGCGGCGAGGCCCGCCGCGCTGCTTTCACGCACGGCAGCCTTCGCGAGGACTGCCTCCGGATCCTTGCGGAATCGCCCGGCGCATCCGCCGCAGCAGAAATAGTAGGTACGTCCCTCGTGCTCGGCGCGATGCGCGGCCTTCGACGGATCCACGTTCATGCCGCAGACCGGGTCCCTCACGCGCTGCAGCGCGACTCCATTCGCCTGGTTCATCTGGCGTCCTCGCGTAGAACATCTACGCGAAACGAGGCGCTGCCTCGAGCGCGTGGGCCCTCGATCGTGAGAGCCACGTCCCAGGCACCGCTCCTGTCCAATAGGAGATTCATCTCGTGCCACGGTTTTCGATAACGCGATGCCACCGGCCCGGCCTGGCTCGCTGCCGCTTCGCCAAGGCGCGCAGCCGCGCTCACCTTCGCGTCGTCGACATAGGCGAGCGTGCGCGGGTCTATCAGCTGGGCCTCGATATGCAGATGCCCGGTGCGCGGCTGTTTCGGGGAGGTCCTTACCGTCACGTCATAGGCGCCGACTCTTTTGCCGGTCATGCGCAACTCCCAATCGGCGCCGTGGGCGCGGACACCGGCGGCAAATGGCAGAAGCCCGGCAAAGGACAGCAGAACTGCCAGAGCTCTCACTGCCGGCGCTCTTCGGCGAGCAACGCCTTCACGTGCTTCACGATCAGCGCGCTCAGAGGAGGGGCGCCTTCAAAATTGGTGGAGAGATACCAGCGCCGCCGGCCGCTCTGGTCGATGACGAAATTGGCCGGAGAATGCGCCTTTTCGTTTGGCTTAGCCGGCTTTGGCAGGCTCGATGCCACCATGCTGTAGGCTTTCCAGGCGGCATGCAGTTCCTCGGGGCTGCCAGTAAGGAAATGCCAGGTCGGGATCTCGTCCACGCCCCACTTCCTCGTTGCGGCCATCACGTGCTCCACCGAGGTCTGCTCGTCGTTCGAATTGAAGGCGAGGAAGGCCACCTTGGCCGCATCGCGCCCCAACGCTTGATAAGCGAGCCGGTAGTGGTACGCGTAGATGGGACAGATGTCGGTGCAATCGGGATCGAGCAGGCCGAGGACCACCACCTTGCCCCGGAAGTCCGCGAGGGACACGGAAGCGCCCTTCTGATCCAGCAGGCGAAAGCCCGGTGCCGGAGCGTCCAGCTGGTCGAGTCTGGTTCCCTCGTAGGAGGAGGCCAATCCCCGGAAAGCGGCGGGGCGGCCCGCCGGGTACCACTGGTACCACGCGACGAGCGCAGCCGCCGCAAGAAGCGCCCCGCCCAGAACGCCGAGGCCGATCGAACGCGCGAGCGCGGGAATCCTAGTCTCCCTCCTCGAGATCATCGAGGATCGGGCACTCGGGCCGCGAATCGCCGCGGCAGCGCCGCACCAGTTCGGCGAGCGCCTTGCGCATCGATTGCAGCTCCTCGATCTTGCGCTCGAGCGCCTCGATGTGATGTGTCGCCATCGCCTTCACCGCCGCGCTCCTGCGGCTGCGGTCGCGCCAGAGATCGAGCAGGTCGCGCACCTCCTCGACCGAGAACCCGAGGCTGCGCGCCCGCTTGATGAAGGCGAGGGTCCGCATGTCGTGCTGCGAATAGCTGCGGTAGCCGTTGGGCCGTCGCTCCGCGGGATCGATAAGGCCGATGCTTTCGTAATAGCGGATGCTCTTCGGCGCCACGCCGGATCTCTCCGCCACCGTGCCGATGTTCATGTTCTCGCCGTTCACTTTCCCTCCTTGCCGTCGAGCGGCTTCGCGTCCGTGGCGCACGACTTGCCGCCCCCGCGGTTCATGCACAGGCCCAGGGCGCACATGGCAGCGCACGGCGCCAGGGCGAGCAGCAAGGGCGCTATACCGACGGCGGCGAGCCAACCCCAGCCCAGGTACAGCCCGATGCCGGCGGCGGCCAGCGCGAGCACGATGATTCCCCGGCGTGCGCCGAGGTAGTGCCCGAGCAGGCCGAGCGCGGTCTGCGTCAGCGAGAGCTCCTGCACTTTCTTCACGTCGGTCAAAGCGTCCATTTTCCCGGCCTCCTGCCATATGAGCGGGCGCCACGATAAAGGTTCCAGTGGCTGGAAAGTCAAGCCGGCCGGGTTGAACTTCGCGCCGCGCCGCGTGTCTGGTAGGCGCCATGCAGGCAATTCGAAAGCTCGCGGCGGCGCCGTGGCGCTGGGCGCGATGGGCTGGTGCCCCTTGCCCAAGGCGTGCGCCTGGTCATGATCGTCAGCATGGCGATGATCGCGCTCGGCCTCGGCCTCGTCGCCGTAGGCTGGGCGCAGGTGTTCGGGGCGCGCCATGAACTGCGCACCAGCGGGATCTACGGGGTTGTCCGCCACCCCCAGTACCTCGGCCTGATCCTGGTCATCGTCGCCCTGAACATCCAGTGGCCGACGATCCTGACACTCGCCATGGCGCCCATCCTCATCGTCATGTACGTGCGCCAGGCGCGGCGCGTGGACGGGGACCTGGCGGTGCGCTTCGGCCCCGCATTCGCGAGTTACGCCGCGCGGGTGCCGGCGTTCATCCTGCGTTTTCGCTGCGGGCCCGCTCTTGCCGGGCCGCAACCCGATTGACAGCCCAGCGGCAGAAAGAAGATGAGCGTCTCGAGCATGCGGTCGAGACGTTCATGGGGCTACTGCGGTTTCGCGAGCAAGCCTCGCGCGCTACCGATCTGAACGATGCGGCGGCATTGCTCGGGAGCGAGGTTCGTGTTCTCGGAGGCGGTCTCGTCGCGCATGAGGTTGCCCGGAAGCGTGGAGTGCTCGCCGCCGTCGGTGAGCACGTGCACCAGCTCGTGCGCCAGGGCGATCCCCGGGTGCGGCGTTCCGCGGACGATCCAGACGGTATCGGCGAGCGACGGATTTCCGGCGGAGTTTGCCGGGGCGAAGGCCTCGGCGTCGAATGGAACCGGGCGCCGCGTTTCGGCCACAAGGTAGGCAGCGGGCTTCGGAAACGCGCGCGCCCCGACGAGCGCCTCGGCCGTTTCCGCGGTGAAGTACCGGAATCGCTCGGGGCCGGAGAGATGGTGCACGGTCGCCTCGCGCAGCTCGATCCCGCACTTCCCGAGAATCGCCGCGGCGCCGCGCAGCATGGCACGCACGACCGGTGGCTCCCAGCCCGAGCCGACTACGGTGACGGCACTCAGCTTCAACTCGGCCAGGTGCACCCGTTCGTTGGAGGAAGGGGGGGCGAGATCAGCGCGGGAAAGCGATTCGGACCACACATGCGAAACGGATGTTTGCGCAGCAGGACACGCGCCACGATCGCGGGCCACAGGGTCCGGAAGGAAGCCGTGAGCGCTCCAGCCGCGGGCGCGCGGCGGGCGGGCGAGCGCCACGATCGCCTCGCGCAGCTCGCTCGCCTGCCACTGCGGATGGGCGGCGAGGAGGCATGCGGCGAGAGCGCCGACCCGCGCGGCCGCGTAGCTCGCGCCGGAAGCGAAGACACGGCGACCGTCGAAGTCGGTCACCAGAACCCTCTCCGCCGGGACCAGGAGATCGACGGAGTCTCGGCCCCAGTTCGATCCCCGCGCGAGCATGCCATCGTCCTCCGACGAAGTCACCGTGATCTGATTGGCCAGCTTGAGCGCCGCCGGATACACAGGGTGGCGATCGAGATCGCGGCCGTCGTTGCCCGCCGAGACGATAAAGAGCATCTCCGGATGCCGGCGCACCGACCGCGCGTAGGCGTCCCACTCCGCGCGGTCGTTGCTGCCCATCGCCAGCGTGACGATTCTCGCGCCCGACTTCGCGGCGGCTTCGACGACGTCGGCCATGCGCGACATGTCCGCACGCGGATAGCGGTAGGGAATCAGGCGGGCGAAAGGCGCCTCCTCCAGCAGCAGGCTCGCCGTCCGGGTGCCGTGCCTCTGCGGGAAGAAGGCCGAGCGCGACGGATTCTGATCGAAGGGCCGGGGGTCCATGTCCCACCAGTCGTAGCCGAGCGCCGCGCCGTCCGCGTCGCGTGCCAGGCGGGACGCTATCCAGGGCAGCAGGTAGTTGACACCCGAGTCGACTTGGGCGACGGCGGCGCCGCCCGGGTCGGGCGCCGCGGGAACCGGAGCATCGAGCAACTCACCCGCCCCGCTCGGCGAAAGATCGGCGCGGAGAAATTCGATCGCCCGCGGCCGACCGTCGCTCGAGTATTCGAGGCGGCGCCCGTAGCGGATCGCGCAGTCCGGCCCCGCGAGCGCGAGCACGTCGGGGCGGGTAGCGCTTCCGACCGGCCCCTCGTAGACTGCGTGAAGCTCCCGCAGCCGTTTCCCCGGCGCGATGCGGGTGATCGAGAGCGCCGCGCCACCCGGCAGTGCATAGCGCCGGCGCCAGCCGATTTCCGCCTCGCGCGAGAGCGCTTCTTCCTTCAGCAGGCGCGCGCCGCCGAGTCGGGCGCCGAGCGCTTCGGCATCGGCCTGCGGGTTCGCGCAGACCGCGCCGATTGCCTGCCGCAGGACGGCAGCGGCATCGGGCGGACTGCCGGCCGCCAGCACGAAGGACGGAAACAAGGACAGGAATAGCGCTTTGAAGCCCAAGGCCGCGTCACCTTACCATGGCGGATGACGTGCGCCCCGCGCGGGGCACCGCGATGCTCGCCGCTTCGCCGACCGGATGCGCCGACTTTTTCCCACCCGCGGTCGAACGGCTCCGCTTCACTTCAGGGCGGTCGAAGGATGGAGCCATGAGCAACGAGCCGGTTCACCGGTATCTCGCCGGCTGGCGCTTGACATTCCAGTAACTGGACGCTCTATCGTGGATCTCCATGCGAGTGAGCCATGTCGCATGAGGTGCAAGGCGTCGAGCCGGCGGCCGCCGACTCGCGGCTGCTGCGGCCCGAGTTTCTCGTGCCGCTCGCGGTGTTCGCCGCGATCGCCGTCCTGCTCGCGGCAGGCCTGACCCTCGATCCGCGGGAGATCCCGTCGCCGCTGATCGGCAAGCCGGTTCCGCGGTTCGAGCTGCCGCCGGTGCTCGGGCGTGCGCTGGGGCTCCGAACTTCGGACCTCGAGCGGGAGGTGTCGATCGTCAACGTGTTCGCCTCCTGGTGCGTGTCGTGCAAGGAGGAGCACCCGGTCTTCATGCAGATGCAACGTGAACGGCTGGTGCCGATCCATGGTCTGAACTACAAGGACCAGCCCGAAGACGCACGGAAGTGGCTCGACGACATGGGAGACCCCTATACGCGCACGGGTGCCGATATCGACGGCCGGGTGGCGATCGAGTGGGGCGTGTACGGCGTTCCCGAAACCTTCCTCATCGACCGCGAAGGCCGCATCGCGTACAAGCACATCGGGCCGGTCACGCCCAAGCTGCTCGACGAGACGCTGCGACCGCTGATCGCGAGGCTGCGCCAATGAGCCATGCCTGGCCGGCGGCGCGTATCGCCTGGGCTTCGCTCGGCGTGCTTGCCCTCGCGGCGGGCGCGGTCGGCGTCTATTTCTCGCTGCGTCCCCCCGCGAAAAACGAGCTCCCGGCGCAGAACGAGTTCGTGCTCCGCGCCCATGCGGCGCCGCGCCCGGTGCCCGAGCTGGTCTTCGAGGACGGCCAGGGAGCGAAGCGTACGCTTGCCGGTTTCGAAAACAAGGTCGTCCTGCTCAATGTCTGGGCCACCTGGTGCGTGCCCTGCCGCGAGGAGATGCCGGCGCTCGACCGGCTGCAGCAAAAGCTCGGCGGGCCGGCGTTCGAGGTGGTCGCGCTCTCGATCGACGCCGGCGGCGCCGCCGCGGTGAAGAAGTTCTACGACGAGATCGGCATTCGCTCGCTGGGAATCTACGTCGATCCGGCATCCCGGACGATGGGTACTTTGGGATTGGTCGGCATACCGACAACGGTGCTCGTGGACCATAAGGGACGCGAGATCGGGCGGCGCACCGGACCGGCGGAATGGGACGGCGCTGAGGCGGTGCGCATGATTGAAGGTTATTTGAACGAGGCGAAACCATGACTACAAATTGGACAAGGCGCGCTGTGCTGAAAACGCTCGCCGCCGGCGGTGGCATGCTGGGGATGCCCGCGGCGCTGCGCACGGCATTCGCCGCCGAGGAGCCGGATCTGATCCTTAGGATCGTCGCCGCGCCGGCCTCGATGGCGATACGCGAGGGTCCGCAGACCCGCGGCCTGCGCTATACGGGCGAGGTGCTGCGCGGGCGGCGCGACGCGCTCGGCGCCGCGCCGGGAAATCTCGGCCCGACGCTCGAGCTTCGCCGCGGCGAGCGCGTGCGCATCGAGGTCGTGAACCGCGTCGGCGACGAGACCGTGATCCACTGGCACGGCATGATCCTGCCCGACGCGGCCGACGGGCACCCGCACCAGGCGGTGGGCTCCGGCGAGAGCTACACGGCGGAGTTCACCGTGCGCAACCCGGCGGGAACGTATCTCTACCATCCGCACCCGCATCGCATCACCGGGCGCCAGACCTACGGCGGCCTCGCCGGCCTGATCGTCGTGCGCGAGCCGGCGGAGCGCGAGATGGGATTGCCGCCGCCCGAGCGCGAGCTGCAGCTCGTGCTGCAGGACCGCCGCTTCGGCGAAGGGAACCGGCTCGTGTTCAAGCGGATGATGATGGACGACATGGAAGGGGTGCTCGGCGACCGCGTGCTGGTGAACGGCATCGACGACGCCGCGTTCAAGGTGGCGCCCCAACCTTACCGGCTGCGCATCGCCAACGTGTCGAACGCCCGCATCTACAAGCTCGCCTGGTCAGACGGCCGGCCTCTGCGCGTCATCGCGGCGGACAATGGCCTCTTCAGCCGCGCCGAAGGCGTGCAGGAGCGGCCCTACGTGACGCTCTTTCCCTTCGAGCGCATCGAGGTCCACGAGGACTTCGGCGCGCGGCGCGACGGCGCGGAAATCGCGCTCGTCAGCCGCTCGTTCTCCGGCCTGGACATGATGGACATGATGATGGGAGGGCAGGGCGGGATGATGGGCGGCGGCGGAATGATGGGCCGTGGAATGATGGGCGGAGGCATGATGGGCGGTGGGATGATGGGGCCGTCGCAGGGCGACGAGCTTCATATCGCGCGCTTCACCGTTTCGCCCGGTCCGCGCTTGCGCGCTCAGAAGGTCGCGCTTCCCAACGAGGAGCCGCGCGCGCCGGAGGGCAAGTACGAGCTCCGCACGCAGCTCTCCTTCCCGATGATGCGCGGCTTTCTCAACGGCCGCAGCTTCGATGCGCGCGACATGATGGCGGTCGCGGACGACGAGCGGCTTCCCGTGGGCAAGGCATCGGTGTGGACTTTCACGAACGACGGGCAGGGCCACGCGATGCCGCATCCCATTCACATCCACGGCGTCCGCTTTCGTGTCATCGAGCGCAGCGGCGGCACGATCCCTGCGGACCTGCGCGAAGGCATCGTCGACACCGGGTACAAGGACGTGTTCGGCATCTTTCCCGGCGAGCGGGTGCGGGTGCAGATCGCCCCGACGGTTCCGGGTTTGTTCATGGTCCACTGCCACAACCTCGAGCACGAGGACGGCGGCATGATGCGAAATGTTTTGTTCCAGGCTTGATCAGCGAAAGGAGGCAACCAAGATGATGTGTTGCGTGGGTCTAATGGGCGGTGCGGCCGTGGGTCAGGCCCTGGGCGGAGCCTGGACGTGGATCGGCCCGGCGGCGGGTTTTGGCATCGGCCTCGTCGCAGACATGAAAATGATGAAAGGTCATGCGAAGGCGGACGCAGAGCCCAAGGCGCCGGATCAGGGCGCGGCGGCTGCTCCGGCCGCGCAGAGCGGCGCGGGGTGCGGTATCGCCTCGGGGCTGACGCGCATGCTCGGGAGCAAAGAAAAAAAAGGAGAAAGCAGAGATGACGCTCGCCGAGATCAGGAAGACTTACGAAACCGGCTCGAACGAGCCGCCGGCGACAGCGGCAACCGCTCCACCGGCCGCCGTCGAGAAGCCGAAGTCGGCTTGAATCAGCCGTGATGAACGAGGCGAGCGCGGCGGACTCGTACTCGAATGAGTGAGCACCGCGCCGGCGGCGCGCTTGACGTTACAG
>Ga0187892_10007858_pt1 | contig 14950 bp, 15 predicted proteins | sample MA1701073metaG_FD_139345 | JGI IMG/M metagenome (GOLD analysis project Ga0187892, IMG submission 139345) | Bio-ooze microbial communities from a basaltic lava cave in the Kipuka Kanohina Cave System on the Island of Hawaii, USA - MA170107-3 metaG ... | reverse complement strand
TTCTTCTCGCTCACGCAGCCGGCTTGTTGAACGACAGATCCACCTTGGGCACCGCCCGCTCGGCGGCGTCTTCGATCTCCCACAGGTCGGCAGGAGTCGCCTTGGCAAGACCGGCGACCAGGCTGGTCGGGAACTGGGCCTGCCTGGTGTTGTACTGGGTGGACACGTCGTTATAGAGCTGTCGAGCAAACCCGATCTTGTTCTCGGTGCTGGTGAGCTCTTCCTGGAGCTGGAGCACATTCGCGGAGCTCTTCAGATCCGGATAGCTCTCGGTGAGGGCGAAGAGCCGGCCAAGCGCCTGGGACAATTCCCCTTCCGCCTTCGCAGTGGCGGGCACGCCCTGGGCGGAGACCGCCCTGTTGCGCGCGGAGATCACCGCTTCGAGGGTGGACTGCTCGAACTGCATCGAGCCTTTGACGGTGTTGACCAGGTTGGGAATCAGATCGTGCCGGCGCTTGAGCTGGACGTCGATCTGCTTCCAGGCGTTGACGACCTGGTTCTTGAGCGCAATCAGGCCGTTGTACGCAGCAATGACCCACAGGACGATCGCAGCGAGGACGACGAGCAGAATGACGGTACCCATTGAGCGCTCCTGGTTGGCTACTGGCTACTGGCTACTGGCTATTCGGATACGAAAGGTGAGCCCCGGGAGTTTCGGGCGCAAGCGAAACGTGGCCGCGCGAAAAGGGTTAAGCCACCACGGAGGTGAGTGCTAGAGTGGGTCATGCGACGCGGGGCCACGCTTGTGGAGCTTGTCACGGTGCTCGCCATCCTCGCGATTCTCGCGGCCATCGTCGTTCCGAGCGCCGCGAGAGAGGGAGATCGGCTTGCGGTCGAGCACCAGGCAATGCGGATCCTCCTCGCCTACCGGGGCGCCTGGCTCACCGCCCGCTCGCACCAGCGGCTCGCGCTGCTACGGATTACTCCCGACTCACTGGCCATTCGCAGCGTGCGCTCCGCCGGCCATCCCGAGACGACCCTGGTCTCTCTGACGCCTGGTCCGAGCGTCGCGGGCGTTACGCTCGAGTCGCCACCGCGCACGGCGGTGTTCGGTCCGGACGGCATCGGGCTCGGCGTTTCGAATACGACACACGTGCTTGTGAAGGGGAGTGCGAGTAAGAGGGTTGTGGTCTCGAGATTGGGGCGGGTGCGGGTGCAGTGAGGGCTGCTGGCTACTGGCTATTGGCTGAAGAGCACGTCCACGTGAACGACGATGTCCGGGTGCATCTTCAGGATGAGGAACCGGGTGAGGGCTGTGATGCGGTAATCGTGCAGGTTCATCGGCAACGTGGCTTTGACGCGGATGCCGGCGGCGGTGCGCACCACGGTGGCAGCCACGCGCTCGGCGCGGGCAACGCCGTGAATGAAAAACCGCCCGGCGAGCGTGACGGAAGCGCTGTCGCCACGCTCCCACTGAGGCTCCACACCCTCGAGCACGAAGCGGATGTTGGGGTAGATATCCGCTTCCATCGTCTTGATCAGATCGCGGTCCCGACGGCCGTTGCCGGTCTTGAGAGTGCGCACCGGCGCTTCCACCCAGCCGCGTACGTCGCGGAGTGAGGCGCCGCCTGTCATCTGACCGCGCACCGAATCCGAGACGCCGGTGAAATCGCCGAGGGTGGCCTTGCCGTCAAAACTCAGCCGTCCCGACCTGACGCTCCCGTCAGGCCAGTGAGCCGCGGCTGTCTGCTGGGCCCCTGCCCGTGCCCCGAAGATCTGGGGCACGAGCAGGGAAAGGATGATGAGAGTACGGTTTTGCAGTTAGGCCTCGGATTCAGCGCCCTCCAAACGATAACGCCGAATCTTGGCGAGCAGGGTGGAGCGGGCGAGCCCGAGCAACTGAGCCGCCTTCCTGCGGTTTCCACCAGTGTGGCGTAGCATCGCCGCGATCTGGCGCCGCTCGACGGCCTCGAGGGGCTCGGGCGGTGGGGCGCTCTCGCCAAGCGCCTCGCGCAGCCGCTGGAAGTCGAGCTCGGGAAGCGACAGGTCGAGGATCAGAACGCCGGGCCCCTCTCCGGGGACCCCGACCGTCGTGGCCGCCAAGGCCGACGCCGCGGCGGCTCCCTGCGACTCGGTGGTCACTGTCGTGCCGTGATTGCGGAGCGATTCTGCAAACTGCTCCGCGCGAGACCGATCGTTGGTCACGATCAGCACAGGTCGAGAGTCTGTCATCGTGTCCATACCCATCCCTCCTTACCGCGGAGTGTCCACCTCTACTCGTGGATTGACGAGAACGAGTCCGGAACCCCGTTCGGTGGCGGGCCCGGCGTCTCGTATTGGTTGGAGACGCGCCTTGGGGGAGTATTACCACACATCACGGGGGGATGAGGGGTAGGGGGATAGGGGGAGAGGGGGATCGGGGGATAGGGGGTTCGCGGGGGGGGGGGCATAAAATCGGAACGGCCGCACAGCTTTCGCCGTCACGGCCGTCCCAGCGTGAATCGCTGAAGTCGGGGCTTGCGCCGCCGTTCTTCTCTTCCCCACCTCCGAAGTTCGTTGCTCCGGTTCGGCGGAGTCAGGCCTCAGTTTTGATCCCCAGGCCGGATGGCCCATCCCACCTGGTTCATTCACGCAAGCGCTGCGAGTCGGATCGGGTCGCGGACCGACCCTTCGCACTGCACTCCGAGGCGCCACATCGGAGCGGGTGAAACACGCGACTGGTTTCACCAATCCGGGCCGACGTGATCACCAGGATCAACGACCTTGGGAACGAGCGAGCGCTCCCATGATCTCCTCTGATATGTCCCCCGGACTGTCGCAACCTGATCAGCTTCGGTGAGAAGCCACTCTGGCGACGACGAAACCAAAATACGCATTCCGAAAAATCGCGCAAGTGCCTGATTTTCTTCGGTTTACGCCATTCCCAGGTGGGTTCATTGTGGACGCGGAAGTCGTGCAGTTGCAGAGACCCACGGCGGTTCGACACATGAAGTGGAAATGTGAATCAACATGTAAACAGTAGCTATTGGCTATTGGCTACTGGCTATTGGCTGCTCATGGTCGTGAAACAAGCTGGGGATCCCCCGAAAGCCGGGTCCGCCCCGGCGAAGTTGACTGCCAATAGCCAATAGCTAATAGCCCAGTATTGACAAACGCCCCAGCAGGAGGAACTTCTCCGAACGTTGGTCGGGGAGGGCGAGGGTCCCTCCAACTCCGACCGGTTCTCCCGAGCCACCAGGCTCCCAGCTCATGAGGTCGTAGCAATGGCGAAGGGTACGGTGAAGTGGTTCAACGACGCGAAGGGCTTCGGCTTTATCGCGCAGGAAGGCGGCAAGGATGTCTTCGTCCATCACACCGCGATCGTCGCGGAAGGGTTCCGCTCCCTCAGCGAAGGAGACTCGGTCGAGTTCGAGATTGTCGATGGACCCAAGGGCCTGCAGGCCTCGAACGTGAAGAAGGTCTGACACCAGGCAGGAGCGAGAAAAACAGAACCGCCGGTGCCCGTCGCACCGGCGGTTTCGTTTCAAGGCACGGAGCGGTCCTAGTGCTTTCGCTTCGCCGCGGGCTTGTGGTTTTTCTTCGCGGGCTTCTTGCGCGCCCCCTTCGGCTTCTTCCCCCCCCCACCCCCCAGAGCCTTGGGCCGCAGCAACTTGGCTTTTTCCCGGTCGCCGGCGCGATCGGCGCGTCGCTGCACGCTCTCCCTGGCCTCAGCCAGAACTCGATCGCTCTCATCGGCCGTCATCAGGTTCCTTCGCACCGCATAGCGGAGCAGCTCCTCGGCATCGGCCAGGTCGAACTCCCGCACCCGGGAGGCCATCTTGACCAGATTCACAATGGCATCCGCGACAGGGCTCCGGAGGACTTGTGCGATCCCCGGGAGAACCTCCATCAACGACGAGATTTGGGAGCCGCCCAGCTCGGTCATTAGGTTCCCCAAATACGTTGCCCGCAGCAACCTACGCATTGGGGGGGAAAAACGTCAAGATTGAATTCTGCCAACCAGGACCTGCTGAATTGGCAGGCTATTGGGGGGTTGTAAAGATGCGGCTCCAGCGGATGTTCGTGAGGAAGGGCAGCGGCTTGTAGGTATTCGCGTCAAAACTGTAGTACACGATTAGAGGTTTCCCGCGCACATTGGCGCGGGGAAGGAATCCCCAGTACCGCCCATCGTACGAACCATCCCGGTTGTCCCCCATCATGAAGAAGGAATCGGGCGGGACCACGATCGGTCCCCAGTTGTTGAGATCGGGCCGGTAGGTATCCCGATTGACCCCGGCAACGAGGTGGGAGAGCTGCCACCGGCGCATCCGTTCGCGCTGGAACGAGTCGGCGTTGGCATTCGGGTCAGTCCGGATGGCCCAGGGCTCGGCCACGCTCTTGCCATTGCGATAGAGCTGGCCGTTTTCCATGGAAAGCGTGTCGCCTGGGACCCCGATCAGGCGCTTGACGACCTTGATCGGATCTTCGACGGAGTCGAAGACCAGGATGTCACCGCGGCGAGGCTCACGGATGGCGGGAAGCCGCTTGTGAATGAAGGGGACTTCCGCACCATAGAGCAGCTTGTTGACGAAGAGGAAGTCGCCGATCCGGAGGGTGTTCTCCATGCTTCCGGACGGAATCCGAAATGCCTCGATGAGGAACGTCCGCAGAAAGAACCAGACCACCAACGCGACCGCGATCGACTTGGTCCAATCCCAAATCCAGCGGCCGAAGGTCTTGGTCTTTGTGGGGTCTTTGCTCATTGGCTATTGGCTACTGGCTATTGGCTATTGGGTTTACGGCTCGTCGACCCAATCGGCAATAAAGATATTCGTTTCGGCTGCGTCCCGCCCGTTACGATTGGACACCCAGAGAAGTTTCCGGCCGTCGGCGCTCCACATGGGGAAGCTGTCGAAATCGGGGTGAGTGGTGATCTGCTCGAGGCCGCTGCCATCCACGTTGATCACGTAGAGATCGAAGTGGCCGCTGCGGGGTTCCTTGTAGTTCGACGAGAAGATGATCCTGGTGCCGTCGGGATGAAAGAAAGGGGCGAAGTTGGCGCCGCCCAGCCTGGTGACCTGGCGGGCCTCGGTGCCATCGGCGTTGGCGACCCATAGTTCGACCCTCGAGGGCCGGACCAGCCGCTCGCTGAGGAGCCGTTTGTAGTCCGCGGTGTCGGCAGCGGTGGTGGGATAGCCGGCGCGCCAGACGATCCGGGTCCCATCAGACGAGAAAAACGCCCCTCCATCGTAACCGACCCGATTGGTGATCCGGCGAACGTTCCCGCCGTCGATGGACATGGTATAGAGCTCCAGGTCGCCGTCGCGGGTGCTGGTGAAGATGATGGTCTTCCCGTCGGGGGAGACGGTCGCTTCGGCGTTGTACGACCCGTCGTTGGTCAGGGGCCGCAAGTCTGTGCCGTCGGGCCTGGCGGAGTAGATCTCCAGCTGGTTCAGGGGCCAGACATACCCGAAGGTCTGGTCCGGCCGGGCGGGGCACGCGCTGTCGCTCGCAAAGCTCGAGGAATAGAGAATCCGCCGGTCGTCATCGTAGAAGTAACCGCAGGTGGTCCTGCCCTGGCCATTGGAGACGCGAACCATCTCCGAACCATCTGCGTTCATGACGTACTGCTGGTCACAGCCGCGGTCCACCTGCTCCTGCCGCTGGAAAATGATCTGCCGGCCGGAGCGCGAGAAATACGCTTCGGCGTTGTTACCGCCGAAGGTGAGCTGGCGGATGTTCCGAAGGTGGCCTTCTCCGGGCTCAGGAGTGACGTACACGTTGCTCGCGCCGCTGCCGGGCCGGCCGGACGAGCAGGCGGCGGCCAGCAGGAGGAAAAGGCCGGGGGAAGGCCTGTTCACCCGAGCGCCTCCAGCACCTGCGCCGCGTGGCCCTCCGGCTTCACCTTCTCGAATACGCGGGCGACGTTCCCCTGCTCGTCGATGATGAACGTGGTGCGCATGATGCCCCAGTATTTCCTGCCGTACATGCTCTTCTCGCCCCAGACGCCGAAGGCCTCCGCGACCGCGTGGTCGGGATCGGCAAGCAACGGAAACGGGAGGGAAAACTTGCGGCGGAACTTCTGGTGCGACTCGATGCCATCCGGCGACACGCCGAAGAGCGCCACACCGGTCTTCTTTACAGCAGCCCAGCTGTCCCGGAACTCACAGGCCTCCACGGTGCATCCGGGAGTGTCGTCCTTGGGGTAGAAGAACAGCACCACGCGCTTCCCCCGGAGATCGGCGAGTTTCACCGTGTCGCCGGTGTCGGACGATAATGCAAAAGCGGGAGCGGGAGAGCCGATTGTGAGCATGACAGCGGGATAGTGGGATAGAGGGATAGTGGGATAGTGGGATAGTAGGATTGAAAGTAACGCGGGCTTCAGGGAAGAGAAAACGCCCTCAATACCCCCGGATCTCCGTCGCCGCCGGTTGCGATGACGACGAACTGCTTTCCGTCGCGAGTGCGATACGTCATCGGGACGGCGTAGCCTGGCGCGTCGAGCGCCGCGCTCCAGAGCTGCCGGCCTGTCGCGGCCTCGAACCCGATCAATTGGCTTCCACCGCCGGTCACAAACACGACGCCACCCGCGGTCACGATCGGTCCGGGCGATCCAACGACTCCCAGCGGCGGCAAACCAAGATCCTTGAACAACGGATGATTCCGGACCCGGGGCCAGTCTCCCACGGTCACCTGCCAGCGGTGCTCGCCGGTCGCGAGGTCTATGGCGGTGAGGGTCCCGTACGGCGGCTTGATGACGGGCAGGGTGCCGCCGGTTTCGGGATCGGCGCGATCTCCGTCCGAGCTCATGATGCCGAGCGAGGCGCCTGAGGCGATGGAGTACTCGGCGTCGTTGGTGGCGGATCGAGTTGGCTTCGCGAGCTTGATCAGAGCGGGTGAGTTCGTGGCCTTGACATAGAGCAATCCAGTTACTGGATCGAACGCTCCCCCTCCCCATCCTGCGCCACCGATGACTCCCGGGAGCATGATGGTGCCTTGGAGCGACGGCGGGGTAAACAGCGGACCCATGCGGTAGGGCTTCACCGCCTCCCACGCCATCGCCTTGAGCGCGGGCGTGTAATCGAGGAGGTCGGCTTCGGAGATCCCCTGCCGGCTGAACGGCTTGGGCCAGTCCGGCATCGGCTGGGTATCCGCTGCGCGCTCACCGGGCACGTCGCTCGGCGGCACGGCCTTTTCCGGAATCGGCCACACCGGCTTCCCGGAGACGCGATCGAAGACGTAGAGAAACCCCGTTTTCCCGGGCTGCGCGACGAGGTCCTGCAACCGTCCGTCGCGACGCACCGTGGCGAGGATTGGCGGGGCCGGGAGATCGTAATCCCAGAGTCCGTGGTGGACGGTCTGGAAATGCCAGACGCGCTTGCCGGTGCGAGCGTCGAGACAAACCACGGATTCGGCGAAGAGGTTGTCGCCGGGACGCTTGCCACCGTAGTAATCGTTGCTCGGCGTGCTCACGGGGAGGAACACGAGGCCGCGGCCGGTATCCACGGTGAAGGGCGCCCAGACGTTGGTGTGACCGATCCGCAGGGAGGCGCTGTCGGGCCAGCTGTTGGCGCCGAGCTCACCCGGCTGGGGAATCGGGTTCCAGCGCCACACCCGCTTTCCGGTCCGAACGTCGAACGCCTGCACGTCCCCCGGAGGATCGCCCTGGTAGGTCAGCCGATCGGCGACCCCGTTGCCCAGGATGACCAGATCGCGCCAGACCACCGGAGGAGAGGTGTTGGTGTAGTGGAGCCGGTTGGTCGGGTGCGACAGGTCGGCGGTGAGGTCGATTTCGCCGCCGGCGCCGAAGGACGAGATCGGCTTGCCGGTTGCCGCATCGAGTGCGATCAGGCGCCAGCGTGAGTTGAGGAAGATCCGTCGCTCATGCCCGTCGCTCCAGGCGGCGATGCCGCGATGGACGAATCCCATTCCGTTCGGCGGCTGTCCGGCCGTATAGGCCTTGGGGTCGAATCGCCAGAGCTCCCGGCCTGATGCACCGTCCAACGCGATGACCTGATTGTACGACGTTGGGAAGAACAGGGTATCGCCGAACGCGAGCGGGGTTGCCTCGAAGAGTCCGGGGCGTGCTCGGTGGACGGTGTCGCGCACTTCTCCGGTCTCCCAGTTCCACGCCGGCCGCAACAGATGGACGTTGTCGCGGGTTATGCCCGACAGAGGGGAATATTTCGTCGCTCCGGGGTCGCCGCCGTAGAACTCCCAATGCCCACTGGATCCCTGGCCGGGCGCCGCGTCGTAGCGGTGGACCACGCCCATTTTCATGACGAAGCGGATGCGCTGGAGCGCGGTGATGTCGGCCGACGGGTCTCCGTCCACCGCGATGAGGTCGGCCTCGAGGCCCGGCTTGATCGAGCCGATCCGATCGGCCATGCCGAGGGCTTCGGCGTTGAGCGAGGTAGCGGAAACGACGGCATCCCTGGCCCGCTGGCCGCCCGACTTCACCCGGCAGACGAGATCTTCGGCGTTCCGGCCGTGGGAGCCTGCGACCGCATCGGTGCCGAACACGACCCTGAGGCCGGGCGTCGCGATGGCCAGCTTGAAGGCGGCAAGGGCGAGCGGGATGGCACGCTCCATCGCCGCGAACCCTTCGGCGTTGTAGTTGCCGATGCCCTCGAAGCGGGTGCGATTGTCGTGCAGATAATTCCGGAACACCAGTTCGCACTGCGGGCTGTAGTACACCTTGCGCTCCGCCAGGAGTTTGAGAACCTCGGCGGTGGCGAACACCCCATGCTCGATCTGGTCACACCCGGCGAGCGCAACGGCCCGCATGCTCTCGGCGCTGTGGGCATGCACCACGGAGCGGAGGCCCTGGGCCTCTGCCTCTCCGCAGACCGCGCGGAGCTGCTCGTCCGAAAGCGTCTGCGCGCCGCCGTCGCGGATACTCCGAGAGGCGAAGATCTTGATGACGTCGGCGCCGCCGGCTTTGCGGTCGCGCACGGCTTGACGGAGCTGGTCCGGGCTGAGCTGGACGTCGGTGATCGCCAGGAGCGACGTGATCATCCGGGGCCCGGCGATGCGTCCTGCGGCGATGGCATCGCGAAGGTCCTTGTCTTCGGCGCTGCCGAGCTCCTGGACGGTGGTGAATCCGGCCATCAGGGTGGCGCGGGCGTTCGCCGCAGCGGCCAAGGCGCCCTGTGCCGGGGTCTCTCCGTCGTTGTTGGTGTGCAAGCGACCGGCGGCGTTGAAATGCCAGGCCATGTGGTTGTGCGCGTCGATCAACCCGGGCAGGAGCGTCAAGCCGCCGAGGTCGATGGTAGGCTTCGTGGTTGGCGTCGCGCGATTGACCGCGGTGATGCGCCCGCTCTGAATCGTGACGACGGCATTCGTGAGCACCCCGCCCTCTCCGTCGAGCACGTTCGCGGCTCGAACGGTGATGGGGCCTTCCTGGGCAGCGGCGTCGAGCGCGAAGGCGAGGAGGAGGGTGGAGAAAGCCGGCCGGCTAATGCGCACGGCTCCTCAGTCCTTCTCCGATCTTGGCAGCCGTCCGCAGCGCGAGGGCGCAGAAGGTGAGCGTTCCGTTCGCGCATCCCCCGGTGACGCACGTGGGTGCTCCGGCCACGAACAGGTTTTCGTGATCGTGGGTGCGACCCCAGGAATCGGTGACGCTCATCGCGGGGTCGTCGCCCATGCGGCAGCCGCCGGCCGGATGGTCCTGGAAGCTGTCGCTCCGGGTGGTGAGGAGGGTTCCCCCGCCGGCTCTGGCCAGATCGGCAAACAGGACCCGAATCCGCCCTTCGCTCCACTCCTGCAGCGCGGCAGATTCGGGAGCGTCGCGCCAGGCAAGCTTGGGCAGCGGGTCGCCCCAGGCGGTGCGCTTCGCGGTGTCGAGCGACAGGGCGCTCTCCCGATCAGGGATCACGTCGTAGTATGCCCTAACCCGCGCCGTTCCCGTGGCGGTCCGGCGGCGCCAGTCGGCCAGAAGCTCGTCGCCGAGGAGCAGCTTGCCCTGGTCGTCAGCGAGCCGAGGCTCGCGCCCGAAGCTCGATTCCCACACCCGGAGGTCGTGGCGCAGGTAGCGGTCGCTCCTGGGCACCCGCATGAACTGCTTGCTGACCAGACTGTGCTGGGTGTTCATCCCGGGATAGAGGCGGAGCGGCAGGCTCACGAACCCGCTCACGTTCCGGTGGCCGGTGAGATACTTGCCCACCAGCCCGGAGCTGTTGGCGAGGCCGGACAAAAGGAGCAGGTGGCTGCTCCAGACGTACCCGCCGGCAACGACGAACGTCCGGGCTCGGTATTCCAGGTCCGCGCCGCCGTCGAGCGCCCTGGCGGTGGCGTGGGTAATCCGTCCGGAGCCGTCTTTCACCAGCCGGCGTACCATCGTTCGGGTATGCAGCGTGGCGCGCCCCGACTTCCGAAGAGCGTCCCAGGTGAAATCGGGTGAGTACTTGGCACCGATCGGGCAGACCGGACTGCAGGTATCGTTGCGACAGCACGCGGGGCGACCGCGATAGGGGACCGGGTTCTTGGCCGAGGGCTGGCTCCACATGGCAATGCCGGCCTTGGTCACCCAGTCCCGAAGCTGGAGCAGGTTGTGGGAGAGGGGAATGGCCGGGAGCGGGAACGGCTTGCCGCGCGGGTCCATGTCGGGTGGGCCCTGCTCGCCCCCGACGCCCATGCGAACCTCGGCTTCCTGATACCAGGGATCGAGGTCTTCGTAGGACAGCGGCCAGTCATGGCCCACCCCGTACAGTGACTTCACCTTGAAATCTTCGGGGCTGAAGCGCGGCGTGACGCCGCCCCAGTGCATCGCGAGCCCTCCCACCTGCATCGATCGGGATTGAATCCCGTCAACGTCGTACCCGTCCAGATGATCGTTGCGCCAGGGACTCTCGCCGTAATCGAGGAACCGGCGCCGCAAAGCGGTGCGCTGGCCCAGCCGATCGCTCTCGGCACCCGCTTCCACCACGACTATGGTCGCGTTGCGCTCCTCAGCGAGCTTCTCGGCGACCATCGCCGCCGAAATACCGGAGCCGATGATGCACACGTCGCTCTCGACAACCCGGGGGCCCGACATCAGTTGCTCCGTGTGAGCGGAACAGGTTGTCTTGAGGAATCAGCGAGTGGCCGGCAGGTGTTCGCGCCGATGCGTGCCTGGTAACAGAGGTCGGCTGCCTCGGGCGACGAGTAGAAGTAGCCGAGCAACCCCAAGGCCACGTGGGGGGCACGGTCGAACTGGGTGAGGCTGCCGATTCGCTGACCCTCGAGCACCGCTCGCACGAGGCTTTGGCGCTCGGCGATACTCAATTGGGCGAACGCCTTCGTGTGACGGCTTCGGGCTTCTGCTTCGAGGGCGAGGACCTGGGTGGTCCAGCGCGCCGCCGGGCTCGGGCCGGTGGACCGAAGCTCTTCGGTACCGTACCCGTGCACCAACTCGACGCCCTCGCGGTAGCCGGCGAGCCAGCGCTCGAATCCCGCGACCACGCGCTCGATCCCAGTTGGCCCGAGCTCGGACGGCAGCACTGCGGCTCCCAAGGCCCGGAGGGTCCGGGGATCGAGCGCGGCGATGGCGAGCGCATGGAGTCGGCGCGCGACAAACGGCAGGGGCACCCAGGCAACCGACTGGAGCAGGAGCCGACGGCGGGACAGGGGAAGGATGGGCATTCTCCGGCGACTCAGGGCTTCCGAACCAGGATGTTCTCACTCACCGGGATCCAGCGATCCCCTTGCTGAAACTCCATCCCGGTGACCAGCGTGTCAGGCCCTCGCGCCTGCCAGAACTCCCGGAATGCGGTCCCAGCCATCGCACCTTCGAAAACGAGCCGGCCGTCACCACCCCACCCTCCTTTCAGCCGGTGTGGATCCATCAAGGCGTTGGCATAGCCCTCGAAGGCGTAGGTGGAGTCCTGGGGACGCCAGCGAAAGACCAAGTGCCCACTGACCACAGGGCCACTTGCGAAGCGCTGCTCGTAGTTGGCCTTCACGATCGCGCCGTCGAGGTCCCACTCGCCCCGATAGCTCATCCTACCGGTCCGGGTCGGTGCGCCCGGCGCGGTGACGCGAGCCTCTCCCTCGAACGTGCCCACGAGGAAGCCGAGTCGCTCGACCGCGGGCCGCTGGGCGTGGCGCTGGGCATCGAGCGGGAGCCGTGCCGAGCAGGTGAAGATGGCGGCGATCAGCAGAATGCGGGGAACATGTGCCATAGGCAACCGGCTAGAGCAGGAATCGGCGGCGTTTCACGAAGGGTAATACTCGACCAAGGCCTGATGCCCGTCAATGCGGCCCGATGCGGGGTCGGTCATGCGCGTTTGCCCCCCTTTTTCCCCCGGCGGCCTGCTTCGGCAGATCGGGTGGTCCACTGCCACAGCCCATTGGTCACTGCGGCCGGCAACCGCCGGCCGAGCTGGCGAGCGACCAGTACGATCTGCCCGCGGTGATGCGCCTCGTGGGCAACGAAATAGGTCAGCACGTGTCCGACGTCGAGTGGCAGGTTGCGCCAAACGTACGGCCGCGTGGGTGGGATGTGTCCACCTCGCTGAAGACCGTAGTCCAGCAACTCGCCAAGTCTCCGGCCACTCGCCTTCAAAGCTCGAACCAGCTGGGCGCGGGTAACGCGGCGGCGATCAACCGAGGCGGGAACCTTCATGCCGAGCGGTTGAGCCAGCGTCTTGAGCCAGGTGCAGCGGGCGTTGTGGATGTGGCCGGCGAGCATGCGGACCGTGCGCAACGGAGCGCCGGGAATCACGGCGTTCCACACGGCGTCCGGAAGATGCTCGATCAGGTAGATCGTAGTGCTGTTGTTGGTCGACCAGGCGCTGCGGACGCTGTCAGGGAGCACGATTCAGGGGAGCGGGAGCAGTGCCGTGGGGATGTTGAGGGGCCGGCGGACTCGCAGGACCGGCGCGTCCTGGCCGCGACGGAGGTCCCGATCGAGAAAGTTCCAGGTGACGAGCCCATCCTCCGATGCAGGCTCGAGAAGGTACGCGGCAAAGGTGCCCAGCCGCTGATCGGTGCTGATCAGAAACCATCCCGGCGTGAGGGAAACGTCGCGGGAGCGCCACGCCCCTTCGACGCTGATGGTCCGGTGGCCCTCGAACAACTGCTGCACCGAGAGCGAGTCCACCCGGAACGCTTCTCCCGGGCCCTGCCAGGCTGACATAACCCGCCGGACCTCGACGCCCTGGGTGCGCAGCAGATCCGCGATGGCCTGATGCTGGGGGGGAAGGAGATAGGCGGCCGGGATGGCCTCCTTGCGCGCCGACGCGAACCGGTCGTAGACCGGCATTCGGATGGTCCTGAATACCCCGGTGGGGCGACGGCGGGCAAACGGACCGCCACCCTGGGTGGGCTCGACGCGCTCGGTGAGCTCGGCGACGACCTCCATCTCCCGGGGGGGAGCGAGGACCGAGCGGACGGTCACCGAATCGGGTCGCCGGCGGGTCGCCCCTAGTACGAGGGATTTGATGGTGCTCCGCTCCGCTGCCGCGAGCCGGAGCACTTCGAGCACGAAATTGTAGGTCGCGGAGACCCGAACCTCGAATGGGGCGTGGGAGTAGGCTTCGCTCAGAATCGCCATCCTGCCCCGAAGCGGCTGCCAGTTCACGCCGAACCGCGGACGAGAATCGTAGGTCTCCCAGCCGAACACCAGCGAATCGGCGTTCCTGAAGTTGCCGTAGGGGAAGATCTCCTGGCGATGGCGGCTCCGCATCCGGGTGCGCACCTCGGGGAGGAATTGATCCTGGATGTAGTCGTTGGCGGCCGAGGTATTGGGGTTGAGCCCCGGGGCGTAGGTGAGCACGTAACCATGGCGGCTGCCGTTGGTGGTATGCAGATCCAGAAACAGGTCCGGGTCCCACCGCTCGAGCAGCGCGGCGGCGCCACGGGTTTCGGGGGCCTCGAGCTTGATGTAGTCACGGTTCAGGTCGAGCCCCTGTCCGTTGGCGCGCAACCCGACGATGGGTGGGCCATTCTGTGAGCCACGGTTGCGCTCAGTCGGTCCGAAGGCATCGTTGCCGTCGGCGTTGTAGATGGGGACGACGATCAGCACCACACTGTCCAGCAACGGCCTGAGCGACCCGAGCGTGAGGTCGCGGAGGAGCATCTGCGCCGCCTCTTTGCCCTCGATCTCCCCGCCGTGGATGTTCCCCTGGATGTAGATGACCGGCTTTCCGCTCCGGTGCGCCTCGGACGGGCCATCGACGAGCGGTCGAGAGGCCACCACGTAAGGGAGAGCGCGGCCCTGCGGGCTCGTGGCTAGCCGGCCGACCCTGATGCCGGCACTCAGGCGCTCGAGCGAGTCGAGGAAGGCGATGACGTCGGCGTGGGAGGACGTCGCGGTGAATCTGCTGCGCTCAGCCGTGGTGAGCTGGGCGGCGGCGGCGGGGGAAACGAGAAGGAAGCCGAGCAAGGCGGCGCGAGTCATGGACGAAAATATGTGCCGAAGGGGGTGGGTCGGCGAGTGGGTAGCCCCAAAGGCCATAGGAGTGACAAAGTCACCCATATGGCCCTCAAGGAGAGCAGGCGGTCGGCCGGTTAGAACCGCGACCAGAGGTACTGGTTGGTCACCTCGTGATGGAACTGGATTTCCGGGACCTTGATCATCGCGCCGAGGGCTTTGGGGCAGCGATCGGCCGAGGCGAGTTTGAGATCGGCGTACCGCTTGTGGACCACTTCGCCCAGCAGGTCCACCGTGTACTTGCTTCCCTTGAACAGGCGCGCCGCATCGTAAATGTTGTCGGGCAGAAACTTGGTCCGATCCCGTTTGGCGCCGCTTCCCTTTTCGATCGGCCCTTCGAACCCGGTCCGGAACAAGGTGTAGAGGGCCAGATACGGGTTGGCATCCGGGCCAATCGAGCGCATCTCGATCCGCATCGATTTCTCATTGCCGATCGGAATCCGGATCATCGAGCCGCGGTCCACGGCCGAGGCCTTGATCTGGTTAGGGGCCTCGAAGTGGGGGTCGAGCCGCCGGTATGCGTTCACGCTGGCGTTGAACAACAGGCAGATGTCCTGACCGCTGGTCAGGATCCGGTCAATGAACTTGTACCCCAGCTTGGACAGCTTGTTCGGGCCC
>Ga0187892_10007856_pt1 | contig 14951 bp, 8 predicted proteins | sample MA1701073metaG_FD_139345 | JGI IMG/M metagenome (GOLD analysis project Ga0187892, IMG submission 139345) | Bio-ooze microbial communities from a basaltic lava cave in the Kipuka Kanohina Cave System on the Island of Hawaii, USA - MA170107-3 metaG ... | reverse complement strand
TGCTCGCGGCGCTCGCGCTCCACCGCGAGCCCGTGCTCGTGGTGGCCTATGCGGACGCGGACGGGGCGGGGGGCGTGCAGCTCGCCGGCGCCGTGCCGCGCCGGCGCATGGGGTCGGGGCTCCAGCCCGTGCCGTCGCGGAATCCCGCGTTCGCGTGGAGCGAGGCGCTCGAGCCGGCCGCGCTGCCGGGCCGTCGCCTCGGTCCCGGCGCCGACTGGCTGATCGCGGCCGATCGCAGCCTCGCCGCGCGAGAGAGCGGGATCGAGTTCTTCTGGCAGCCCGGCGATCGCGCGCGTCGCATCGACTCGCTGATCGCCGAGGCCCACGCGGGCGGTGAGATCCGTTCGGCCACGCTCGGCGCGATGCTCGCCGACCGCCGCGCCGGCGCGGCCGAGCCGCTGCTCGCGCTGGTGCTGGCGCAGGCCGCGCGCGGCGGCGCCAGCGCACGCGAGGCGGGCGAGGTGGTCGAGCTGCTCCAGGAGTGGGACCGGGATTCGGGCCGCCGCAGCGCCGGCGCCGCGGTCTACAACGTGCTGGTGGCGCACCTGCTCCGCGAGCTGTTCGAGCCCGCCCTCGGCGAGGAGCTGCTGGCGCGCTACCTCGCGCTCCCGCGCGTCAGCGGCACCTCGCTCGCGCTCGAGGCGCTGCGCGCGGCCGAGCGCGGCGGCGTCGCGGCGCTGCCGTGGACCGACCCGGGCTTCGTGCGCAAGGCCGTCCGCGAGAGCTTGCGCGACACGTGGATCGCGCTCTCGGTGGAGCTCGGCACGAACCGCGAGCGCTGGGCCTGGGGCCGGCTCAAGGCGCTGCGCTTCGAGCCGCTCTGGCCCGACGCGTGGCGCGGCGACGCCGCGCGGCTCGGCCCCTTCCCGTACGGCGGCGACCCGGGCAGCGTGGCCGTGGCGGAGCATCCGCCGCTCGGGCCCTGGGCACCGCGCGTGGTGTCGGCGTGGCGCTTCGTCGCGGACGCGGCGGACCTCGACCAGGCGCTGACGGCGCTCGCGCCCGGCCAGTCGGAGCACGCCGGCCACGTGAACGCGACCGACGGCATCGAGCGCTGGATCGACGACCGGCTGGCGCTGCTCTCCACCAGCGACCCCGTGATCGAGGACGGCCCCGTCCACCGTCTCGTGCTGGTGCCCCGGGACTAGGCGAAGCTTTCGCCCGTGTTGATCTACGCCACGGTCCCCGGCTTCTACGCGGAGGTCGAGCGCAGCCGCGATCCTTCGCTGCGGGGCCGCCCGGTGATCGTCGGTGGCGATCCGCGCAAGCGCGGGCTCGTGCAGTCGGCGAGCGAGGACGCCGCGGCCCTCGGGGTCGTCGCCGGCATGCCCGTGCTCGAAGCGCTCGAGCGCTGCCCGCAGGCGCGCGTGCGCAAGACCGACATGCGCTTCTACCGCGAGGCGACGGCGCAGCTCCGCTCGTGCTTTCGGCTCGCGACGGAGAAGGTCGAGCCCGCCGGCCTCGACGCCGCCTACCTCGACGCGACGGGCGGCGACGAGGCGCCCGAAGCGATCGCGCTGCGGCTGCGCGAGGCGGTGGCGCGCGAGCTCGGCCTGCCGCTGCGGCTCGGCATCGCGCCCGTGCGCTTCCTCGCCAAGCTCGCCGCCGAGCAGAGCGGCGAGGACGGGCTGCTCAGCGTGCGGCCCGGCGACGTGCGCCGCTTCCTCGACCCGCTGTCCGTCGAGCACCTGCCCGGCGTCGGCCCCCGCACGCGCGAGACGCTGCTCGGGCTCGGCGCCGCCTGCGTCGCGGATCTGCTGAAGCTCGGGCAGGCCCGGCTCGAGGAGGCGCTCGGCAACCACGGCCGCGCGATCTACGCGCTCGCGCAGGGCGCCGACGAGTCCCGCGTGCGGCCGGCGCCGCACCCGCGTACGGTGAGCCACGAGAGCACGCTGGCGACGCCGGAGATCGACCGCGGCGCGCTCGCGGCGCGCCTCGCGGAGCTGGCCGGGAGCGTCGAAGCCACGCTGGCGCGCGAGCGGCTCGCGGCGAAGCGGCTCGTGCTGAAGGTGCGCTACGTCGATCACGAGGAGACGACGCGGAGCCGCACCGTCACGCACCCGCTAGCCCGTGCGGCGGAGCTGCTGGCGCTGGCCGCGGACCTGCTCGGGCGGACCCAGGCCGGGACGCGGCCGATCCGCGGGCTCGGCCTGGTCGCGAGCAGCCTGGTCCGGGCCCGCCGCGACGAGCGCCAGCTCGACCTGTTCGCGCCGCGCTCCGAGCGGGGCCGCGCCGACCCCTAGCGGCTGCGCAGGCGGCCGCCTCAAGCCCCCGTGGCGCCGGGCCGATGAGCCCCCTGCGGCCCGCGGGCCGCTTCGAGAGGGGGCTTCCGGGTGGAGGCGGATCGCCGGAAATACCCGCGCATCGCGACCGACCAGGTGATCTCCTTCTCGCTGCTCGACGCGCGCGACCAGCTCGGCGTGAGCAAGAACCTGTCCGCGGGCGGCATCCGCTTCGAGGCCGTGGGCTGCGAGCTCGACCTCGGCGACACCATCCGGGTGACGTTCAACCTCGGCGAGCACACCGTCGTGGCCGTCGGGCAGGTGACCTGGGCGACCGAGATCGACCCGCTCACCACCGACATCGGGCTCGCCTTCCTCGAGGTCGATCCCGAGGCGCTCCGGCTGCTCGAGGACTTCGAGGAGCGCACCGGGGCGTGAGCCCGGGGGGCGCTCGGCGCCGCTTGCCAAGTCGGGGGAGTCGGGTCAGCGTTCGGGGTCCATGGCCGACTTCCACCAGACCGGGGTGATCAGCACCCTCCACCGCCTCGGACGCTCCGATCTCGACCGCCTCGAGCGCGACCTGCGCGCGCACGCGCGCGCGCGCCCGATCGCCCTGGTGCTGCCCTGCCTCTACACGGAGCTGCACGACGGCGCGCTCAAGAGCCTGATCGACGAGCTCACGCGCGTGACCTACCTGGCGCAGGTGGTGGTGAGCGTGGCCGGCACGGACCGCCCGTCCGAGTTCAACGAGATGCGCGACGCCTTCGCGCCGGTGCGGACGCGCAGCGGCGCGCCGCCCACGCTGATCTGGGAGGGCGGCCCGCGCGTGCAGGAGCTGTACGAGGCGCTGCGGCACGAGGGGCTCGAGGCCGGCGGGCCGGGCAAGGGCCGCGGGGTCTGGCTCGCCTTCGGCTACGTGCTCGCCACCGACCTCGCGCGGGTGATCGCGATCCACGACTGCGACATCCGCGACTACGATCGCGAGCTGCTGGCGCGGCTCTGCTTCCCCGTCGCGAACCGCAACATGAACTACGAGTTCGCGAAGGGCTACTACGCGCGCGTCACCGAGCGGCTCTACGGCCGCGTCACGCGCCTGTTCATGACGCCGCTGCTGCGCGCCATGAAGTCGGTGCTCGGCCCGAACCCGCTGCTCGAGTACCTCGACTCCTTCCGCTTCACGCTCGCCGGCGAGTGCGCGATGACGACGGAGCTCGCGCGCAGCATCCGCATCCCGAGCGACTGGGGTCTCGAGGTCGGCCTGCTGGCCGAGGTGTTCCGCAACTGCGCGCTGAAGCGCGTCTGCCAGGTCGAGCTCACCGAGAACTACGACCACAAGCACCGCGAGCTGTCCGAGCAGGATCCCGCGACGGGCCTCCAGCGCATGGTGGCCGACATCGGCGCCTCGCTGATCCGGAACCTCGCGAGCTACGGCATCGAGTTCGACGCCGGCTTCCTCAACACCCTCACCGCCGCCTACGTGCGCATGGCGCAGGACGCCGTGGCCCGGTACAGCGACGACGCGGCGCTCAACGGCATCCGCTTCGACCGCCACGAGGAGGAGGTGGCGGTGGAGGTGTTCTCGCGCGCGCTGCGCCGCGCCGGCCTCGACTTCGTGCGCGACCCGATGGGCGCGCCCCAGATCCCGAACTGGAACCGCGTGACCTCCGCGCTGCCCCGCTTCCTCCAGGACCTGCGCGAGGCCGTGGACGCGGACTCGCGGTAGGCGCCGCCGCCCTGGATTCGACCCGTCCGAAACGTTCGCTATCTAAGTCCGGCGTGACGATTCGGATTGGCGACATTCCCGTGGGGGGCGGGGCGCCGTTGGTCCTCATCGCCGGCCTCAACGTGATCGAGTCCGAGGCCGCGACGCTGGCTGCTGCGCGCTCCCTCCAGCTCATGGCCTCGCGCCACGACTTCCCGCTCGTCTTCAAGGCGTCGGTGGACAAGGCGAACCGGTCGAGCCTGCGCTCGTACCGCGGTCCCGGCTTCGACGAGGGGCTCGGGATCCTCGCGCGCGTGAAGGCGGAGACGGGCCTGCCCGTGCTCACGGACGTCCACGAGCCCGGCCAGGCGAAGCCCGCCTCGGAGGTCGTGGACTGCCTCCAGATCCCGGCGTTCCTGTGCCGGCAGACCGACCTGATCGTGGCGTGCGCGGCCACCGGCCGGCCCGTGAACATCAAGAAGGGCCAGTTCATCGCGCCCGACGACGCGCGGCTCGCGGTCGAGAAGGTGCACGCCGCCGGCTCGGGCGGGGCGCTGCTCACCGAGCGCGGCAGCTCGTTCGGCTACAACGACCTGGTGGTCGACATGCGCGGCCTGGTCCGCATGCGCCGCTTCGCGCCGGTCTGCTTCGACGCCACGCACTCCGTGCAGCAGCCGGGCCTCGGCGAGGACGCCAGCGGCGGGGAGCGCAGCATGGTGGCGCCGCTCGCGCGCGCGGCCGTCGCGGTCGGCATCGACGCGCTGTTCGTCGAGATGCACCCGGACCCCGACTCGGCGCCCTGCGACGGGCCGAGCCAGATCTCTCCCGACGCGCTCGAGGCCCTGATCGCCGAGGCGCGCGCGATCGAGCGGGCACTGGGCCGCTAGCAAGCCGTCCCGCGCCGCGCGGAGTCACGACAGCTAGGGCGTCGTCGAGAGCACGGCGCGCGACGCGCCGCCCGGCGCGGCCACGAGCAGGTCGTCCCGCCCGTCGCCGTCGAGGTCGAGGGCGCGCAGCGCCTCGACCGGACCGCGCCCGAGGGCGCGCCGGTCGACCACGCGGGCGCCGTCGAGGAGCCACGCGCGCAGCTCGCCGCGCGCCGTGTCGTAGCCGGCGAGGTCGTCGCGCCCGTCGCCATTCCAGTCGAGCGCCGCGGCCGCGGCGACGTGCCCGTCGAAGCGCAGCGGCGCCACCTGGAAGGTGCCGCCCTCGCGCATCAGCCACAGCTCCGCGTCGCCGCGCGAGCGCGACTGCACGAACAGGTCGTCGCGTCCGTCGCCGTCGAAGTCGCCGGCCTGGAGCGCGTGGAGGGGCCGGATCGCGCCGAAGTCGGTCGTCTGGCCGCGCGTGACGCGCTCGCTCAGGCGTCCCGTCTTGGGCTCGTAGATGACGAGGGACGCGGAGCGATCGCCGTCGAGGTCGGCGGCGAGCACACGCGCGCCGCTCGGCAGGTCTTCGCGGCGGAGCAGGGTCGTGGTGCCGGGCCGGTCGAGGCGGAGCAGCGAGACCGCGTTGCCGCTCTGCACCGCGAGCTCGTCGCGCCCGTCGCCGTCGAAGTCCGCGCCGAACGCCGCGCTCGCGGACTCGAACGGGGCGAGGCACGCGAGCTGCTCCAGCGAGTCGCCCGCGAGGAACAGCGCGAGCGGGTGCGCCCAGGAGCCGAGCGTCGCGAGCAGATCGAGGTCGCCGTCGCCGTCGAAGTCGCCGCCGGCCTGGATCGCGAGGGGGGGGCCGAACGGCGCCGGCGGCGCGCCGTCCAGCGCCGGTACGGGCGACACGGGCGGCGCGCCGGACGGCGCTGGTGGCGCGCCGGACGGCGCGAGTGGCGCCACGCTCGGCGGCGGCGCGCTCACGGGCGGGAGCGCGGCCGCGGCCGTTGCCGGCAGGAAGCGGATCGTCTCCGACGCCTCCGAGGCCGGGCTGCGCAGCGTGCGGCCGGAGGCGACGGCGTACGCGCGCACCCGCACCTGCACCGTCTCGCCGAGGCGCCCGCCCACCTGGGCGCGCGGCTCCAGCGTGTACTGCTCGCTGCGGTAGGGCCCGCCGTCCCGCGACACGAACACCACGTAGGCGCCGACCTCGCCGGCCGGCGCGTCCCACTGGAGCCGCACCTCGTTCCGACCGACGACGTCGCGCGCGCAGGCGGGCGCCGGCGCGAGCGCGAAGAGCGCCGCACACGTCGCAACGATCGCGCCGGCGGCGCGTGCGAGCGCGCCGCATCCCCCCGGATGACGCACGGGCGCAGTCTAGAGACTCGCGCCGCGCCGGCTACGCGGCCTGCTCGAGGGCCTGCTCGAGCGCCTCCTCGATCGTGTCCACGAGCAAGACCTCGAGCTGCTCGCGCACCTCGGGCGGAACCTCGACGAGGTCCTTCGCGTTGCGGCGCGGGAGCAGCACGCGGCGCACGCCCGCGCGCTGCGCGGCCATCACCTTCTGCTTGATGCCCCCCACCGGAAGCACGCGTCCCCGCAGCGAGATCTCGCCCGTCATCGCCAGCTCGCCGCGCGCCCGCCGGCCCGACAGCGCGGACACGATCGCCGCCGCGAGCGCCACGCCCGCGGACGGCCCGTCCTTCGGCACGGCGCCGGCCGGCACGTGCAGGTGGATCTCGCCGGCGGTGAGCGAGGGCGTGTTCGGGGCCCAGCGCTCCGCGTTCGAGCGCACCCACGAGAGCGCCGCCTCGGCGGACTCGCGCATCACGTCGCCGAGCTGGCCTGTGAGGCGCAGGCGTACGCCCTTGCCGCCCGGCTTCGCCGTGGCCTCGATGAACAGGATGTCGCCGCCGTGGGCGGTGGCGGCGAGGCCGACCACCACGCCCGGCACCTCGGTGCGCTCGGCCGTCTCGGGCAGGTGCGGCGGCGCGCCGAGCGCCTCGGACACGAAGTCCGCGTCCACCGTCACCGGCACCGCGGCCGGATCCGCCGCGATGCGCGCCGCGACCTTGCGCATCAGGGTCGCGACCTGGCGGTCGAGGCTGCGCACGCCGGCTTCGCGCGTGTACTCGTGCACCACGCGGTCCACGGCGTCGTCGCCCACGCTCGCCTGCTCGGCGGTGAGCCCGTGCGCCTCGAGCTGCTTCGGGATCAGGTGCTCGCGCGCGATCACCAGCTTGTCGCGATCCGTGTACCCCGGCAGCTCGATCACCTCCATGCGGTCGAGCAGCGCGGGCGGAATCGTCGCGAGCGTGTTCGCCGTGGCGATGAAGAGCACGCGCGACAGGTCGAAGGACACCTCGAGGTAGTGGTCGGAGAAGCTGGCGTTCTGCTCCGGGTCGAGCACCTCGAGCAGCGCCGAGGACGGGTCGCCGCGGAAGTCGGCGCCGAGCTTGTCCACCTCGTCGAGCAGGAAGACCGGGTTGCGCGAGTCCGCGCGCCGCAGGCTCTGGAGGATGCGTCCCGGCATGGCGCCCACGTAGGTGCGGCGGTGGCCGCGGATCTCCGCCTCGTCGCGCACGCCGCCGAGCGAGGCGCGGGCGAACTTGCGCCCGAGCGCGCGCGCGATCGATCGCCCGAGCGAGGTCTTGCCGACGCCGGGCGGCCCGACGAAGCACAGGATCGGGGCCTTCGCGTCGGGCGCGAGCTTGCGCACCGCGAGGTACTCGAGGATGCGGTCCTTCACCTTCGCGAGGTCGTGGTGGTCCTCGTCGAGCACCTGCCGGGCGTGCGGCAGGTCGAGCTGGTCCTCGGTCTGCTTGGACCAGGGCAGGTCGGCGATCCACTCCAGGTAGTTGCGCACCAGGTGGCGATCGGGAGCGTGCTGGGGCAGGGCGCGGAAGCGCCGCAGCTCGCGCTCGGCGTGCGCGCTCGCCTCGGCGGGCAGCTCGGCAGCCTCGAGGCGCTCCGCCAGCTCGTCGGCCTCGCGCCCGCCGCCCTCGTCCTCGCCGAGCTCCTTCTGGATCTCGCGCATGCGGCGGCGCAGCAGCCGCTCGCGGTGCTTCGGGTCGGCGTCCTCGGGCTGCTGCTCGGCGCGCAGCGCCTGCTGCGTCTCGGCGATCGTGATCTCGCGCTCGAGCGCGCTCGCGATGCGCCAGAGCCGCTTCACGGCGTCCGGCTCGCAGAGCAGCGCGATGCGCTCCTCGCCCGACAGGCCCACGTTGGAGGCGATCAGGTCCGCGAGCAGGCCGGGCGTCGGGACCTGGCTCACGAGGTTCTTCCACTCGTCCGGGTAGTCGTCGCGCAGGTCGATCACGCGGTGCGCGAGCTCGACCACGCGCGCGCGCGCGGCCTCGGCCTCCGCCGTCGGCGCGACGGCCTCGCCGAGCGGCTCGATGCGCGTGCGCAGGGCTCCCTTCGCCCCGGCCGCGGCGGCGCCGAGCCGCGTCCGCGCCAGCCCGAGCACCAGCGCCTGGCGGGCCTGGCCGCGGGCGTCCACCACGCGCACGATGCGCGCGATGCACGCGATCGGGTGCAGGTCGGCCAGCTCCGGCTCCTCGGTCTCCGGGCTCTTCTGGGTGGCGACGACCAGGAAGCCGCCGTCGCCGGCCTCTTCGAGCGCCGCCAGGGAACGCGCGCGACCCACCGATAGGGGCACGTTCATGCCGGGGAAGACCACCGCGTCTCGCACGGGCAGGACCGGCAGCTCCGCCGGCACGCGCACGCGCTCGTTTCCCACCACGACGATCGACAGGGTCTCCGGCTCGCTCACGCGCCTCCTCCGTCCCGGGCGCCGGGGCAAGGACGCCGAAACCTAAGGCTGGGGCCGGCTCGGTCAAGCAGCGGGGGAGGCGAGGACTGGTGCCCGGGACTGGAGTCGAACCAGCACGGCCTTGCGGCCACAAGATTCTGAGTCTTGCGCGTCTGCCAATTCCGCCACCCGGGCCGGGAGCCGGAGCGCGCGGGAGACTAAGCTGCACCCATGGCAGCGTCAACGGAGCGTCGCTCGAAGCGGCGGCGCCAAGGGGGGAGAGACGCGCCGGCGCGCGCGCAGCGGCGCACGCGCGCGCGCGCCGTGGTGTGCACGGGGCGCCGTGGCCTCGAGCTGCGGCCGCATCCCGACGACGGCTCGTTCCGCGCGCCGCTGCGCGAGGGGCAGTTCACGGCGGGCGACATCGTGGCCGTGCGCTTCGAGCGCCGGGGGCGCGTGCGCGCCGAGCGCCGGCTCGGCCGCGTCGGAGACCCGGAGCTCGACTTCGCGGGGCTCTGCGATCTGCACGCGCTGCCGCGCGCCTTCCCGCCGGCGTGCCTGCGCGAGCTGGAGTCGGGAGGCCTGCAGCGAGACGAGAGCGAGGCCGACCGCCTCGACCTCACGAGCCTGCCGTTCGTCACGATCGACCCGCAGCGCGCGCGCGACCACGACGACGCGGTCTTCGCGGAGCGGCGCGGCGGCGGCTTCGGGCTCTGGGTGGCGATCGCCGACGTCTCCGCGTTCGTGCCGGCGGGCTCGGCGCTCGACCGCGAGGCGCGGAAGCGCGGCAACAGCGTCTACCTGCCGGACCGCGTGGTGCCGATGCTGCCGGAGGCGCTCTCGGGCGACCTCTGCTCGCTGCGGCCGCGCGAGGAGCGCCTCGCGCTCGCCGTCGAGCTCGCCATCGACGCGCGCGGCGAGAGGCAGCGGCTGCGCGTGGTCGCCGCGCGCATCCGCTCGCGCGCGAAGCTGGCCTACGAGGAGGCCGCCAAGGGGATGGACGGGGCCGCGGGCCACGATCCCGAGATCGCCGAGTCGCTGCGCTCGCTCGCCGCGCTGGCCGCGATCCTGCGCGAGCGCCGCGTCGCCGAGGGCTCGCTCGACCTCGAGCTGGCCGAGGCCGAGCCGGTGGTGGACGCGCGCGGTCGCGTCTCCGCGATCGGCCGCGCGGCCCGCACCGTCGCGCACCGCGCCATCGAGGAGGCGATGCTCGCGGCGAACCGCGCGATCGCGGAGCTGCTGGTCGACGCGCGCTGGCCCACCTTGCACCGCATCCACGAGCCGCCCGATCCCGGCGAGCTCGCCGAGCTCGAGCCGGTGCTGGCGTCGCTCGGCCTGTGGCCGGGGCGCATGCGCCGCGCGCCGGGCGCCGCGGATCTCGCGGGCCTCGTCGAGGCGTCGCGCGAGCGCAGCGATGCGCGGGTGGTGCACGGGCTGCTCGTGCGCGCGATGCGCCAGGCGCGCTACGCGGACGAGCCGCTCGGGCACTTCGCGCTCGGCTTCGAACGCTATCTGCACTTCACCTCGCCGATCCGCCGCTACGCCGACCTGGTCGTGCACCGCGCGGTGAAGGCGCAGCTCGCGCGCCAGCGGCCGGCGCGAGCGCCGCTCGCGGACCTGGCCGAGCACCTGTCGCGCCGCGAGCGTGCCGCGGCACAGGCGGAGTACCAGGCCCTCGACTGGAAGCGGGCCGCGCTGCTGCTGCCGCGCGTCGGCCAGCGCTTCGAAGGTCGCGTCAGCACGATCGCGCCGGCCGGGCTGTTCGTGACGCTCGACGCCGTGGCGGGCGACGGGCTGCTCCCCGCGCGAACCCTGCCGCGGCGCGCGCACCTCGACCTGCGCCGCGCGGTGGTGACGATCGGCCGCGAGCGGATCCGCCTCGGCGACCGCATCGGCGTGCGGCTCGCCGGCGTGGACCCGGCGCGCGGCCGCTTCTCCCTCGCGCTCGCCGGCTACTCCGACGCGGAGGGCTCGACCAGGCCCGCGAGGCGCTCCCACTCCGGATAGAGGCCGTCGAGCTTCGCGCGCAGCGCGTCGCGATCCGCCGCGAGGCGGCGCGCCTGCTCGGCGTCGCGATAGAGCTCCGGGTCCGCGAGGCGGAAGGTGAGCGCCTCGAGCGCGGTCTCGCGCTCGGCGATCTCGGCCTCGAGCGCGGCGAAACGGCGCCGAGCCCGGTCCGCCTCGCGCCGGTTCTGTCGCTCGCGCTCCCGCGCCTCGCTCCGCTCCGCCGCGGGGCCGGTGGCTCCGGGCGCGGGCGCCGCCGCCTCGCCCAGCGCCCCCGAGCGCCGCAGGTACTCGTCGTAGTTGCCGAGGTACTCGCGCAGCACGCCGCCCTTCACCTCGATCACGCGCGTCGCCACGGCGTTCAGGAAGGCGCGATCGTGCGAGATCACCACGAGCGTGCCGCCGTACTCGACGAGCGCCTGCTCGAGCACCTCGCAGGCGCCGACGTCGAGATGGTTCGTCGGCTCGTCCAGCACCAGCACGTTCGACGGACGCAGCAGGAGCTTGGCCAGGGCGAGCCGCGCCTTCTCGCCGCCCGAGAGCACCGAGACCTTCTTCTCGACGTCGTCGCCCGAGAACAGGAAGGCGCCGAGCTGGCCGCGCAGGCGCGGCTGGTCCTCGAGCGCGGCGCCGCGCCCGAGCTCCTCGAGCACGCTGGCGCGCGGCTCGAGCGCGTCGAGCTGATGCTGCGCGTAGAAGGCCACCTGCACCTGATGGCCGACCCGGCGCTCGCCGCGCTCGAAGGGCAGCACGCCGGCGAGCAGGCGCAGCAGCGTGGACTTGCCCGCGCCGTTCGGTCCGACCAGCGCCACCTTCTCGCCGCGCCGGATCTGGAGGTCCACGCCGCGGTACACGACCTGCGTGCCGTAGGCCTTGTGCACGCCGACGAGCTCGAGCGGCACGGCGCCCGCGCGAGACGGCTCCGGGATCGCGAGCCGCATGCGGCGCGCGGGGCCGGCGGCCAGCTCGACCCGCTCCAGCTTGTCGAGCGCCTTGATGCGGCTCTGCACCTGGCGCGCCTTGCTGGCCTTGTAGCGGAAGCGCTCGATGAAGCGCTCGGTCTCCGCGACCCTGCGATCCTGCGCGCGGCGCTCCGCTTCCGCCTGCTCGCGCCGCCGCTCGCGCTCGGCCAGGTAGAAGTCCCAGCCGCCGGGATAGAGCGTGAGCCGGCCGTTCTCGAGCTCCGCGACGCGCGCGGCGTGCCGGCGCAGGAAGGCGCGATCGTGCGAGACCAGCACCACGCCGCCGCGGAACGCCGAGAGCGTCTCGTCGAACCACTCCAGCGAGGGCAGGTCGAGGTGGTTCGTGGGCTCGTCGAGCAGCAGCACGTCGGGGTTCTGGAGCAGCAGCTTCGCGAGCTCGACGCGCATCAACCAGCCGCCCGAGAAGCTCGCGAGGGGGCGCGCCCGGGCCGCGGCGTCGAAGCCGAGGCCTTCGAGCACGCGGTCGACCTGCGCCTCGCGCGAGAAGCCGTCCTCGCGCGCGAAGCGCGCGTGGAGGGCGTCGTAGCGCTCGGCGAGCGCCGGGGGGAGCTCGTGGTGCGCGGCCATCTCGGCCTCGAGCCCGCGCAGCTCGGCCTCGAGCGCGTCGAGATGCGCGAAGGCGCTGGCCGCCTCGGCCTGCACCGTGCCCGGGCGCGCCGGATCGATCTCCTGGCGGAGCAGCGCGACGCGCTCCCCGCGCGAGCCGCCGCGCTCCCCGGTGTCCGGCGGCTCGAGCCCCGCGGCGATGCGCAGCAGCGTCGTCTTGCCGACGCCGTTCGCGCCGATCAGGGCGACGCGATCGCCCGGGCGCACCTCGAGATCGACGCCCGCGAAGAGCGTCCGGCCGCCGAATGCGCGCGAGATGCCGGCGAGACGAAGCGTCACGGCGGGGGACGTTAGCGGCCAGTCAACTCCGGCCCGCGGTCAGCCGATACGAGGGCCATGCTGGATACGGAGCGGCTCCTCGAAATCGGCGAGCGGGGGATCCACCTGCTCTTCGACGCCGAGACCATCCACGACGCCTTCGAGCAGGACGCCGAACGGCTCCGGCTCGAGCTGGCCGGGCGGGTCGCCGAAGTCCACCTCGCCATCGAGCAGGTGGTCCAGCTCCCCTCGCTGGAGGAGGCCCGGCGCTTCGTCGGAGACCTCGCGCCGGCGGTGCGCCACGTGCTCGTGCTGCTCTACTTCGAGCTGCTCGACGGGCGCCTGCGCACGCACGCGCCGCTGCACTGAGCGCAGCGCCACCGGCCTCGGAGGGGCGCTCCCGGCCCCGTGCTGCGCGCGCTCGATCAGCTCCGGCAGCGACAGGCGCAGCGGCAGGCGCACGCGCTCGCCGCCCTTGGTGCGGAAGAGCAGGTGGCCGTGCGCGCGCGCGTGCTCGAACAGGTCGCGCAGGATCGCGACGTCGCCGCGGCAGTAGTGCTCGATCTCGGCCACGCGGCCCTCGCTCCACCAGCGCAGGGACTGGAGCCCGTCGCCGGCCTTCGCCACGCCGAGCGTCTCCTCGCCGAGGTGGCCCAGCTTCAGCCGGAAGCCGAGCCGCGCGTGGACGGCGTCGAGCAGGTCGAAGGTGGGCAGCCGGCGCAGGTCGCGGTCGGTGTAGCCGCGCAGCACGCGGTAGTCGAAGCCGAGCGCGTTGAAGCCGACCACGAGGTCCGCCGCCGCGAGCTTCGCGAGGAGCGCCTCGACGTCGGCCTCGCGGAACGTCTGGAAGCGCGCGTCGGCGCTGTCCCAGGTGACGGCGAGCGCGAGCCGCATCAGGTGCGCGTTGTGCCAGCCCCCGACCTCCTCGGCGCCGCGCTGCGTCTCGAGGTCGAAGACCACGACGCGCGGCGCGGGCGTGGTGGGCAGAGGGGCCGGCGCAGCGCGGAGCACGGGGCCCGGCGCGCCCGGAGGCTCCGCCGGCGCGGGCAGCGCGCGCTCGGCGAGCAGCAGCTCGAGCGCGTCGATCGCCCCGGCCTTGTCGATCGGCCGGTTCCCGTTGCCGCAGCGCGGCGAATGGACGCAGCCCGGGCAGCCCGTCTCGCACTCGCAGTCGCGCAGGCGCTCGCGCGTCGCCTCGAGCAGCGCCTCGACGCGGTCGAACAGGCTCGCGCTGAGTCCGAGCCCGCCTGTGTGGCCGTCGTACAGGAAGATCGCGGCGCGCCCCAGCTCGGGGTGGTGGCGGTAGGTGATGCCGGCCACGTCGAAGCGGTCGCAGAGGGCGAAGAGCGGGAAGAGCGACAGCGCGGCGTGCTCCACGGCGTGGAGGGCGCCCATCACGTGACGATCCGCCTGCTGGAGCGCCTGCGGGATCTCGTCGGGCAGCTCGAGCCAGAGCGAGGTGGTCTCGAAGGACGTGGGCGGCAGCTCGAGGGGCTCGGTGCCGAGCAGCTCCTGGCCGCGCACGCGGCGCCGCTCGTAGCCGAGCACGCGCGTGGTGACCCGGACGCGCCCCTGGCAGAGCCGGAAGTTGCCGGCGGGCCGCGTGCGCTCGCGCGACAGGATGCTCGTTTCCTTCTCGGTGAGCGCGCGCGTGAAGGTGGCGCCGTCGGACGGCGTCACGAAGACCGTGCGCTCCTCGAGATCGAGCCGCGTCACCCGGAACGCGCGCGCGTGGTGCAGGTAGATCGCGCCCTCGTGGCACTCCGTGTAGACGTGGCCGCTGCCCACGGTGCCGATCCGGCGCGGCTCGCCCGCGCGCGGCTCGAGGATCTCGAAGCTGGCGCCCGTCGAGCGCAGGCTCACCGCGCGGTGGGGGGCGCGGCGCGCCGCGAACCACTCGCGGCCCGACTCGCTGCGCAGCAGCTCGGCGCGCTCCTCGCCGGCGGCGAGCGCGGCCGCCACGCGCGGGGCTCCGAGCCACGGCTCCGCCGCGCGCAGCGGCAGCTCGGCGGCCGCGCAGGGCAGGTGCGCGGCGAGCAGCTCCGCGTGCTCGGGATCGAGCACCGCCTGCTCGAAGCCGCGCTCGAAGAACGCGCGCGGGTGCGCGACCAGGTACTGGTCCAGCGCGTCCGGCATGGCGATCAGCGCGATCGCCGCCTCGCCGCTGCGGCCGACGCGGCCCGCGCGCTGCCAGGTGGCGATCTGGCTGCCCGGGTACCCGACCAGGATGCACACGTCGAGGCCGCCCACGTCGATGCCCAGCTCGAGCGCCGAGGTCGAGATCACCCCCAGCAGCTCGCCCTCGAACAGCTTGCGCTCGATCTCGCGGCGCTCCTCGGGCAGGAAGCCGGCGCGATACGAGCTGATGCGCCGCGCCAGCCTCGGCTCCGCGGACTCGACCCACGCGTGGAGCAGCTCCGTGACGCGCCGCGCCTTCGTGAAGGCGATGGTGCGCAGGCCGCGGCGGACGGAGGTGCGGAACAGGCGCGCCGCGGCCGTGTAGGGCGAGCCGCCGGGATTCAGCAGCAGCACGTGGCGCGCGGCGCGCGCGGC
>Ga0187892_10007855_pt1 | contig 14951 bp, 14 predicted proteins | sample MA1701073metaG_FD_139345 | JGI IMG/M metagenome (GOLD analysis project Ga0187892, IMG submission 139345) | Bio-ooze microbial communities from a basaltic lava cave in the Kipuka Kanohina Cave System on the Island of Hawaii, USA - MA170107-3 metaG ... | reverse complement strand
CGTGGATGTGGGGAATCCTTCCGGCGACGCCCCGGCGGATGCGCGTCTTTCTCCACGACGGGGAGCCCGGGAGGCTCGGCTGGGTGAACCGCGTCACGGGTTCGGCGAACTATCTCTACACGGTCGAGGTGCGGCTCGCGGAGGGCCGGCCGCCAGCTTCCCTCCGGACCTTGTATTCTTGAAGCCAGCGTTCAGGAATACAGACCGTGCGCTACGTCGCCCGAGCTGCCGCCGCTCTGACGCAAAGCCGAGCGTCGTTAGTGTGGAACACATTTCTTTCAACACATGGATTCCTTCGCGTGTCCACAAGATCTGGTCTCTTAGTTTGCGATTCCAACAAATGTGCCTGTGATATTGTGTTTTCCGCGGAGGGAAAACGCCCCTCGAAACCCTTCACCTGGCCTGATGTTCCTCGTCAGGACTAGATCTCCGGTTTCAAAGCCGAGAGAACCGCGAAAAAAGGCAATGCCGGACGCATAAAGATCCAACCCTTTGGCTTCGGAAGTTGGCGAGTACGGCACCAGAAGATAGAGTGAATCCCCCGCAATCAGCGATCGCGGGACAATCTGGATCAACCAGCCTTCGCGGTACTGTTCCGCTCGACAAGTGATAATGGTCGCGTCTTTCATCCAAACATGCTTCTCACAATCCACTACGGTCTCAGCGACTTCTAGGTTTTCGTCAATGGTGTAGTTAACCGCCGACCAGTTTGCGTTGTAGGCGGTGTAGACCGAAGGCAAGTTAATGCATGACGCGTTAAGGGACATGAGAATCGCGAACAACCGTTTCACTGCGAGAGCATCAGGGTTGAGCTGAACCGCCGGGAGGTCGGAGGAGATGCAAGAGCGCTCCAGGTGCCAGGGATGCCGGATCGGGTCGTAGGATGAGGATTCTCACGATGGAGGTCTCTCTAGACAACGCAAGCCCGCGGGAGGAACGGAACCCGAAAGGCGCGGCGAAGACGGGCGGCGTGCTCGGACGGGGCCAGGCCGTGACAACGTAGCGGCTTCGGTTCGCGCCTACCGCGCCCTCGGGAGGTCGGCGGCGATGCGGGTAGGCGAGCCGTCGCCCGCCCACGGAATCGCGGACTAGTGGCGACCGGCCGCTGTGAAGGGCCTCGGCGAGATACCGTGGCAATCAGCGGACCCCGAGAATCACGGGGAGGAGCCCGCCCGAAGAGTCTTCAAGCTCAATGGGGTTGTCGGGTGGGTCCAAAGGAACAGTGGTCCCCTCGAGGTGAAAGGAGACTACGAACTGCTCACCCAGCGAAGTGATGACGTCGTATTCGGTCCTAGAACGGAACCTCGCCTTTTTGCAGGAGGTGTGTTTGACGGAGGTGTCGCCGCTCTCGATCGCGATCGCGGCGACGGGGCCGCCGATGATGAACGCCACGAGATCCGCGACGTGATCCAGGATCGCTTCGCCGAACCCGGAAATCGTGACAAGGGCCCCCATCTCGGAGTAGGTCATATCCTCTATGGTGCTGTTGCCGAGGACAAACACAAAATCGTTGTCCCCCGGCGCCTGTGGAATGGGACCGAACCACATCTCGATAGGGAGATTGCCCGAGGAGGATCCATGGCCTGGGACGATAAGCTTCGACTTCGCGTCTGGCTTCCCCCAGCACGTCCCGCCGATGCGTGGAGGGTTGAGACCGATGAACTTGAGGGTGAGCTTCACCTTTGATTCGACAAGACCCGTGGGTAGCGCGATGGTCGCGAGGGCTCTAATCTTGCCATTCGACCTGAGCCAAATGCCGTTGTTGTTCGCCTTCAGCTGCGCGGACATTTGCGTGTCGACGATCTCCAGAGACTGAGCGCTCCAGCCGATGGCCTTCAGCAACTCGACTACAGCCTCCTCTGTCGATTCGGGGACGAGGTCAGCCTTCCCCTCCTCCGTGACCGAGTAGGCGCCGGTGAGTTGAAGTTCGCCCGCGTCGATCGCGAAGGTGGTGCCCGTGAAAGACATCGTCCCGGAGATCTGGAGCTTGGTTGTTCCCACCTTCGAGCCGGAGACCTTGATGTTGAGGTTCCCGCCCCAGCTCGAGCCGTCGAACACGAGGCAGGGGGGCGTCTGGGGCGTGAAGGCGAGGACAGCCGCCGAGGTGATCGCAGGGAGGGAGAATCGAATCTCCGAAAGCATGGAAAACACTCCTGGCGGCGGGGCCCGCCGCCTACGTGGGCGTGGCGGCTCCGGGTCGCCCGGAGGGCCGCCCCAAGGAGATAACGCAACCTCGACGGGAGTTCGGAACGACGCCCAGCGGTAACGGCACGCTGAAAGGGACCCCGCGGACGGCTGTGAGAAGGGGCTCGCTCTCGGTCGCCTACCACCGCAATCTTCCCGGGCGGTTGCGGCGCCTACCGGCGCCGGGCGACGAGGCGGAAGCCGTGGGTGGGAAGGTCGCCCCCGAGGACGGCCCGACTCGCGGCCCGGAAGTACGTCCTGGAAGAAGTCACCCACGAGCCGCCGCGGAGAGGAATCCAGCCTGAGGGCAGCGTGTCGTCGGGGGCGTTGAACTCGACGGCTCCTCCCGCCAGGTCGCGGACCCCGAAGGGGCTCTCGTCGGTCGGGAATCCTCCGCGGCGTTCGAGGAAGAAGATGTTGTCGTCTCGCGATCGGCCGTAGAGCCCGTTCGTGAGGCCGTGATCGAACCGGTTGCCCCACGGGTACCAACGCCCATCGACGCCTCGCGCCGCCTTCTCCCACTGTGTCGTCGTCGGAAGAGCGTACTCCCAGCCCGCGGATCGTGCCGAGGAGTTCTTCCATTCCACGAACGCTGCGACATTCCCATCGGCCATTCCTACGGCGGGGGACTCCGAACAGCTTTGTTTCGGGATCAGGAAGCGGCCGCCCTCCCCGCGCTCGACGTGCCACGGTCCGTTCCGATCTCGCGGCACCGGCGTTGCCCCGTGTCGCCGGAGGGATTCGGGATCGTTCACGAACTCCATCCACTCCGCCATGGACACCTCCAATCGCTGGATGAAGAACGACTCCTCTTCGACCATCTCGAGAGGGAGTGCGTAGGCCGCGACGCCGGCGTCACCCTGGAACTTGAAGGGACCGCCGTCGACATGGACGAACCCCTCCGGGATCGAATCCTTTGGGAGCAGCCGGATCATGATCTCGAGGGATCTCGAGTCCTCGACGGCGAACGGCTTGCGGAGGTCCTCGGAACCCGGCGCCCGGACGAAGACGAGGTACGAGCCGGGGAGGAGGGACGCGGCCGACTCGGGCGACATCCGGTTTTCCCGAGAGAGGATGAGGGGATAGGCGGAGACGTCCGTCGAGACTCCGGGCGAGACTCCGGCGGGAAGGAGGACCTCGACGAGGCGACCCGCCCCAACGCACATGACGGTGAGGTCTTCCTCGGGAGGGACCGCGAGGAGGACGCGAGGCTCCGCCGGAGCGAGCCCGACGAGGGCCTCGAGCGTCGGAGCGCCGGCGAGGCTTGCCGGAGTGCTTCCGTGATCGAGGAGCCATGCCTCCGTGGGTGCGAGTCGGTGAGGTCGTATCCACGGTCCCGTGTCCACCGGATAGGGGACCTCAAAGCGGAACTCGGACCCGTCCTGCCCGGCGATTCGAACCTCCAGGGCTGGTTCGGGGTCGTCCGCAGCGGGTCGCTGGATCGTCTCCCAGTCGTACTCCCCAGTGATTCTCCGCCCGTCGATCTCGACGATCCGGTCGTAGGGGCGCACGCCGGCTCGGTCAGCCGGGCTCCCCGGGAGGACGGAGCGCACGAAGAGGCCTCGCCCGGCGGCGAACTTCCCGATCCTGACGACGAGATCTCCCTTCCGCAGGCCGGCAGCTTGAAGGGGAGATGTATCGTGGAGGTCGTCGACGACGAGGCAGGGGTCCCCAGGCACGAATTCGCTGGATCCCTGGAACACGCTCGCTCCCGTGGCGGAGACGGGGACCGGAACCAGGCGGGGGATGCGATTCTTGCGAAGGGTCTCGTACCGCTCGTAACGAAAGAGATAGACCTCGGCGTCGAGGGGCTTGGCGAGGAAGCGAATCGCCGCGCGCCGGGAAGAGTCGTCCGCCGATTCCCCCCTCGCCTTGTCGGCTCTCTCGACGTAGTACCGAGCTTCGCCCTCCAGTCCGAAGATTGCAGCCAGCTCCGCGCGGCCGCTGCAAATCTCGACGAGGAGCGATTGAAGCGAATCGCCGAAGGGGAATCGAAGCCGGCGAGCGGAATCGAACGCGTCGCCCGCGCGGAACAACGCCTCCTCGCACTGGATTCGAAGCGGGAGAATTTCGAGTTCCTCCCCGGCCAGTTCTCCTCTCCTCTCTTCTTCCACGTATCGCTCGAGCTGCGACGTGATGCTCGGCAGCTCCGCTTGAACCTGCCTCAGTTCACCGAAGCGCTCTCGAAACACGCCCAGCGCCCGCCCCGCAGCGCGGCGATGGACCTCGGAGAGCCCGAAGCGCCCGGCGACAACGAGGGGGACCAGGCTCGCGGCGGCGACTCCGGCCGCTCGCCACGGATCTCGGCGCGCCCACTTCGCGACCCTACGGATCGGGCCGAGGGGCCTCGCCTTCACGGGCCGCCCGTCAAGGTACTCGCGTAGGTCCTCCGCGAACTCGGAGGCGGTCGCGTAGCGCAGGGAGGGGTCCGGCGAAATCGCCTTCATGCAGATGGCGGAGAGGTCACGATCCACGTCGTGGGAGAGGCGGTGGGGCGCTTGCGGGCGTCCCTCCAGGATCGCGGTCCGAATCTCCTCGTCGGATCCTCCGACGAAGGGGCGGTGCCCGGCGACGGACTCGTAGAGGACGACGCCCAGGGAGAAGACGTCGGACCTCGGATCGGGGGCCTCCCGCCCGCTCCCCAGTCGCTCCGGCGCCATGTAGGGGAGGGTCCCGCCCGTGGGAGCCTCACCGGGAGCATCGCTACTAGCCCCTCGCAGCGCGAGCCCGAAGTCCGAGATCCGCGGCGTCCCATCCCCTTCGAGGAGGATGTTGGAAGGCTTGACGTCGAGGTGTACGATTCCCTTCGAGTGCGCGTAGCCGAGCGCATCGGCGATCTGCTCGAGCTTCTCGACCCTCCCGCGGAAGGGGAACCGCGCGCCTCGCTCCCGCCACGTCCCCCCGGAGTAGGGGAACATTACGTAGAAGGGGCGACCTCCCCCCTCTCCCGAATCGAAGACCGGGACGACGTGCGGGTGCCGGAGATCGGAGACCGCGCGCACCTCCCGCTGGAAGTCTCGCTCGGCGTCGCGGTCCCGCGCCTTCCGCCGGAAGAGCTTGATCGCGACCTGACGCTCAAGGCGCGGGTCCCACGCGAGAAAAACGTCGGCGAAGCCTCCCGACCCGAGGCGACGCCCGACCTCGAAGCGACCGAGTCTTCGAGGGGCGACCACGTCCTCGAGCGATTCCTCGACCCGCGCCCCCGGGAAGCCCGCCCGGACCGTCTCCTCCGCCTCGAGAATCTCCCGCAACTCCCGCGCGACGTCCGGATCGGCGGCGAAGGGAAGGCTGGGCACAGACTCGGGGTGCTCCCGCCGCGCCCGGCGGAGCGCCTCGTAGATCTCCCACGCTCTCCGTCGAGGTTCGCTCGTGCCGTCACTTGCGCCCGCGGAGCCGCTCACGGACGACCTCCTCGAGGAAGCGCTCCCACACCTTCTCGTGCTCCTTGCGCGCCGCGTCCGCCTTCTTCCCGATCGCGGCGCCGATCTCCTCCCAGGTCGCGCGGGGCTCGCGGAGATGCCACATCCGGACGATCGTCGCGTCGGGCTCCCCGAGCCGCGCGAGCGCGGCCTCGACGATGCGTCGGCTCTTCTCCTGGCTCTCCCGGCGCGCGAAGGCTGCGCTCGGCGTCGTGATCCGGCTCTCTCCCGGGTCGGCGCTGCGCGCGAGCACCGAGGGCCTTTCGGGGAGCGGCCGCTCCCGTCGCCGATCGCGCCGGGCGGCCTGCTCCTGACGGGCGAGCGACGACAACGTCGTGCGGGCTACCTTGTTCAGCCATCCCTGGAGCGCCTCCGGACCCCGGTACTCGAGGCGCTCCAGGTCTCGGTCCACCCGGATCCAGGCAAGCTGGAGCGCTTCCTCGAGGCCGACCCAGACCCGCAGCCGGCCGCTGAGGTTCGCCCGGATCGCCGTCTCTAGAAGAGAACGCAGCCGCCGCAGGAGTTCGGAACGGGCGCCATCTCCGCCGGCCCGCAACTTGTCGATGAGGTCTCCAACCCCGTCACCTCGGTCCGGTCCCATGCCGCGGAGTCTATCCGGAGCATGGAGGCCTCCCCAGCCTTTCCTGCCGGGCTACGGAGGAAGGCTCGCGGCGTCGAACGATCCCTTCCGGATGTTCCAGAACGCGAGCTCGGGGAGGGAGAAGAAGGCACCCTCCAAAGCGCCCGTGAATCGCCGGCCCCCGTCGAACGGGGCCGTGATCACGCCCGTCACCGAGTGCGCGAGGGCGTAGCCGACATTCAAGACTCCGAAGAGGGGGCGAGGCCAGAACACATCGTCGGTGAAGAACAGGAACACGCCGTCGCGGCGCCTCGGCTCGTAGACGCTGGCGGTGAGCGTGTTCGCCTCTCGCGCGTACACGAGGAGGGGGTTCCCCTCCTCGCGGAGTCTCGCCAGGGCTCGCTCTCGGTAGGGAGCGAGACGCTCGAGGCGGACGCGGGCGAAGCGGGAACACACTTGGTCGAAGAAGACGGAAGGGATGAATCCTAGGCCCTCCCCCGGCTCGACGCTCCCGCCGAGGACTCTCCGCATTCCCTCCGTCCCTCCGAGGGCGTTCGACAACCCGCGCACGATCTCGGTGACGCAATTCCTGTCGAGGAGACGATAGGGGTATCGACCCTGAATCTGTAGACGCAGACGCTTCAGCCGCTCTCGGTCCATGCGGAGCGCCCCCCGGATCTCCTCGATGTCGTGCGGAATCCCCGTGATCGGGAGATCTCGCCAACGATCGGGAATGGAACAGGCGGACAACTCCCGAGCGGGTCGGCCCCGATCGGCAGCGCTCCGTAACTCCCGCAGTCTCCCTCCCAGTCGTTCGAGGAGGTTGTACGTGGGCTCGTCGATTAGGGAGGACCCGAGACACCTCCGGTGGGCATTCGCGAGGGATCTCGCCACGGCGTCCGCCGACGCGGATAGCACCTTCCGTTCCTCGGATCCGGCATCGGCGTCCTTTGCCATCTCCTCTCCGGCGAGAGGATCCAGGAGTCTGAGGCGGGACTCCTCCAAAGACCGAGCGACGGCGAGATGTCGAGCAATCGCCAGGAGAAGGGGGCGGCCGCGATCCGGCCGGGAGGAGTCGAGGAGATCGAGGATCGTCTCCTCGAGTTTCGCTCCGAAGTCCGTGAGAGTGACCATCTCCCCCGAATCGAGCGCGCGACACTCTATGGGGGGTAGCAGAGCCGCCTGGTCGAGGTCGTATCCGTCGAGCAACGCTCGAACGGCTTCGAGCTCGAGCAGGAGCTCCCTGAAGCGCTCCAGTCGTTCAGGAATCGCTCGTCGCTCACCCCTCCGCGAGAGGGGCTCTTTTGGGTCGAGGAGCGAGAGGGAAGCGAGGGCTGCCTCGAGTCGAGCCGATTCCCGCGTCAGGAAATCGTCGCCGTACCGCGCCCCGATCCGCTCGCGCAATTGGACGGCGACGGGCGTCGAGGGACGATCGGGATCGAGGAGTCCGGCTCCGCGCACCCGGACCGTGGACCGCTCTCCCGCGAGAGCCTCGAGCAGCTCGATCCCATCGCGTGTCTTGGCAAGCGTGTCGAAATCGGCACATTGAGAAAGGAAAGCGGCTCCGAGGTTGTCCCGCAGCCGGCGAAACTCTCGCGAGCCGACTGCGATGGATGCCACGTGGATCGGGCGGTTCTCGAGCGTCCCGTATCGGTACTGGAACGCCTTCCAGTCCTCCCGAGCCAGTATCAGCAGGCCGTCGAGGGCGGCCTGAAAGTGGAATGCCGTTTCTCCGAGCCGGACCGCAGCGTGGCCTCCACTGGCGGTTCCGACGTTCGCCTCCACGTAGACGAAACCGATTTCGCCCGAGAAGGCCGAAGCGAGGCACAGTATGGCGAAGAAGCGTCGACTCACCGTCTCGCGGATCGGTAGCCCTCCTCTACAAGATCCCTTGCCCTGGGTCGGTCCTGGCCGAGGTCATCGAGAAACGTCTCGAGATCCGATTCGGAGACATCCGCCTCCGCGAGGCCTTCTCCGAGCGCCGAGAAGGTTGCGGGGTTCGATTCCCAGTCGGTCAGGCCATGGCGCTCTGCGATTCGGCCGACCTCGCGAAGGAAGGAGTTTACGGATCGCCCCTGCTCGACGAAGGAGCGGGACGCGAGGCGGACATCGTCGCGGTAGACTTCTTCGCGAACACCGATACGCGCAGAACTATCGCTGCCGGAGCTGGTCAAGATGGCATCGACTAAGTCCACCGAAGACTCGATCGATCCCTTCACTGAGCTGCATCCAGAGATGGCGGCCAAGAGCACGAGAACTGGATTCGACCGGGTGTGTCGCTTCATCATTGCCTCCGTTTCTGCGATCGATGTTGGTTAGGGGATCCTCTGTGTCGACGCTGTAGAAGTCCTTTGATGCAAGTCCCTCCTAGTTGGCCCAGGCCATAAACAGCGCCGTTGATCAAACCCACAGCGAACTCGACGGATATGCCCTCGTGGGATGAATAAGGTGGCCCGTACCACCAGAACACCGAGCCCGAAAAGGCGCCGAGGGAACCGAACCATGCTATTGATCGAACCGCTGACCGCTGAATTCGCGAGGATGTAGCGTGGAGAAGATGAGCAAGCGTGAGGACAGGCGTTGCAACTGCTACAAGTCGCGTCGCAAACGGATCCGAAAGTACCTTCCCCAGCTCAGGAATCCGAAAACTGCCATCAAGTGGGCTACTCGCGGTGACGACAGCGAGGTAGGATGACACGCCGACGACGGGAGACAGGACAATAAACAGCCTTCGCCCACCAGTCAGGGCGAGGGAGAAGCCGATCCCGAGACCTATCCCGCCCCCGATCCTGCCGCACTCCTTGGCGAACTCTCCATATTCTTCAATCAATAGCTGAGAGACCAGGGCATCCGCCACCCCACCGAGGGCGCCCGCCGCCAAGAGGATGAGGGGGACGAGGACCCACCGGAAGAATGTAGACTCCGGAAGAATGGGTGGACGTCCCGTCCCGTGGTCAAGAGGGGCGTCTGACGCTCGCATCCTCGGCGGAGCCCGAGGGTTCCGGGGGGGAACTCTCAGGTGGAACGAACCGCGGGGCTCGACCGCTCTGTTTCAGGAGCTCGTTGCGAAGGTCTTGAACGAGCCGCGGAATGTTCTCCTGCGCTAATTCCGAGTAAATCCAATTCAGGTGAGCGGCTTCGTTCGAATCGAGGATCCAGGTGAGACAGGTCGCCCCTTGCCCAAACTCAGCACTCCAAAGGAGTCTCTCGTTTTCGCGAAGCTCAACGCGCATCGCCATGAATCCGCGGAGGGTCCCCTCGGGAGCCTGGAGCAGATGAAGGAGGAGGCTGGCTCCTGAGACGCCGTAAGTGAGATAACCCTCCGCGGCGTGGAGGTCCTGGATCGTGAGTTCGAAGACGTAGCGGGACTTCGAAGACGCGGTTCCCCCGTTGCGAACGGAGGAGAAGATATGGGCGTTCCGGATTTCGTCCGCGAATGCCTTGGCCAGATCTTCCGAGGGATTGAACCCGTACAGGTTTTCGGAATCATCGTAGAAGGTCGTCTCGGGGCGTTCCGAGTGCGAGACAGACCACGGAATTGCCGGGACGAGAGCGAGTTGTTTGAAGTCGTGCTTGAAGTTGCCTCGCAGGTCCTCGGCCGTAACGACCGCGAGATCTGCAGGCATGAACGACTGCTCCGAGGACTCCGGACTCGGCGTAAACCGAAACTTCCGATAGCCCGGCGTGAAGGAGGGATGGGAGTTGCGCAGATGCCACGAGTGACAGGCTGTGAGGGGGATGGATAGTGCGGCCAGGAGATAGGTGAGGGCGGGGCGGATGCCTGACCGCACCGCTCCTGTGGAGATGCTCGCGCTCAATCTCGATTCCTCCGGGAAGGAGTCCTTGTCGAATAGAACGCAATTCGCCCGAAGGCCGGAAAGCACCCGGCCTGGTGAGGGACGGAACCGGGCTTCTCCCCTGGATCCCCGCCCCCCCTCTACGATGACCGCACACGCGCGAGAGGAGCCCGAGAGCCAGGCAGGCGATGAGTGAGGCGGGGCGCGCGCGCAGGTCCCACACGGGCGCTCGAGCCAGATCCGGGCCCTCGCCGTCGAGAGGATCGGCAAGCGCCTCGCCCGAGCCTCGGAGGAGGAGGTGGATCAGGCCGTCGACGGCCGGATCGAGATCATCGGATCCTCTCAAGAAACTTCACCGGCGGGTGGGGGGGTCTGAGTAGCCGGGACGAGTTGGAAGCCGAAATCCTTCGCGCGGCGGCGTATCGTCGCGAGGGTCCGGGCGCGGTAGCGCAGGTTGTAGGCGTCAGCGCCGGGGTCGAGGTGGAGGCGTCCCCTCGAGAGGACGGCGTAGACGGCGGCGGCGATCTTGCGCGCGGTCGCGGTGAGGGCCTTCGCCTTGCCGATGCGCGCGGCGAGGCGGCGATAGAAGGCGCCGAGGGCGGTCTGGGTGCGTCCGACGGAGACGGCGGCCTGGCGGAAGAGTTTGGCGAGACGGTTGGCGGAAGGAGGGGTTTTGGAGGAGAGGAGCTTTTCGCCGGAGATGCGGTTTCGGGGGGCGAGGGTGAGCCACGAGGTGAAGTGCTTGGCAGACTTCCAGGGACTCATGTCGGTGCCGATCTCCCCGAGGACGCGCAAGGCGGTGTAGGGTCCGATGCCCTCGATCTGGGTGATGTCGGCGCCGGCGAGGGCGTAGAGGGGGGAGCGGATCTCGAAACTGGGTTCGTTGTTGCGGGGCTTCTTCCTCGTGCGGGCGGGGGGCAGGGACGAGGCCGGGGTCTTGGGTTCCTCCTTGGCGAGGGTCGCGAGGAGCGCCTCGAGCTGGCGGTCGCAGGCCGCGATCTTCTCGTGGTAGACGTCGTAGAGCTCGACGGTCTGGCGGAGGGTGAAGAAGTGTTCGGGGCGGTAGTTCCCGGTGAGGGAGGCGACAATCTCGGCCTCGGTCGCTTTGCAGCGGGCGTCGCGGTGGCGGGCGAGGACCTTGGGATCTCGCTCCCCGGCGAGGATGTCTCGGAGGATGGCCATGCCGGTGACGCCGACGACGTCGGAGAGGACGTTGGTGAGCTGGAGGTTCATGAGGGTGAGGGCCTTCTGGATTTGCTGAGTATGGGAGGCCGCGTACTCGACGAGCACCTCGCGGTGGCGCAGGTAGGTCCGCAGGGCGGCGATCGGGGGCTCAGGGCGGAAGCTCCCGCGCAGGAGGCCGTAGGTGTGGAGCTCCTGGAGCCACTGGCAGTCGAGGACGTCGCTCTTGCGCCCGGGCACGTTCTTGAGGTGGCGGGCGTTGACGAGGAGGACCTCAAGGCCGCGATCCTTGAGGATCTCGAAGAGGGGGATCCAGTAGATCCCCGTCGACTCCATCGCCACGGTGTCCACGCGGCAGGCCACCAGCCAGTCGGCGAGGCGGTGGAGATCGGCCGTGAAGCTGCGGAACTCCCGCACGGGCTTCGGGTCGCGGTCGGCCGGGACGGCCACGAAGTGGGAGGCCGAACCCACATCGATTCCTGCGGCGTTGAGGTTGAGCTTGCGGAGCAGCTCCGCCGAGGGGACGAGCTTAGTCGGCTTTCGAGCGTGGCCCCGCAAGGGGCTCTCGGGCGTGTCGGGCTTCATGCGAGACTCCTCAGGTGGATCTCGGTGGCGCGAACGCCCGGGGGACAGGGATGCCGATGCCACGGAAGTCTCTCAAACGGGATCACGCGCCCGAGAATTCCCGAGCCGTGTCACCACTGCACTGATCACCGCATCCCATGGGCCACGCTGACATTCGGGGACTTCGCCACCGGTGCTCGATCGGCCTCCGCCCCCGGGCGAACGCTTCAGAGGGTAGCGAACGCGACCTCCGCCCGCATAAAGTTTCAGCCCTCGCTGCCCGGCCGAAAGGCCGGAGAAACGCTGACATCCGCCTCGCCGAGGTCGAACTCCTCGAGCATTCCCGGCGCGATCTCCCCGCGCGCCTCCTCTCGGGGCTCGAGAACGAGATCCTCGTCGCTGTATGCGAGTTGCAGTCGGCGGTAGTCCTCGTGCACTCGAGCCGCCTCGGCGGCGACTCGCTCGGCATGCCGGCGGACTCGCTCGACCGGATGGAGGAGAAAGCTCTCGAATCTCTTCCTGTGCTTCCGAGGCACGACGCCGATTCGCCAGTCGATCAACCGCTCGATGTCGAGGGCCGCTTGCCGATACGCGAGTTCGTCCTTCCCGAGCATCGAGCAGTCCCGGCAGAGATGGCGAGCGTGTCCGCGTCCGGTGAACTTCTCGTTCGCCCGGATGCGGCCGCAGCACCAGCAGAAGTGGCCGCGCTGCTTCCTCATCGCCGGAGGCTCCGCGCGTTCATTCACTCGGGTTCGTCCTCGTCCTCCTCCTCTCCCCACAACCTCCGGTTCGCCGCGGACACCTCGAACGCCTCGGGATCGAACTCGCCGCCGCACCCCTCCAGCATGTCCTCGTGCTCCGGGTGCTTCGGGTCGCGCAGGATCGCGAGCATCCGCGCGTAGCCCGCGAAACCGCCGCAGTCCTCCGGCGGGCAGGCTCGAGCGCCGTCGATCACCATCGGAGTCCTCTCCGTGCCGGCTTCGGGCAGGACGTCCTCCAGGACGATGTCGTGCTCCCACCCGTCGCCGAAGTCGTACTCGTAGAGGATCCGACTCCTCCGACGCGGGAGCGCATCGCTCACCGTGATTCGGTTCTCGTTCTCTCCGATCGGCTCCCGGCTCATATCTCGAGGCCCGTAGCTCCGGTCTCCCGCGACGAACTTGTGGAGGTGCTCCTCATCCCAGCCCATCGCGGCCTGGATCACGTGGTGGAGCTCCCCGAGCGTCGTCCCTCCCCGAACCCGGATCCGCCGCCACACCCGCGGCTGGACATGGCGGAGGGTGACCTCGATCTCGAGCACGCCCCCCTTCCGATCGCGGCCGCCCTTGGGCGACGCGCCGGGATGTCGCGCCTCGGCGCGGAGCCGGACGCCGGCCGGAGTCCGAACGAACTTCCAGGCGCCGATCAATCTCTCGTCGTCCCCGAAGAGTACGCGCTTGCGGGCGACCATTGCCTCGAACCATCCCGCGGCGTCGGGATCGCCGGCCAGCCGTTGGCGCGCCTCCTCGAGAAACCGGCGATTCCCGAACGCGTCCGCGAAGACCGCCGAGTTCCAGGCGGTGATCGCCGTCTTCAGGGCCAGGCGGCCCCGCCGGCCGATCACCTCGCGACCCAGGCCGTCCAGGAGAGGCGACGCGAAGCGCAGGAGCGTTTCGGAGATCCGGGCACGAGCGGGGACCCTCTCACCCACGGACGGATCCGCCCATGTAGACCCGGTCCAGCCAGTCGCGGAACTCCTCCGTCGAGAAAGCGGAGACCCGCTCGAACCACCTCGGTGCGTGAGCCAGGCCGAGCATGTTGTGGAGCGCAAGGTAGGCCGTCGACCCGCAGAGGAGGGACGTCCGCAGGTTGAGGCTCTTCTCCTCCCTCCCGAGGAGTTCCGCGTGGAGGGCCGCCAGAGAGTGCCGGAGCTTCTCGGCCACGTACGAGAGCGGCGGACCGGTCCGCAGCTCCGACTGCTCGTAGGCTCCGCCGTTCGGGGACATGAACTCGGGTTCATCCATGGAATCGCTCTCCCGTCATGCATTCCCTCCCGGCGCCGATCCCGTCTCGATCGTTGCGGATTCCCGAGATGCCCGCCAGGAATTCGGCCGAGCATAGCGCGCCGCTCCGGCGGGAGGAGGGGGAGCGCCGGCCTGCGAGGCGCCGGGCACTCCTTCGGTCGCCCTCCGGGGGCCCAGACGCCGGAAAGGTCTCGACCTCGCGGCTCCGCGTTCCCTGGCCGGGAGCGAGTGGGAGCACGTCCTCGAGGGCCTCTCGACGGCCGAAGATCGGAGACCGCCTTCTCGAGTGCCCAGCGGCGTCCACCGCTCCCTCGCCACCGGCCGCACCATCGCCGTCCCCGGTGAACGGCGACGGGCTCGGGCGTTCCGTAGCACGCGAAGCGGGCCCGCGCCGCCTCCCCTCGCGGGGCCGCGCTTCCGGCACGAGGAGCTTCTCGATGCCGCGCACATCGTCCCGGACTCGGAGCCGGCCGGGGAGCCTCATGTCCGAAACGGGCTGGCGCTCTGCGCTCTCCATCACATCGCTTTCGATCGCTATTTCTTGGGACTTCGGCCGGACTACGTGCTCGAGGTTCGTCGGGACATTCTCGAGGATCATGACGGCCCCACCCTCGTCCACGCAATTCAGGCCCTTCACGGGAGTCGCATCCTCGTTCCTCGACGACGGGACCTCCAACCAGCCCCAGAACTTCTCGAGATCAAGTATCGACGTTTCCGGCAGAGTGGCGTCGGTCCAGCGGCATGAAGCATCGGCCGAGTCCGGCGGCGCGTGGCGCAATCGCCTTCGTCGCCCACCAACTCAGGTCCTTCTAGGCCTTCAGTCCGGTTTTAGCAGGTCGCTGGTCGACCGGCTTCGCGCCACCCTCACTCCCGCGGACCCGGTGCCTCGCGAAGGTGGCGAAGCTTGTCCTTGAAGTCAGGGAGATCCCTCGTCACGACCTCCCAAACGATCCCCAGGTCGATCGCGAAATAGTCGTGCACGATCCGGTGACGCAGTCCGACGATCCGTGTCCACTCGATGTCGGAGTGGGAAGCTTTGAACTCGCCGGGAAGCCGGTTCGCGGCTTCTCCGATCACCTGGAGATTCCTCACGACCGAGTCGACGGTCTTATCGTCGACCTGGAACGTCTCTTGATCGACTCCTTTCGTGTATCGCTCGATCTTCTCGATCGCCTCCCACATGTCCTCGAGGAGCACCTCGACGGTTCTACGCGACATCGAT
>Ga0187892_10007853_pt1 | contig 14955 bp, 10 predicted proteins | sample MA1701073metaG_FD_139345 | JGI IMG/M metagenome (GOLD analysis project Ga0187892, IMG submission 139345) | Bio-ooze microbial communities from a basaltic lava cave in the Kipuka Kanohina Cave System on the Island of Hawaii, USA - MA170107-3 metaG ... | reverse complement strand
GCGGGCGAATGCCGGGATAGCAAGCGGTCGTCCGCCCTCCGGGCGGGAAGAGGGAAGGAAGGCCGGCCAGCAGGGCCTGAAGGCCCTGGCAACGGTCGTGCGCCCTTCCGGGCGAAGATGTTCAAACTGGCGCGCAAGACCGGACATGCACCCGCGCGTGAGCAACGGCGCACTCTGTCGTCAGTCATGTAGACGGTGGTCACCATCTCCCCCCCGACCGCACGGCGCAGGGCCATGGCCGGTCGGTTTTCCCACAGGCGAATGCGACGTATGCAGGAGGAACGCAATGCTCGCGATTGATCGACGGCGCGGCGCCACAGCGGCAGCGGTTCTGGTGATAGCGCTTGCAGCGGGCGTGGTGTATGCCGAGGCCGTGTGGTTCGGCTTGGACGCGCTCGGGGCCGGCAGCATGAGGACGTTGGGTCCGAACGGCAGCCTGAACGTCCAAGTCAAGTCGCAAGCCCTGGCGTGGCCCAATCACGGCCGCATCAGCGTGCACGATGATACCGGCGCGGTCCAGGCCGGCATGTTCTGTGATTCCTACAGTTCGGTGGTCTTCGCCGACGAGAAGAACTTCCGCATGAAGCATCCTACCCGTGCGGGAGAGGAAATCTGGTACGCGTCGCTCGAAGGGCCGGAAGCAGCGGCTTACCTCCGCGGCACTGCTGTGCTGGTCGACGGACAGGCCGAGATCGCGTTCCCCGAGCATTTCCGGCTGGTGGCAAGCGAGCAGGGCATGACGTTGCAGGTGACGCCGCTGTCCGCGGAGTCACTGGGGTTGGCTGTGGTCGAGAAGCGTCAGGACGGCGCCGTCGTGCGCGAGCTGCACGCCGGCCACGGGAACTACGAGTTCGACTACCTCGTGTGCGCCGTGCGGAAGGGAAAAGAGGACTACCGCGTGATTCGTCCGGCGCTCGACGAATTCGCTCCATCCGCCGCCCCGAGTCCGTAAGCCGTCAGAGCGTACGTGTCAGCGAGCCAGCGCTTTCTGTGTACGAAGCGCAAGCGAGCGTGTGTCTAAGTTGTTCGTAGGGCGGGAGCAAGGCTATCGCCCGCAGTCAGGGAGAAGAATGATGAAGTCGTTGATGAGATCCATGGTCGTTGTGATGTCCGTATTGTTGACTGGCGCGATCGGCCGAGTGCAGGCACAAGTGCCCTTGGGAACCGAGTTCAGCTTCCAGGGCCGGATTGATCAGGCGGGCGCGCCGCTGAACGGCACGGCCGACTTTCAGTTCCGACTCTTTGGCGCCGCCACGGGCGGCACGCAGATCGGCCCGTTGCAGACCGCCAACAACGTGGCCGTCAGCGACGGCTTGTTTGCCGCGACGCTCGACTTCGGCGACAACGCGTTCAACGGCGACAAGCGCTGGCTGCAAGTCTCCGTCCGCAGCCCGGCCGGAGCCGGCAGTTTCACGACGCTCAGCCCGCGCCAGCCGGTCAATCCGACACCCTACGCGCTGCAGACGCGCGGGATCGTCGTAGATGACTCGACCGGCAATGTGGGCATAGGCACCGACAGTCCGACGCATCCGCTACACGTTGCCGCGAGCATTCCGATTCTGAACGTTCAGGATTCAGACAGCACGGGCGCGGCGCAGTCCGGATACGTGCGGTTCGCCGACAGCGCCGGCTCCGAACGGGGCTGGGTCGGTTTCGGCTCGCAAGGCAATACGCACATAAGCCTGATGAACAACGATGCGGGCGGCAACACGTTTCTCGGCGCGGGCGGCAGCTTCCGGCTCACCGTTGAGGCAAACGGCAACGTGGGAATCGGCACGACCAATCCCAACTTCCAACTGTCACTGGGCTCGAGCCTGTCGCATACTAAGATTGCTCTGTTCGAGACCAGCGCGACGAATCACTACGGGATGGGCGTTGTATCGGGTCAGTTCAGCTTCCATCTCAATGGATCCGGCGCCAGGTATGCGTTCTACGACAACGCCAACCTCGCCAATGAGATTTTCACCATTAAAGGAACGGGCAACGTCGGTATCGGTACTTCCAACCCGTCCGCCAAGCTGCACGTCGCCGGCACGACGCGCACGCAGGTGCTCGAAGTGACCGGTGCGGACCTGGCCGAGAAGTTCCCCACCAGCGAGAAGGTCGCGCCCGGCATGGTCGTGGCCATCGATCAAGCCCATCCGGGCAAGCTCAGCCTGGCACGGGCTGCCTATGACCGCCGCGTGGCCGGCGTCGTCAGCGGAGCGAATGACTTCGCGGCCGGCGCGGTGCTTGGCAACCTGCCGGGGCACGAGGATGCGCCCGCCATCGCACTATCTGGCCGTGTCTACGTCTGGTGCGATGCGGCCGACGCCGCGATCGAGCCGGGCGACTTGTTGACCACGTCCGATGTTCCGGGGCACGCCATGAAGGCCAGCGACGCTACGCGCGCGCCCGGGGCAACCATCGGGAAAGCGATGACGGCACTGTCACACGGCGAGCGTGGTCTGGTTCTGGTTCTGGTCAGTTTGCAGTAGTCACGCGGAGGCTGAGATCATGAAAACCATCCTGCTATCTGAGGTCGCTGTCCTGGCAACCGTTTCGCTGGCCATGGCGCAGGCGAGCCCAACTCCGTTCGTCACCCAGCCGTACTCGCTGGACTCAGGCGATCAGGCCAATTCCCGCAACGAGGCCGTCACGATGTTCTCGGCCGAGGTCTCGGCTCCGGGTACGCCGCTGATGCGGCTGAGCTTCGGCGAGTGCACCCTGGGCGAAGCCAGTTGGGTCGCGATCACTTCGATGACCGACGGCGCGACACAGTATCTGGACTCGGCCAGCCTCGAGGCATGGGACCATGCCAGCGCTGTCTTCAACGGTGATACGGTCATAGTCGAGCTGGTCGTCGCCCCCGGCGAAGAAGACATCTACTTCACGCTCGATGGCGTCTCGGCGGCGCCGGTGTCGCTGGCCCTCGACCCGATCGAGAGCATCTGCGGCAGCAACGACAACCGCGTGCCGTCGAGCGATCCGCGCGTCGGCCGGCTGCTGTTCGGCGGATGCACTGGCTGGCTGGTGTCCAACGGCGCAGCGCTGACGGCCGGACACTGCACACCGTTGTCGGGCGTGATGGAGTTCGACGTGCCGCAGTCGCTCTCGAATGGCACGCCGGTCGCGGCCCACCCGGACAACCAGTATCCCCTCACCGGGACGCTCGGATTCGACGAAGACGGGCCGGGCGATGACTGGGCCGTGTTTACGATCGGCCCCAACAGCAACACCGGGCTGCGCGCCCACGTCGTGCGCGGTTTCTTCCGTATGACCAGCAACGAACCGCCCGACGGGGCGACCATGCGCGTCACCGGCTACGGACTCGACAACATGCCGTCCGGGCCGGGTGGCGGACCCTGCTGCGACGTCGACAGCGATGGGAACTGCAACAACAACTGCAACTCGTCGTCGCTGACCGAGCAGACGGCGACCGGCGCGTACGACACGGCCATCTGCTGCGGCAGCGATATCCTGCGCTACACGGTTGACACGACGCCGGCCAACTCGGGCAGTCCGGTCATCCGCGAGAGTAGCGGCGTGGCGGTCGGCATTCACACGCACGGCGGCTGCGACTCATTCTTGGCCGGCAACGACAACGAGGGCACGGCCTTCAGCAACGGACAGCTCGAATCCAGCCTGCACAACGTCCAGGGCGCTAGCGCGCGGTACTGCGACAGCGGCCTGTTCGGCCTGCCGCAGAACGGCGGCGTCTTCGAGCCGTTCAACACGGTCGCACCGGCCGTCGCCTCGGTGGCCAACGGCGGCGTGATCAGCATCGTTGCCGGCAACTATCCGGCGTCAGCCGGCAACACCTTTGTCGCCGGCGCCGACGGAAAGGCCATCACATTCAAGAGTCCGGTCGGTCTGGCACGGATCGGCAATTAACAGGAGATTCCCATGTTGAATGCAATACGATACTCAAACACGCCCGCGCTGGTATCTGCCACGCTTGTGATCGCCATCGCGGCCGCGAGCACGAAGGCTCAGCCGTTCGATTTGTCGTGGCACACGATCGACGGTGGCGGGGCGATGCTCAGCTCCGGCGGTGCCTTTACACTCAGCGCCACAATCGGCCAATCCGACGCCGGTGTACCCATGTCGGGCGGCAGTTTCACGATGTCGGGCGGCTTCTGGCCGGGCGCAGCCGAGCCGGACGCCACCGGCGTCACCATCGTCTCGGCCAACCCACCCGCGGATAATCCGTACTTGCCAGGCCAGCAACCCTTCCGCGACGTGTTAGACACGGGCCCGGGAAATGCGCTGACCGCCGGCATCGGCGGATCGGGCACGCCGGCCCAAGGCGGCGTCAGTTACGCGCCGATCAGCGTGACGTTCAGCGCACCGCCAAGCCCGCCGCCCGCGCCGGCCAACGTGGTTGTCTCGTGTACCGGTGGCGCCTGCCCGACCATCACGAGCGTCAGCGGCAGCGGCGCCGGCCCGTATAGCCTCGCACTGAGCGGACCCATCCCGCCCGGGCAGTGTACGACGCTGATGTTTGCGGGCACGGCGGCGGGGTCGAAGCTGCAGTATCAATCGCAGCCGGGCAACGTCAGCATGGATGCGCTCACCAACACGCAGGACCTGCTGGCGCTGATTCAGGCCCTCAACGACGGCAGCGCCAACGTGCCGGCCAACCTGGCCCGCTACAACCTCAACCGCAGCGCGGGAACGAATCCCGTGAACACGCAGGACCTCCTTCGTCTGATCCAGTTACTGAATGGGATCAACACGACCGAATCGTTCAACGGCGCCGGCGTCGCGGCTTGCCCGTAGGCGGAGATGGAACGCTCTGACCAGAAATCAGCTGCTCGCAGCGCATTCGGAGAGAGCGCCTTGGACGGATTTGGTGTTGATACTATTGGTCAGTCCGGCGGGCATTGGACAGCGTCTGAACGTGTCTAAGACGTATGCTGGTGACGCCGGCGGTAGGCAAAGTGCGGATCTGTCGATGACAATGGGTTACGTGCTAAAGGAGCCAGCCATGTTCCGTGTTGTAGTGACCGTCGGTGCGGTACTGTTCGCCGGGAGTGTTCTTCGAGCTGAGGGAGCCGCCGAACCGCGTGGCGCGTCGCCAGCAGACGTGCGGGCGTCGCGCTCCGTCGCTCCGAGAAGTCCGACTTTGCCCGTGCGGCAGTTTGTCGCTGGTGCGGCCCGGGATCACAGCGGCGGCATCCGTGCCGTGCCGCAGCCCGGGCATGCTCCCCAGGCCAGGGGTGGAACTCCGCCGCAGGCACGCGCGCAGTTCCCGGGCCGCTCTGCGGGCGTTCCAAACCCGATGAGACCGGGAAGTGCTGAACGTGGGCGAATTATCGGTTCCTATAACGCCGGGTCTGGCCAGCCACCCGGCGTACTCGACGAGCAGAGCGGCGTCGACTACATTGCCTCGTACGCCGATCACATCGAGATCGGCTACGTGCTCAAGGATGGGCGCAGCGGGCGCGTGACGGTGCCATCCGACTACCGGCCGGCGCAGCAGCGCCGAGTGCAAAGTGCTCAACGCACGCCCTCGAAGCAAACTCAAGGTCCCGCCCGTCGTGGTGCAGGTAAGAGGCGGTAGCTCGACGGCTGAATCATCACGGGAGGCCCAGCGCAGCCTTCGATTCGTCCCGAAACGAGAGGCTTTCGCCGTCCGCGACTGCCTGCCGCGAGAGCATATCGAGGCCCATCTGGTACTGCTCACGGGCCTCCGCCAGGCGGCCGGACTTGGACAGCGCCAAACTGTAGATGAAGCGATCAATCGCTGCACCCGCGCTGTGTTCGAACAGGTAAGCGAAGACCTCGATGGCCTCCGTCAGATTTCCGAGCCGATAGTGAACGAGGCCGCTGGTTGTCAAGCCGGCATCTTCTCGCGACGGCAACGCCAGAAGTGCGTAGACGCCGCCGCCGGAGTCGCACGGTTCGAAGCCGATCGTCGTTTCCTCCGTTACGACGAACGCAGTAAGCCTCGATAACTCGCGTAGGCGCTCCGGATGGTCCCGCACGCGCTCCCGGTGCAGATAAGTCGGATCGTATTCGTGCGGCATGAACGTCGGTGTCAGTTGCAGCGTCATTGCGTACTCAGTTTGGAGTCGGTCCGGGTGAGCGCAGCAGGCGCGCGCAAGGAGCATCTGCGCTTCGAGGGAGTAAGGCACGTGCTGCAACCTGAGGAGCGCGCTCAGCTCTTGAATGCGCGGTTGTACATCTCTTGCAAGCACGCTGAGATCCTGCGCACTGCGCTTCGCCTGAGCCGAGAGCAGCACGATGACGTCATCGCAGCGCATTTGCTTCTGCAGCGCGGTGGTCAGGGCTACCCACGCTGCGCCAGAGCTCGGCGAACGCCGCAGGCTCTCGAACGCGACCTCCTCAACACCGGCGTAGTCGCCTCGCGCCAAGCGGATCACGGATTCGCGGCACCAATAGGCCGGTTCGTCGGGCGAGAGTCGATGGAACTCGTCGTTGGCCGAGGCGGCCTCGTCCCACTTGCGCCGCTGGAGCTTGATGTTGGCCAGCTCGTCCCAGAACTCTGCGACCGCTGGCCGGCCGCGCTGCAAGACTCCATCCAGAATCTCCTCGCGAGCGCGCATGCCGCCATGGCTCAACCGCGAAACGATCGTTGCCACAACCGCGTACGTCCGTGTGTCGTCCGGCGTGCTGGTCAGTAAGCGCTGCGCCGCTTCGAGCTCGAATGGCTCATCGGCCCGCCTCTTGAGTCTCAACATCACCCCAGCGAGCATTTCGAGGGCACCGCGCTCCTTGTGCTCGGCCGCCAGACGACGTTCCAATTCCAGCAGCCTTGCCTGCTGTTCACGGGCAATCCGCCCCCAGGAATAGAATCCCAACCCTGTGATGACCGCGACGACCGCCAGGGCGATTCCCAATCGCACGCGGTATCGACGGACCAGCTTCCGGAACACGTACACGGCGCTATCGCGTTTGGCCTCGATCGGCTCGCCGGCCAGGTAGCGACGAATGTCGCGGGCCAGCTCTCCGGCGCTCTGGTAGCGCCGTTCGCGCTCCTTGGCCAGGCACTTGAGGACGATCGTCTCGACCTCGTCGTTGATCTGTTGGCCCTTGACTCGCGTGCGGCTGCGAAGCAGCCAACGGCCAAAGGCCGTCTTCGCCTTCGGCGAATCTCGCGTGTCAAGGGTGCTCGGCCGGGCCGGCGCAGCTTTCAGGATGTTGTCCAGCACGTCGCGCATGCTGCCGACCACTTCGTACGGGAATCGGCCAGTGAGCATCTGGTACAGGATCACACCCAGCGAGTAGACGTCGGTGCGGAGGTCGATCTTGTCCGGGCTACCTTCGGCCTGCTCCGGGCTGGACCACGGCAGCGAGCCGACGAACTGCCCGGTGATGGTCATGATCGCAAGCTGCGAGGCCTCATTGACCTCGCCTAACGCCACCTTGGCCAGGCCGAAATCCAGAACGTGCGGTTCGCCGGACGAATCCACACGGATGTTGCCCGGCTTGAGGTCGCGGTGGATCACGCCACGCAGGTGGGCCGCGTTGACCGCCTCGCAGATGCGGGTGAACAGCCGTAACGTCTCCTCGATCGAGCGCTCACCCTCGGCCATGTAGGCGTCCAGCGGCTGACCCGAGATGTAATCCATAACGTAGAAGAATTTGCCGGCCGACGTGCCGCTCTCGTGGATCGAGACGATGTTGGGGTGCTTGAGTGTGCCGAGGATCTGCACCTCGCGCTCGAAGCGAACCCGGTCGCGCGGGCCAGCGAATGGACCCTCGTGCATGACCTTGATGGCCACCTTACGCTTGGTCGTCTTCTGAATGGCCTGATAAACGACCCCCTGTCCGCCGCGGTGAATCTCGCGGACGATCTCGTAGCCGGCGAACGAGTCCGGCGGCGGGCCGGACGACGGCGATAGGGCGCGCGTCTCGGCCCCGGACGCGATGGTGCTGTCGGCCTGCTCGCGGGCCCGCTCGACGATCGCCAGCTCGCGCAGCCGCTCGCCCAGCTCGGGCATCAGCTCCGCGTGCGCGGCCGCCACGCGCTCGTTCGGCAGAGCCTCGCCCGCGCTGCGGCGCGCGACGACGTCCTGCAGAATGTTCTGCACGCGCGCTGCGCGATCATCGTTAGTGGTGACCTGGCTCATGGCGACACGCCTATCCCAAGCCGCGGAAGTTTGACGGGCTGCCCAGCAACGCTCGCAGGCGCTGCTTGGCCTTGTAGCACAGGTTCTGGACGGCGCTTTCGGTCCGGCCCATCTCGGCGGCCGCATCAGCGGTCGAGTAGCCGCGGATGTGTACCAGCCAGACGGCACGGCGATAGTCCGGCGGCAGCGCGGCCAGCGCCGCCCGCACCGCGGCCACCGCCTCGTGCCGGGCGGCGGAGCGGCTCGGCGTGTGGCCCGGGTCGGCAACAAGGTCCAGCAGCCCGATCATCGAGTCCTCGATGTTCGGCCGTCCGCGTCCCACGGCGCCGTCGCCCGCGCCGCGCTTGACGGCGCGCTGGCGCTTGATCGCGTTCCGCAGTCGTCGAATCGCGATGGTGCCGATCCAGCGGTAGAAGGCGTCGTCGCCGCGTGGCTGGAACGTGCCGATGTGGCGGAACGCCTCGGTGTAGGCCTCCTGGGCGATATCTTCGGCGTCCACAACGGCCGCGAGACTCGCCGGGATTCTGCGCGCGAGGTGCTGGCACAGGCGCGCATGGCTATCGGTCAGAAGCAACGTTAGCGCAGCCTCGCTTCCGCTGACGGCCTGCCGAATGCGATCAAGCTCGAGCTCGCGGGTGAGCATGGCGCCCTCACGGCCTTGCGGCAACCTCAGGTAACTCGTTGCCGGGGAAGAGTTTTACCACATTCTATTCTCTGGGAGCGGCCGCGGCAACGGTCGGTCATCTCCGGCGTCCCATCGTGAGGCCGCGTGCATGGCGGATCGAGCATGTCGCCACCAGAACATTGCTCGATTTTGCAGAGCGCCCAAGCCGGATTTGTTGTTTATGTCCCTGGTCCGTCCGGCGGCGTCGGGGCGAGCCGAGTGATGCAAGCCCGAGGCCGCCGGACGGCTACGCAGGACACGGAAGCGATCGTGATTCGATGATCGAAGTCATCACACCCATCGACGACATCCTGATCGACGCGCGTTCCCACAATCAAAGCTCGCGCCGAAGGGAGGCTGACATGCGTACGATGAGCCATACTCATGACCAGGCGCTTCGTACGATCCGTTTGTCAAGTCTTGGCGCGGCTGTGACCGTCGTCGCTCTCGGATGGTCGGTCGGCCCCGCCAGTGGGCAGAGCCTTCTGGTCAGCAGTTTCAACACCGACAGCGTCATTGAGTACAGTTGGCCGAGCGGCGCCCCGGTGGGAACGCTGGTGACCTCTGGCAGTGCCGGGCTGGACGGCCCGCGGATTCTGCGTTTCGGGCCCAGCGGCGACTTATTCGTCCCGAGCTATTACAACCACAGCCTCAAGCAATACAACGCCACGACCGGAGCGCCGGTGGGCTCAGGGACCTTCATCGCGAGCAGCTTGGGGGGCCTGAGTTTCCCATTCGGACAGGCCTGGGCACCCAATGGCAACGTCCTTCTGAGCAGCCAGAACTCGCCGTCCTCGGCCGATTGTGTGGCACAATTCAACGGAACTAGCGGAGCGCCGCTCGGCAACTTTGTGTGCTTGCCCACGACGCCGTGCTGTTTTGCCATCAACCTCGTCTTTCGCGCGAACGGCAACGTGCTGGTATCCCGCTTTATCGGCGACCAGGTGCTTGAATACTCCTATCCCGGAGGCGTACTCGTGCGGACGTACTCCGGCGGCGGGCTGGACGGTCCCGAGGGGGTCACCATCGGACCGAACGGAAACCTGTTCGTTTGCAGCGCGCTGAACGACAAGATCGTCCAGTTCAATGCCACCACCGGTGCGCTCATCGGCGACTTCGTCGCATCGGGCAGTGGGGGTCTGGACGTCCCGATCGATTTGGCGTTCGGGCCGAACGGCAACCTGTTCGTGAGCAGCTCGCTGACGAACAGCATTCTACAGTACAACGGCACGACCGGTGCGTTCGTGAGCGCCTTCGTGTCTGCCGGCAGCGGAGGCCTCAGCGCCCCGAGCGGGATCCTGTTCCGGTCGGCCGCGCCGCCGCCCCCGCCAGTGGTATCTTTCAGTGGAGCGCCATACAGCGCGCTCGAGGGGACGACGCTGATGGTGACCGTCATGAAGCCTGTCTCTTCGGCGACGGCTGTGAGCGTGGGTTACGCTACCTCGAACGGTAGCGCCATCGCCGGCGGAGACTACACGGCCGTCAGCGGCACGCTCACGTGGGCGCCCGGGGATACCAGCCCAAAGACGTTTGCGATCCCGATTCTCGGCGGCGGCGGGGTCGAACCCAGCGAGACGTTCTTCCTCACCTTGTCGATGCCAATCGGATGCACGATCGGCGCGCCGAACCCCACGAGCGTCACGATCCTGGATGACCCAACGTCGACCGACGCATGCGTCGACGCACTGCCGATTTACGGCGAAGGCACGTTCCCATTTGACAACACCGGGGCGACCACGGACGGTCCCGACCACACGGCCTGCGTGGCCTTCGGCGAGGCGGGCATTGCGATGGACCTTTGGTACTGCTGGACGGCGAGCTGCAGCGCGTTTGTCACGGTGAAAACGTGCGGTCAGACGACCGTGGATACCAAGATTGCGGTTTACGCCGGCTGCGCGTGCCCGCCCACAGACGATGACTTGCTGGCCTGCAACGACGACTTTTGCGGCCTGCAATCGTCGGTGACGTTTCTGGCCGAGACTGGGGAAACATATCTGATCCGCGTCGGCAGCTATCCTGGCGCGGGTGCGGGCAGCGGGACATTCGCGGTCACGTGTCTGGGGGAATCGTTCGCCGATTTCGGTGACGCGCCCGACGACAACCCGGCCTGCGAGGCGGCGCTGATCGTCGATCCGGCGCATTACCCGACCAAGCTTGATACGTTGAACGCCGTGCCCGGCCGAACGGGGCCGTACCATCGCTCGACCTTGGACGACGACTGCGTACTTGGCGGAGCGCCCACGTCCGAGTCCGAGCCCTTCCAGCCGGAGTGCGACTGGATCACGTGCGGCAATGACGCCGATGACTCCCCGGTCGTTCTCTGTCTGAACCCCGGCTGCACAGCCGGTGTGCTGAAGGGCACAACCCTTTGCCCGTGGCCGCTGGCCGTGAACGTGCCGTTCGGCCCCTGCCCGCCGCCAGATAGCGCTGCCGTCGGGCTGTGGGTGTTCTCGGTGACCCGGGGGGCCTCTTCGACCGAGCCGTTTTTCGCCAACGTGGCGGTGGACTGGAACTTGAGCGGCGCGTTCGGCGACGTTCCGGCCGAGTGGCCGCTGGTCGACGAACCCGTCCCGGCACTACCTTTCGAGAGTTTGGTCATGGTCTCGGGCCCCTTCCCGGTTTTGACGATCGGCCCGCACCCACCGCCGGTTAACTGGGCCATACTGCCCTTCTGGACTCGCTTCATGGTGTCCGAAGAAACCGTGGCACCCGCCTTCCCCGCCGCCCTGTGGGACGGAAGCGGGAAGCTCGGCGGATACGACGGCGGTGAGACAGAAGACTGGGTGGTGCTCACGGATCCCGAGGAGCAGTGCGCGCCGCCGTCGACTGCGCTTACGTCGGCCGGGCAAGTCTCGCTGAGTCTGAGTGGGGACGGACTGGGTTGTCAGGATCCGGTCACCGTTGCACTCAACTCGTTCGGGCAGCCGACCGCCACTTTGCGCGAGCTTCGCTGCAACGGATACGTCGACGGAAACAACGTCGTGACCATTCTCGATGAGTTGGAGTTGCAGGGTTTTGATCCCAGCTTGGGCCCGGTGATCGTACGCGAACGCATGAATCGCCTGTCGGCCGGGATGATCGATCAGGTCCAGGCGGATGGCCAGGGAAACCTGGTGTCGGGCCGCGTCACGCAGGGCGTATTCCTGCAGATCGAGTTGCCCGCGCAGCATCTTGTGCTCAACACAGGCGTGCAGCCTTTGCGGCTAGTTTCGCCGCAGGTCCAGGCCATGCCACCGCTGGGGTCGCCGCTCGCCTCGGCGGCGCAGGCGGAACCCATTCCGCTCTATGTCGCCGGGACGTCCCAGACGGTCGGCGCTCTGTGCGCCGGCGAGCTGACGTTCACGAATGTCGCAGCCGTCACCGACTGCTGCTTCCCGGACGGAAGTTGCAGCCTCACCTGCGTATCGTGCTGCGAGCAGGCGGGGGGCACGCCAGTCATTGCCTGCCTGGGCGATGCGGACGGAAACGGGATCGATGACGCCTGTGAAGGGCCGTCGCCTGACTTGGACGATGACGATGATATCGATCTCGCCGACTTGGCGGTATTGCGGAGTGGGTTCGGCGGCCCGGGCTGTGCCGAAACGCCAGGCGCGCATCCTCCGGCTGACGCGAATCTGGACGGATGCGTGGACCTACAGGACTTGAGTCTGCTGCTGGCCAACTTCGGCGGTCCGGAGTGAGCGCCGCGAGGCCAGCGCCTGTGCCGTCAAAGGATCCCACAGCCATCGGTCTGGGGCGCAGCCTCGCTAGGAACTAGGAACTAGCAACTAGGAACTCGTCTCAAGCCGTTCGACGGGCTGAGGCGAGCGGTCCGGCGGACTGGGGCCGCGCGGCCGGCGAGCGCGGTCCATCAGGAAGCTGAGCCGCGGGTGATCGGCCGGCTCGGTGAGGGCCTCGAGCGCCCGTTTGGCCGAGCCTAGGTCCGTGCGGCGCGTGACGTGCGTGAGCACAATGTGCGGGTTGCGCAGCCGCGGCAGCGCGTCGCGCAGGTCGCGGACGTGGATGTGTCGCCCCGCCCGGGCGCGGACCACGTGCTCGGGATCGAAGAACGTGCATTCCAGCAGAAGAACGCCCGCGTTGCGAACCCAGTCGAGGTCGAGGAACTCACCCGCAGCCGTATCGCCGCAATAGGCCACGAGCGGCACCTCGATGTGATGCTCGATCTGTACGCCTTGCTGCTTGAGGGCGACGAGCTGCGGGCCGGTCCGGTCGGCAAACTCGGGTTTGAGCTTGTGCCGCTGCTCGATCACGGAGAAGCCGAGCGCCGACCGCCCGTGATTAACGCCGAACGGGCGAATCAGCAGGTCGCGCCGCACGCTCACGTCTTCGCCCGGTTCGACACCGAGCACCGTCCCGGGCGAGTGATGGCCGTCGATCTCGGCCCAGACGGCCATGAGGGCTTGAAAGGCTTGGGCGAGTTCCCGATGAACGATCACTCGGCCGGGGGCGATGCCGATAAACTCTCGCTGGGCGAAGTAGTAAGGCACGCCGCTGGCGTGGTCGATATGCCCGTGAGAGATGCACACGTTGTCGATCGACAGAACTTCGCGCGGGGCGCGGCCGATGTCGAAGCAGACGTTCAGCTCGGGCAGGCCGATGACCGTCTCCTCGCCGGCCAGGCTGCAGCCGATCAGTTTGAGCCCGCCCACCTGCTTTTCAACCAGCAAACTCGCCATCCGTCAGAGGATAGTCGAATTGTCGGACGTGGCCAAAGGGCGTATGATTAGAGCGTCATGGACGTGGTTTCGGACACCCCGCCTCCGGCTGCCGCACCCGACGACGACGTTTATGCTCCGGGAGACAGCGCTTTGGAAGTAGCCGCGCGACGGGGTATCGGTCCGCTCAGCGCCAAGGGTCGCGCGGCCTGGCATGGTCATACGCGGCCATGTGTGTCGTGCGGGCAGCTTGTGCCGGTGGACTGCGACGAGTGTCTGGATTGCGGGCAGGATCTGCGGCCGGACATGCTCGAACGCATGAGAGCGCACGCCGGCCCGTGGTATGTCCATGAACACGTGCGGCCGTTTCCGGGGGTCACGCTCGAACGGCTCGTACGGCAGATCCGCCGGGGGGTGCTCACGGCTACGACGATCGTGCGCGGGCCGACCACCGATCACCAGTGGCGCTTCGCCGGGCAGACGCCGGGTCTTAGCAAGCACCTGGGATTGTGCTGGAAGTGCCAGGGGCGCGTCGACAGCCTGGATGCGACGTGCCGTCAGTGCGGGATTGACCTGAACGGCGGCCATCGCCTGCGCCCCATCAGCCCGCCCGAGCCGGACGTCACGCCGCGCCGGCCGCTACCATCGTCGGGGCCACCTCCGGTTCCGCTGCCGCTGCCACGGCCGGTGGCCCGCACCCCGCAAGCCGCGGCACAGCGCCCGGCAGCGTGGGCGATGCCGATCGCTGCCCCCCCTCCGGCACCGGTGGCCGCTCCGGCGGCAGCTCCGGCTGCATCGCGAGCTGCGACGCCGGCTGCGCCGCCGCTCGAATCGCGCGAGCTCATGGCACTCAGCGCCGCCATCCGTCCGGTCGCCCGGCCAATGGCCCCACACGCCGCGGGCGGCCGTGCGACCATCGCTGGTGTTCCGGCGTGGTGGATTGTGGTCGCGCTGCTTGCGGTGCTGTTCATCGCAATGGCCGTCATCATCAACCGGCGGCTGGACGCAACCAGCAAGTCGGACCAGGCCAAACGCGAGGCAGCACAAACCGTCGCCCCACTCCCGCCGCCCCTGCCACTCCCGGCTCCGGCTGACGAGCCGAATCCGTCGATACGCGCGGATGAAGCAGCATCTGATAGCCCTCTCGCTCCATCGCTGCCAGCGAACGAACCCGATCAGTCCGAGTAATCAGCCGTCGGCCATTCGGTCAAGGAGGCGGGCTCGGGCTAGTGTCTGGCTTGCTCGCCGTCCCGACGGTGCATGGCGGGTGTTAGCGACTCTGTGCTTGTCGGCGCCGTTTTGTGACACACGCCTGTCGGCGTATAATGGCCGATCCTGTTGACTTGCTTTCGGCGGCGGAGACGACAAATCATGAACGGCTCCCAAGGACATCCCTGCCTGCGTGGTGTGGTGCGGTCCGCAAGCTTCGCCTTCATGCAGGGCTATCGCATCTAAACCGCGGTTAGTCTTGCCGGACGGTCGCGTTCGGGTTACACTGGCAAACTGAGCGTGTGAGGCCTCACGGAGTTTCTTGAACAAACCCGTGTACGGAGGGGCT
>Ga0187892_10007852_pt1 | contig 14956 bp, 9 predicted proteins | sample MA1701073metaG_FD_139345 | JGI IMG/M metagenome (GOLD analysis project Ga0187892, IMG submission 139345) | Bio-ooze microbial communities from a basaltic lava cave in the Kipuka Kanohina Cave System on the Island of Hawaii, USA - MA170107-3 metaG ... | reverse complement strand
GTTGTCCACATATCCACAGCCAGAGCCGGTACGATTTCGGTCAGAATCGATGTTTTCCTCAGACTCCCTTAGCTTCCATGGTCTATCAAATCGAAAGCCACCCACAAATTTTGCCGAAGAGCCCAAAATATCAGCAAACCAGGAGCTTGCTGGTCACAGCGAGAGTCTCTTGAGGGCAGTGGCATCATGGGCGTAAGTCTTGCGTTCGCTCGGGGGCATGGAGATCAGCCCTATCGCTGTCAGATAGCCTCTGTCACCCCACGCCTTCTCGCTGGTGAACTCCGCGATATATTGTGTCAGGCCCGAGACCTTGCCGATGTGCTGCTCTTTGAGATAAAAAAACAGCGGTCGGCTGAGCGGATATTTGTGCGAGCCGATGCTTTGGCGGTCCGGGGCGAAGCCCTCGATGCGCGCCGCGTCCAGTTCCCTGGCATGCTTGTGGAACAGGTTGTACGCCACTATCCCTAGGGCGCCGGGATTTGCCAATACTCTTTTCATGATAGTGTCACCACTGCCTTCGGTATAGGCGCCGTCGTCACGCAACGTCTGGCACAGATCTCGCCGCTCCTTTCGTGCCGCAATGAGCGGAAAGTCTTCACAACCTACCTGCATCACGGCCTCGGCAAAGACCTCCCGGGTGCCAGAGCTTATCGGTGGTCCGAACACCTGGATCCTCAGATCAGGGAGCTTGGGTTTCAGATCTATCCAGCGTTTAAAGGGGTTAGGGACGATCTGCTCGCAGCTCGGGCACGGGGGATCGGGCACTTTCTTTGCCAGAGCGAGGAATAGCTCTCTACGAGTGAGCGACAGGGGGTTGGGCTGTTTGGAGTGTGCGAGAACGACTCCACCATAACCGATCTTCACTTCAATGATGTGGGTAACACCCCGTGACTCGCAGAAGGCGTATTCCGTTTTCTTGATGCGCCGAGAAGCATTGACGATGTCTGGGTGATCCGCTCCCACCCCTTCGCAGAAGAGCTTGATGCCACCCGCGGTTCCGGTCGATTCGACCAGAGGACGTTTGAGCTTGCCGTTCTTAGCGACTCGGTCGGCGACCGCATCCGCGAATGGGCGAATCGAGCTCGAGCCGACCACCCGCACATAGCCACGTCGCTCGGCGGCCAAGGATACCTGTGCCGTGAGGACGGCAGGGATCACGAAAACCCAAACAAGAAGGCGATGGGTCACAGATTTTTTACTGTCGATAAAAGGAGAACCCGCTGATGCAAGCGGGTTCTCTTCGCTCAGGCCTAGGCCGAAACGGGATGACTGGGCGATATCACTCTCCCATGAACACCAACTCCACGCGGCGATTCTTGGCACGGCCTTCTTCCGTTTCGTTATCCGCAATCGGATAATCTTCACCGTAGCCCTTCGGATACAGGCTGTTGGTCACTCCTTTGTCCTTGAGGTAGTCCACCACCGACTGCGCGCGCCGCTCCGACAAGCCCTGGTTGTATTGCGTGCTCCCTTCGCTGCTGGTGTGACCCTGCACTTCGATGTCCTTGGTTTCGCCCGAGCTGATCAGCGCGTCTGCAACGCCATCCAAAACCCCTTGCGCCTCTGCGGTGAGCTCGGCCGAGTCATAGTCGAAATTCCCCCCCCGCAGCTCGATGCGAATGGGGCAACCCGCATCATCGACTTTGGCTCCCGCTAGCGTGTCCGAGCACTTGTCGTCGCAGTTGTTCACCCCATCCCCATCGTCATCTGGCGCACATGGGTCTGGTTCTGGTTCTGGTGCTGGTTCCGGCGCCTGCGCGACCGGTTCCGGCTTGGCCTCCTCCGGGCACAGCCAAACGCCCAGCGCAGTACCCGCTACCGCACCCGCTACCGCGGCTCCTGGGCGCGTGTCGTCTTCATCATCTGAAATCGCTTCGTTGGCGCCGATTCCCACGCCGGTACCGATGACAGTACCCGCAATCGTGCACCAAGGTTGTTTAATCCCGCCGCCGGCGCAGCCAAAGAGCAGCAAGCCAGGGATCGAAACCATGAGTATGGTCACGGGTTTTTTCATCACGATCCTCCCTTCCCAAAAGTAAACACCGATTTGAAACGCCGTCTCTGCGCCACCGGCATCAACGGTCCGAGAGGCAACCTTCGTCTTTATATGTCCAGCAGAGTCTCGGGTGAACCACGCAGACCTCGAGCGGGTCACGCGCATTTCACAAAGTGATCGGGCGTGGCGGCACTCGACGTGAAACCGCCGACATCCCGACTACCAGCACCAGGGAACTTGTGTTGTTTTTGTGTTGCGCATTTCCCCTGTTATCTCTCCATAAACCAAGGCGCGTTGGGACACGCGCCCTAAGTCCGCTAAGTATTGAGCTTATAATCCGAAATCCAGCAGAAATCAATCCTTACAAAAGCTTGTTGCAAATTATGACACACAGTCGAAGTTTGGCGACCTAAGTTGTAGATGAGGACTCCGGTTACCTTTTAGGCAGGAATTGTTGCAACTGCGGCGTTTCATGACGGATAGACTGTGAGTAGATGATGAACTTGAAGGGGTTGAGCTCCTGGAATTTCTCTTTTAGCTTCAGGAAAGCGATTCGCTTAAGCGCCTGCAATTTCTCGCTGGACGGGTATTGCGTAAGCGCCCACGTCGTTGTGCGCGCCCCCAACTCGTGGTCGCCGCTGCTCAACATCTTTTCGATGGCGCCGGTCAACTCCCGCTCTGAAAGCTCCAGGTAGCGCGGCAATAACGATCCAAATTCCTCCTGGCTAAGATGGTCCATGCCTTGAAGGTCGGGCTGCCAGTAACCGACGTTCTGGTCGTAGATTCGATTGATCATGTTCTCCCGCATGACGAGGAAGGGCAACTGTGTCTCGGGATCCTGATGGATCAGTGGCGGCATCAAGTTTTGATGATGAATCGCTGCCCGGTCCATCCCGTTCCCGATGCCCTTCAGAGTCTCTCGATAAAGCCACTGGAGCTCGCTCTTGATTTTGGCGAGCAGCGCCGGAGAGCTCCAGATCCGCGTTAACGGCTCATGCCCATGAAGTAGGTGTTGGGGGTTTAAGGATACGAGCACATCAATGGCCTCAAAGAGTCCTGGCATGTTGCCCTCCTCAAGAAAGGGGGCGCCAAGATACGGCATAATGAAATCGCCGACGAAAAGGGCGCTGTGCTCAGGCACATGGATAAACATTCCATCGATCGTCTCTCCGCCCGGGACGGGAATGAGCGCAAAACGAGTCCCTCCCACGGTTACCTCGGTACGCTCGCTAACGGCGATATCGGGTTTGAAATCAGAGATGAATTCGTCCTTAAAATCGGTACCAAAAAAGTAGGTAAATCCTCTGCTGCCCTTGGTGATGATCTCGAGCTCCTTGCGGTAATTATCCCTGGCGTAGAACTTCACCTGCGAACCCAACTGGCGAAAATAGCGGTGTCCGCCAATATGGTCCCAGTGGGCATGGGTCACAAGCACCGTCGTCAGCGGGGGCAGATCAGGGAAGCGATTTCGCAGGAACTCATAGGCCGCCCGCGCCGAGTCGGGTCTGGTTCCGGCATCGATGGATATCAGCTCTTTGCCGTCCTTTGACACAACGAAATAATATTCGGTGAATTCGAAACCCGAGAGGTTAAAGACCTTTCCGGGGACGATCTCTCTTAATCGCTTGGGATGGAACGTATGGCCTTTCGTGGCATTGACTGCATAGGGCGTGGTCAGCGTGATCTGTTTGTCGAAGCTGTCATAGCCGCTCAATTGCAGATAGGCCTGAGCCTGGTTTTGGTCGTTGGTCCTGTGATACAGAACGGCCAGGTGATAGAAAACCTCCCGCAGCCAACCGTCATGAGGCGCTTTAGATATGTTATCTACGCACCATTTGAGATCGGTGAAGGCGGCGTCAAGCTTGTCGAATCGATCGGGAAGCTGGGCATAGACCACTCCTATCATCCACCGGACCAGAAAGCCCTCGTTGTTGCTCAGGGTGCGCGCGCGCTCCAGCATGTCGATGGTCTCGTTCACCCAGGCGATTCTCCTCAACAGAGGCACCTGATCGGCATGGGAGGCCCGCAGAACGCCCAAGGCGCTCAGATATAAGGCTTCTTGTTCGGAAGAAAGCTCGGCGCCATGTTTTTGCAGGAAGGATTCGAGGTACGCGATCCCGGCTTGTAACTGATTGGCGTTCATGAACTGCTGCATCAAAAAAGCGACGATCTGAGGGTCCGAAACAGGCCCAGTCTGATGCAGTGATTTCAGATACTCCAATTCGGAATGGTAGGTTTGATACCGAGTGGCGGAGGTTGTTACACACCCGTTCCCTAGCAGGCAGGCCGCTATTGCCAGAAAGGAACTCATGGTGAGAGAGCCCCAACTGGAGGCGCCGTATCGTGAGAAAGGATCGTTCATGATGTTAGCTCCTTTGGCGGTTAGGGTTATAAGGCGGCGTCGCCCGAGTGGGTTCTGGTTTCCAGCCGCCCCCGAGGGCTTTGTACAACCGGACCAAGTTTTGGCTCGCGGATCTTTCGCTTTGGACCAGCTTGGCTTGCGCGGTGTAGAGCGAGCGCTCGGCTTCGAGCACGTCCAGAAAATCGACCAGGCCGCTGCGGTAGCGATCGTGGGCGAGATCCACCGCGCGCCGATTCGCCTGCTCGGCTTTGGCGAGTTGTCTAAAACGAAGCTGCGCCTTGCTGTAGGAGATCAGTGCGTTTTCGACCTCTTCCAGTGAAATGAGCACGGTTTGCTCATAAGCGAGCACGGCTTGTTCTTGCCGCGCGTTTTGCACCCGAATGTTTTGGCGGATGCCCCCGGCATTAAAGATCGGCCATTGGATGCTGGGTCCTAGGGACCAGAAGCGACTGCCGCCCGTCAACAAGTCGCTCGCGGACACGCTTTGCAGGCCGACCGCCCCGGTCAAGAAGAAGCGGGGAAAGAGATCGGCGGTGACGGCGCCGATGCGGGCCGTAGCGGCCGCGAGCTGGCGCTCCGCGCGCCGCACATCCGGCCGGCGGCGCAGCAGCTCTGAGGGAAGACCGACCGGCACATCGGGTGGCCGCTGAGGGATCGGCACGGCTTGCATGAGCTGGCCGGCCAGGGTAGCGGGGGCTACGCCGGCAAGCACGCACAAGCGATGGATAGTGCGTTTGATGCCGGTTTCCAGTTCGGGGATCTCGGCCGCGGTGGTGCTCATCTGCGCCGCGGCGCGGGTGACATCGAGCTCGGTGGCGAGTCCTGCCCGCACGCGATCCCGGGTCAGCTCTAGGGTCTGTTTTTGGGCCTTGAGATTCGCTCGGGTGACGGCCAGCTCTTTTTGTAAGCCCCGCAGCTCGATATAGTTCAGCCCCGCCTCCGCAAGCAGGGTAACCAACACGTCGCGCCCTGATTCCTGAGCGGCGCCGATCTCCGCCTCGGCGGCTTCCACCGTTCGGCGCGTACCGCCGAAGATGTCCAGCTCCCAGACGGCGTCCAGTGCCACGTCGTAGAGATCGGTTTCCAGGGGAAGCAGACCGCGTGTTGCGGCTTGCCCCAGCAGTCCGTTTTCACTGCTTCGCACGCGAGTATAGGCGGCAGAGCCATCTGCCGTCGGCCACAGCCGCGCGCTCACCACCCCGCGCAACGCTCGCGCTTCGCGCACCCGCGCTTCGGCGATCAGGAGGTCGCGGTTAGATTTCACCACCCTGGCTATGAGTCTGTTTAGCCCTTGGTCCCGAAAGCTTAGCCACCATGCGCTAAGATCTCCGCCGTGGCTGGTAGCACCGTTCGTTAGGGCTTCATTAAACCGGCTGGGGAGATCGGACTCGGGCGGGCGGTGATTTGGTCCGACCGCGCAGCCGCCAAGGCTTATGGAAACGATCAATACCCACATAGGAGCTGGGCGTTTCATGGCTGGTGCCTCGCCAATGCGTTTATCTCAGCCGCCGTAGTCTGTGCATTTGACGAGGCGTCGATAAATACATCCATCTGCTGCCCCACATAAACGGGTAGGGTGTTTTGGGTCAATTTATAAAGCGCTTGCAGAACCCGGGTGTCGACCCGCTCGGTGCTGTCGCCGGCGAGTGATTTTTTGGGCAGCACATAAGGCTCGAAGCGCACGAACGCCAGCTCAACCTTGAGATCACCGTTGCCACGGACAAAGGCTAGGGCACTAGCCTCGGGCCGCACCCGCCAAGCCTCATGCTCATCGATATCGACCCGCAGATGCAGGGGTTGGACATTGCCAAGCAGAATGAGCGGCGTGGGGGTCGCACCGGCCACGGCGAACTCCCCGGCGCGCAGTTTCATCTGCAGCACCTGCGCCGGGACGGGCGCCCGTACGGTGCTGCGCTCGATCTCCGTTTGTACCGAGCCGATCTCAGCTTGAGCGACGGCGATCGCCGCCTTGGCCTCCAGGCGTTGGGCGGTGGCTATTTTTTCCGCGTAGCGGCGATGGCTTAGCTCTTCGGAGCTGATCGCCTGCGGGTTGGCGATCCGTTCTGCAAAACGCAACTGCTGGGCAGCATCCCCGAGGGTCGCCTCTGCTATCTTGAGGCGTTCTTGGGCGAGTTGGAGCTGGGTCTGGCGAACCGCGAGTGCGGCTTGCAGGTGCCGATCGTCGAGCTTGAACAATGCCTCACCCGCTGTCACAGACTGCCCCGCGGTGACGTAAACCCGCTCCACTATCCCGGAGAGGTGGGTGCCGATGGCAAGGTTCTCGGTATTGGCCTCCACCAGGCCGACGGCCGCGACCGATTCGGCGAACGGCGTCGTCGGCGGCGGCAGGGGAGGGGGTTCCGGTTCGCGCACCGGCTGGGTGCGCACCACCGAAAAGATGGCAAAGGAGAGCGCGACTACGGCGACAATCGGGATCAAAATGCGGTTCATGTTCTTCCTCCGCCTGTGCTTGTTTGCTGGAGTTATGCGGGAGCTATGGGCCGGTGCTCAGGCGTTTTTCGATCGGCCTGAGCCTTAACGCCGGTGATCACCCCATCGTCCATAAAGGCGATACGGTCGGCGAATTCAAAAATACGGTTATCGTGGGTCACTACCAGCACGGCGCGGTCGGGGCGCCGCGCGGTATCGCAGAGCAAGGCCATCACCTCGTGCCCGGTCTCGGCATCCAGGGCGGCGGTAGGCTCATCGCATAAGACGAGATAAGGCTCGTGGATCAGCGCCCGTGCGATCGCCACCCGTTGCTGTTCACCGCCGGAGAGATGAGACGGAAGGGCATGGCTGCGGGCCCCCATCCCGAGCTCATCGAGCAAGTCCCGGGCGCGCGCGAAGGCCTGGTGGCGCTCGATCCCGGCCGCGAGCAGCGGAACCGCGGCGTTTTCGGCGGCGGTGAGGGCCGGCAGCAGATGATACTGTTGGAAGACAAAGCCTAGGTGGTGGCGGCGAAAGCGCACTTGCGCCTGAGGCGATAGCTCATCCAAGCGTTGGCCTAGCACCTGCAGATCTCCGCTGGTTTTGTCGAGCAGCCCGGCGATGACGGAGAGCAGGGTGGTCTTGCCGGAGCCACTGGGCCCAACCAGGAACGCCATTTCCCCCAGGGCCACACTGAGATCGACCCCGCGCAAGACTTGGACTTTGGAGTCGCCATCCCCAAATTCTTTGTAAAGCCCACGGCAACCCACGGCTAGCTCTGTCGCGTTCATGCGCTTAACCTCGGAACACCACGGCCGGTTCCAAAACCAATACCCGGCGCACGCTGAGCAAGCTGGCCGCGGCGATGATGATGAGGACCGTGCCACCGGAGGCGACCACCGCCTGCCACATCAACACGATGCCGCGGGTCGGGAGGTGCTGTAAGGTCAGCTCGAAGAATCCGGCCGCGATCCCCATGCCGATGGCATAGCCAAATACGCCGATGGTGAGAGCCTGCAACAGAATCATCCCGATGATGCGTGCGTTGCCGACGCCGATGGCCTTTAGCGCCCCGTAGTGTTTGAGATTCTCCAGGGTGAAGAGATAAAAAGTCTGGCCCGCCACCACCGCTCCGACCAGGAAGGCGAGCGCGATGGTGATCCCGAAATTCACCGGGATCCCCGTGTTCGCGAGGTAGAAGCCGATAGTCTGCCACTTGAACCCATCGCCGGATACCGCGCGCAGACGGGTGGCTGTCTCGATCCGTGCTCCGAGATCCTGAAGGGAGGTGCCGGGGTGGGACTTGACCAGCACATACGCCAGCAGATTGCGCTCGCGGCCCACGTAGCTCAGCGCCTGGCTGTAGCGGGTGAAGAAAACGGGAAAGGTAGCGAAGGGGGCCGAGGCCTCGGCGATACCCACCAGCCGCGCCCGGTGATCGTTGAACTCAAAGGTTTTGCCCAGACTCAGCGGCTCTCCAGGGAAGAAATACCGATACCCGGCGCGGTCGATGATTACCGCATCGGGGGCCTTCAGATCTTCAAATTTTCCGAGCAGCATATTGCGGGGCGCGCCGACCAAGGTCGCGTCATCCACCCCGAGCAGGATCACCTGCCGGAATTTCCCGTCCAAAGCCGTGGCGCGTGCAAATCCCTTGTACAGATTTACCGCCCAGGCCACCCCCGGCACCCCGCGGATGCGATACAGATCGCTGTCCTTCAAAGCCTTGCTTTCATCGAAGTATTGCGTCTCGCGGTCCATCACCCACAGATCGGCGTCGGGAACATCCACGATCGGACTCGCCGTCCGCAGCAAGATGCCGCAGAAGATCGATACTTGATTGGCCAGCAGGAATGACGCGAACGCGACCGTAAAGATCAGGCTGAGGTATTTGGCCCGGTCGCCCAACAGCATCTTCAACGCCACGTAGTTCATTGGATTAGTCCATGGAATTGTGAGTAGTTAATAAAGTTAATAATATTCATACCCAAAGCAAAAAATTTTTATCGCCACGCGAGCCCTCGTAGCAGTAAATCGACCACTTGGGTCGCCGCTTGCTCGAATTCCGGGAGCGGATACAAGCCCATGAAGCTCGGAACATTAAAAAGCGCTGTTGCCGTGTGTACCGCACGGGCGCTGGCGATCACATCGCTCACATCGAATTCTCCGCTGCTATTGCCTTGGGCCAAGATCTCGGCCAACAACGCTTGCTCGGCTTTGTTTTTTTCATACACGAACTGCGGCCGCTCATCGGCGACTATCTCCACTAATTCGTTGATCTTTTTGTTCTCATGAGCCAGCTCGTGGGTATAGCGCAGCATCGAGAGCACGAAGCTTTGCAGCCGCTCAGAAGCCCTTAATCCGGGCTCACGGATCACCGCGCGCAGGCGCTGCAAACGCTCGCCCATACAACGCCCGGCGCAAGCCGCCGCGATGTCTTGCTTGTCCTCGAAATAGCGATAGAGGTTGGCGGCCGACATGTCGACGTCTTCTGCGATCTCGGCCATGGTGGTCTTGCGGTAGCCATAGATCCGGAACCGCGCCTGGGCGGCATCCAGGATCTGCAGGCGGGTTCCTTCGCTGTCTGGGATGGGATTCATGATCGACTTTATAGCGCCTGAATAGTGAAATGTCAACACAATATTCACTATTCATGATACCTCCACCGCAAATGCCCGCAACCTTAGAGGCTGGAACCATATCTGAGTACTGCGTGGGAGAACCCTGGAATCAGCAAGCGGTGTTTAAGGGCATCGGAGTGCCCGTGGATCACTCATACTCCTTTCCGGATTGTCGAACACTGCAATAGGTGCTTGAACTCCTCCTTAGGTAACGGCTGGCTGAACAGATAGCCCTGAAACTCGTCACAGAGCTTGGCCCTGAGGAACTCAAGCTGGTCTCTGGATTCTACACCTTCGGCTACCACCTTCAGACCGAGATTGTGTGCTAAGGCGATGATCGCGCTGGCGATCGCGGTATTATCCCGGTCGGAGGGAACATCGCTCATGAACGAGCGATCGATCTTGAGCTCATCGAGCGGAAACCGCTTCAGGTAGCTCAATGAAGAATACCCGGTACCGAAATCATCGATCGCGAGCCGCGCCCCCATCGCCTTCAGCTCCTGCAACGTCTGGATGTTGGCTTCGGCACTTTCCATGACTATGCTTTCGGTCAGCTCGATCACAAGGTATGGCGCCTCAAGCCCGCTCGTCTCGAGCGCCGAGCGCAGCACTTGCAGTAACCCGCCCTTCTTGAACTGTACGCTCGACACGTTCACCGCGACAGCCAGTGGCCGGAGCCCTAAGTGCTGCCACGCCTTGCATTCCTTGCAGGTCTCCCGCAGCACCCATTCCCCGAGCGGCACGATCAGCCCCGTTTCTTCCGCTAGCGGTACGAACTTCCCTGGCGATACCATACCAAGCTCCGGGTGTTGCCAACGCACCAATGCCTCCGCACCGACGATGTGGCCGGTCCTAACGTCAACTTTAGGCTGATAATGGAGCAAGAGCTCCTCGCGCTCGAGCGCCCTGCGCAGCTGATTTTCCAAGGTCAGTCGCTCATAGGCCCTGGCGTTGATGTCCTTGGAATAAAATTCGTAGCTGTTTCCGCCGTGGCGTTTGGAGTGACGCATTGCCACATCGGCCTGCTGGAGCAGGGACTCTGGCTCGACGCCATCATCGGGATAGACAGCGATGCCGATGCTGGCGGTCAAGAAAAGGTCCTGATCCCCAGCGAAAAATGGTTCGCCCTGCGCCACTTTTATTCGTCGGGCTACGAGTGACGCGTTATCGGCCCGGTGGATCTCGGGCAGCAAGATAGTGAACTCGTCGCCTCCTATCCGCGACAGACTGCTTTGGGGGGGGTTGCTAGCGATGCGCCCCACCGCGTCGCTTTCGCGCACGGACGCATCGAGGCGCTGCGCCACTTCGCGCAGCAGAAAGTCGCCAATACGGTGCCCGAACGAATCGTTGATCTGCTTGAATCGATCGAGATTTAAGTGCAGCAGTGCCAAGGTGCCCTGGTAGCGTTTCGCCCGCTGTATTGCCCAATCCAGCCGGGCAAGGAACATGCGCCGGTTCGGCAGCCCGGTCAAGTCATCATAGTTGGCGAGGCGGTCCTGGTAGGTTTTATAGGCAAGGGTATTGCGCACCCGCAGTCTCAGTTCACTGGGGTCTACCGGTTTGGAGAGAAAGTCGGTCGCGCCCAGCTCGAGGGCCTTAAGCTTGGTTGCCGCATCTGTGGCGGAGGTGAGGACGATCACTGGCGTATATTTCATCTCCGGATCCGCGCGCATGCGCGAGAGAATATCGAAACCGGATACCTCCGGCATCATGAGATCCAGCAGCACGACGTCCGGACGGCGACTGAGGAGCAGCTCAATAGCCTGCCTGGGCTCGTCGGTGGTTACAAAGCGCGTGTAACCCGCCTTCTCGAGAAAGGTTTGAACGACTTCCAAGGTGAGCGCCTCATCATCGATCAGCATGATGGTCCCATCCGTCAGCGTCGCGACCGGGTGCCTCTCGGGGCGGATAATCTGTCCTGGCGATACTGGCGCGGTGGTGGTATGGTTGCTGTCGCTCAATTGCGCTTCTCGGCCGAGAACATGATCTAGCTTAGGTGCCATATCGCAATTTCCTATATTCAGCATCTTCTCGCTTCGCCGATTGCACATCAGTGACAGGCTCCCCTCCCCGGGGACGACCACCTGCGATGCAAGCGCGCGCAGTTTGGCAATCACCGCGGCGGTCTGCACCTCGCTGCGAGCCTTCGCCAGTAGCTCCAGCTCCTGCGCTGGCTCTGTGAATGCGTCGAAGCCGACGGTGCCGCCAGTGCCTTTCAACCAGTGCGCGAGAAGCGCGAGTTGCTCGAAGTCGCGAGCCTCCCAGGCGCGTTCGAACGCCACCAGTTGCTGCTCCAGCCGGCTCACGAACCGTCTCGCCACTGCCCGCAGGCGCGGATGCTCCGCGAAGCGGGATACAATCGGTGCCGCTGCCGCTTCCCCTGTGGTGCTTTCAGGCAGCGCCGATGAAGTGGGGGAAACGACTACCTCCTCCGACGCCTCGCGATACCTGCCGAACAGCTCGGCGATCGTTTGCATCAACACATCGATGACGATCGGCTTGGTCACCATCGCAGAGCATCCGGCCTCCCTCACCGCCTGCTCGGCGCCCTTCATGGAATGCGCCGTCAAGCCGATGATGGGGATCTTCAGGCCGCGCTGCCGCAGAACTCTGGTGGCGGTGTAACCATCCATTATGGGCATCTGCATATCCATAAAGATAGCATCAAACGCGGTCTCGCCTGCCTTGGAGACGGCGACGCTACCGTTCTCGGCCGTATCGACCTCCAGCCCGGCTTGCTCCAGCACAATCCGCACCAGCTCGCGGTTCTCTTCGCCGTCGTCCACCACCAGGACCCTGGCGTGAGCGAATGCCCACGTCTGTCCGCTCGGCGTGGCTCCTCCCTCCTCGCAAGTGGTCGCGATCTGCTCCGGCTGAAGCAACCGGATCCCATCCAGCGGCCCGGTCGCGACGGCGACGGTGAACACGCTGCCTCTACCCGGTTCGCTGCGCACGGTGATGTCACCGTCCAGCGCGCGCGCGAAACGCCGGCTGATGGTGAGCCCAAGACCGGTGCCTCCGAAGCGGCGGGTGGTTGAGCTTTCGGCTTGAACAAAGGGATCGAAGATCGCATCCAGCCTTTCTGGAGGGATGCCTATGCCGGAGTCACGCACTTCGATGACGAGTTGCGGCTCGGCGGCGGGGTCGAGGCGCGCCACGAGCTCTACCCCACCCGCCTCCGTGAACTTGATGGCGTTGCCTGTCAGGTTGGTGAGGATCTGGCGTAAGCGGGACGGATCGGTTTCTATCGTCTCGGGTAGCTGTCCCTCGCACTGGAAGGAAAGAGAGATCCCTTTCTCTGTTGCCTTCACGGCGAGCGCACCCACGACCTCCTGGATGATGGCGTGCGCCGGGCAGCGGATCCGTTCAATCTCGATCCGCCCGGCTTCGACCTTGGACAGGTCTAGAATGTCATTGATAAGGGCCAACAAATGCCTGCCGCTGGAATAGATGGTATCGAGGTGGCGTTTGAGCTCGCGTTCGCTCTTGTGATAACCGCGCCTGAGTACGTCGGTGAACCCGAGGACGGCATTCATGGGGGTACGGATCTCATGGCTCATGTTGGCGAGGAACTCACTCTTAGCGCGGTTGGCGGCCTCTGCCTGATCCTTGGCTTTCTGCAACTCCACCTCCTTCTCTTGCAACTGGGTGACATCGTCGAAGCTAATGAGCGCGCCCCCGTACTTGCCCTCGCCAATCGGAATTGGCGAGCAATTCACGAGGAAAGTGCGGAGCTTCGCAGCGTTGTCGCGCAGGTAGATCATCTCGTTGCGCGTTGCCCTGCCCGAGGCCAGCGACTGCGCCCAAGGATAGGCACCGCCCGTAACAGGCGCGCCATCAGGGTTCATCCAATCAAAATCCGAGGCGGATCGACCGATCAGGTCATCGGCTCCTCTGCCAGCCGTATTGGCGAACGCTTGGTTAGCGAGCGCGATTCGTCCCTTGAGGTCGACCACCAGCAGTCCTTCGGCCATGGTGTCGAGCGCGGCGCGCACTCTTGCAGGGATGGCATGGGAGGGATCGAGATGACGCAGCATTCTGGCGAGATAGATGTAAAACACGACGAAGCTCACCAAGGCGACGAACAGAATCATCTGGGCGCGTTCGTCTTGAACGATCCCCACCCAACCTGGAGTACGGAGGGGCTCAAAGCGCAGCTCCACCTGTCCCCACTTGACTTCGCCTGCCCAGATGGGCACTAGGGTTTGAGAGTCCGTTGAGCGACCGTCGGGAAGCGCTTCCCATTGGCGTTCGTGGTCGCCTACCTCGACGACCACCTCGCCACTTACCCGACGCACTGCCGCGGACAGCAGCTTGGGGTTACGTTCCAGGGTGAATCTGAGGATGGCCTCGAGTCGACGGATATCGTTTTCGCCGATCAACGCTGTTCCGTTCGCGGCGATCGCTTCCGCCAGGGCGGCCCGACCGGCGAGGATGGCATTGAGCTTATCGGGTACGAACTCAAAGTAAAGTGCCGCCAGGAGGATGCTGATCAGCAGAGAGACCTGTCCGAAGGTGATAAAGAACTTGGAGGAAAGTCGTCGTTTCATACATTGACCTCCGCCTTCTGTTGTAATGATGCCATTGCATCCGGCGGCGCTAACGCCGTACTCGTTGCCGCCTGCTGTGCCGGGGGCACCGCTTCGACATCAGGAATCGGTTTTGATTGGGCACGAGCCTCGGCGTTTTTCAGCACCGTCTGCAGGGAATCTTCGTTTCCCTCTTCGTCGTCCCGCGGATCCCTGAGATGCGCCAGCACCGGGAGCGGATCGAGCCACCGCCAGGCGGGCAGTGACGAAAGCAAGCTGCTGAGGAGCACCCCACCGCGTAGGAGCCAGATGGCATATCCAACCGACAATCCTAGGCTCAGGGCAACGGTCTCCATAGAGAGCGGATGGTTCATGTCGTCGCGGAGGCGGTTTAGCTCCTCCAAGAATCGATTATCCGTCAGTGTGGAATACGGGTCTTTCGCGTCCTGAACATCGGCTGCGCTCGCAGCGGCTGCGTTTGTCTCTTTCGCGACAGGCTGCTTCGATCTCAAGTTTTGTGACGTATCATTGCTGAAACCTTGCTTTGATCGAAAATCCACACGCGAGACTGCGGCAGGCTGAGCTCTCGAGGCAATCTCAGTAACAGGGCTGTCATCGCTCGCAGTTGTTTTGGGTACAGGACTTGTTTTGGGCGAACTCCCATCGTCTACTTCACTCTCGGGCGCGACCGAGTCGTCCGAACTCGGCCCTGACCCGGGCGCCGAAGGCGAACCTTCAGGAATACCACCACCTGTGCCGGGCGGTGGGGGAGCCACCGGCGCCGCCGCGATGACGGTGATGGCGATGGGCGCGGTGTCGGTGAGACCCCCGGCATCCTGCACCTGAACGGTCAAGGTAAAGGTGGGGTTGGTCTCGAAGTCCAGTGCTGCCGTGCTGGCCACGGTGATAACACCGGCATTGTCGATGGCGAAGGCCCCGCCCGTGTTGCCGGCGGTGATGCTGAAGGTGCGGGTGTCCCCGGCATCCACATCCGAGGCGATGACGGTGCCGACCGGGG